>OKRU01001195.1_pt1 | contig 26081 bp, 24 predicted proteins | sample 1601131 | NCBI WGS metagenome assembly OKRU01 (sample SAMEA3541558, study PRJEB24748) | human gut metagenome | biome: human gut; feature: human-associated habitat; material: faeces | place: China | collected 2012
TTGTAATTGATGGTGAAGGTTCAAAGGTTATTTGCAAAGACTAATTTGAAAATTCAAGTTTGTCTGACTAACAATAATTTAATAACGAACTAATACAAGCACTTTAAGCATGGATTCAAAAAAACAGGAAGGTAAGATAGATAGAAAATGTTATTAGAAGAATTTGACGCAAATAAAACTGCAATCATCAACCCGGATATGTGTGTGGAGAAGATTGAAAATTTCCCGGAAGTTACGATTTCCTGTTTTTCAGAAAAACTTTTCAATGAGGTACTGAAATTTTTTCGGGCAAAAGAAATAGCGAGTGTTCATTCTGCAAGTGGCTTGAATCCTATTTATGAAGTTACATATAAAGGAAAAAGATTTGCAATGTTCAAATCAATGGTCGGGGAACCTTTATGCGTGGGACAGTACGAAGAAATAATTGCAATGGGAAGTAAAAGACTGATTTTGCTTGGAAATTGTGGGGTATTAGATAAACGGATTGAAGATTGTGGAATTATTATTCCGATTAAGGCTGTCAGGGATGAGGGAACGAGTTACCACTATGCGAAACCATGTGACACAATTGATGTGAATCATAATTACAGGGATGAGTTTAAGAAAGTTCTGAAAGAGTTTGGATATCCTTATGTGGAAGGAATCACATGGACAACAGACGCCTGCTATAGAGAAACAAGGGATAAGGTGAATAAGAGAAAAGAAATGGGTGCGGTCTGTGTCGAGATGGAGTGTGCTGGAATGCAGGCACTCTGTAATTTCAGGGGAACAGAATTTTTCCAGTTCTTTTATGCAGGAGATAACCTTGACCATTCATCCTGGGAGCCAAGAAGTTTATCAGGCAGTGCAAGATTGGATGATAAGAGTAAAATCATGCTACTGGCCTTTGAACTTGGTCTTAAAATATTAGAAAAATTGTAGAAGGAATGATGGATATACAGTTAGCTACAGAGCTTAAAGGAAAACTTTGTCCTTTGCATGAATACAAATAAAAAAATCTTAAGGTATGAAAAGAATAGTGTGTAGACGAATCGCATATGCTAATTAGGATTATGGGGATCTGCGTATTAAATGTAAGATAATGAGTGGGGATTTGCGTATCAAATGCGAGATGATGAACGGGGATTTGCAATATAATTTGGATTTTTTCTTCCTCCAATTACAACAGTTGACCGGAGTCAGACTGTATGAAAAGGAATCCGTGATTATATTTGATGAGGTTCAACTATTGCCGAAGGCAAGACAGGCAATCAAGTATCTTGTGGCAGATGGAAGATATAAATACATTGAAACAGGGTCACTTTTATCGATAAAGAAGAATACGAAGGATATATTAATTCCGAGTGAAGAACATAAGATATCCCTGTATCCGATGGATTTTGAAGAATTTTTGTGGGCAGTTGGTGATGAAATCACGTCGGATACCATTAAGCTGCTTTTAAAAAGCAAAAAATCTGCCGGAAATGCAATGCACAGGAATCTGATGCGTATGTTTCGGTTGTATATGCTGATTGGCGGAATGCCACAGGCTGTAGAAGCATATTTAGAACACAATAATCCAAAAGGAGATAAAATTAATCCGATAGAAGTGAAGTCTGGAAACTACAGAGGGCATAAGTCGTTAGATATGTTTTGCGATAAGTATAGCAGTCGCATCAGAGATAAGTACGTGGTTCATACGAAGGATTATAAATGGGGGAATGGCATCCATTATCTGCCGTATATATGATCCCATTTTTGTAAAATCCTTACCATTTATGCTAAAAAAAGCACAGATTATGCAATTTTTCTCCATAAAAAAAATCTTATGTTAGGATTAAGACAAGTAAAGCGGAACATAAATGCAGAAAGTTATTCCGAAACTGCAAAGTAGAGTTTCGCAGTCCAGAGAGAAAGGGATTAATATTATGGAGAAAATCAAAGGCTTATGGCTTGGATTTGCAGAGAAGCATCCGGGCGCATCAAAATGGATTCGTGAAGGTGGTTTATTTGTTATTGTAAGTAACCTTATCACAGTACTGAAATATTTTATGTTACTGTTTTTACCACTTGCATTTGCAGGGCTTCCAAAAGTTGATTTCGGATTCCCGGGAATCGATATTACTTTATTTGGAGAGACTTTCAAATGGAACATTATCGGCTATGACGCTGCACATGGAGGACTGCCTTACTTCTGTGCATACATGATTGCAATGGTAGTTGGTGAGTGTATCAACTTCCCAATCCAGAGAAGCTTCGTATTTCGCAGTAAAGGTAACATCTGGTATCAGGGAATGTGGTATCTGATTGCATTCTGTATCGTAACCTGTATCGTAAACTCTATCAACTGTATCTGGGTTGCTGTTGCAGGAATGTTTGTACCGGACTGGCTCTACAACATCGGAACAACCGTATTAAATGGTGGTGTATCCATGGTGGTATTCTTCTTTGTTAATAAGATCATTTTCCCGGAAGGGGAAGCAAAAAAAGCGGAAGCTTAAGATTTATGGAGCTGCTGTACTGAGAAATTGGTACGCAGCTCTTTTTATGTAGATTTTATTTTTGATTGTGGGTGTTGTTTTTGCTGTGTCAGCAGCAAAATTAATAAAAAATTTATTTGTTTCATAGTCTTTTTTATGATATTGTAAATTTACAATTCATTGAGATATGTGTGGCGTATCTTCTATATGGATTCAAAAATTCTTTAAAGTTTTCAATATGAATGGTTTCCCTCCTAATCGTACATTGACAATTGAATAGGAACTTTACATTATGCTATAATATCACCAGCGAAAGGCGGTGATGGAAAGTGAATGAGGAATATATGCCAACAGATGTACAATTCAAGTATGAATTAAGAAAACACTTAACAGAACTGGAAAGAAAGCTTGAACTGCTTCGGAACGAAGAGTATGAAAAGCTTGAAAAAGAGTATTTGAAGGAAATACAGGATATTCAGACAAGTTTGGAAGATTAACAGAAAACAATATAAAAAAGAAGGTGTAAAGTCGTGATAGAAAAAGGGCTTTGCACCTTTTTCAATTGAATAGGAACTTTACATTATGTTATAATATCACCAACGAAAGGCGGTGATAGCATGGAGGATAATGGAATGACAAGAGAAGAACTTGATTATCAGATTAAGGTCACACTTGCAAAGTTATCTTCACTTGGTATATCCGTCGAAGATATTACATTGTAGATTGTGAAAAATTTATCAGGGTGTGGAGCCAAAACTATGGCTTCGCACTCTTCTCATCTGGGAGAAGGTTATGTTAAAAATAGCAATCGTAGAGGATGAACGTGAGTGTCAGGAGGCACTTATCGAGCATCTGAGAAAATATGAAAAAGAGAAAAACGAAGCATTTATCGTAAGAATTTTTAATGACGGCATAGATATTCTGGATGACTATTCTGTGGACTATGACCTGATTTTTCTGGATATCCATATGAAATATCAGGATGGAATGACAACCGCAAAGAGAATCCGCGAAGTGGATGCGGACGCACAGATCGTGTTCATCACGGCGCTGGCGCAGTATGCAATAGAGGGCTACAAGGTAAATGCGCTGGATTTTATTTTAAAACCGGTTGTTTATGAGCAGCTTGCGATGACCATGGACAAAGTGCTGGCAGTAACGTCAAAGTACCACAAGGAAAAACAGCTTCTGGTTGCAGAAGGGGAACGAAAATGCAAGATATCTACCGAGGATATTTTATATATTGAGGTTGTGGGACATGATATGTTCTTCCACACAAAAGATAAGGTGTATTCAAAACACGGAATCCCTTTAAAAACAATGGCAGATGAACTGGCGGAATATTATTTTGTCAAAAGCGGGCAGTCACAGCTTGTGAATCTGCGGCATGTGGATGAGGTGAAGAAAGATACTGTTTATGTGGGCGGAACGCAGATATTTTTAAGCCGGAGCAGGAAAAAAGAGTTCTTAGAGGCATTTGCCGATTACGTCGGAATGGAGATTTGAGATGGAAGTGACAAGTTTTAATTTCCTATACATGTTAGAAATGCTGCTTCCGGCGATCGGACTTTGTATACCATTGAAAAAAAGAAAACATGGCATGGGAAAAGCGATGGCAATCATAATTGTGGGTACCTGTCTGCTTGGTGTCTTACCCATTTTTTACATAAAATACTACGGGACGGAAATGCAGCAGGGGATTTTGTGGGTGGAATCCGTCATTCTTATGTTTGTGTGGTTTGTTTTGATATGGGCGATACTGATTTTTTCAATCTATTTCTGTACGGAAAGCAGTATCTATGAGGCGATGTACATTTTTGCCTTAAGTTATGGTGTGGAACATATTTTTTACTGTATTCGGGTTCTCGTGGAACATTTTACAGGTGGAATCATAGGAAACAAACATCCGCTTGTATACATTCCGTGTCTTGCAGGCTCTTTTCTTCTGGCGTATTTCTGGTTTGCAAAAGGAACCGTGTATGAGGGAAAATACCCGATCGGGGCGATTTCCGCGACTACAACATCCGTTGTTTTAATGGGAATTGTGTGGGGACTTAGCATTGTGATGGACTATCTGGGGTATGCGCATATACATAGCATTTATGCAATCCTGTGTTGTCTGTTTATTCTGACGAATCAGCGGGAACAGATGAAAAGGGAGACAGAGCGCATCGAATTTTCACAGAAAGAACAGCTCTGGGAAAAGACAAAGCTGCGTTACGAGATGTCAAAGGAGAGTATCGCAGTTGTAAACCAGCATTATCATGACATGAAACATCAGCTCATGATTTTATCGACGATGAGTGATGAGGATAAGCGCAAGGCAAAGTTACAGGATATGGAGAGTAAAATTGCTGCTTATGATGCGGTGGTCCGAACCGGAAATGAATATCTGGATACCGTTTTAACCGAGAAAAAACTGACCTGTCAGAGTAATCAGATTTCCATGAGTTGTATTGCAGATGGGAGCCAGCTTGCGTTTATGGATGAGCTTGACCTATATACTTTATTCGGCAATGCCCTTGATAATGCGATCGAGGCAAACCGGAAAATTTCAAACGTACATGAACGTTGGATATCTGTGCAGATACAGAACAAAAAAGGAATCCTTCTGGTGGAGATTGTGAATCCTTATGAGGGAAGTCTGGTCTATGACAGTAACCATATGCCGGTTACGTCCAAGCAGGATACAGGAAGTCACGGATTTGGAACAAAAAGCATGAAGAACATTGTCGAGCATTACGGCGGTCAGATGGTCATAAAGACCGAACAGAACAAATATCTGCTCCGCATGATTTTCCAAAATCCGCATGGACGATAAAAACATATGGGAACCCGTACAATATCGGATTTTACAAAAAACAACGGAATATGTCTCTCAAAATGCAGGTTACGTCCAAACCTGCATTTTTCTTTTCTTTCGTGCTATTTTTATGGTAAATAGAAGCAGCAAAACCTTTCATAGTCTTGAGTTTTGCTGCCGGAAATGAATTTTTTAAGAGGAGGAAACTATGAGTAAAGCCAGAAAAATAATAGGAACAACAATACGTTCTGTGCTGATCATTTTATTTGCAGTGATCATTGCAGTCGTAAACACCATCCTTCCGAATTATTCGAGAATGATGGACAGTATGATCGGGGGGATCAACACACAGATTGATAATTCCGACGTAGATACAACAGGTCTTGATCTTACGTATAACAAAGCAGATTATACGACGGACAGTATCAAAGAAGCAGAGGCAGCGCTTCATCAGCAGATCGCAGATGAGGGGACGGTGCTTTTGAGTAATGAGGGAATCCTGCCAATGGCACAGGATACGGAGTTCAGCTTTTTCAGTGTAAATTCAGCAACTGTTTCCGCCAGTGATTCTATGCTGGGAGGAAGAAATCTGACACAGATTTTCGAGGACGCAGGAGCAAAAATCAATACAACTTTAATGGATTTTTATTCAGAGCAGTCGAAAGAATACGGACTCAGCTCCGGTTCGATCAGTTTTGGTGACGCAGAAGATTTTGCAATCCATGAAGTTCCGTTATCTGTATTACAGGAGAACACAGAGGTCATGGATTCGGTAAAGAATACCGTGCCGGTTTATTTCTTAAAGAGAGTGGCAGGCGAAGGCCGTGACATGCCGCGTTCCATGTACAATCATGCGGAGAGTGAGGAAGATAAGGCAAAAAGTTATCTGGAGCCTGATTCCACAGAGCTGGAAATTATTTCTTATTTAAATGACAACTTTGATAATGTGATTCTTGTAACCAATTCCAACGCTGCATTAGAGCTTGGTTGGGTAAAAGATTACGAGAATGTCAAAGCAGTGCTTTCCTGCACCGCAATCGAGTCCATTCCATACATTCTGACCGGACAGGTAAACCCATCCGGAAGAACGGTAGATACGTTTGCAGCAGATGCATCCAAATCTCCGGCTGCACAGAATTTTGGCGATTATCAGTATGTGGATGAGAACGGAGAACTGACAAAATATAACTATGTGACTTACGAAGAGGGAATTTATGTAGGTTACAAATATTATGAGACACGTTATGAGGATGCCGTTTTAAATCAGGGAAATGCAGGAGATTATGATTACACAGAGGAAGTGGTCTATCCATTTGGTTATGGTCTTTCCTACACAACCTTTGACTGGTCGAATATGCAGACAACATGGTCTGGTGACGAGTGCACCGTGACTGTTGATGTGGAAAACACCGGAGATATGGCAGGAAAAGATGTCGTAGAAATCTACGCACAGTCCCCATATACCGAGTACGACAAAGCAAACGGAGTAGAGAAAGCTTCCGTACAGCTTGTAGCCTACGGCAAGACAAGCGAACTTGCACCGGGCGAGAAAGAGACGGTAACCTGTACATTCTCCAAAGAGCAGTTAAAAGCTTATGATGAAAACGGAGCAGAGACATATATTTTTGACGCAGGTGATTATTACATCACAGCAGCTGCTAACGCACATGCAGCAATTAACAATATTCTTGCGGCGAAATCTGAGAAGCCAGCTCAAAAAGCAGAATTTGTATCTGTATACACACCAGATAACACAGACACCGATGTGACAACCTACGCAACAGATTCTTACTCGGGTGTGACAATCACAAACCAGTTACAGGATTGCAAGGCAGACGTAACTTATCTGACAAGATCAGATTGGGAGGGAACTTTCCCGACACATGACGGAACACCTGGAACACAGATCAGTACCTGGGGAAATGAGATCAACGGAGAAGACGGAGTATCCTATACGTATGTGAAAACAGCATCCGATGATCTGATCGCAGAGCTTGACAGCTTTTCCAGTGGTACAGAGATCGATCCAGAGACGTTAGCAGATACACAGATCGTCTATGGCGCAGACAACAGCTTAACACTCATTGACATGAGGGGTCTTGATTATGGTGATCCGCTTTGGGAGGACCTTTTAGATGAACTGACACCGGAAGAAATTTACAATACGATCGGAGTATCCGGTTACGGTATCGAATACATTGATTCTGTAGAAAAACCTTTTAATATCGATGCAGATACGGCTTCCGGACTGATCTATGGCGGTACCGGAGCAATGTTCCCAAGCGCAATGACATTAGCACAGACATGGAACTTGGACCTTGCCAGTGAATATGGAACAATGATCGGAAACGAAGGATTGCTCGGAGGAGCTGATGGCTGGTATGCACCATCCATGAATATCCACAGAACACCATATTCCGGTCGTAACGGAGAGTACTATTCCGAAGATGCATTCCTCTCAGGAGCCGTTGCCTCCAGAGAAGTTTACGGAGCTGCTTCCAAAGGTATGTATACTTACATCAAGCATTTTGCATTCAACGATCAGGAAAACCATCGTGGTGACCGTGACGGACAATTCAGTGTTGCCACCTGGTTTAATGAGCAGTCTGCAAGAGAGATTTATCTTGTACCATTTGAGATGTGCATGAAAGTCGGCGACGTTACCTTAAATTATGTCGAGAAACAGGAAGATGGAAGCTATGCGAACGCATCAAAATCAATCCGTGCTTCACAGGGTGTTATGACTTCCTTCAACAGAGCCGGTGCAACCTGGGCAGGCGGTGACTATGGACTGATCACAGGAATCCTTCGCAACGAGTGGGCATTTGATGGAATCGTTATGACAGACAATGCCAATACCGGTGTATTTATGGATGGCTACCAGATGACAGAGGCGGGGGCAGATGTGAAACTGACAAGCCTTCCGGCATCTGCAAGATACAATTTTGACAAGAGTGATCCTGCAACTTACTACTATGCAAGACAGGCAATGCACCGTGTACTTTACACGATCGCAAACAGCAAGAGCATGAATGGCGCAATGCCGGGTTCCCAGATCAAAGACGGAATGAGAATTTCAGACAAAATCAAACTGGCAATTGATATTATCTTTGGTCTGCTGATCGTTCTGGAAGTTTACAGGATTTTCCGGTTGTTCAGACCGACAAAGAAAAAACTTGCAAAGCTTCAGGCAAAAGCTGAGAAAAAAGCACAGAAAAAACAGATGTAAAAGTGACAGGACTTCTTTACATCAATGTAAAATTTATGTAAAATAGTAAATACAAAAAGAGCAGAACTGCGATCATATTTGAAGTAGTTTTGCTCTTTACTTTTACTGGAAAATATGAGGCGATGGGAGACAGTGTATTTTTCGGGGAATAGCAAAGGAGAGAAAAATATGAGAAAAAACTGGGCAGCATTGGCACTCACAGGCATGTTATGCCTGACAACTTTTGCAGGAACACAGACTGTTTCGGCAGAGACAGCAGATTCCGCAAAACAGGTGGATATTGTATTCACACATGATACACATTCCCACCTCAACACATTTACGACCATTGTAGATGAAGCGGAAAAAGAAGTGGGAGGATTTGCGAGAATCAACACCTTGATCCAGGAGCAGAAAGCGAAAAATCCTGACACGCTGGTGATTGATGGCGGTGATTTTTCCATGGGAACACTGATCCAGACTGTTTTTGAGACGCAGGCGGCAGAAATCCGCATGTTAGGCTATATGGGATGCGATGTGACCACACTCGGAAACCACGAATTCGATTACCGCTCCAAAGGACTTGCAAATATGTTGAACAGTGCGGCGGAGTCCGGGGATAATCTTCCGGCACTGGTTGTCTGCAATGTGGACTGGGAATCCATGGAGGCAGCAGGCTTAAGTGAGGGACAACAGCTGATCAGAGACGCATTTGATGAGTACGGGGTCAGTGACTATGTTGTATTGGAAAAAGGGGATACAGACATAGCTGTCGTAGGTGTTTTTGGTAAAGATGCACTTGCCTGTGCACCGACCTGTGAGCTTTTATTCAAAGATCCAATCGAGGCGGTAAAAGAAACGGTCGAAGAGATCAGGGAGAACGAGGATGTTGATATGATCGTCTGCGTTTCCCACAGCGGAACCTGGGAGGACGAGAGTAAATCAGAGGATGAAAATCTGGCAAAGGCAGTGCCGGAACTCGATCTGATCTTAAGCGGTCACACACATACAACACTGGAAGAGCCAATTGTCCATGGAGATACCTATGTGGTATCCTGCGGTGAATATGGTAAGAATCTCGGCGAACTTTCCATGACACAGAAAGCAGATGGACGCTGGGAGATGACTTCTTACGAAATTGTGCCGGTCACAACAGACATTGATCAGGATGCAGAGACACAGAACACCATTGATCAGTTTATGGATACTGTGGACACCGACTATCTGGCTCAGTTTGGCTATACCAAAGATCAGGTGTTAGCGGAAAATGACGTGGATTTCTCCACACAGAAAGATCTGGAAAATATTCATGAGGAACACAACCTCGGCGATATTATGTCGGACGCCTATGTGTATGCGGTGGAAAATGCAGCCGATTATGACGGTGTTCCGGTGGATGTTGCAGTCGTTCCAAGTGGAACGGTACGTGATACTTATGCAAAAGGTGACATTACAGTAGAGCAGGTGTTCAATTCCTTTTCCCTTGGAATCGGTGCAGACGGAGTGCCTGGCTATCCGCTGATCAGCGTGTATCTGACCGGAAAAGAGTTAAAGACGGCAGCGGAGATCGACGCATCCGTTTCTGATTTTATGACAACGGCGAGATTATATTGCAGCGGACTTGATTTTACTTACAATCCAAACCGCATGATCTTAAATAAAGTGACAGATGTGTATTTGGACGATGGTACACAGAGAATTGAGCTTGAGGATGATAAATTATACCGCGTGGTCGCAGACCTTTACAGCGGACAGATGTTAAGTGCCGTAACAGATATGTCTTACGGACTGTTATCACTGGTTCCAAAATACGCCGACGGAACACCGATCGAAGACTTCGAGGATGTCATTATCACAGAGAATGGAAAAGAGTTAAAAGCGTGGGATGCGATCGCAAGATACATGGAGTCATTTGAGGATACAGACGGCGATGGTATCGCCAATGTGCCGGAATATTACAGTACAGATCATGACAGAAAAGTGGTGGATGACAGCCGGAATATCGTTGACCTTGTAAAAAATCCAAATAAATTTACCGCAATCATTGTTGGTGTGATTGCAGTGTTGATTTTACTTGTTATTTTCATTATAGTATTAATTAAGAAAATTGTGAAAAAAGTAAAATCCCGTAAGATGAAAAAGTAAAATATTTTTTCCGGTATCAGCGGATCATTCAGACATACGTTGAAAAGAAAGTTTACATAAGTCGGGATTGGCAGGGAGATTCAAAATGAGCGCACAGGACAACATGGAAAAGGTTCTGAGGGAATTACATGTCCTTTTATCAAAAAGCAATCCATATGAGAGAGATTCAAACTATCTGGTCGTAAATAAGAAAGAGATGCTGGATATTTTAAAACAGCTTGCAGTCTGCATGTCAGAAGTTATGGATGAGTATGAACTGACGCAGCAGGGCAGGGAGCAGGCGCAGCGGGAAAACCGGAAGATCGGGGAAGAAATCATCAATGACGCCAGAGCAAAAGCAGAGGACGTTTATGCCGCGTCGGTTATGTATACGGATGAAGCGCTCCGGCGGATACTTGATATTATGGATGAGGCGAATGAGTCTGTGAAAGAGGTCTATGACAGCATGGGAGAAAAGCTTGCAAATGAAAGAAAACTGGTTTCCGGTGACAAGCTGGAATTAAAGAGTCTGCTGCAGGATCTTAAGGATACGGACAAATACATGGGTATTATTGAGGAGCGGAATAAGAAGATCGCGAAGGAGAAGAAATGGAAAGAAGAGGATACGGAATCTTCTCCTTATGCAGCAGTGAAGCCAGAGATCAAGATCAACCGCGATTATTTTGAACAGCAGGGAATCTCGTTTGAAGAACCGGAGGAAGAACAGCCGGAAGAAAAAACAGAGAAAGCTGCCCCTGAGATCAGCGTGAATCTGGATTCTGAGTACTTTAAGTGGAAAGAGCAGGAAGGAAAAGAAGAGGATTCAGAGGATGAGAAACAGCCAGAGAAAAAAGGATTCTTTGGAAAATTTATGAAATAAAATTAATTGTGTACAACCTATTGACAAAGATGCCAATAGGTTGTATTTTATTACACATAAAGATTGAGCACAATTAAATTGCAAGCAATATAAAAGGAGAGAAAAACAATGAGTAAATTTTATGATTTTGAAGCGGAAGATGTAATGTGTAACATGCATAAAATGGAGGAATATCAGGAACAGGGTTTTGAGATTTTAGATTTCCCTTGCAATCAGTTTGGAAATCAGGCACCGGGCACCAACGAGGAGATCGTGTCATTCTGTGATGCAAAGTTTGGAATCACATTCAAGCACTATGCAAAAATTGACGTGAACGGCTCAGATATCAAATGGAACTTTACAAAATTTTTAATTGACCGGAATGGCAACGTGGTAGAACGGTTTGAGCCGACAGCGGATATGGATGTGGTAGAGGAAAAAATCAGAGAAATTCTATAATGTTGTAAAAACAACGGAAATTCTGCTCCCAATTGCGTATAGTAAAGATACAAAAAAAGGAAACTATATATGAAAATAAATCGCACAGTATCATTGCCAAAAGGAGCGTAGGAAGTATGAATAGAGAAGAGCAGAAGCAAACCATTAAAGATTACCTGAAACGCCTCGGAGCAGGCGAGGAATTGGAGAGTGTCCGCGTTGATTTTGTGAAAAAATTTCAGTCGGTAGACGCGGCAGAGATCATGAATGCAGAGCAGGAACTTATCAAAGAGGGCACACCGATCAGTGAAGTGCAGAGATTGTGTGATGTTCATTCTGCGTTGTTTCATGGAAAAACAAGAGAAGAGCAGATCGCAAATGCCCCAAAAGCAACGGTAGATTCTGTCCGGGAACAGAGATTTGCAAAGACGGCGGAGCTTGTGAAGATTCCGGGGCATCCACTTCACACATTTACGTTGGAGAACGAAGCACTTGCCAAAACGATTAAAAAATGCAGGGAAGCATTAAAGAGCGGGCATGTAGAGTACAAGCTTATAGAAGAAGTCCGGCAGCTTGCAATCCATTATGCCAAAAAGGGAGATCTTCTTTATCCACATTTAAAGGTAAAGTATGAGATCAGCGGTCCGTCGGATGTTATGTGGACGGTGGATGATGAGATACGGGATGAATTTGCTGCGCTGGCGAAAAAAGCGGATTCACAGGATGATGAGTGGAAAAAACGTTTCGAGGCGGCACTCACAAGAGCAGACGAGATGATCTATAAGGAAGCCAATATTCTTTTTCCAAATTGTGCATTTAACTTTACGGATGAGGAATGGTTTGGAATCTACCGGGACTCAAAAGACTACGCAGAGTGTTTTGGTGTAGAAAACGGAGTCTGGGAGGACGCAGAGAAGGCACAGGACGTAAAGATGTCGTCTATCAGTCAGGATGAGATTGTCATGGCAGGCGGTCACATGACCGTGGAGCAGCTGACAGCAATGCTGAATACCATCCCACTGGAGATTTCGTTTGTGGACACAGATAATATCAACCGCTTTTTCAACGAAGGTCCAAAAGTGTTCAAAAGACCGGGAATGGCGATTGACAGAGAGGTGTTCTCCTGCCACCCACCGAAGATCGAACAGCAGGTACGCCGTATTATTGAAGAATTCAGAGCGGGAACACTTGATAAAGTACCTGTCTGGATGGATAAAAACGGCAGAACCATGTTAGTCACTTATATGGCAGTCCGCGATAAAAGCGGAAAATATCTTGGAACCATGGAACTGGTACAGGATATGGAATTTGCAAAAGAGTATTTTCAGAAATAATTAATAAGTGGAAATCTCCTTATGGGAAGCAGCACGATATTCGCGTGGTCTGCTTCCCATAATTGTTTTAAACTGCTTTGAAAAATAACTTGGGTTGGAAAAACCAAAATGGGAATCATTGTTTTGATGCCTCCGGCTATGGTACAATATTGGAATCATAGGTGGAGGCATTTTATATGAAAGTGGTAGTGGCAATTGATTCTTTTAAAGGGAGTATGACAAGTATGCAGGCGGGAAACGCCTGTAAAGAGGGGATTCTTGCGGCGACGTGTGCGCACTGTGGCGGTGGGGCAGCAGCCGTGAAGGGCAGGAAAATTGCAGCAGATAATTTGGATGTTGTCGTAAAACCGCTCGCGGACGGAGGCGAGGGCACAGTGGAAGCGTTGGTAGAAGGAATGAACGGAACGTATGAGTATGTGACCGTGACAGGTCCGATGGGAAATCCAGTGAAAGCAAGATATGGCATTCTGCCAGATCAAACAGCGGTGATGGAAATGGCGGAGGCATCCGGCATTACACTGGTAGAAGAACCATTAAATCCGTGGAAAGCGACATCCACAGGAGTCGGAGAAATGATTTTGGATGCAGTTCAAAAAGGATGCCGCAAATTTATCATTGGAATTGGAGGCAGTGCGACGACAGAGGGCGGTATCGGAATGTTATCGGCACTGGGCTATGATTTCATGGATGAAAACGGAGACATATTGCCACCGGTTTTTGCCTCGCTGGAAAAAGTGGTGCAGATAGAAAATAATCGTGTGCCGGAAGTGTTAAAAGACTGCCATTTTCAGATCGCATGTGATGTGACAAATCCGCTTTGCGGAGTGGAGGGGTGTGTTTACGTTTTCGGAGCGCAAAAAGGTGTGAAGGAAGAAGAAAAAGAGAGCATGGACAGGGCGATGCAGTCCTATGCGGCATGTCTGGAAAAATTTACCGGCAAAAAGCTGAGTGAAATTCCGGGCACAGGCGCAGCCGGAGGGCTTGGGTTTGCGTTTCTGTGGGGACTTCCAAACGTGGAACTGAAACCGGGAATCGACATTGTTCTTGAGGCAGTCGGGCTGGCAAGTGAATTGCAGGATGCAGATATCGTGGTGACAGGGGAAGGCTGTCTTGATTTTCAGACGGCAATGGGAAAAGTTCCGGTCGGTGTGGCAAAGGCAGCAAAGCAATACGGCTGTGAAGTGATCGCTTTTGCCGGAAGTGTGACAGAGGAAGCAAAAAAATGTAACGAAAAGGGAATCGATGCATTTTTCTCCATCCTGCCGGGTGTGTGTTCACTGGATGAAGCTATGGACACGGAAATTGCGCAGAAAAATATGCGGAATGCGGCGGAGCAGGTGTTCCGGTTGGTTTTGGATTTGTATGAACATAAGACCTGAATAAGATTGTGTTAAAAAGGAAAATGATATTAAACTGCGTGACAATCTGATATAGAAAAAGTTATGAATAATGTTACAAAAATACATATAAAATCACGGAAAAATGTTACAAATATATGGCAAAAACGAAGGAAAAATGTTACAGGAAGCCTTGAAATACTTTGGAAAAATGTTAATATGAATGTAAGAAAAGGGAATCCTAACATTCGGAGGGCGTGACATGCTAAAAAGAAAAGTATATCAGGAACTTTTGAAATGGAAAGAAAATACAGAAGGGAAAGCGCTGTACATTATAGGCGCGAGACAGATTGGCAAGACAACTCTGATCAGGGAATTTGGAAAAAATGAGTATGAACATTTTGCAGAAATAAATTTTGTGACAGATGAAAAAGCAGCAGATATTTTCAACGATAAACTGACGGCAGAGGCAATTATTACGAATCTGACCGCATATCTTCAGACACCACTGGAACCGGGAAAGACATTGATTTTGTTTGATGAAGTACAGGAGTGTCCGGCGGTACGTTCAGCAATCAAATTTCTTGTGGAGGATGGCAGGTTTGACTATATTGAAGCTGGTTCATTGTTAGGAGTTCGGTATAAGGAAGTGAAATCTTATCCGGTTGGATTTGAACAAATTTTACCAATGTATCCGCTGGATTTTGAGGAATATTTATGGGCAAATGGAGTACAGGATAAGACCTTGCAGTATTTGAAAACCTGCTATGACAGGAAAGAAAAAGTTTCTGACTCCGTGCATGAAACGCTTTGCAAATTATTTTACAGTTATCTTGTTGTCGGGGGCATGCCGGAAACAGTTCAGATTTATATTGACACGCACGATATTGCAAAAGTTGTGCAAAATCAGAGAAGCATTCTCGATTTGTATCGGTTGGATATTGCAAAATATGCAGAGAAAAGTGACAAACCGAAAATTAAGGCAATTTTTGACAGCATTCCAGCGCAGTTGAATGAGAAAAACCGCAGATTTAAATTAAACAGTATCAATGCGTCTGCCAGACATATCCGGTATGAAGACAGTTTTAACTGGCTTGCAGATGCGGGGGTTGCATTGCCGTGCTATAACGTGACAGAGCCGCAGGCTCCATTGCAGATAAGTGAGAAACGAAATCTGTTTAAACTATATATGAATGATGTGGGACTGCTTTGTGCTTCGTGTATGGAAAATATTCAGTTTGACCTTTTACTTGGAAATGTTGAGATCAATATGGGAAGCATTTTGGAAAATGCTTTTGCGCAAAATCTGAAGTCTAACGGATTTGAATTGCACTATTATGATTCCAAGAAGATTGGAGAGTTGGATTTTGTTTTGCAAAAAGGACTTCATACGGAACTTGTGGAGATAAAGTCGGGAAATGATTTTAAGAAACATCTGGCTATGGATCATGCCATGCAGGTGGAACAGTGGAAATTTGAGCAAAATATTGTTTTCTCAAAATCAAATGTAGAACGAGAGGGAGATGTTTTATATTTGCCGTGGTATATGATTCTTTTTTTCACGCAGGAAAAGGAACCGGAAAAACTGATTTACGAAATCGACCTGAGCGGATTGTAAGGTAAAATTTTACTCGGTCACGGCTGACTCGGTCACAACCGAATAAAAATTGACTTTTTCGTAGATGATAATTATACTGAGTATATCAGCTGCTAATATGCAACATATTAGTTTGACAGAGCGAAAGTTTATCTATAGGGATTGTCAATTTTGAAAAAGAGAAAGACAGGCGTATTATGAGAAAATTTTACGGCAGGGAGACAGAGAGAAAAAAATTGTATTCCATGTTCCATACAGAAGGTCAGATGATTGCTTTGATCTATGGAAGAAGAAGGATTGGAAAAAGTGAGTTGATCAAGCAGGTACTCAAAGAGACGGAAATAAAGAGTATTTACTATGAATGTAAACAGACAACCGAACGGAATAATGTTGACAGTCTTTCAGAACTGGTGGGAGAAGTATTCAATTTTCCAAAACCAGCATTTGCGGATATGGAAAGTCTGCTCAGATTTTTGTTTCAAACATCAGAAAAAAAGCCATTCATTCTTGTTTTGGACGAATATCCTTATCTGCGTGAAAATGCGAAAGGGCTTGACAGCGTGTTACAGTCTGTGATTGATGAATACCGGGATTCTTCCAATATGAAGCTTATTATCTGCGGTTCTTATGTAGATACGATGAAGGAACTTCTTGCCAGACAAAATCCATTATATGGAAGGATTGATCTTACATTAAATCTGAAACCAATGGATTATTACGAATCGTCAATGTTTTATGCTGGTTTTTCAGATGAGGACAAAGTCAGGATTTACAGTGTATTTGGAGGAATCCCATACTATAACCGGTTGATTGATGAAAAGAAAAGTGTGAGAGAGAATATCATAGATCTGATCGCATCACCGGGAGCGCGTCTGGAAAACGAAGTGTCAATGTATTTAAACTCGGAAATATCAAAGATTACAAATGCCAATGAAGTATTTGAAGCATTGTCAAAAGGTTTTTCCAGATATAAAGATATCCTTGATCAGTCCAATGTATCAAGTGGTCCGGCTCTTGTTGATATTCTTGATAAGCTGATCCGAATGGATGTGGTTGCAAAGGAAGCACCGATCAATGATGAAAATAATAGGAAAAAGTCGGGTTATTTTATATCAGATAATCTTTCATTATTTTATTATAAATATATTTTCCGAAATATATCCCGTATGAATATTATGGATTCAGAGGTCTTTTATGAAAAATATATTTCCGAGGATTTTGAAACGAAATATGTTCCAAAAATATTTGAGGATGTATGCCGGCAATACCTGATCCGAAAAAACCGAATGGGATGCATGGATGAGATTTTTGAAAAAATAGGAAAGTATTACTATGATGATCCGGTGGAAAGAAAAAATGGAGAGTTTGACATCGTCACATTAGATGATAAAGGATATATTTTCTATGAAGCAAAATTCCGGAAAGAACCTGTGACAGAGCAGATGATTGAGAAAGAGATTGTGCAGGTAAAACAGACGGGATTGGAATGTTATAAATACGGATTTTTCTCAAAATCCGGGTTTGCGTGCGAGGAACGGGAAAATCGCAGTTTAATTGAATTGAAGGAGCTATACCGATAAAAAACCTGCCTCACAGACAAAGGAGGTCTGTATGATTAAAATTATAGGAGAAAAATTAAAAAACATCCCATGGCAGGACAGACCGGTGACAGTCTTTGCATTTGCGCAGGTGGACGAGCTGATTTCTTATATAAAAGAGAATTCACTATGAAAGAACATTCCCGTGGATTCGTCATTGTGAATAAAAAACAGCAGAATTTTTTGCATGGAAATTGGAAAAAGTGATCTATTCTAGTGAAAATACTTTCTAAAAAGTGTATAATGATTGAAAATAAACTGCAAGGAGGCTATGCTACAGACATGGACGAATATGCAAAGTCGATCATTCCGATCATTGAAGCAAATTATGAAAAGTATACAGAGACAGAGCGGTATATCGCGGATTACTTTTTAAAGCAGGCAAGACCGGAGCGGCTGTCGGCAGAACTAGTGTCAAAAGAGCTTTCCGTTTCCGTGGCGTCGCTGTCACGTTTTGCAAAAAAATGTGGTTTTGGCGGTTACCGGGAGTTCACGTATGAATTTCGTAATTCCTATGTGGAAAAATCTGCTGTGGAGCAGCAGCAGTCCAGACTGGTTTTAGAAACCTATCAGAATCTTTTGAACAAGATTTACAGTCTGCTGGATGAAGGACAGATTCACCGGATCGTGACAGAACTGAAATGGGCGAGACGCGTTTTTGTCTGCGGACGTGGCAGTTCCGGCTTGGCGGCGGAGGAAATGGCGACAAGATTCCGCTGGATCGGTATAGACATGACAGCGCTTCGGGATAATGAGGATATGAGGATGCAGTCTGTTTTTTTAAACCGGCATGATCTGATGATCGGGCTGAGCTTGAGCGGTACAAAATCAGAGATTTTGTATATGCTCGACAGAGGTTTTCAGCAGGGGGCAAGGACAATGCTTATTACGGGTAAAAACCGGCAGACCTATGAGGATTTTTGCAATGAAGTATTGTTGGTTCCTTCTCTGCAGCATCTTAATCATGGAAATCTGATTTCACCGCAGTTTCCACTGCTTTTGATGATTGATATTTTGTATGCAGCCTATGTGAATGACGACCGTATGCGTATTGAGAAGATCCAGAGAGAAGTACAGCGCACATTGCGCGGAAATGAAGACAGATAGGAGAGATTGAAAATGAAAATTATCAGAACCAAAGACTATCGTGACATGAGCAGAAAAGCTGCAAACATTATTTCAGCACAGATGATCTTAAAAGATGACAGTGTACTTGGACTTGCAACAGGATCTACCCCGATCGGAACTTATGACCAGTTAGTAGACTGGTATAAAAAAGGAGACTTGGATTTCTCTAAGATCACAACGGTAAATCTGGATGAATACAAAGGACTTCCAAAAGAAAATGATCAGAGCTACTGGTATTTTATGAACAAAAATTTGTTCTCCAGAGTCAACATCAGACCGGATTATCATTTTCTTCCGGACGGAATGAACCTTGACAGTGCCAACGAGTGTGAGAGATATGAAAAACTGATTGATTCTCTTGGCGGTATTGATCTTCAGCTGTTAGGACTCGGACGTAACGGACACATCGGTTTTAACGAGCCTTGTGATTCTTTCCCACAGGATGTTCATGTTGTTGACCTGACAGAGAGTACGATCGAGGCTAACAAACGTTTCTTCGCAAGCGCAGATGACGTTCCAAAACAGGCTTACACAATGGGTGTTGGAACTATCCTTCGCGCAAAAGCAATCCTGCTTGTAGTCAGCGGAAAAGATAAGGCAGCAGCATTAAATGCAGTCGTAAACGGACCGATCACACCACAGGTTCCTGGCTCTGTTTTAAGACTTCATCCGAATGTAATTATTGTTGCAGATGAGGATGCTTTATCTGAGATGAAATAAAATGCTATAAGAGTTTTTTACAAGTCAGGTTTTGAATGTAATAAAAAAGAAAAATCGTGCAGAAACATAATATTTTGTCTGCACGATTTTTCTTTTATTTGCGTTTTACAAAAACTTTGCCACCATGGCAACACTGGTTTTATCGCGGGCGATTTTTGCAAGCTCGCGGTTGTCGAGCAGATAACGCATGATAAGCGATTCGGCAACGAATAACTCGCTGACTTTGACCGGGATGCTGCCGCCATCCAATGGTGTTTCCAGGGCGCCACACAGGAGGACGACATCTGCAAGTGCTGTGCCTGGTGCGTCCGGATAGTGCGTGATCAGGATAATCTTCGCACCGGTCTTTTTGGCAACGGATAAAGTGTCCATCATGTCGTGCGTGGAGCCGGAGTAGGAAACAAATAAAATGACATCACTTGGACCCATGAGGCTTGCGGCAATCAATTGCGTGTGGCTGTCACCACAGTTGCGGAATTTATTGGAGATCGTGGCGAAGCGCACCCAGATGTCATTTGCCAGAACCCGGCTGCCACCCTGGCCGAGACAGTAAACGGAGGTTGCGCGCTGCAAGAGAAGCGCAGCCTCGTCAATTGCGTCAAAGTCAAGAACACTCATAGTGTTACTGATCGCCGCCTGAAAAGAAGCACATACATTATCACATAATGAAGATGTCGACATGGATGGATCTAAAGAATAGGAAGAAAACGGTGTCGGCGTCACATTTGCCTGCGCAAGTGAAATCTTCATTTCATTATAACCTTCAAATCCGAGCTGTTTACAGAAACGGTAAATTGTGGCTTCTGCCATATTGCAAGCTTTGGCAAGTGAGGAAATCGATAAAAACTGCGCTTCCTCGGCATGCTTTGTCAGGTAATCTGCGATGATCGTACCTGATTTGGTGAGTGAATCCTGCTTTTCCGCAAGCAGATCCCAGAAATTCTTATTAATCATAATTTAATCCCCTGTAAAATGAAGCGAGTGTCACTGTTTACCCTGTGTTTTACTGCGTAAGCAAGCGTTTACAGAAACACATTAATATTTACTATATAAAAGTATATGCCAAAATGAAATGTACTGCAAGATAAAAACATAAAAATGAAAAATATTTTCATGCAAAAACGAAAGAAAAATGGATGAATATGCGGAATTGTAGGTATAAAACATACACTTAGCACTATTTAAAAGCTAATAAATAAAGATTTATGTGCAAATGTGCTATATTTTCAAAATGAAATTAGTACAAAACGTATATGGACAAAATGAAAATATTTTTCTAAAATATAGTTACTTCGAAAGAGATAATCTTTTAAGAAAAGGAGAAGAAGAATATGAAAAAGAAAGTTTTGGCTACCTTATTGGTGGGAACAATGGCAGCAAGCTTATTAGCAGGCTGTGGAACAACAGTTGAGACAACAGGAAGCAGTGACACAACAACAGCTCCTGAAAAAACTCAGACAACAGAGACCGCAGAAGCAGGAGAGGCAGGCGGTTCTGATGTTTCGGCAGACATTACCTTATGGACATATCCAATCGGTGAATGGGGCAATGCAGAGACAGTTGATTCCTTAATTCAGGATTTCAACAAGGAGTATCCGGGAATCAATGTGACAGTGGAATATCTTGATTACACAAACGGTGATGATCAGGTAAATACAGCGATCGAAGGTGGACAGGCTCCAGACCTTATCATGGAAGGACCGGAACGTCTGGTTGCAAACTGGGGAGCAAAAGGATTGATGGTTGACTTATCCGATATCCTGGACGACACAGATAAATCTGAAATTTATGAATCTGTATTATCCGCATGTGTGAACAAAGAGGGAGCTACTTATGAATATCCGCTTTGTATGACAGCACATTGTATGGCGATCAACAAAACAGTATTTGAGGAAGCTGACGCTATGCAGTATGTAGACGCTGAGAACCATACATGGACAACAGATGATTTCTTCAAAGCAATGGACGCTGTTTATGCTCACACAGGACAGACCGTAGGTGCTGTTTACTGTAGTGGTCAGGGTGGTGACCAGGGAACAAGAGCCCTCATCAACAACCTTTACGGTGGAACATTCACAGACGCAGATCACACAAAATATACAGCAGATTCCGCTGAGAACGTAAAAGCAATCCAGGCACTTGTTGATTCCAAAGCAATCGGATTTGATGCTTCTATCGCAGGTGGTGACGAGATCAACTTATTCCGTCAGGGTGTTTTAAATGTAGCATTCTGCTGGAACATTGCACAGCAGTTAAACGCTGACAACAACGATGCAGGACTTACAAACGATGGCGATGAGATCCTTTTCATGGCATTCCCATCTGAGAAAGCAACAGACACAAAACTTTGTGGTGGTATCTGGGGATTTGGTGTATTTGACAACGGCGATGCAAACAAGATCGAAGCATCAAAACTCTTCATTAAATACATGGCAGACAGTGCAGAAGGAACACCAGACGCAGTTCTTTCTTCTACATACTTCCCGGTACGTGATACTGTAGAAGGCAAAGATTTAACAGGTCTTTACGGTGATGTTCAGACAATGAGCGATTACAGCACATTAATGCAGTACCTTGGTGACTACTATCAGGTAACTCCAGGCTGGGCAGAAGCTCGTACAGCTTGGTGGAATATGCTTCAGCAGGTTGGAAGCGGTGCTGATGTCCAGACAGCAGTTGATGAGTTCGTTGGAACAGCAAACGCAGCAGCAGGTAACTAAGCAGTTCATATAGCAACTAAATAAATGATAAGTGGGATCCCCTCCTCGCAGGAATACCGGAGGAGGGGATTTTTAGCCAAAAAGTTATGGAAAGGATGGTGTTTTCTTTGAAATCAGCAGTAAAACCATCAAAGCGCAGCCGTGTATTGGTAAGAAAAGAAACGACCGCTGCATATCTTTTTTTACTTCCTAGTTTGATTTTCTTTCTGGGATTTGTAATTTTTCCAATTGTATTATGTGTGTGGACCAGTTTTTTTGATTCAACAATGAACTCTGCGGATGTTTTTGTTGGACTTGCAAACTATAAAGAATTATTTCAGGATAAAGTTTTCCTTGGGGCGTTGAAGAACACTCTTATTATCGTAGTGGTTTCCGTTCCGATCACATGTGTTTTTTCCTTATGGGTATCTTCCGTGATCGTAGATCTGAAAGGATGGGCAACCTCCTTATTCAGAATTATATTTTATCTTCCGGTTGTAACTGGTTCCGTAGCAGTTACCGTTGTATGGAAGTGGATGTTTAACAATTACTATGGAATTTTCAATTACCTTGGTACAAAGACAGGCATCATCGACCAGAACATCAACTGGCTGGGTGATGAGCGTTATGCACTTGCATGTATCATACTGATTTTGCTTACAACTTCCGTTGGCCAGCCAATCGTACTTTATGTATCTGCACTTGGTAATGTGGATGCATCCTTGGTGGAAGCGGCAAATGTAGATGGAGCTACAAGCCTTCAGGCTTTCTGGAAGATCAAGTGGCCACAGATTATGCCGACCACATTATATATTGTTGTTATTACAACGATCAACAGTTTCCAGTGCTTTGCACTGATCCAGCTGCTGACATCCGGTGGACCAAACCACAGTACAGACACGATCATGTTTTACATCTATTATTCCGCATTTAAACTGTACCGTTACGGATACGGCGATGCAATGGGCGTTGTCCTTGCAATTATGATCGCGATCCTGTCCGCAATCCAGTTTAAACTTGGAAATTCGAATGATTAGGAGGAGGGTTACAGATATGGAAAACAAAAATAGTACAAAACATCCTTCTGCATACAAGATCATCAGCATTGTTGTAATTGTGATACTGGCAATATTATTTACCTTCCCATTATATTGGATTATCACAGGTTCCTTTAAGACAAACGCAGCGATCAACTCCACAACGCCGATCTGGTGGCCAAAAGAGTGGACGCTGGCAAACTATCAGAAGTTATTCAGCCGCCAGACCGCACCGCTGTTCCAGTTCAATATTCCATTCAGCAGCCTGATCACAGGAAGCAGGGATTTGAAACTGACACTGACAGGACCGACGGTGCCGGCTGCAGTCCGCTGGCTGATCAATACCGTATTTATGGCGATCATGTCCATGATCCTTACCTGTATCACAGCATCCATGGCAGGATATGCGCTTGCAAAGAAGAGATTTGTGGGACGGCAGTTACTTTTCACACTGATCGTATGTGCAATGGCATTACCAAAACAGGTTATTTTGATCCCATTACTTCGTGAGATGTCAAGCCTGAATTTATATAATACGATCTGGGCGGTTATCTTCCCAATCGTAGGATGGCCGTTTGGTGTGTTCCTGATGAAACAGTTCTCGGAGGGTGTGCCTTCTGAAATGCTGGAGGCAGCGCAGATTGACGGAGCGAGTGAGGCAAAGACATTTTTACAGATTGTAGTACCGATGATCAAACCAGGTATCGGAGCACTGGCGATTTTTACATTCATCAACAGCTGGAATGATTACTTCATGCAGTTGATCATGTTATCAAGCACAAGCAACCTGACAATCTCCCTTGGTATTGCCAAGTTACAGGCTGAAAATGCTACAGATTTCGGTCTGATCATGGCTGGTGCGGCACTGGCAGCCCTGCCGATCATCATCGTGTTCCTGTTATTCCAGAAATACTTTACAAAAGGAATTACAATGGGAGCTGTAAAAGGCTGACAAACAATCCTTCTTGTTTAAGAAGGGCGGTATAAAAAATAGGACAAAAATCTAACAGAGGAGTGAAGATAAAATGAAAGATATTACAAAATATCAGGGAGTCATTCCGGCATTTTATGCATGCTATGACGAAAAAGGAGAAATTTCAACAGAGGGTGTCAAAGCATTGACACGCCACCTGATCTCAAAAGGAGTAAAGGGTGTGTATGTTGGCGGTTCATCAGGTGAATGTATCTACCAGCATGTGGACGAGCGGAAAAAAGTGCTGGAAGCAGTCATGGAAGAAGCAAAAGGAAAACTGACTGTCATTGCACATGTAGGATGCAATAATACCGCAGACAGCGTGGAGCTTGCAGCACATGCACAGAGTGTTGGAGCAGATGCGATCGCTTCGATTCCGCCAATCTATTTCCATTTACCGGAGTATGCAATCGCAGAATACTGGAATGCAATGAGTGCAGCAGCGCCGGATCTTGATTTTGTTATTTACAATATTCCGCAGCTTGCAGGAACGGCATTATCCATGAACCTGTTAAAAGAAATGCTGAAGAATCCGAATGTGATCGCAGTGAAGAACTCTTCCATGCCGACACAGGACATCCAGATGTTTAAGGCAGAAGGTGTCAAAGAGCGTGGCGAAAATGGATTTGTTGTATTCAACGGACCGGACGAACAGTTCGTATCCGGACGTGCGATCGGCGCAGACGGAGGAATCGGTGGAACATATGCGGTTATGCCGGAATTATTTGTAAAAATGGATCAGCTCATCCGCGAAAATAACATCGCAGAGGCAATGAAGATTCAGTACAAAGCAGATGCGATCATCTACAAGATGTGCGAGGCAAAAGGAAATCTTTACGCAGTCATGAAAGAGATTTTACACAGAATGTATGGCTTGGAACTTGGAAGCGTCAGATTGCCGCTTGCACCTTTAGCACCGGAAGATGAGGCTGTTGTTGTTGAGGCTCAGAAGATGATCGAGGCAGCGATCAAAGAATTATAATAAGAGAAATACATACAGAAATATGCCGGGGTGTACGCACTGCTTCGGCTTATTTCTGTATCTGCAGAAAAATGATGCAACTGCCAATGTACGGATTTAAAATTAAGAATAAGATTTACAGGACAATTTCGGGAGGAGATACAAAATGGTTACAGACAACTTACAGAATCTGGAACAGTATCGTGGTTTACATAAAAATATGGATACCGTCATTGATTTTTTGAAAAAATGTGATCTGACTGCACTTCCAGACGGAAAAACGGTGATTGACGGAGAACGGGTTTTTGTCAATGTCATGGAGGCAGACCTTCGGGAGGCAGAAGGTGCGGAGTATGAATATCATAAACGTTATGCAGATCTGCAGATCGATATCAGTGGAAGTGAATACTGGGAGTGGACAGATAAGGCAGAATTAACAGATACATTTCAGGAAGCTTCGGACTGCGGACTTGCAGCAGGCAGAAGCAGATGTGGCGGAACGCTGGGGGACGGAAGCTTTGCTTTATTCCTGCCGGAAGAATTTCACAAACCAAGCTGCAAAAACGGATCACACACACATGTGAGAAAAGCAGTTATTAAAATTGAGATGTAATTGCAGGAGGAAAATAAAATGGATAAACAGGCATTATTTGATCAGATAAAAGGTGGATTAATTGTTTCCTGCCAGGCATTGGAGCATGAGCCTTTGTATACAAAAGAGGGCGGCGTCATGCCTTTGATGGCAAAGGCTGCAGCACAGTCCGGAGCAGTCGGAATCCGTGCAAACACAGTACGTGACATCACAC
>OKRU01001212.1_pt1 | contig 25847 bp, 34 predicted proteins | sample 1601131 | NCBI WGS metagenome assembly OKRU01 (sample SAMEA3541558, study PRJEB24748) | human gut metagenome | biome: human gut; feature: human-associated habitat; material: faeces | place: China | collected 2012
TGCTTGCTCATCTCTTTGAGCTTTTTCTGTTTTTTCTTTGGCTTCTGCTGCTCTAGTTAGTATACCATTTTGTCCTGTTAACATTGAAATGCTTACTCCTGCCAATATTATTAGGACTATTATTGTGACAACTAGTGCTATAAGCGTTATTCCGCCATTCTTTTTTGATTTTTCAAAAATAGACATTTTTAGTCACCTTTTCCTTCCTTTGTATATAAATTTTATGCATATATATTATCATATTCTTGGAAGGATTTAGGTTTCTTACATAATATATTGTTTATACAAAATTTTTCCACACAATGTTTGCTAAGTCAAGTCCTTTATTAGTTAATTTTATCCTGTCAAAATCAACTATTAGAAGATTTTCATCAACTAATTTTTTTAATTCATCCTTAAAAACAAAAATAGGATTTTCTCCAAATTTATTTTTAAAATCCTGAATTAATACTCCTTCAATTTTTCTAAGACCTATTAACATAAATTCCTTTTCTTTACTAAAAATATCATTTTCAACTTCATCAATAACCTTATTTTTTCCAAATTCGCCATTTTCGCAATTTTTTATATATTCTTCTACATTACCAATATTTCCATATCTAACATCATCAATATAGGAATGTGCAGCCACACCAAATCCTACATATTCCTTTTGATTCCAGCAATCTAGGTTATGTTTTGACTCATTGCCAAGTTTTGCAAAATTTGATATTTCGTAATGTTTATATCCATTTAGTTCAAGGAAATTTTTAACATACCAATACATATTTCTTTCTAGTTCTTCATCAGGCAACTCCAATTCTCCACTTTCAAGCATTTTTTCAATTGGTGTGTTTTCCTCAACAATTAATGAGTAAACCGATATATGATTTGGTGGTTCTGGCTCTAATTTTATAATTTTTTCTAATGAATTTTTAACATCTATAATTTTTTGATTTGGAAGTCCTATCATCAAATCAACATTTATATTTTTAAATCCAACTTCTCGTGCCATTTTATATGTATTTAAAAAGTCATCATAACAATGTATTCTTCCTATTTGCTTAAGTATTTTATCTTCTGTACTTTGAAGTCCAATACTTAATCTATTTACACCTGAATTCTTATAATTTCTTAGTTTTTCTTCAGTTACAGTTCCTGGATTTACTTCTATTGTTACTTCTTTTACCTCTTTTAGCAAATTTCTTTTTTCAAATATATGTAATATTTCTTCAATATATTTTGCATCAATTAAAGATGGCGTACCACCTCCAATATATATTGTTTGAACTTCAAATTCATTGTTATCTATAAAATTATTTACTTCTTTGTTCAATGCTTGTACATATTTTTGGAAATATTTATCTTGGTTTGCATAAGAAACAAAATCACAATAAAAACATTTTTGTTTACAAAATGGTATATGAATATATATCCCTAATTTCTTCATTTTTTAAAACCATTCCTTTCCTTAATTACATAATCTAGAATGAACATCTTTCTATTTTAGAGATATTTTTCAATCCTTATCTCATTTATATTTACAGTTTGTTTACTTTCTAATACACTCGAAACAGAAAAAATTTTTTCTTTATCTCTTCTTATCTGTTCAACACATTTCTCAGCTTGTTTACAAAAAAACACTATACTTCCGAACTGCTGCAACAAAATAAAAAATAACAAGTAATATATAAGTAACTTTAAATGATATTCCAAATAAATAATTCACCCATTTTATAATTGTCATTGAAAAAGAATTTTTTAATTTTTCATAGCTATATTCCTTTGCTTTCACAAACTCTTCAATTGGTACATTATATAATTCCGATAATTTATACATTACATCCCAATCAGGATATTCTAATCCACTTTCCATCTTTTTTATATTTTCTGTAAGTATATTTGTATCATTTAAGTTATAAGCAACATCATTGTATGTCCATCCCTTGCTTTCTCTAAGCTTTTTTAGCAATTCTTCTATTATAATTCCATCTTTTTCCTCATTATTTTCCATATATTTTCCCCTTTTTCTTTTGATTTACTCTTCTGCTAATTTTTGTATTTTTTTCAATCTATAATTAACTCCAGATTTTCCTATTGGTGTGCTCAATTTTTTTCCTAACTCCACAAGTGGCATATCAGGATTTTCTAATCTTAAATTTGCAATTTCTTTTAAGCCATCATCCATTTTTTCAAATTTGCCATTTTCCTTTAATTTTTTTATAGCATTTATTTGTTCAACAGATGCATTTAAAACCTTATTCAAATTAGCTGTTTCACAATTCACCAATCTATTTACTTTATTATTCATCTGCCTTTCGACTCTTATTTCCTCAAACTTCATAACAGACTTTACAGCTTCAATAAATGCTAAAAATTTAGATATTTCCTCGCCTTCTTTTATATATAAAACATTTTCTCTTTGTTTTAAAATTATATCATTTAATTTCATTGTATCTACTATACTTTTAGCACCATTTACATCTCTAGTTTTACATTCTAAATGATATTTTTTTTCTGGATTATTTATAGAACCTGCTCCCATAAATAATCCTCTCATAAATGCTTGTAAATTAGTTCTTTCAATGTTTTGTACATTTGCTACATAAAAATCTGCTAGTCCGAATTTTATTTAAACTATTTTCTAAACTTTCATTTATTTCTATCGAAAAAATCTTTCCATTAACATTTATTTCAAAATCTTCAAAGCCTATATTTCTAACCACTTTTCCAAATCTATCTATATTGTAATCACTTTCTGTTGTGTATTTGATTGTGTTATTTTCTATAATTGTATTATCACTTGATATGTAACCTAAAAATTCGTATTTCACTTCTTCTTTGTTAGCTAAATTGCTTAATTTACTCAATTCTTCTTTTACTTCTTGTGAAAAAGACATTGTTTTTCTCCTTTTTATTTTTTATATAGTTATTATACACTATTTATTGTTATTTGCAACTATTTTTGAAATGGGGACGGTTCCTTTTTTAAAAAGGAACCGTCCCCATTTCAAAATTTTTTCCAAAATACTTTTCCATTACAAAAATTAATACATCATCGGTCCTCTCATCATTGGACCACCATTGTTCATTGTTCCACCCATATTTTGAAAATTATTCATAGTACCATAAACTCCAGTTGTAGAAATAGTAATAAACTTAATTGAATATATATCACAATAAATTAAACTATCATTTTCGAAAGAACGAAGTAAAATATAACTTGCTCCAACATCCTCCAAAATTCCAATTCTATCTGTCATATTGTTTGTTCCTATTAAAAATTCCACTCTCATAAGCCTTCCTATTTGCTGTCTTAAAAATGCTGGTGTATAAATAGTATTTGTAAGTATCTCCGGTGAATTTTGATTCATATTTACATTTCTATCCTCTGTTTTCTCTTGCCTTTGCTCTTGGTCTAATTCTGACATAGCTTTCAAAATCTCCTTTCTGTTTATGTATTATCATATAGAGATGTTGGCCTATAAAAACAGTGGTTACCAAGTCTTGTATGTAATGTTCCAGAACCGTTACTAGGAAATGTTTGATTACATGTTGGTCTAAAAGGGTTTAAATACCATAGGCATTCTCCTATTTCGTTTAATCTGTTTCCAGATAGAGCCCAATCTGCTATTTGGTAGTGTATATCTGTTGGAGTCATATTGTATATATTTTGAGAGTTATACCTTCCACCTATTGTTTCTCTTGCACAATCAAATTGTCCCTGTTGATATATTATGTTTCTTACACTTCCCCCTTGCGATATTCTTGAATATTCTCCACTTGATACATTAACTCTGTTCATTATTACAGTTGCTACTGCTTTCATTCCATTGTCTCCTTCTCCGACCTGCTTCACATTGAACTATCCTTGCAAGTAGTTCTCTTTCTGAATATGCCATTTTTAACACCTCTTTCTATTTATATGCAAGAGTTTTTGATTTATGGCTATTTTTGATGTTTTTCATTAAAATAGCAAAAAAACAGGCATTATCACACAATGCCTGTTTTTTTCTAACTTCCGTTTTGTGAACCCTTTGAATTACAATATTATTATATACATTATTTTTTATAATTGCAATAGTTTTTACTTAATTTTTCTAAAAATCGTTCGACAAAATTTGACAAATATAAAACTAGGTTATCTAGAAATTTGCAATTTTTATCCAGCCTTGCTTATTTAATTCTAATTCAACCTAGCAACCAAAGCCTTAATCTTTATTCCCTGCTCTGAAAACATCTTCTCATGCTCAGTTTCGATATTCTCCCAAAAATCAACCTCTTCATGCAAATCAAAAGTTTTCTTCACAATTTCGAAACCTGCTTTCTCAAAATAATTCAAACTATCTAAAAATAAATTATCATCATCTGTTTTAAAATAGACTTCTCCACCTTTGCTTAAAAATTCCTTATATTTTTCAAGCTGTCTTGTATGTGTAAGCCTTTTTTTGTGATGTTTTCCTCTTGGCCATGGATTACAAAAATTAATATAAATTCTATCAATTTTATCTTCATCAGATAAAATCAAATTGATTCTTTCTATATCAAATCTTGTTAAAAATATATTATCTGTTTCTTGATTTTTCCCTCTATATATTTGTTCAACATTTCTTTTTGCCAATCCTAGCATTGCATCTACCAAGTCTATTGCTATATAATTTACATCTTTATGCTCGCTTGCCAAATTTGCTATAAAATATCCTTTTCCACATCCTAATTCTAAATAAAGAGGAAGTGTTGGATTTTTATATAATTTCCTCCACTTTCCTCTTTCTTCTTCAGGATTATCTACATAAAAAGGACTTGCTTCTAGTTCTGGCCTTGCCCATTTTTTGTATCTAATTCTCATAATATTCTCCTATTATTCAGCTTTATTTTCTGTAGATTCTGCTACTGGAGCTTCTACTGTTTCAGCTACTTCTGCTGGAGCTTCTACAACTTCTTCAGCTGCTGGTGCTTCTTCACCTTTTATGATGATTTCCTTGTTTTCAATTCTTGCTCCTGCAACTTCTTTAGTCTTAGCAGCTTTACCTACTCTATCTCTTAAATAGAATAATTTAGCACGTCTAGCTTTACCTACTCTTACTAATTCAACTTTTTCAACTAATGGTGAGTGAATTAAGAATGTTTTTTCAACACCAACACCATAAGATATTTTTCTTACTGTGAATGTTTTGTTAACTCCTGCACCTTGAACTTTTATTATAATTCCTTCGAAAACTTGGATTCTTTCTTTGTTTCCTTCTTTGATTCTAACATGAACTCTAACTGTATTTCCTACTTTTAAATCTGGAATTTTTGCTTTTAATTGTTCATGTTCAATAGATTTTATTATATCCATTTTAAAATTCCTCCCTTATATTTCTATTGTCGCTAAGCTTAATCTTAGACAATAGTTTACTTCATGAGCGGTACCATTCATCTATTTTTGGCTTGGTACTTCATTTTTTAATAAATCTGGTCTTTTTTCACGTGTAATTTGGATTGATTGTTCATTTCTCCATTTAGCAATATTCTTGTGATTTCCGGAAAGTAATACTTCCGGAACTTTTACTCCTTCAAAAACCTCAGGTCTTGTATATTGCGGATATTCTAATAATCCGGTTTGAAAATGATTCTTCTTCTATTGATTCTTTGGATAAAACTCCTTCATTATATCTTGAAACTGCGTCAATTAAAACCATTGCTGGTAGTTCTCCTCCTGTTAAGACATAATCTCCAATAGAAATTTCTTCATCAACTATTTTATCAATTACCCTTTGGTCTATGCCCTCATAATGTCCACATAATATTATTAAATGTTCTTGTTTTGATAATTCTTCTACTTTGAATTGATTTAAAGTTTGCCCTTGTGGCGACATATATATTACTTTTGCATTTTCATCTTTTACAGATTTATATGCATCATATACTACATCTGCCTTCATTACCATTCCAGCTCCACCACCATATGGAGTATCATCAACTTTTTTGTGTTTATCTTTTGAAAAATCTCTAATATTTATTAAATTTATTTCTATTAGATTTTTTTCTTTTGCTCTTCCTATAATGCTTTGGTTTAATGCCTCAAACATTTCTGGGAAAAGTGTTAAACAATCAAATTTCATTTTCTCCTCCATTTAGTTTTAAATTAATCCATCTATTATATGTACTGTTATTTTTTCATTTTCTAAGTCTATGTTTTTTATAACTTCATCTATGTATGGCAATAAAAATTGTTTGCCTAATTCATTTTTTACAACATATATATCTGTACTTCCATTATTAAAAATGTCGTCTAAAATTCCTAGTTTTTCACCTGTGTCTAAAAATACATCTAAACCAAGTAAATCTGCTATAAAATATTGTCCTTCTTCAAGTTTAATAGCATCTTTTCTGTCTATTTTCACATAGCTATTTCTTAATTTTTCTGCATTTTCTACAGTATCTATTCCCTTGAATTTTGCAAGTACCATATTTTTTTGATATTTTATTTCTTCAATTTCTAATTTTGTTTCTTGTTTTTTTGTACTTATATATACTGTTTTTAAATCATCAAATCTTGTTATATCATCCACATAAGGATAAATTTTAACAAATCCTTTTATTCCAAATGTATTTACTATTTGACCGATTTCTAATTTTTCTTTTTTCATAATTTTTCCTTTTAGCAATTTTTTCAAATTACCCTATAAATTCAACAGTTGCTTTTTTATGTTCTTTACTTGCTACTGCTTTCATTACTGTCCTTATAGATTTAGCAATTCTACCTTGCTTGCCTATTATTTTTCCCATATCGTTTTCAGCAACTTTAACTTCAAAAACAACTGATTGTGTTCCATTTATTTCATTTACCTCAACAGCATCTTTGTCGTCTACTAAATTTACGATAATTGTATTTAAAATTTCTTTCATTTTTTAGTTTGTATTAATAAGAATTAATACATCCTCCTTTTTAATTATTTTGATGCTTTTTCAATTAATTTCTTAACTGTTTCTGTTGGTTTAGCACCATTTTTTATCCATTGTTCAACTTTAGCATTATCTAAAACGATTGTTGATGGTTCTGTCATTGGGTCATAAGTACCGATTTGTTCGATTATTTTACCATCTCTTGGACTTCTAGAGTCTGCTACTACTATATGATAAAAAGGAGCTTTTTTCTTTCCTTCTCTTTGTAGTCTTATTTTTACCATTTTTTGTTCACCTCCTAATTGTTCGATGCTTTTATTTTGTTTTTTACTTTGATGTCAAAGCATCTATTATTTATATTTTAAGTTTAATATCAATTTAATCGTATAATTTAAGTTTAAAACCTTTTTAATGGTCTTTTAAAACTTACATTAGGTCTTTGAATTCATCCATTTGATCAAGTTTTAGTCCTTTCATCATACGTTTCATACCACCTTTTGTTTTCATCTGTTTCATCATTTTTTGTGTCATTTCAAAAGATTCCATAAATTTGTTTATTTCGTGGACCTGAGTTCCACTTCCTTTGGCAATACGTTTTCTTCTACTTCCATTTAATATTGATGGATTTTTCCTTTCCTTTGTTGTCATTGATGTTATTATTGCCTCTATTCTTATAAATTCTTTATCATCTACTTTTACATCCTTTAATTTGTCTGCACCTGGTAGCATCTTTAAAAGTGATGATACTGAACCCATTTTTTTGATTTGTCTTAATTGTGCTAAATAATCATCTAAGTCAAATTTATTTTTTTGTAGTTGCTTTTCTAATTTTTCTGCCTCTTCTAGGTCTAGGGCTTGTTCTGCTTTTTCTACAATTGACAAAACATCTCCCATTCCTAAAATTCTTGATGCCATTCTGTCTGGATGAAATTCCTCAAGTTCGTTTAACTTTTCACCAACACCTATGAATTTTATTGGCTTTCCTGTTACTTTTTTTACTGAAAGTGCCGCACCACCACGTGTATCACCATCTAGTTTTGTAAGTACAACCCCATCTATTCCAACTTTTTCGTTAAAAGATTCTGCAACATTTACCGCTTCTTGACCTGTCATTGAATCTACTACAAGTAGAATTTCGTGTGGTCTTACTGCTTTTTTTACGTCTTGTAATTCTTGCATTAAAGCTTCATCTATTTGCAAACGTCCTGCTGTATCTATTATTACTACATCATTTAATTTTGACATAGCTGTATTCATTGCTCTTTTTGATATTCCTATTACATTTTTGCTTCCTTCTTCCGCATATACAGGAATATTAAGCTGTGCTCCTACTACTTGTAATTGTTTTACAGCTGCTGGTCTATATACGTCACATGCTACCATTAATGGCTTTTTGCCTTGTTTTCTTAAATAATTTGCAAGTTTTCCTGCCATTGTTGTTTTTCCCGCACCTTGTAGTCCAACTAACATTATTACTGTTGGTGGATTTGGTGAGATATTTATTTTGCTATCTGTTCCGCCAAGTAATTCTGTTAGTTCGTCTCTAACTATTTTTACTACTTGTTCACCTGGTTTTAATGATTTCATTACATCCTGACCTAGTGCTTTTTCCTGAACTGATGCTATAAATTCTTTTACTATTTTGTAGTTTACATCTGCCTCTAGTAATGCAAGTTTTACTTCTCGTAACATATCTTTCATATTACTTTCTGTAATTCTTGCTTCTCCTTTTATTCTTCTTGTAATGTCTTGAAGTCTAGATGATAATCCTTCAAATGCCATCTTGCTTCCTCCTTTATCTTTTTAGAAGTCTAGTTCTTTGTTTATTTTATCTATTATTTTTTGTTGTTTTTCATTTATATTTGTTTGTTCTAATTTTTCTATTTGTTCTTTTATTCTGTTTTCTTTTTGCATAAATTTTAAGTCTTTTTCGTATTCTTGTAATTTGTTTTTTGATTTTACTAGTATTGTTCGTACAGCTTGCCTTGTTATGTTTTCGTTTTCTCCTATTTCTGATAATGATAAATCTTCATTATAGTATAGGTCCATATATTTTTGTTGGGTTTTTGTAAGTAATTTTCCATATAAGCTTAGTAGTATACTTATTTGTATTTTTTCTTCCAATTTTATCCTTCTTTCTATATGGTTTTGAGCATAAAAAATTCTGTTACTTTGATTTAGTAACAGATATTTTGTAAGCTATATCTGTAATACGAATATAGTTTACACCTTTTTTGTTTATTTGTCAAGCTTTTTATTGATTTTTTTAGTTTTTCGTAATATAGGATTTTATATTACGAATTTTTTGTTTTTTTCGTAATATAGGATTTTATATTACGAATTTTTTGCTTTTTTCGTAATATAGTTTTTGTATTCAAAGCTAATTACTTTAAAAATAAATCTATATATTTTTGAAATGCAAAAATTTGGTTTCTGCTAAATCCAGTAGTTTCTACTAAAATTTCTTTTTCCAGAAAAGCATTTATTACTCCAACTAATGTTGTAAATTTCATTCCAGTATTTTCAATTATTTTCTTTCTTGAAACAACTGGTTCATTATATAGAACATCTATTACTTTTCGTGCATTTTCTGGTTTTACCGTTAATTCCATTATAACTTTATCCATTTCCATAGTTAGTTCAACCACTTTTCTAAACTTTTCTTTCGCTGTTTTTGATGTCTCAATAACTGCTTCTAAGAAAAATTTAATCCACCCTATCATATCATTATGAGTTCTTACTCTTGTAAGCATATCATAATATGTATTTTTATTTTTTTCAATATAATCAGAAATATATAAACACGATTTTTCTAACATTCCTTTGCTTTGAATATATAATGGAATAAGTAATCTTCCAATTCTTCCATTGCCATCTAAAAAGGGATGGATTGATTCAAATTGATAATGTAAAATCGCAATTTTTATTAAATCTGGTGTATCTATTTCTTCATTGTTTATAAATTTTTCAAAATCTGATAGACATTTTGCAATTTCTGTATGTGGTGGTGGAACATAAACTGCAGTTGATGGCATACTTCCGCCAATCCAGTTTTGTGATGTTCTAAACTCTCCCGGAGTTTTGTGTTCACCACGAACACCTTGCATTAATATTCCATGAATTTCTCTTATTAATCTAGTACATACCGGAAAGCCTTCTTTTATTTTTTCTACTCCGTAATTTGTGGCTTTTACATAGTTTTGTACTTCTTCCCAGTCATCTCTTTTTTCTGGATTAATGTCTGTTACATCTAATAAATCTTCTTCTACTGTTGTTCTTGTTCCTTCGATTCTGCTTGATTTGTTTGCTTCGATTTTTACATGCATTTTTATGTATAAATCTACATTTGGTATTAATAATGAATATGCATTTAGTTCTCCAATTTGTCTATTTGCTTCTGATAATAGTTTGTCCAATTTTGTGTCATCCCATCCCCAGTTGTAATTTATTTTGCTTGGAATAAATGCTTTGTAGTCATTCATTTTTACATATTCACCTGATTTGTATTCTTCTAGTTTCATTTAATCACCTCTTTATTATAAGCACTTGCGAACATTTGTATTGTATCATGCTATTTTAATATATTCAATCCTTTTAGCAAAATTTTCAAAAAAATGCCATTTTAGCTCGTAAATTTTATATTATTTACGAATTAAAACGACAATATTTTATTATTAAAGATAATTTCCTTCCTAAACTAGCTATTTTTCAAGCTCACTTTCGTATATATTTCTGTATTGTTCAAACTTAAGTTTTGCCCTTGGCAATCCAGCATTTACTGCCATTCTCAAATAATATTCAGATAATTTTAAGTTTCTATCTGTTCCAACTCCATTATAATAAAAGTTTGCCCCTAAGTCATAAATCGCAGGAAGATGTCCCTGTATCGCACAGTCATGTATTAATTCAAATGCTTTCTTTTCATCTTTTTCAACATCACCAAATTCAAAATAGTAGTACGCTCCTAAACAAAATTTAGAAAATGCCTGTCTTCTTGGATTTCCTTTTTCTTTATTTATAAGCTCTAATAGTTTTTCATAAGCTTCAATATGTATCTGTTTAGCTTTTTCTTTATTTTGCTCTATTCCATCCCCAAAATAATAACAAGCCCCTACTCCATAAGCACAACGAGAATCTCCTAGTTTTCTTCCTCTTTCATACCAGTACATTGCTTTTTCAAAACTTTGCTTTGCTCCATTTTCTTCGCTATCATAACTTCTGCCTAAAATATAACATGCAAATTTATCATCTTTTTCAGCTTTTTTTCTTACATCGTCCAAATCAAATATTATTGGTTTTATATTATTATTCATCGTCCTCTTCCTTTTTTGCAAAATAATTCTTCTCACCCTTTTAAATTTCATATTCTGTTGGAAAGCCAATATTTTTCAAAGCTGAGATACCTTTTTCACACAATTCTTCTTTTATCATAACACGCTATCTCAATCTTATTTCCATCATAATCCTCAATAGCAAAACATCTATAATTATCTTTTGAATTTTCTATCTTTTCAGATTCATAAAGAATTTTCGCTCCAAGATTTCTACATAATTCAAGTGATTTATTTATATCATCAGTATATAATCCAAGAACTCCATTATTTCCTTTTATTAATTCACATTCCGTTGCTTCTTTACTTATTACCCCAAAATAAATTTGATTATTTTCATTTTCCCAATCAGCCCATCTTGTACCAGTTATATTAGTTGGTTGTTTATCTAATAAAGCTGAATAAAATTCTATTGATTTCTCTATATCACTTACTACAAAGTAAAAGTTATCTAACTTCATATATACCCCCTAAAAATTTATACATTAATATCCATAACAAATCTCATTGCTTCTTCCAATACATCATCTCTTTCAAATGATGTATCATAAAATTTTATATTATTTTCTTCGCATTGTTTTTTCAATACTTTACTATATTCTATATGATCTGAAATTAGCTTTTTTACTTTTTCATCTGTCAATCTCCTTGTATAGCTATTTTCCTTTTCATTTTCTCTTATTAACTTAAAAGCTTCCTCACAACTAATTTTAGTATATCCCAAACATATAATCTTAACATCTGTACCACGAAATAATTTTGATATCTCCTTTGGATATACATGCCATCCCTCTAAAACAAAATTTTCTTCTGGATATTCAGTAGTTATTTTTTTCATGTAAGAAAACACAAATGGTGGTAGCAATTTAAATTTGTTTTCAGTATTTGAGTGTGTGATTCCTAAACTCGGAAAACTATCACGTAATGCACTAACAAAAGAATCAATAGAAATTATCGAATAGTTATATTTCCTATGAATCATTTGTGCTAACGTTGATTTTCCAGCCCTAGCCGCTCCTAAAATTATTATATTTTTCATATCTTTCCTCCAATAAATGCTAGTCAAACATATTGCTTATTTTTTTCCCTACTTCATATGCTTTTTTATAAAATTCATCTAATGTTAAATTCAAGTAATCATATCTATAACATGGCTCTAATGTAATTGGTCCTTCATAGTTACAATCCCTTAATTTTTTTATTACTTTTTCCCAATCTATTGTTCCATCAAAAGGTAGCAAATGTAAATCATCAGACTTATCATTATCATGTAAATGAACTGCAAATATTTTATTTTTAAACATCTCATACGGAAATTCATCATTAAAATGTACATGGCAATGACCTGCATCATAACAAATTCCTACATTATCATTATCTAGGTTTTGTATTACATATTCTAAATAACCTTTTATTTTTGTATTTTCAAAAGCAACTTTTATATCAAGTTCTTTTGCATAATTAACTATTTCTCTAATTCTCTCTAATCCTATTTCATTATAATTTGGTGCAACTTTTTTACTTGTTAAATGCATAACTACCATAGGAATATTATTTTGTTTGCATATTTTAATATCTTTTTTATAGTTTTCTACTAATTTATTTCCCTCGTCACATTCTTTCCACAAATCATTAATATTTTTATATCCTAAATGCGCAAAAATAATATTTAATCCTTGTTTTCTAGCATATTTTAACTGCTCTTCTTGACTATATTCCCACTCCTTGTTATACCATTGAACAAAAACATCTTTAAATCCTGCTTTTTTATTGCATCTATTGTTTCGCTGACAGTTACATTCTCATTATTATTATGTATTACTACTGCGATTTTTTTCATAAATCCTCCCAAATATATATTTCTAAACTTTTCTTACAGCATTTATCCAACTTTCCACCAAATCCTTCGAAACACATATATTATTATTTATTCCCGTTCCCATAAAGGTTGTAGGCTTATTTTTTGCATGATAGTCAGAACCTCCTGACATAAATCTATTATATTTTTCACATAAACCTATCATAAATTTTCTTTCATCTTCATCAAATAACGGATATATACACTCTAAGCCATCAATATTTGTTGTTTTCACTAGTTCTTCTATTGTTTTTCTCTTATCATCAAATGGATATATTAATCCATGTGCTAAAAAAGCTAATCCTCCTGCTTTATGTATTTTATTTATAAGTGTTTGGCAATCATCATAATATTTTGAAGTATTATAATAAAAAGGACTATTTTTATTTCCTTCATGTTCTCTGTAAAATGTTATTCTATTTAACGCACCAATTATTTCTTCATTTTCTCGATATTTCATTATATTATCACAAAATACCCAACTTGCATATGTTTTATCTTTGTCCTCAACATTTACTTTTATATTTTCATCTACTTTCATCCCAAGTTTTTTAGCAACTTTTATGAAGTGTTTCAAAATATCACTTTGAACCTGCATCATATTTTCTTTTTTTATATCTATTTTTTTTGTAATCGATTCCATACGCTAAAATTTCTATATTAGTATCTTTAAATGTTGTTTTTATTTCTGAACCTACTACAATTTCTCCACTAAATTTTTTTCTTATCTCTGGATTTTTTTCTAATTCAAAATATGCACCAACAGAATTATGATCAGTAATTGAAATTATTTCAAGTTTTTGTTTCTCCGCATTTTCTAATAATTCTTCTACTGAATCTGTTCCATCTGAGTGATTTGTGTGTAAATGTAAATCTATCATTTTTTAACTCCTCTATTTTTATAAATTCTTCTAACAAAAACAACCATCCTCAATAGAAAATCCTCTTAAAAAATCTCCCACATTCATTCTCTTAGCATTCTCACCTTGAATCTCCTCCACAGAAATTACACCTTGAACGGTCTTAATAAACAAACCTTTTTTACTATCAGCGAAAAGTACATCTCCCGCTTCCTTATCACTAAAATCCATATTACCTAAAACCTTTCCAAGTTCTACATCATCCTCATCAAAAGCCCTAACTTTCCAAAATTTAATCTTCTTACCATCAAACAAAGAATAAGCTCCCATAATAGGATTTAAACCTCTAACAAGATTCTTAATTTCTTTAGCATTCTTACTTTGCCAATCAATTTTAGCCATCTCCTTAGAAAGCATAGGAGCAATTGTAAAATCCTCGCCTTGTGGAATTCTCTTTACTGTTCCATTTTCAATTTCATCCAAAGTTCTAACCAAAAGATTACCACCAATTACAGACAATCTCTCCCAAAGTTCGCCTGTTGTTTCATCTTCTCCAATTTGAACCTCTTCCTTTAAAATCATATCACCAGTATCCATACCTACATCCATATACATTGTAGTAACACCAGTTGTCTTATCTCCATTAAGCACAGCCCACTGAATAGGTGCTGCACCTCTGTATTTTGGAAGAAGTGATGCATGTACATTTATACAACCATACTTTGGAATATCTAAAATTTCTTTTGGCAAAATTTTTCCGTATGCCACAACACATATAACATCTGGATTTAGGCTTTTTAGTGCTTCTATAAAATCCTCATTTCCTCTTACCTTTAATGGTTGATATACTGGTATATTTTTTTCGATAGCAACTTCCTTTACAGGTGTAGCAATCATTTTCATGCCACGGCCTTTTGGTCTATCTGGATTTGTTACAACAGCCATTATGTTATGGCCCTTTTCTATAACTGCTTTTAGAGATTCAGCCGCAAAATCTGGCGTTCCCATAAAAATTATATTCATATTATTCAATCCTTTCTTGCACAAATGGACCGGTTCTTTTTGGGTCGGGCACAAAAAGAACCGGTCCATTTGTGCCCATTTGTGCCATGCTTAAAATTTCAGTTTTAATCTTTTGGAGAAACATATTCCAAAGTACCTGGCTCAACCAAATCCACAAATAGAACTCCATTTAAATGATCTACCTCATGGCATACAGCTTGTGCCAATAAATCTTTTGCCTTTAATTTCACCTTTTTAGCTTCTCTATCATAAAATTCCACAACAACTTCGGTTGGTCTAACAACTTTTCCAAATTCATTAGGAAAACTTAAACAACCTTCCTCACATTCCTTAGAACCTTTTGTTTTTAATATTTTTGGATTTATCAAAACATAAGGACCTTTATCATCATCTACATCAATTACAATAATTTGTTTTAAAATTCCAACTTGAACAGCAGCTAGTCCAACTCCATTAAAATGATACATTGTTTCTAACATATCATCTATTAAACTTTGATTCTTTTCTGCTGTTATGTCATCAATATTTACTTCTCTTGATTTCTTTCTTAGTATTTCGTCTCCTTGTTCTCTTATTTTTCTTAGTGCCATTCTCCTCTTCCTTTCTTGCGTGGGACCATTGGGGTCGGTTCTTTTGGGTCCCGTTCTTTACATTTTCAAAAATGGGACCAAAAAGAACCGACCCCAATGGTCCCATTTTTGCTTACATCATATTATTAGGATTAACATCCACACTAACCTTAGTGTGTCTCAAATTCATCCCATACACATTTTGTAAACATTTATTTAAAATAATTGTAACCTCCTCATTTACAACACCTTTTGCAATAATTCTCCATCTAATTTTATTTTGAATTTTATCAATAGGTGCTGGCATAGGCTGAAACACATTTATTTGATATTTTTCTAAGCTTGCCTTTAACATATTAAACATATACAAACTTATATCTTCAATTTCCTTTTGACTATCTCCCGAAAATCCAATTAATATTATATCGCAAAATGGCGGATATTTCAACTGTTTTCTTAGCTTGATTTCTGTATCATAAAATAAATCGTAATCTTGAGTTTTTGAATATTCAATCGGAAAACTATCTGGGTTATATGTTTGTATTACAACTTTTCCCGGCAAATTCTCACGACCCGCTCTTCCTGCAACTTGTGTAAGTATTTGGAAAGTCCTTTCATTTGCTCTATAATCATCCTGATTTAAAGAGCCATCAGCTGCAATTACTCCAACTAAAGTAACCTTTGGAAAATGATGTCCTTTTACTACCATTTGCGTCCCTATTAAAATGTCTATATTTTCATCTTTAAATTTTCTTAAAATCTCCTCATGTGAATTCTTTTTAGTTACTGTATCAACATCCATTCTAATAGTTGATGCACTTGGAAATAACTTGTTTATTTCTTGTTCTAGTTTTTGTGTTCCTGTTCCAAAATATCTTATTTTTGTACTTTTACATTCTGGGCAGATGCTTACTGGTCTTTCGGTATGTCCACAATAGTGACATTTTAATATATTTTTAGTTATATGATATGTTAAACTTATATTGCAATTTGGGCATTTTAACGTATATCCACAGTCTCTGCACATTATAAATGTTGAATACCCTCTTCTATTTAAAAACAGTATTGTTTGCCTTTTTTCTTTTAAATTTTTCTCCATTTCTGAGTATAACAAATTGCTTATCATCGACCTATTTCCAGTTGCAAGTTCCATTTTTAAATCCACCACTTGTACTTCTGGCAAATTAGAGTTATTTGCTCTTTTTGTTAATCTTAATGTTGATATTTCTTGGTTTTGTGCCTTATAAAATGTTCTTAAATCTGGTGTTGCACTTCCTAGTATTAATGGAATTTTCTGTTTGTTTGCAATTTCTCTGGCCACCTCTTTTGCCGAATATCTCGGGCTTGACTCAGATTTATATGAGCTATCATGTTCTTCGTCAATTATTATTAATCCTAAATTATTGCATGGTGCAAATATAGCAGACCTTGCACCTATTACAATTTTTGCTTCATCTTTTTTTATTCTTTCCCATTCATCATGTCTTTCTCCTATTGATAATTTGCTGTGTAATACCGCAATTTTTTCTTTTCCAAATCTTCCTATGAATCTGTCTAACATTTGTGGGGTTAGTGATATTTCCGGTACTAAACAAATTGATGATTTATTCTCATTTAAAGCCTTTTCTATTAATTGTAAATATACTTCTGTTTTTCCAGAACCAGTTATTCCATATAACAAAAATTCTTCAAATCTGTTTTCTTCCATTGATTGTGAAACTTGCAGATATGCTTGCTTTTGCTCATCGGTGAATTCCAATTTTGTGTTATCATTTACTTTTTTATTTACTAATGGATTTCTATCAATCTTTTTATTTACTATCTTTAGAATCTCTTTTTTTACTAAAGAATTAACCGTACTTCTTGAAATTTCAGCAAAATTTTCTATTTCCGGTATTGTTAACCCTTCATTATTTTTTATAAATTCTACTAACTTTTTTTGTTTTTCTCCTTTTAGTTCATTTACGTTGATTTCTTCATACGGAATATTTAAGTATACAAAATTTATATTTTTATCTTGTACTCTATCATCTTTATTTTTAGCTCTAGTACCTGGTGTTAGCATTAATTTAATACATTCAGATACATTACAAAAATATCTTCTAGCCATCCATCTTGCTAAATTTATTTTTTCTGGTGGCAAATTTTCTTCTAGTCCGGCTATTGGTTTTACTTTATATTCTGTTTTTTCTTTTATTTTTATAATATAGCCTTGTTCTAATGTTTTGAAGTTTCCAAATGGTACTAGAACTCTACTTCCTACATCTACTATATCTTCTAACTCTTGTGGTATTTCGTAGTCAAATTTTCTGTTTAGGCTTTTTGCTTTGCTATCTATTATTATTTCTGCTATCATTCCAAGTTCCTTTCTTTTTTCGTTTTTTATTGTAACATAAAAATTTATGGTTTACAATAAAAATTTTGAAATGGGGACGGTTCCTTTTTCAAAAAAGAACCGTCCCCATTTCAAAAAAATCACTGAGCAGCTTCCTCATATTCAATTACATCTTTTCTCTTATAAACAGAAAGAACCAAACCAATACAAATCATATTAACAATAAAATATACTTCCCCATAACTCACTAAAGGTAAATAAAAACCTGTTCTTACTGCCAAATTAACATTCATAAGAACACTCATTATAGACTGCACTATATACAAACTACCCATTCCAATTATCAAAAATTTTCCATATTTATCTTTTATATTTTTAGCATTTAATATAAATTTTGTAGACATAAGTATAATTGTTAAAACCAAAATACCTGCAACTACAATTCCTTGTTTTCCAACTAAATATATAAATGCAAAATTACTTTCTTTTGATATAATAAACTCATCTGATTTAATAATATCTGTGTCAGCTTCCCCAAACCATTTAGCTTTTTCTAAAATTTCTTTTTGTAACATTCCCTCATATCCGCTTCCATTAGCATCACTTTCTGGGTTAAATGATGAAGTTATTCTTTCTAATCTATATGGTTCAGAAACTAAATAAAATATAAATGTAATTCCTAATAACACAAATGGTATTAAAAGCTTACAAACTTCTGTTAATTTCTGTTTAGATTCCTGCATTATTTTTATTAAAGAAATTATTAGATATGATACACAAAGCACTATAGCATTTGAAATTGATGGAATTTGTATCATTAAACCTAAAGATATTATACTTAAAATTATTATTTTTATCTTATCTTTATTTATTTCAATCTTTTTATCTTCTATTTGCAAATTTATAACATTTTCTTTTTTGTAGCTTGTTATCCAACCAATAAAAGCTATTAAATACAAAGGTACTGTAACTGTTGCTGTTAGAAATGTTATCTTAAATATCCTAGCATAAAGTATTCCATTTATTCTAGTACTTAAACCAATATAAGGCATAAGCATTATTGCTGTTGCAACAATATATATATGCATCGAATATTTTCTTATTTTTCTATAATCAATAAAGTAAACTCCTATACATAATATAAGTCCTATTACAGTATATTTTAATATATTAAATAACATATTCGGACTATTTGATGTATCTTTTTGTAGAATTGCAATAAAAATTCCATATCCTAATAATATTAAAACTAATATTCCTAATTTCCAATCAAATTTTGGTCTATGAATTTTATTTAATTTTTTTCCAATATTCTCTGGATTTCCCATTGCTTCAACTGCTTTTTCTTCTGCCTCATTTTCTTCTAATCCTTTACTCATCAAATCATCTTTCGCATCCTCAATATGGCTTTTTAATTCTTCTTCAATGTTTTTTCGTATTGGTTCATATTTTATCTCATTTTTTACTGTATCTAAAAAATTCTTAATATCCAAATAAAACACCCCCTAATACGTTAGTTACACCATCTCTATAAGTTTTCCATTCCTCCTTTTTGTCTTTTAGATGTTTTTTACCTTCTTTTGTTATTGTGTAATATTTTCTTTTTTTGCTTCCTGTTTCATCCCAATATGATGAAATGTAATTTTTCTCTTCTAATGTGTGTAATATTGGATATAATGTTCCCTCCTGAAGATTAAATACATTTTCTGATTTTTTTCTTAGTTCTTTTATCATTTGATAACCATACATTGGCTCTTTTTCAATTAATGTTAAAACTAGCAAATCAGTACTTCCTTTAAGCAATTCTTTACTTACTTTCACTTTAAAATCCCTCCTTTTATGCATTGGTATCCTAGGTACTTTTACATTGTATATCTAGGTATAAGATTTGTCAAGTACTTTTCTGATAAAAAAACGTTTCCTTTCTCATTGGGACCGTTTCTTTTCGCGAAAGGAAACGGTCCCAATGAGAAAAGAAACATTTTTATAATTGGGGACGGTTCCTTTTTCAAAAAAGAACCGTCCCCAATTATAAATTTATTGAAATTTAGTTATATCACTTATTTTTCCTGCAAAATAAGGTTTATCCTTTCCATTTTCTTTTAAGAATATTGCAAAAGTATCATCTATCACAAATTCTCTTAATTCTTCGGGCAATAATGTTGCTGTTTTTGAAACCATCATTCCTGCTTCACTTCTTATTTTTCCGCCTGTTTTGTCTAACTCGAATTGAATAGTTTGTATTGCTTTTTCTATTAAATAAGAATTTCCGTTTGATAGGTAAAATGGCTTGTTTTCAATTTCACTAAATTCTGCTTTTTCATTTAATTTTATATTTGGAATTTTCACAATTTCCTTTTCTTCTATATTTTTATTACCTTTAAAATTACTTTCCTTTTCTTCTATATTTTTATAAATCTCATTAAAAGTTTTTCCTTCTGGATTTTTACATAATATAACTTCATCCTCTTGTTTTGTTTTTAACTTTATTGCGAAATTGTCAGATGAATCATAATATAAAACACTTACCTGATTTCTTTGTTCCTCACTACTTAGTGCTTTTATTCCAAAATATTTTATATTATCATATTCTCTAAATTTTCCATTTTCGAATTCATCAAATGTTTTTTCAAATTGAAATTCTTTTTTTAGCATTGCATATAAAAAATAATCTTCTTCTGATTTTCCATCCCACTCGAAACTATCTAGTATATCACTTGTTTCATTAAATTTATCTTTTATGGCTTTTTCAATTTCTTGCTTTAATGCAATAGTTGGCACTCCTAGCTTTTTATAGTAATATTTATCTGATATATCTTTTGCAGTAAATGTTTCTTTATTTAAGTTCTCGGCAATTTTAGATTGCGGATTAAATTCTATGTCCTTTTTTGCTATTTCATTTTTTAAATCATTCCATATTAATTGAAATGTACCACACCATATTGTATTATTTTGCACTTCATCTTCTAATGACGCAGTTGTTATTATACCATCTGTTGTATTTAATTTACCCTCTTGGATATTTTTCTTTTCCTCTTGAGGTGCTTTTTTAGTAATATTATAGCCTGCTACTGCTATTAAAACTACTATTAATATCGCACTACATATTATTATTATTTTTTTCATATTTAAAATTCCTTTCTATTTTTTCTTTTGGTCTTTAATAACCATCATTCATATTATATATTTATCTTTTTTATTTGTAAATATTTTCCACGTTTTATTTAAAACTATTTTTACAAAAAACGAAAACAGCCAGTAACTAAATGTTACTGGCTGAACCATTTTAAACATTACATTTTATTTTCTGAAACCTTATAAATGATAACTTTTTTTTGAGATTTTTCTATTCCATTTCTAATCTCAAAAAAAGCATGTCCAGAAAATTCTCCAGATACTTCAAGAAAAATCGTTTCATCAGTGCTTATCTTGTCTAAACATTTACAGATATTTTCGGCTCCATCAATGAATCCTCTTTCTAATGAATAGCATACTAATCCATAAAAGTGAATTCCTTCCACCTCTTTTTCTATAATTGTTCCCATTCTACATACCCCAATATTAGCAATTTCCGGCCAATATTTAGTTGCAATTTCTTTTGATAAACCTTTTTCATTCCTTCCTTCAGTATTTGCTATAAATGCAATGTGAACATTTCCTCTTCCTTTCAGAATTTCATTTCTTTTTGCCCGTTTGCTGTTAATAATCATAGACTGCTCCTCCTTAAAATTAGTATCTGAAATTGAGTATGTTTTTCAAAATTAGAAAAACATTATCTGATATTTGAATCATATTTATTATAAGACATTTTACATAATATGTCAATTATTGATGATACTTATATATAAAAATCCCAAGCATATCTTACGAACTACTTGGGATTTCTATGGTGCAGATGGCCGGAATCGAACCGGCACGCCTTATTCAGGCGCAGGATTTTAAGTCCTGTGCGTCTACCAGTTCCGCCACATCTGCATATAAACTGGTATATGTCCTAACGACATTGTGTATTATATTATTAATTTATAAATTTGTCAATACTTATTCTAAAATTTTTCTAACAAATTTCGTCAAGTAAATTGCAATTTACTACTCTCAAAATAAACCAGAGGCATAAGAAGATTACTATATCTACTTTTGCCTCGTTATGAAAAAACTATTATCTTTTACTATGTATTTTCAGAAGTGCTTCCTCCATCGAAAGGAATAAACTTACTTACAACACTTTCTTTTACAGTATCTGCTGCTCTAAATGTTATAAAAGAATTGTTAATTTTATTATCTACCATTTCTTCCATTTCATCTTTATTAGAATGTTCTGCTAAAACTAGTTCACTTACTAAAATTTGTTTAGCATTTGTAAGCATTTTCTTTTCACCTGTAGATAAACCTTTTTCTTTTTGTTTAAAGCTTAAGTTTCTAACTACATCTGCAATTTCGTAAATATCTCCGCTTTTTAATTTATCCATATTATCTCTATATCTTTTATTCCAGTTTTTGTTCATTTCTGTTTCATCGTGCTCTAGAACTTCAAATACTTTATCTGCTGAACCTTTATCTATAATAGATCTTACTCCTACTTGTTCTGCCTTTGCTATTGGTACCATTACCTTTACTTCTCCTGGCATTTTTAAAATGTAGTATGATTGTTTTTCTCCTAAAACATCTTTTTCCTCTATTGAATCAATTGTTCCTGCTCCGTGCATTGGATATACTATTTTGTCTCCTATATTAAACATGTACAACCTCTCCCTTCACTTATTTATGTTAACAAACAATTGTATCTCTATGTCATCAACAATTCTATTATACTACAAATTGGAGAAAAAGTCAAAATTTTCTAAAATCGTTTTTTAGACTGATATTATGTGAATTACAGCCGTTTTTGCCTTTTATTTCCAAAAATTTTTTTAATTTTTTTCATTTCCGCAGATTTTATTATATTGTCAATCAATAATGCATTTGTTACAATTCCTACTCCGCCAGGAACAGGAGTTATTGCATAAGCCTTTTCTTGTACATCTTCAAAGTCAACATCACCAACCATTTTACCATTTTCGAAATTTATACCTACATCAACAATTATAGCTCCTTCTTTTATCATCTCTTTTTTCAAAAATTTAGCTTTACCTATTGCCATTACTATTACATCAGACTTTTTTAATATTTCTTCTATATTTTTAGTTTTCGAGTGACAGATTGTAACTGTGGCATTTTTATTTAATAACTGTGGAATTAATGGTTTTCCAACAATATTGCTTCTTCCAACAATTGTTACATTTTTTCCAGTTAAATCTATATTATAATAATCTAATATTTCAATTACAGCCTTGCTTGTACAAGGTATATTTACATCTTTTTCGCCTACAAGTAACTTTCCAAGATTCAAGTTGCTAACCCCTTCTATGTCCTTTTCCGCTGGAATTTCATTTATTAAATTAGACATTTTTTTTGATAAAGGTTGTTGAAACATTATTCCTGTAAAATTTTCATCATTTTTGATTTTCTCAAAATTTTTAACAAACTCATCTTCATTTAAAGCTAATTTTAATGTAAATCCAATCCCATACTTCTCACAATTTTTCTCTATTCTTTTTATATAAGTAAGACTTGCTTCATCACCTTTTATTCCTAAAACTGCAATATTAGGCTTCTTTTCTAAATTTTCTATTCTTTTTTCAAAATCACTTTTAATGTTTTCTGCTACACTTTTTCCTTCTAATAATAATTTCATTTTTACATTCCTTTCTTTTTGCAATAAGATCGTTTCTTTTTCTATTGGGACCGTTTCTTTTCGCGAAAGGAAACGGTCCCAATGGAAAAAGAAACGGTCCCAATACGAAAAAAATCCAGTCATTCTTTAAAAAATATATCTTCTACAATTATTCTATCTTTTTCTAAGAATCCTTTTACCATAATTTTATCACCTATGTCAAGTTCTTTATAAATAAAATCTGCCCTTTCATTATAAGCAAACATTTTTATTTCCATTGATTGTTCTATTTTTGAACCATTAAATCCTAATTCTGTTTCTAATAAAAATTCTGTTTTTGAAATTAATTTCTTACTATTGTAAAAAAAGTTGAAATCCGGTTTTGAACTAACTATTCCAGACAAAAAACAAATATTAATATCTTTATTTACTACTACTTCATAATCATCGTACATATCTTATTTCCTATCATTTATTTAGATTACTATATCTTCGTTTCCTACAAATACCTCATCCATGATTCTTATTTACCACTTAAGGATGGAGCAAACCCCTTTAATATCTAATATTTCTCTGTGTCTATTCCTTAAAATATACAATCTCGAATAATATTAGAGCACGACACGGAACCCAATGTTGATGTTGTAATCGCTTGCAGAATTGTTACCTGTGCGACCAGAGACTGGGTAGTCAGACCCGTTGTTATTGAAGCTACCACCACGACGGACGGCTCCAGCAAGCCTTTGATTTACCCCAATTCTTCATTTTCATCCTCAAAGTATTTATTTATAAAATTATATGTATCTGCATATTTCATATATCCAAAATGACCACATAAATATCTTTTTGCTTCTTTTGATGTTAATTCTCCTTTTTTTATTTTTAATTTTAGTTTTTTTATATTTTTCTTTATTCTCTTTTTTCCTTTATTTCTTAATTTCATTCTGTATTCATTTATTTTATATCCACAAAAATTAACACCTTGTTTTGATTTAAAAATATTAGTTTTAGAATTAAATGATAGATATAGCTCTTCTGTTATAAATTTTTCAATTTTATTTTTTACTTCTTTTAATTCATCCTTTTTTTCCATAAGGATTATACTATCATCCATATATCTGTAATAATATTTTACCTTTAATTTATGTTTTATATATTGATCTGCTTCGTTATAATATACATTTGCAAAAATTTGACTCGTTAAATTTCCGAATTGGAATACCTACCTCATCTTTTTTTGAATATATTATTTCTCTAAGTAGCCATAAAACATCTTCATCTTTAATTTTTCTAGAAATTATTTCATCTAATTTTTCTTTATTTATACTTGCAAAATATTTTGCAATATCCATTTTTAATATATAATATTCTCCATATTTCTTTTTGCATTTTTTCATACCATTTTGTACGGCAAGTGCTGCTCTATGCATTCCTTTATTCTTTAAGCAAGCATAAGAGGTATCTATAAATTGCGGTACAAATGTGTCTATTAAAAAACTATCTACTACCCATCTATGTACAACTCTATCAATATAAGCCGAAGCTTCTACCTTTCTAAGCTTCGGCTCTGTTACATAAAATGATGTATATCCTCCATGTTTATATGTTTTAGTCATCAATCTCTCATATAACCACATTATATATTCTTCTTGTTTCAAATTGAATTTTACTATATTTTTTCTTGTAGTTTTTCCATTTTGACTTTTTTTGTGTGCTTTCATTAAATTATCAAATGTTAGATATTTATAGTATACATTTCTAAGTGTTTTTGGCATAATATTTTATCAAACCTCCTAAAATAGCTCCTATTTCTCTTATAAGAGTATTCATCACATAGTCAAACCTTTTCGTATCTATCCATTTGTTTTTTTTCATAATTCTAAGTAATGCTCTTTGAATATTTAATCCTACATCTATTTTATTCAAATAATATATTCTTTCTTTTTGTGTTGCTTTTTCTATGAACATAATATTTTTAAAAGTGTCATACATGACACTTTTAAATTCTGTTCCTATGCTAAATTTTTCTGTTCTTGGCAAATGTAATAATATTACTTCTAACATATATTCCATATAAAATTCGTATTTTGGAATCAATGTTAATTCTTTGCTCTTTTTCTCGTAAGACATTATTTCCATTTTGTTTTTATTTCCTTGTTATTTTTTTCGTTTCATCTCTACGCCTTCATATATTCTATGCCAGACTTACAGGGGTCAGTGCTACTATTGGATGTAAAGCACGACACGGAACCCGCCGTAGACGTTGCAATCGCCAACTCTTACGCTAC
>OKRU01001249.1_pt1 | contig 25434 bp, 30 predicted proteins | sample 1601131 | NCBI WGS metagenome assembly OKRU01 (sample SAMEA3541558, study PRJEB24748) | human gut metagenome | biome: human gut; feature: human-associated habitat; material: faeces | place: China | collected 2012
GCAAGTCCTTTACGGTATCGGTTACAGTGATGACCAAATCGTATCTGTTGCCTTGTCGCAGGTCGGAAATGTCGGAGGTCATCCTTACTGGTCTTGGTACGGATTTGACTCCCGTGTGGAATGGTGTGCTTGCTTTGTTTCTTGGTGTGCTAATGAGTGCGGATATATTGACGCCGGTATTATTCCGAAATATGCCGGTTGTGTGAACGGCGCTCAATGGTTCAAAGACCGAGGACAATGGACAGACCGTAATTACGAGCCTGCACCCGGAACAATCATTTTCTTTGACTGGGAGGGCGACGGAGAAACCGACCACACAGGCATTGTGCAAAAATGCGAGAACGGAATTGTTTATACCGTTGAGGGTAATTCCGGTGATGCTTGCAGACAAAGACAATACGCAGTCGGTAGCAGCAGTATATACGGATACGGTATCCCGGCGTATTAAAAAAGATGGCTGCTCATTTGAGTAGCCATCGAGTACATATTAACTTTCAAAATCATAATTTCCGAAATTGATGATATTCAAGCCTTTCTTCTTTGCTCTTTCATAAGTCTTTGCAGCTCCGCCCCATCCGTGATTAACAAAGCATATAGCGTAGCTTGCATTATCCACCATAAACTTATTCCTTGCAGGAATGGCGGCTTTGAAGTGATATTTTTCAAAATCATCGGGATATATTATCGAATCGAACAGTTCACTGTTATACACATTGAATGACAGATAAGGAATAACGAGATAATTGCTTATATGTGGATACTCTTTTTTTAATTCGTAAACGCAGCGACCGCATAATCGGTCAAATCCGCCTTGTCCACCACTCAAAAACTCAGTAACACCTTTATCTATAAGTGAAACAATAGCTTCTTTTATCTGTTCGCTTGTTACTCCATAGCATTCATTATGCCCTATGAATACAGCCGTATTTTCTTTATTCATACTATACCATCCCCCGTGTTTAATACAGTATAGCATAAAAAAGTCAAAAAATCATCACTATTAGTTATTATCACTTCCAAATGGTGTGTGTATGTTTGGGCTAACTCAATCTATACTATTAGTGATAGAAACATACCAAGGGGGTGATGAGATGAAACTCGCTACAATCGGCAAGAACATCAGAAAATATCGACTGATGAAAAAATTACGCCAAGAGGATTTAGCGGAGAAAGCAGGATTGACTACTAACTATATCGGTATGGTAGAAAGAGGCGAGAAAATCCCGTCACTTGAAACATTTATAAAGATACTCAATGCATTGGGCGTATCTGCTGATATGGTTTTGAGTGAAGTTTTGGATACTGGATACACTGTTAAAAACTCAATGCTGAATGAGAAACTTGAAAAACTCACTCCTGAAGATAGAGATAGAATTTATGAGGTGTTAGATACGCTCATAAAACAATCAAAGCAAATACTTCCGTAAATTACAAGGCTCGCCGTTATCGGCGGGCTTTTTTACGATTTGAATTACTGCCGCGGCTTAAAAAAATTATTTGAGCCGCAGCATATAATATTGCTTTTTCTAAACAAATATGATACAATATTAAAGCGTGTTATTCGCTTTGGTTTGGAGGTGCGTTATGGCAGCAGATTATTCAAAATTATGGAAATTACTAATTGACCAAAAAATAAACAAAACACAATTGCGAGAAATGAGCGGTATAAGCACAGGAACTTTAGCAAAGCTTGGAAGAAATGAGTATGTTTCTACTGAGGTTTTAGAAAAAATATGTTTTGCTTTAGATTGTGACATAAGCGAGATAATAGAATTTGTAAAAAGTAACTAACTTATGGAGGTTTATAAAAATGAGTAACAAGGACACTTACAAGCCGAAAATTGTATCCATTTTTTCTGGATGTGGAGGTTTGGATTTGGGATTTCATCAAGAAGGATATGATACGGTATGGGCGAATGATTTTGCTGAATGGGCGGTAGAATCATTTAGAGAAAACTTTGGAGATGTTATTCATTTAAAAGATATAACAAAAATTGACCCATATACAGATAAAAGCATTCCTGATTGTGATTTAGTATTGGGTGGCTTTCCTTGTCAAGATTTTTCGATAATTTGGAAACAACCGGGATTAAACGGAAAACGTGGTGGCTTATTCAGGCATTTTGCGGAATTTGTTGATGCAAAAAAGCCAAAGGCATTTGTTGCAGAAAATGTTAAAGGACTTTTGACTGCGAATGGTGGTAAAGCAATAGATACTATTGTGAAAGACTTTGAAAGTATTGCACCCGGTTATGTTGTAAAACCACATCTTTATAATTTTGCAGAATATGGCGTTCCCCAGTTTAGGGAAAGAGTACTTTTTGTGGGTGTAAGGATTGATACAGGTTTTTCTTTCGTCCATCCGAAGCCGACACACGGACCAAATGCTGAACAACCATATTTTACTGCGGGAGAAGCCCTTGAAGGTGTTGAAAAAGTACCGTACAATAATGAGCAAATGAATATAAAAGAAAAAACTCGAAAAATGTTGGAATTGATACCTGAGGGAGGTAATTTCACAGATATACCTAAGGACAATCCGTTATATGTTAAAGGAATGATAAGCCACGTTTACAGGCGTATCAAATTAGATGAGCCTGCAAAAACAATAATCGCCGCTGGTGGAGGTGGAACTTGGGGTTATCATTATCCCGAACCGCGTCCTTTAACCAATAGAGAAAGAGCAAGATTGCAATCATTTCCTGATGATTTCATCTTTAAAGGTAGTGTTACGGAAGTTAGGAGACAAATCGGAAATGCGGTTCCGCCACAAGGCGTTAGACTTGTAGCTCGTAGGTTGCTTCCGTTATTTACTGGTGATTACGTTCCAGTAGATTTAACCGAAGAATACGAAAAAATGAAATCAATGACTATCAAAGAGCGTTTGAACTATGTGACTTCACAAATGGATTAAGGAGGGTTAATTATGGAATTTTTACAATCAAATTATCCCCCATTAAAAACCACAAGTCGAAGTTTTTCTGACGCGTTTTATGATTTGATTCCACATTCAAAAGAATTAGACATTGCAGTTGGATATGTTACTTCCGATTCCCTTATTGAATTGCAAAAACTCGTTGAACTGAATAATTTGCATAAATTGCATTTGACTATTGGAATGCATTACTTTGAGAAGTTTACAAAGGTCGAATACAATACAGCTATGGCATTAAACGATTTTTTGGTAAGTAATCATTGTGGCGAAGTGCGTCTCGTTACGCCATTTAAATATCACGGTAAGCTATATTCATACTCAAATGATACAGGAGCATATGCCGGGATAATTGGTTCAAATAATCTTAGCAGTATTGTTGAGGGTGGTAGCCGTGTTTATGAGTCATCAATACTAATTGATGAAATCACACTTGCCCGCGAAATGAATGGCTTTATTAAAAGACTGGTAGATACTTCAACTGAAAATATATCTCAATTAAACATTGATACTTTTAAAGAGGTAAATCCATTACTCGATACGCACGAAAATGTCAAGAAAGTTGAGCCTGTTGAACTTATGAACTGCGCAGCTTCGTTGACAGATATAAGTTTTGCAATACCGATTAAGGGATACGAGGTTTCACCTCAAAGCAATCTAAATGTTTTCTTTGGGAAAGGTAGAGTTAGCAAAAACGGATTGGTAAAGCCAAGACATTGGTACGAAGTTGAATTGATTGTACCAAAAAGCGTGACAAGTCAACCGGGTTATCCAAGAAGTAAAACCGACGAGGCAGTTTTTGATGTAATTACTGATGATGGATGGAGCTTCAAATGCAAAGTGAGTGGTGATTATAGCAAAAACTTTAGGTCGGAGGGAGATTTAAAAATCCTCGGAAAGTGGCTTAAAGGAAGGCTTGAAAACGCAGGTGTACTTAAAGTTGGGGAGCCAGTAACAGCAAAAACCTTAAACGACTATGGACGAAATACTTTCTCTCTGACAAAAACGACTGTGCCTAACTTATGGTACTTGGATTTTGGGGTGAAAAAATGAAGTATTTTGATAATTACATTGAAAGAATTAAAGAAAGAGGAAATGTCGCTCTGGCAGAAGCAATAAATAAGACTGATAATGATGTTATTCCGAAGTACATTTCCAATTTTTCATTTAAAGAGCATATTGTAAGCCTTTTAGTAGGCGATGTTCAAAGCGGAAAAACAAGTCATATGTTTGGTTTAATGAGCGCTGCTGCTGATGAAGGATTCGGAATTTTTGTGCTTTTAACCACTGATAATATACTATTGCAACAGCAAACATATAAACGTGCAGAACGAGATTTATCTGATTTTTGCATTTGTGACGAGAATGATTACTTAAAATTTCTCGATAATAATATGAAGAAGCCTTCTGTAATTGTTCTTAAGAAGAACGGGCGTGTTTTGAAACAGTGGAAGAATAATTTTGCCTCAACTCAGTTTTGCGCAGGCAATCCTTTGTTTATCGTGGATGATGAAGCAGATGCTGCAAGTTTAAATACACAAGTTAATAAAAACAAACAAAGCACAATAAATAAGAACCTTGACGAAATAAAGAGGACTTCTTCAAGCAGTATTTATCTTCAAGTGACTGGAACGCCACAATCAATATTGCTACAAACGATTAAAAGTGGTTGGAAACCAAGATTCATATATTATTTTAAACCCGGCAAGGGTTACCTTGGTGGAGATTTCTTCTTCGGTGATGAAGAACAAATTGGAAAAAGAATAATTCTTACTGACAACAATGAGGCAACTGAGCTATTGGATGATGATGAGTTTCCTGAAAATGGGCTTAAATCTGCGCTGATACTTCATTTATTAACTTCTGCACATTTGTTCCTTTCAGGAAAGATGGTTTCCAATTTTCTGATTCACCCAAGCGTAAAAACAAGTGAACACGGAAAGTTTGCAGAAAAAGTCGGCGACTATTTGAACGAAATAGCATACGAATTTGACGAACCTGAAACTAAAAATTCCTTTAAAGAAGTCTATGAACAATTGCAATCAACAAAAAGCAATATGGTGTGCTTTGATGAAGCATATAATTTTATTGGAGAGCAATTGAGAGAGGATAAGATAGCAATACTTGTCCTAAACTCTTTTACATCATATGATGATAATACGCAATATGAGCGTGGAATCAATATTATTATCGGTGGAAATAGTCTTGGTCGAGGTGTAACATTTCCTCAATTACAAACGATTTACTATTGTCGTGTCGCTAAATCTCCTCAAGCTGATACTATGTGGCAGCACGCAAGAATGTTTGGCTATGACCGAGATTCTGATTTAATGAGGGTATTTTTGCCACCTAAGTTATACAAACTGTTTTCAGATATAAATAGAACAAACAATAGTATAATATCTCAGATATTAAATTCCGAAAATGGGTGCGATGTTAAAATATCTTATTCAAGTGGATTGAAGCCGACTCGCAAGAATGTGTTAGACAAAAAAGCCATAGGGGTATATTCAGGTGGAGTAAATTATTTCCCGTTTGAACCTGTAAATACAAGTATTGATGAAATAGATGAGCTTCTCAATAATTTTGATAATGATGTTTATTCTGTAAGTTTAAAACTAATAACAAAACTACTTGGCTGTGTGGGTTCGGAAAGTGATGATTGGAATAACAAGGCGTTTATCGGATTTGTAAATGCTATTCTTGCAGAAAATCCTCTTGCACAAGGTAAACTCATTGTTCGTAGGAACAGGGATGTTGGAAAAGGAACAGGAACTTTGTTGTCGCCTAATGACAGAAAAATCGGAGATGATATTTCTGATGAAGTCGTCCTAACAATGTATAAAGTAACTGGAAATAAAGGCTGGAATGACAAGAAGCTTTGGATACCAAATATTAAATTACCCGGTGATATGGTATATTATAGTGGTAACTGAATAAGCTATTGAAAAAGACCGTCAGATCTCATTCGAGACTTGACGGTCTTATATTTTATGATTGTATTTAAGAAAGTCGTTTCGGTGGTCTTGCTTCCGAAGTTGGTAGCCTTGCGCTATGAGCGTATCTACTTTCAAAGCAATCAGGTTGATGTCAGAACTCATTGCTCGTGCAATTTGCTGAATGTCGTAGCCGTTTTCAATGTACTCCAAAATGGTGTCATCTGGCAGCGAAGCCTGAGAAGCAAAGATATTTGCTTCATACTCCATACGGTTTTCTCGCATATCGAATATATTAAATTCTTTGAAACCACCTGCCGCAACAGCTTCTTGTCTATGAAGAATATCGTGACCGATTTCGTGCCACAGTACTATCTGTTCCACGACAGGGTGCATACCGTTTTTGAGAAAGATGAAGCGGTTCTTTAATATGACCTTATATGCTCCACGCTGTTTGTCGAAGTTCCGATAGATGATATTTATGCCAAGCTCTTTTGCCACCCGGTAAGGGTTGCGAGTGCCACAGCGGTCAATGAGCCTGTTTACGATTTTTACAATCTCAGCCGTAGTGTAATATCCCAATTCGGCTCACCTCCTTGTAGGATAATTGTACCTGATATTTACCCTATAATAAAGTATAAACTAAATACTGTCCCATAAAGCGGACTTAGTTTCACTTCGAGGATTGCTCGTCTTTGCGATATTTCTTCGGGGTGTATTTTTTATTGTTCTTTTTGGCAATAAGATATGCTTCCTGAATAGCGTCAACCATCTCACGCATATCTTCGTCTGCCAATTCGCCGCCGGCAAACAGACCGGTTACTTCTGCAAGTAATTCCTGAGCCTGCTTTGCCCCTCTGCGTCCATATTTATCTTCAACCTCAGCGATAAATGCGTCATCTTCCGAAAGCAGATAGTTTACATTTTCGCCGAGGGCTTCTGCCAATGCTTTATATCTTTCCATTCCTCTCGGACGAGATTTATCTTTTTCATAAGAACAGATTACACGAACGGTAACGCCTATTTTATTAGCCAACTCTTCCTGAGTAAGACCGAGTTTAGTCCTTCCGGCTTTGACTTTTTCACCGAATGTCATCTTTGCGTTCACTCCTTAATTAAGAATTTGTAGTTTAACTTCTTGTTACCTCTTGACATTTGTACTTGAACTGCGTATAATAAGAAACAGGAAGTTGAACTACATATAGTTTACATTAAACTTCCTAAAAAGTCAAGGGGGTTCTGAAATAATGCGAAACATACTTCATTGCGATATGAATAATTTTTATGCCAGCGTTGAATGTATGCTCGACCCCACATTAAAGAAGTATCCTATTGCTGTTTGCGGTTCGGTCGAAGAACGACACGGTATTGTGCTTGCGAAGAATTACAAGGCAAAAGCATTTGATGTCAAAACGGGCGATGCAGTATGGCAAGCCAAACAGAAGTGCAAAGATTTGGTAGTAGTACCGCCACATTATGAGGAGTACATAAAATACTCAAAGCTCGCAAGAAGCGTATATGAGCGATATACAGACCAAGTTGAACCATATGGTATGGATGAGTGTTGGTTGGATATTAGTGGGACAGAGAAGATTTTCGGCTCGCCGGAAAAGGTGGCAAATGAAATTCGTGAGACAATGAAGTTCGAACTCGGATTAACGATTTCTGTTGGTGTTTCCTTTAATAAGATATTTGCGAAGCTCGGTTCGAATATGAAAAAGCCGGACGCAGTTACTGTAATATCAAAGGATACATTCAGAGAACAAATTTGGAAACTTCCTGCCGCTGATTTGCTCGGTGTAGGGCGGGCAACACAGCGTGTGCTTGACAGCTACTATATACGAACTATCGGGGATTTGGCTAATACCGACCCTGAATTCTTACGCCAAAGGTTAGGAAAAAATGGAGTCGCATTATGGAATTATGCTAACGGCAACGACCTTTCCCTTGTTGCAAAGAAAGACTTTGTTTCTCCGATTAAAAGTGTAGGACACGGTATAACTACGGTAGCAGACTTAGAGAAACCGGAGCAGGTGTGGCCCGTGTTTCTCGAATTGACCCAAGACATCGGACACAAACTCCGTGTTCACGGATTGAGTGCGGAAGGTGTCGCAATTCATATTAGAGACAATACACTTGATACAAGGCAATGGCAAACGAAGATAGCACTTCCTACACAGTCTCCGATGGTTATTGCAAAGACTGCTTTTCAACTCTTTGAAAAGAGATATGGGTGGCTTCACCCTATCCGTTCTGTAACGGTACAAGCCATAAATCTAATTCCACAGGACACGCCCCGTCAAATAGATATGTTTATGGATGCCGCAAAGCAGGACAAATTAGAGCGAATGGAAAAGTGTGTTGAAGAAATCAGAAGGCGTTTCGGAAAGGACAGCATAAGGAATGGAGTTCTGTGTCAGAACTTGCGGCTACCACCGGAAAAAGCCGAAATCACTATGCCGACAGGTATGGTGGGTTAAGGAGGTCTTAATGTGATTGATGAAAAAGAGGTTATGGCTTATGTAAGAATGCCCGCTTGTTTTATGCAGGGGTGCAGTGAAGATATTGTTATCTTTCGTGCGGACGGCGGAAACCATTTTACCGATTACGGGATATATGAGGGGATGTTTCTTTTCTTTGACAGAAAAAAGCGTTTTAAGAAAGGAAGCCTTTCCTGTTACATCAATACTGCCGGAGATGAACGACCTAAGTACAAGGTTTCGGACAAGAGTATTACAGGATACCGGCATTTTGGAAGATTAGTTTTGACTTTGAGAAATTATGAGGTATAAAAATGGAATCCGAAAGACGAAAAGTATATGTTGAAGTAAATGTTACACACAGACCTGATGGAACGGCTCGTCCTTGTTTCATCAAGTTTGAAAATGGTGAAAAATATGAAATAGACCGTGTTATCCAAAAATGCAGAGCCGCTTCTACCAAGGTAGGCGGAACCGGTATTCGCTACACGGTGCAGATTTGCGGCAAGCCCACATTTCTGTTTGATGAAGAAAACGGGAAGTGGTTTGTTGAAGCAAAAACCTGATGATAGGAGGTTTTGTGATTTGAAGCACTTATCGAGATTTGACATCGAAGCCATAGCTGCCAAATATGTTAAAGCGTATATGGAACTTCCCGATGTCCGTAACACAAAAATATATAGGATTGACCCGGAACTACTGTTAGAAAAGGTTCTCGGACTTACGGTCGAGTATCAACATTTATCTTACGACGGCAGTATTCTCGGAATGACTTCCTTTACAGAGCTTGGAGTACAAGTTCTTGAAGATGACGATAATGAGGCTTTTTTCTTTTTAGACGGTAAGACTGTCCTTGTAGAAAAAGACTTGGCTTTTGATAACAAGCTGAGAGGAAGAAAAAACTTCACCCTTATGCACGAGGGCAGTCATCAAATTTTCAAAACGCTCTTTCCGAACGATTACGGGGTAACGCAGAAATCTTCAGGAGTACATTACTACAAGGCAAACTCTGAAAGAAACAAGCCTATATCTGATTGGGAAGAATGGCAGGCAAATACGCTTGGAGCAGCTATTTTGCTTCCTGAAACGCTCATAAAACAGGGAATGTTTCTATTCAATCTCGGAGACAAAATCGAATGTCTTAATAAGATTTACTCGCCGGAAGTATATAAGAAATTTGAAGCACTTGCCGATTTTTTAGGTTGCTCCAAAAAAGCATTGGCAATCCGAATGAAACAACTTGGATTGCTCAAAAAGGAATACCTCGATAATCCTTTTGACATTATCAATATTTACCCGGAGGGATGTAGCGTATGAATAACTTAGAGCAAAAGATAATCGTAAGGTGCAAGCACTGCGGTTGGCGTATCTTTGATAAGGTTACTATGACCACCGGAGTAATTGAACTGAAATGCCCAAACTGCCACAGAGTGGTGGAAGTTGACCTTTCTCTGCGCAGGGGCAATGTAAAGTACAGATTAGTAAGAGTGAAATAATCGAGCGAACAATTAAATATCGGACAGATGTACCGAGCCACGAGTCCTTGAGCGAAAGCTCTTGAGTCATCAAATTGCCGGACGCTGAGAATTAAGGGATAGAAATATCCTAATGTTCTTGGTGTCCGGCTTTTTTGTCGCTCCCGAAAGGAGCAAGACCGTGACATATAAGTGGCTGGCGTATATCGCCAAGTATCCGTAATCTCCGAATTTTTGATTTCAACCAAATTCAAAAATTCAAATTTAAGGAGATTACGACAATGACAAAACTTACATTAGAACAACAGGAATTATTATTTGCGAACGACTGCAAGCTCATTAACCTGCGGTATGAATATCACGGCTACACCGGCACGGAGAAATGGGCGATTGTAACAGAACTGGCGGAAGAAGAATTGTGGGTTAAATACCCTGATGTTATCCGTCGGTACACTCCGTTCATTCTGCTTTCTATGGCTCAGGGCGAAGTGATAACGGAGTATCAGAACTACGAAGCAAGAGAGAGAATGAGAAGGCTTCTTTTCGGACACGCATTTGACATCAATGACGGAGAATTTGAAGTGCATCATCCGGAATTGGCAGTCGATACAGACCCAATCGAAGAAATAATGCTGAAAGACAATATTAAGCGACTTCGGGAGGTTTTGTGTTACTTAAGCGAAACACAGAAACGCAGAGTTTTTAAGTATTTCTTCTACAACAAAACACTTGAAAAAATCGCAGATGAAGAAGGAGTCGATTTTACTTCTGTAAGGGAATCGGTAAACAGTGCAATAAAAAAGTTGAGGAAATTTTTCTAAAACACCCCCCAAAAACGCTCTCCCATTTCAAACAAGTGAAGGGGTTAATTCTAATCCGGATATGAATTACCTCAGAATAATCGAAAGCGAGGATTTACATATGAAAGAAAAAGAATTTAAGAATGTCAGATGGGGCGATATTTATTACTGCGACTTGGGGGTTACAAACGGTAGTGTGCAATCGGGAATGAGACCGGTTCTTGTGGTTCAGACAAATCGCTTAAATGAAAGCAGTCCTACGGTCGTTGTAGCCGCTATAACGGCTGTTAAAAAGAAAACGGCAATGAATACTCATATTGAGCTAAACACGGATTGTGGCTTAAAAGAGCCGTCGATGGTAATGCTTGAGCAGCTACGCACCGTGGATAAAGCCACAGAGCTTGATAATTTTGTCGGAAGAATTACCGACGCAGATAAAATCAGCGAAATCAAGCGAGGATTGAAATTTGCAGTCGGTATTCCCGTTAAACCCAAGACAGAGCGTAAAGGCATTGTACTAAGTCTTTGCCCTCGTTGCAGAAGCGAGTTTCAGTCTATCCCTGAAAACATTGTAAAAAGACTTGACCCCTTTCAGGCAGATAAAGAGATGTGCGATAAATGTCAGGTAGGATACGGCTATGACTATATGATTTTCAAAAAGAACCATCATCACGCTAAGGGAGGTGTTGACAATGTTTGAAGATAAGATTGAAGCAATGAACAAACTACCCAACGCTGTTGATGATAGTTCCGGCTTTGAGAAAAGAGTTTATACGGTAGAAGAAATAATGGATATTCTCAGCATTGGAAAGAACACTGCTTATGCTCTCGTCAACTCAGGCGTTTTCCATTTTGTAAAGGTCGGCGGACATTACAGAATTTCCAAGAAGAGCTTTGACCGATGGCTTGATAATATGGACAGCGAAAGCTCCGGTTGTCAATTATGCGATTAAACCAATCGCATAATTAACAAAAACTCCGATTTTCAGTACCATATAGCCAAGTCACTTGGCTATATGGTAGTCAGAGTGGCAAATAAGAAATCGGGGGTAAACGGTAATGCGAAAGAAAATTGAAAAGAGCGATACTCGACTTCCTAATACATTCAGGCAGACTGAACCTGATATACGAGCATACACGGTAGATGATATACAGCACATCTTGAAAGTGAGCAGAACTACCGTCTATGAGCTGCTTAAAAGCAAGAAATTCCATAGCGTTCGTGTCGGAGGTCAATATCGAATATCTAAAAAGAGCTTTGAAAATTGGCTCAATGGCGAGAAAGGAGGTTCTGAAGATGGCATTTGTTAATATGTTCAATGACCGAGTGGAGCAGTTTAATCTCAGAGAGGAAAATGAACGCTTGGCAGAATTGTTCAGCGATGAAAAGCTTCAGGAGGAAGCACAGTGGCAAGCCTATTCTGTCAAGGAAATATCTCGGTTGTTTTCCATTTCCGAAGAAGAAGCACTGAAACTGATGAATTGCGGCTTATTCAAAACATACCGAGTCGGCAACGAATACAGAGCTTCAAAGAAAAGCGTTGAAGAAAATAAGAAAATCGTCAAGGCAGTTCTTACATATCAGGACAAAAAGACAATGTCTGTACCCGACGTAATGAGAATACTCGGTCTTGGAAAGACGGCTACATACCGACTCATCAATCAGTGCCGATTTAAGACCTATTTGGTACTGGGCAAAATGAGAGTTGATGTGGATAGCTTTGAAGATTGGTATGCAGGACAATTCCATTATGAGAAAGTAAACGGCGAAAGACCCGGTAAGAAATACGGCAAAACGCTCTCTCCTCTTACTGTTGCAAAGGTACTCGGCATTCCGAGAAGCACCGCAAATGACCTTATGAACGATGGCATTGTTGAGTTTATATGGGTTGACGGTAAACGCCGAATAAAAAGAGAAAGCTTTGATAAGTGGTACGCTTCGCAAAGTAAATACACTAAAGTTAAGGAAATCGAGGAGGTGGAGGGATATGTCGATTGAGGATAGAGTTCGTGAATTAAACGGCGGTACATATACAAAAAAGAGCTATTCCGTAGAGGAAGTTCAGTCAATCTTGGGTATTACCCGACAGACCGTATATAAGCTCATCAAACAGGGGTGTTTTCAGGCAGTAATGCTCGAAACCGGATACCGCATAATAAAGACCAGCTTTGATAAATGGCTGGATAATGAATAAGGAGGAACGACTATGGCTTCTATTGTAAAGAGAAAGAATCGATATTCCGTCGTTTATACCTACAAAGACGATGACGGAAACCAACATCAAAAATGGGAAACCTTTGATACAAACGCAGACGCTAAAAAGAGAAAAACTCAAATTGAGTTTGAACAGCAAAGCGGTACATTCATCATTCCTAATGCTACGACAGTTGCGGATTTGCTTGAAGAATACTGCTCCGTGTACGGAGTAAATAACTGGGCAATGTCAACCTACCGTTCAAAGAAAGGGCTTATGTATAATTACATCATTCCGCTTATCGGCGATGTGAAACTTGATGAACTGACTCCGAGACTTATGGATAAATTCTATCAAAGCCTTCTGAAAGTTAAGACCAAAGTGGTACAGAATAAAAAGCCTAAAAATGAGTATCTGACCGTACATACCGTAAGAGAAATCCATAAGTTTTTAAGGAGTGCCTTTAATCAGGCGGTAAAATGGGAGTTGATGACAAGAAACCCGGTTCTCAATGCAACGCTCCCGAAAGAGGAACATCAGAAACGAGAAATATGGACAGCAGAAACTCTTATGCACGCTCTTGAAGTGTGCGATGATGATATTCTCGCATTAGCCATCAATTTATCCTTTGCCTGTTCACTCCGTATGGGTGAAATGCTCGGTCTTACTTGGGATTGCATTGATATTTCGGAGGAAAGCCTGAAAGAAAACAACGCTTCCATTTTTGTAGATAAAGAGCTTCAGCGAGTAAACAGAGATGTAATGGAGGTGCTTGATAATAAGGACATTATCCGTGTCTTTCCGAGAACTCTGTCAAATACAAATACCTCCCTTGTTTTGAAAACGCCAAAAACTAAAACAAGTGTGAGAAAAATCTTCTTGCCGTCAACCGTAGCTCAAATGCTGTTAGAGAGAAAAAAGCAGATTGACGAAATGAAAGAGCTTTTCGGTGATGAGTATTTGGATTATGACTTGGTATTCTGCCATTCGTCAGGCAGACCGATGGAAGGTCAGGTAATCAACCGTGCTTTGAAAAAGCTGATACAGGACAACGACTTACCCGATGTGGTATTTCACAGCTTCCGTCACGCAAGTATAACCTACAAGCTGAAATGGAACGGCGGCGATATGAAATCGGTTCAAGGCGACTCAGGACACGCCCGAATGGATATGGTTGCCGATGTTTACAGCCATATAATCGACGAGGACAGGCGATATAACGCACAGAAGTTTGAGGAACAGTTCTACAACGCTAAAGGTCTCAAAAATGCGGAAGAAGGTAAAACTGCTCCAATGCCCAAGTTTGAAACTTCGGTTGAACTCCTTGACCCAATGGCAGAGGTTCAAAAAGAGAGCGAAGTTGAAAAAGAAAAGCCTGCTGAGAACAGTACAGATGAAAACGCCGCCTTGCTCACAAAACTGTTATCAAATCCGGAAACAGCAGCATTATTAAAGGCTTTAGCGAAAACAATTTAGTCATACAAAAAAGGCAATCCGTCAGGGTTGCCTTTTGTAATTCCTGAAAAATCTTGAAATCAAGAAGAAAAACCATTATAATATTTGAACACAGATTATTGATTTGCATAAGAGAATGCGTAAACTTCAAATGCGTTTCCTGTGATTTATGGGCTACAGATTAACTCAATGATGTTTCCCATATTTCTTTGCATTTGCTAATACCCTGCTAAAAGGAAGGCAAAAAACCACGAAAAATTAGCAGGTTTTGGACGAGAATTTACTAACAGTGAAATCCCAGAAAAGCCAGTAAATGCAAGGCTTTGATAAGGATGGTTGAGAAAAACAAGTAAAATCAAGGCTTTGTGGACAGTGACAGACAATGCAACCATCAAAAATTGAATAAGTTTACAGAGCAGGGATACTATTTTCACGAATGGTATCCCTTTTCTGTTGTCTTCCGCTCCCACATAAGCGAAGCATGGCACAAGCCGCAGGCATAAAAAACCTGTGGCTTTTTTGTTGCCCATTTTAGGAAGGAGCCGGATAAATGAATTTAAGTGAAGCTGAAAAAAGGATGATCTATCAGGTCGAGGGCACCAGCCAGGGGGCCGCTCTGAATGAAATTTACATGACCTGGCGCTATGCACCTGACAAGGCCATGAAGGACACGGCGGAAGGCCTTTTGAAAAAGCTCCGTCCTCTCTCCGATAAGGAGTGCATGGATGTGATCCGGGATGTTCAGAAGAATTACCGTCTGCCCGGCAAGGCAAGGACTATCGGGGAAATGTTGGCGGAGGCCAGGCAGCAATCCGGTGCCCAGAAGATGACCGGTCACGATATCATGGCCCTGGAGCGGTTCGATCCCGATACCCGCCACATGATCGTCTTTGACGTCCTCTCCCATGAGTCCCCCATGGGATACAAGGGTGATAAAATGCGCCTGTTCCTGACCGAAGCCGGATACGGAAAGGCCCTGGAGAACCAGGACAAGGGATTTATCAAAATAAAGAACCATGCGAAGGTCATAGCTGGCAACCTCCGCTATGACCACAAAGACCGTGAATTGTAGGGAACTGAAAACTGTATCAAAAAAGGTGGAAAATCCGCTGTTCCTTCCCCTCTGTGCCACGAACCGAAAGGGGCATGGATGTTTTCCCATGTGAAGGGTATGGGAGAGATACAGACGGAGGAAACACCGAAAATCAACACTTTTCAAACCATGAGGAAGGAGGTATCAGGCATGGCAGTTTTCCGTATCGAAAAGACCCGTGATTACACGGTCATGTCAAACCACCATCTGCGGGATATGTCCCTGTCGCTGAAAGCAAAGGGACTTCTATCCCTCATGCTATCCCTGCCAGAGAACTGGGACTACACCATGAAGGGGCTTGCCCGTATCTGCAAGGACGGCATCGACAGTATCAGCGGCGGCATCCGAGAGTTGGAGGAACACGGCTATCTGATCCGTGAGCGCGTGAGAGGCGCAAACGGTCAGCTTGGTTCGATCGAGTACACCATTCTGGAGCAGCCTAAAGAGCCAACACCTGCACAGGAAAAACCTATACGGGAAAATCCCGTACAGGCAAACCCAACATTGGTCACGCCTGTTCAGGAAGAACCCGCCCAATTAAATAAAGAAGAATCAAGTAACTATCCATCAAGAACTGATTTATCAAGTACGGAACTATCAAATCCTATCCAATCAAATCCCCCTACCCCCGCAGGGGTGAGGATGGGAACGGATAGGATGGGAGCCAGAGAATGTTATCGTGAAGTGATTTTGGATAACATCGAGTACAGCTATCTGGTGCAGGACAGCCATATCGACCGTGAGCAGCTTGACGAAATCGTTGACCTGATCGTGGATACCGTATGTTCTGCCCGCAAAGTCATCCGCATTGCCGGAGACGATTATCCGGCGGAGGTGGTAAAGTCCCGGTTTATGAAGCTGGACAGTTCCCATGTTCAGTATGTTATGGACTGCATGAAGGACAACACCACCTATGTCCGCAATATCAAGAAATATCTTCTGGCGGCGCTGTATAACGCCCCGACCACCATCAACAGCTACTATTCTTCCCTGGTGCAGCACGATATGTACGGGGACGGGCAAAGGGGGCGAGGCTAAATGCAGGAGGAAGTAACGCGGGGCGCCGTGACACTCATTGTTGACGGAGCCAAGCTAAGCGAGCAGGTCTTTGAAAAGGCCGTCAAAAAATTCCTGGAGGAAATTCAGAAAAGCCAGAAGCCCAAAATCTACCGTGGCAGGCAGAGCCTTAAACAGCTTGCCAGCCAGAACGCCGGTCTTGCCAATATCGAGATCAGCGACAAAAATATCAAGGCTTTCTCCCGTGTGGCGAAGAAATACCATGTGGATTTTGCCTTGAAGAAGGACACCGCCGCCGAACAGCCCCGTTACCTGGTCTTTTTCAAAAGCCGGGACGCGGATGCCATCACAGCGGCGTTTCAGGAGTTTGCCAGCCGGAAAATGAGCCGTGAGGAAAAGCCATCCATCCGGGAGCGGCTGACCCAGGCGAAGGAACAGGCAGCAGAGAAAACGGAACACCGCACCATTGACCGGGAGAAAGTAAAGGTCAAAGATCGGAGCGTGCAGAGATGAATATGAAAAAACTGTTTTTGCTGAACCTTCCGTATCTTCTGTTCGTGTATCCCTTCGATAAGCTGGCACAGGCTTTCCGGCTTGCGCCCGGTTCTGACCTCTCCGGCAAGCTACTTTCCATCGGGGACGGCTTCACGGCAGCGCTTTCCTCCCCGTGGCTCAGTTTCCATCCCACGGACCTGCTGATCGGCATAGCCGGTGCGGTGATCCTTCGCATGGCGGTCTACCTGAAAGGCAAGAACGCTAAGAAGTATCGCCACGGGATCGAGTATGGTTCTGCCCGCTGGGGTACGGCGGCGGATATCGCTCCCTACATGGACAAGGACTTTTTCCAGAACATCCACATGACGCAGACGGAGCGAATCACAATGGCGAGCCGTCCAAAGCAGCCGAAGTATGCCAGAAACAAAAACATTCTGGTGATCGGCGGTTCCGGCAGCGGCAAGACGCGGTTCTTCTGTAAGCCGTCGCTGCTACAAGCCCATTCGTCCTATGTCTGCACCGATCCGAAAGGAACCTTGCTGCCGGAGATCGGCACTTTCCTGGAGCGGAAGAAATACCGTATCAAGTGCCTCAACCTGATAAACTTCCGAAAATCCATGAAATACAACCCGCTGTCCTACATTCGATCAGAGAAGGATATCTTAAAGCTGGTGAACGCCCTGATTATGAACACGAAGGGCGAAGGCGAAAAATCTTCGGAAGATTTCTGGGTCAAAGCGGAACGCCTCTATTATTCCGCACTGATCGGCTACATCTGGTACGAGGCCACGGAGGAAGAAAAGAACTTCATCACACTTCTGGACCTTATCAATGCCAGTGAAGCCAGAGAGGATGACGAAACCTATCAAAGCCCGGTGGACCTGCTCTTTTCTCAACTGGAGGAACGGGAGCCGGATCACTTCGCCGTCAAGCAGTACCGCAAATTCAAGATGGCGGCGGGCAAAACCTTAAAATCCATTCTCATTTCCTGCGGTGCCCGGCTTGCTCCCTTCGATATCAAGGAGCTGCGGGACCTGATGGAGTATGACGAACTGGAACTGGACACCCTGGGCGACCAAAAGACCGCATTGTTTGTGATCCTGTCGGATACGGACAGCACTTTCAATTTCGTGGCCGCCCTCATGTATAGTCAGCTTTTCAATCTGCTCTGCGACAAGGCGGATGACTTCTACGGTGGGCGGCTGCCCGTCCATGTCCGTCTGATCCTGGACGAGTTTGCCAACATCGGACAGATACCCAATTTTGACAAGCTGATTGCCACCATCCGAAGCCGTGAAATATCGGCTTCTATTATTTTGCAGTCGCAGAGTCAGTTAAAGACCATCTACAAGGACGCGGCAGATACCATCGTCGGTAACTGTGACAGCACCTTGTTTTTGGGAGGCAAAGAGAAATCCACGCTCAAGGAAATTTCGGAGCTGCTGGGGAAAGAGACCATTGATCTCTATAACCAGTCCGAAAACCGGGGCAGTCAGGTTTCCCACGGCCTCAGTTATCAGAAATTAGGAAAGGAGTTGATGACCCAGGACGAATTGGCAGTGATGGACGGCGGCAAGTGTATCTTCATGCTGCGGGGCGTGCGCCCGTTCCTTTCGGACAAGTACGACCTCACCCGGCACCCGAATTACAGATACACGGCCGACGCCGACCCTAAAAATGTCTTTGACATGGAACGGTACATGAAGAAGCAGCGTGCCGTGGTAAAGCCCACGGATACCTTCGATGTGTACGAGATTGACGCAACTACTTAAACCCAAATCAAAAACATTTTTTAGGAGGATTATTTTATGGCATTTTTCAACAGTGCAGTTGGTGTTTTGCAGACTCTCGTAGTGGCCCTGGGCGCAGGTCTTGGTATCTGGGGCGTTATCAACCTTCTGGAAGGTTACGGCCAGGACAACCCTGCTTCCAAAAGCCAGGGTATGAAACAGTTGATGGCCGGCGGCGGTGTCGCCCTCATCGGCATCACCCTTGTACCTCTGCTCTCCGGCCTGTTCGGTTGATCGTCCGGCGGTGATCGCTTATGGGCTGCATACTCGACAAACTCGATGAATGGCTCCGAGGACTGCTCATCGAGGGGATCACGGGAAACCTGTCGGGCATGTTCGATACGGTCAATACCAAAGTAGGCGAGATCGCCGGTGAAGTGGGACAGACGCCGCTGGCATGGAACAGCGGCGTCTTTTCTATGATCCGAAACCTCTCTGAAACGGTGATCGTTCCAATCGCCGGGGTTATCCTGACATTCGTAATGTGTTATGAGCTGATCCAGCTTGTGACAGAGAAAAACAATCTGCACGATGTGGATACCTGGATGTTCTTCAAGTGGATTTTCAAGACCTTCTGTGCCGTTCTCATTGTGACAAACACATGGAATATCGTCATGGGTATCTTCGATGTAGGGCAAAGCGTTGTGAACAGCAGCGCAGGCGTCATCATCGGGAATACCTCCATTGATATCAGCAGCGTCATCACGGATATGGAGGCGCAGCTTGAAGCCCTGGGCACGGGAGAACTGTTCGGGCTGTGGTTCCAGTCCCTTTTCGTAGGACTTACCATGAACGCCCTTTCCATCTGTATCATGCTTGTCATTTACGGCCGCATGATCGAGGTGTATTTGACAACTTCCGTTGGACCAATCCCGCTTGCCACTATGACGAACCGGGATTGGAGCCATACGGGGCAAAACTACTTGAAATCCCTGTTTGCATTGGCGTTCCAGGCATTTCTTATCATGGTGTGCGTGGGAATCTACTCTGTTTTGGTACAGAGTATCGCCACGGACGGAAATATCTCAGGCGCGATATGGGCCTGCATGGGCTACACGGTCCTGCTGTGCTTCGCCCTGTTCAAGACCGGCAGTCTCTCTAAGAGCCTGTTCGGAGCGCATTAAGGAGGCTTGATAAATTGGCGTATGTAACCATTCCAAAGGATTTGACGAAAGTAAAATCCAAAGTACTGTTTGGGCTTACCAAACGGCAGCTTATATGTTTCGGAGCGGCGGCACTCATCGGAGTACCGCTTTTCTTTTTGCTCAGACGCACGGCCAGCAACAGCGCCGCCGCGTTCTGCATGATTATCGTCATGCTCCCGTTCTTTCTACTTGCCATGTATGAGCGGCATGGTCAACCCCTGGAGGTGGTGGCCGGACAGGTCATCCGCTGTATGTTCCTGCGGACGAAAGAGCGGCCTTACCAGACAAACAATTTCTACGCAGCCTTGGAGCGGCAGGTCCAGGCGGAAAAGGAGGTGAAAGCCATTGTTCAGAAAGCGAAAGCAAGAGCCGCAGGCACGGCAGGCGGCAAAACCCGCGGTAAAGCTGACCGCCGCAGAAAAGCGTGAGATCAGCCGTATTCTGGAAACTGCCAGAGGCGACGGCAAGGTACATTCCGCACAGGACACTTTACCGTTCCGCCAGATGTACCCGGACGGCCTGTGCAAGCTGGACGACCACACCTGGTCGAAGTGTATCGAGTTCGAGGATGTGAATTATCAGCTTGCAAAGCCTGACGACCAGACGGCGATCTTTGAATCCCTCTGCGATATGTATAACGCCCATGACGCTTCTATCGGGATGCAGCTCTCCCTTGTGAGCCGCCGCATGAACCGGGAGGATTTTGTGAAGCGTATCGAGATCGCGGCACAGGGAGATCACTTCGACCATATCCGTGAGCTTTACACGCAAATGCTCCGCAAGCAGCTTGAACGTGGCAACAACGGTCTTATCAAAACGAAGTATCTGACCCTCACCATCGAGGCACGGGACAGCAAAACCGCACGGGCAAGGTTTTCCAGGATCGTCATGGACGCCCTCAACCATTTCAAGGTCATGGGTGCTTTGGCAAAAGAGCTTGGCGGCAAGGAGTGGCTGGAAATGCTCCACGGCATCCTGCACCCGGACGGGGAACGGTTTGCCTTTGAATGGAGCTGGCTTGCCCCTTCCGGCCTGTCGGTCCAGGATTTTATCGCACCATCTTCCTTCCGCTTCGGTGAAGCACGGAAGTTCACAATGGCAGATAAATTCTGCGCCGTGTCCTTTCTGCAGATCAGCGCACCGGAAATGGATGACCGTATGCTCACTGAACTGCTGGATACGGACAGCGGGCTGCTTGTCAGCCTCCATATCCGCAGCATGGATCAGAACGAGGCGATCAAAACGGTCAAGCGGAAGATCACCGACATTGACAGTATGAAGATCGATGCACAGAAAAAGGCGGTGCGGGAAGGTTTCGATATGGATATCATCCCCACCGACCTTGCCACCTACGCAGGCGAGGCAAAGAATATCCTCCGTGACCTGCAAAGCAGAAATGAGCGAATGTTCCTGATGACCTTCCTGGTAATAAATCGGTCAAATAAATAGCCGGAGTCCTGTGGTCCCGGGCAAGCCTCAGGATGGAACTGCACGGTGAATATATTCTTTCCTGTATAGCTGAGTCCTTCACAGGTGCCATCATTGACATTGACAAAGGCAGGTGTTGCAACCTTCGGATCCAGCTTATCCATATCTACCACATAGCCATGGTTCTGAGAGGAAATGTAAACGCGTCCGGTAGAAAGATCCTTGACCGGATGATTGCCCCCTCTGTGTCCGTATTTCATTTTAAATGTATCCGCTCCCGTTGCAAGTGCCATGAGCTGATGTCCGAGACAGATCGCAAAGATCGGAATATCTGTATCATAAAGCTTTTTAATCTCGGCGATAATGGAAACACATTCCTTCGGATCGCCGGGTCCGTTACTGAGCATAATACCGTCCGGATGATCATTGATGATCTCCTCTGCTGTTGTCAGAGCCGGATATACCGTGACATCACAGCCTCTCTGTGCCAGTGATCTGGCAATATTCTTTTTTGCTCCAAGATCAAGGAGTGCTACCTTCTTGCCCTTTCCGTTCAGCTCATGCACAAGAGAAGGTCTCATTTCCTTTTCTCCCGTATAAACCGCACTGCCTGAGATCGGTCCGTTTTCTTCCAGTGTCTCAGATCCCTTGCAGATGTATTTCTGATCACAGGTAACCTTTTCCACTACCTTTCCTGTGGTATAAGCTTTCATCTTTTCTGTCAGTGCTGCCAGATCATAGTGCTCATCTGTTGTAATGCAGCCGTTCATCGTTCCCTTTTCACGTAAGATCTTTGTCAGGGCTCTTGTATCGATCCCTGCGATTCCCGGTACATCGTTTGCTTCCAGAAATTCCTGAATCGTGATATTGCTGCGGAAATTACTTGGGATCCGGGATAATTCCCCGACGATAAATCCATCCGGCCACGGCTTATTTGATTCCATATCTTCCGTGCAGATTCCGTAGTTACCGATCAGTGGATAGGTCATGCAAACTGCCTGTCCCGCATAGGACGGATCTGTCAGCACTTCCAGATAGCCTGCCATTGATGTGTTAAATACAATCTCACTAATGATTTCCTTGTCGGCTCCGATATGAGTTCCTTCAAAAACGGTGCCATCTTCCAAGATTAAAAAAGCTTTCATAGTCTCACCTGTTTATCCTTTCGCATAATCGTTTTATTATAGCATACAAATTTTTCGCATTCAACCTCGCTCATGCAATGTTTTTATTTATTTTAGACCTGAACTTGACTTTACGTTCTATTTCCCTATTGTAACTTCTTTCATTCTATTTTAAAATAGGAAACAGAAACCTATTGATCATTATACCATATAACAGGAGATTTCAATGAACGAAAACTTATTACAGGTAAAATCTGAGATCACAAAGGTACTGCGCGGCAAGGAAGACTGTATCGACCAGATCCTGTGCTGTATGCTGGCAGGCGGACATATCCTGCTGGAGGACATTCCGGGTGTCGGAAAAACAACACTTGCCGTTGCCCTCTCCCGTGCCATGTCCCTTCATTATAAAAGAATGCAGTTTACGCCGGATGTCCTGCCGAGTGATATTCTGGGCTTTTCTTTATTAGATACCAAAACCGGTGAATTTGTCTATCGTCCGGGGGCGATCTTTACCAATATCTTTCTGGCGGATGAAATAAACCGTACTTCCCCCAAAACGCAGTCCGCGCTTCTGGAAGTCATGGAGGAAGGCAGTGTCAGCGTGGATGGTGTGACCAGAAAGCTTGATGCACCTTTTTTTGTCATTGCCACACAAAATCCGACCGGTGCTTCCGGAACGCAGAAGCTGCCCGATTCGCAGCTTGACCGTTTCTTTATCCGGCTTTCACTCGGTTATCCGGATCATACTGCTGCCACGGAGATCCTCATGGGACATTCCTCCGGCAATATGGACAGCGTGCAGGCTGTTCTGACCGGTGAAACACTTCTTGGCATGCAGAAACAGGCAGAAGCTGTTTATACAGCCCCTGAGCTGATCGACTATATTGTTACGCTTACCGAAGCCACACGCGTTCACGAATATCTTCTACAGGGCATCAGCCCGCGTGGCAGTATCGCGCTTTTAAAAATGGCACGCGCTTATGCCTTTTACATGGATCGGGATTATCTTGTACCGGAGGATATCCATGCAGTCTTTTTAAGTGTCTGCAGCCATCGTGTGATCCTGAATACAAAAGCGCGCGCAGCAGGACTTTCTGCCGAAGATGTCCTGTCACAGGTGTTAAAAAGTGTCCGTATCCCGCTGCTTTCCCCTGCCCGCTGATATGAAAGGAATCTGCCATGCTCCGTAAAATACTCTCTGCCGCAGGATTTTTCTTTTTATATCTGATCGTGATCCTGCTGGCAACCTTTTATCAGAAACCGATCTTTCTGTTTCTCCTGATGCTGCTCCTTCTGCTGCCACCGGCTTCTTATCTGGCAGCACGGTATGCGGTCCGCCATTTGCAGCCGGAGATCACAACTTCCCTCCTGTTCGGACACAGCGGTGATGAGATCACGGTTTCTTTCGTTTTGAAAAATCCGGCTTATCTGCCACTTCCGGACTGTACATTCTACTATACCGTCTCCTCTCCGTTTTATCCGAATGAGGAGAGCTACGAAGTAAATTGTCCGGTTTATGCACATGACAGCTTTGCATTTTCCATACCACTGACCTTTCGACGGGCAGCCTGCTATCAGATCCGCCTTACACAGATCACGGTCTGGGATTATCTGCATTTTTTTACCTTCCACAAAGAAGCAACTTTGCAAAAAGAACTTTTTATTTTCCCGCCGGAAAACGACAGCCTGCAATTTTCTTCTGCGGCATTTGGAGAAGGCTTTGATGAATTTGAAGAAAACGGTGCAAAGGGAAATATTTCTTCCAATGTGACCGACATCCGGGAATATATTCCGGGCGACCGTCTGCAGAAGATCCATTGGAAATTAAGTGCCAAGATCCATAAGCTGATGGTAAAGGAAAACGAGCAGACTTCTTCCCACCAGTTTATATTACTGCCGGAGCTTTATCTGCCGGACCCGGCGCAGCCTGTGCTGGAGCAGATTCTGTCCAATACACTGACCCTGGGCAGAACGTTGCTTGCAGATGGTATTACCTTCTTTTTCCGGTACTATTCGATCACTGCACAGGATTTCATGCAGTTCTGCATTTTAAATGAAGACCAGCTCGAAGAAGCCTTCCGCAGTTGTTTCTATGAATCCACCTACGTGGAAAGCGATCTTGCACTTACTGTCCTGCAAAAGGCAGATATGGTGCATGGCAGCATTTTACACGTGACCGACAAAGGAGTCGAAGATGTTATTTCATAAAAAGAAAAAACAAGAACAGACAGAGCCTGCCTATCCACACGGATTTTCGATGGATGCCCCTGCGACATCCTGCTCCGGGCGCACATTTGTCTGTGCCATGAAAGGTCTTTTGATCTTTGCCGCTTCTTATGGCGCGATCGGTGCAGTCATTTCAAGTTTTTCGCTCCCCTGCTATCCGGTAGCGGTTTTTGTCTGTTTTCTGCTTTTTTCCATGCTGCTTGCTTTTCTGCACTACAGCCGTTTTATCTTTAATCTGTTTTATCCGGTTATATTTCTTGTCTTTTCCTATTCCATTTTTACCTACCGCTATCAGGTAAACAGTGGATATCAGGCATTCATGGCGATCTTACAGGAAGCCTACAGTGATTACTTTGACCTGTCCATTCTGCGTGAAGCAAAGGAATATTATGCGGATCGTACCCTGACGATCACCTTCGCCGCTATTTTCATCGGCTTTTTTCTGATCGTGCTTTTAAATATCTGTATTTCCGAATACATGAATCTGTTCTTTGTATTCCTTCTGACATTCCCGATCTTCCAGCTTGGGATCTACATTGACAAAATGCCGACTCTTCCGTATTTTGTGCTGCTTCTGTTCTCCTATTTTATGATCTTTCTTCTGAAACAGAGCAGGCATTTCAGACTACCCTACCGGGATAAAAAATGGACAGAATTTGCCGCGCAGCAAAAAGGAAAACAACTCACGTTCCGCTATCATGCAAGTGGCAGATTATTTTTCCAGTTGACTGTACTGCTGTTTGCCTTTACCTGTCTGGCAGGGCTTTTCTGTATTCCGTTTCTTTCCGCCTCCGGTACAAAAAATACCAGCAGGCTGCGCACCAGCGTAGATACTTCCAT
>OKRU01001250.1_pt1 | contig 25417 bp, 16 predicted proteins | sample 1601131 | NCBI WGS metagenome assembly OKRU01 (sample SAMEA3541558, study PRJEB24748) | human gut metagenome | biome: human gut; feature: human-associated habitat; material: faeces | place: China | collected 2012
TCCAGTTGCATCTTAAACCATTTGACAGCTGTGGCTGCCGCTTCGGGCTGTTCGATAGTTGAATCAACCGTCCATCCTTTGATCAGACGGAAAGCATTCCATATCTTATTGTTAAAGTTACGTCCCTGCTCGCACAACGCATCGTCAAAAGGAATGTCGTTTCCGGCAGGCGCCGCCATCATCAACCCCATACGCACACCATCAGCACCGTATTGCTCGATAAGCTGCAGCGGGTCGGGAGAATTTCCCAATGACTTGGACATCTTACGACCCAGTTTGTCACGTACGATACCGGTAAAATAAACATTCTTGAACGGCATCTTACCCCGATATTCGTAACCAGCCATAATCATACGGGCTACCCAGAAGAAAATAATATCCGGTCCTGTCACCAAGTCGCTCGTCGGATAGTAGTAGTTAATCTCCCGGTTGTCCGGATCGTTGATGCCATTAAACAGAGAGATCGGCCATAACCAGGAAGAGAACCAGGTATCCAGCACATCCTCGTCCTGACGTAGGTCAGCCATCGTCAAAGAAGCGTTACCTGTCTTTTCTTTTGCCATTTCTAAAGCTTTCTCTGCCGTTTCGGCTACAACATACCCCCCTTCGGGCAGGAAATAAGCCGGAATACGGTGTCCCCACCACAACTGACGGCTGATACACCAGTCCTTGATGTTTTCCATCCAATGACGATAGGTATTCTTAAACTTCGGAGGATAGAACTTGATGTCGTCCTTCATCACCGGTTCCAAAGCGATCTGTGCGAGGTGTTCCATCTTCAAGAACCATTGCATAGACAACTTCGGTTCGATAGGCACATTGGTGCGTTCGGAGAAACCGACTTTATTTTCATAAGCCTCCACCTTTTCCATCAAGCCGGCTGCTTCCAGGTCTTTTTCGATCTGCTTACGAACATCGAAACGGTCCATACCGACATACAAACCGCCAGCCTCGCTGATCGTACCGTTATCATTGAATATATCGATAGAAGGCAAATTATATTTTTCGCCCAACATATAGTCGTTCACATCGTGTGCCGGAGTTACCTTCAGACAACCTGTACCGAACTCGATATCCACATAATCGTCCTCGATCACAGGAATCACACGGTTTACCAACGGAACAATCACTTTCTTCCCTTTCAACCAAGTGTTCTTCGGGTCGTTCGGATTGATACACATGGCCGTATCCCCCATGATTGTTTCGGGACGGGTTGTTGCGACAATCGCATAACGGCCTTCCGGATCACCTTCCACCTTGTAGCGGAGGTAATACAGTTTGCTGTGCTCTTCCTTATATATAACCTCTTCGTCGGACAGGGCAGTCAGCGCTTTCGGATCCCAGTTCACCATACGGACACCACGATATATCAGTCCTTTATTATAGAGATCGACAAAAACCTTGATCACACTTTCGGAACGCAATTCGTCCATCGTGAAAGCCGTACGGTCCCAATCACAGGACGCCCCCAGCTTACGCAACTGCTTAAGGATGATGCCTCCGTGTTCTTCCTTCCATTCCCAAGCATGTTTCAAGAAATCTTCACGCGTCAGGTCTGTCTTCTTAATTCCCTGCTGTGCAAGGCGATTCACGACTTTCGCTTCGGTTGCAATGGAAGCATGATCCGTTCCCGGCACCCAACAAGCGTTCTTCCCCTGCATACGGGCACGACGGATCAGAATATCCTGAATGGTATTGTTAAGCATGTGTCCCATATGAAGCACGCCTGTGACGTTTGGGGGCGGAATAACAATCGTATACGGCTCACGACCATCGGGTTTCGACTTGAAAAAGCCGTTATCCAACCAATACTGATACCACTTACCCTCTACTTCTGCGGGGTTGTACTTACTTGCAATTTCCATATTGTTTCGTTATAATTATATCTATGTTCGGCACAGACAAAAGAAGTCCGCTATTTTTAAGATGCAAAAGTACAAAAATAATATAGATAAGCATATAAGAGCTAAATTTTATCAGGGCAGCTGCACCAAAATTCGGAACCACAGCAAAAAAGTATCCTCAAGCATGTAGATGAACTGACCTTTGAGATCTGAAATGTTCAACAGGGCAAGCATTACCTTGCTAGGCAATAAACTTACTAGCTTTAACACATGACCTGCCCCGAAAGTGACGAAGAACCAAAAACTTGTAGGATAAGATCCGTTGTTATTTGCTTTCATTTTCTATATCTTTGTGTTGAGGAATGAGAAAACTATTTTTCAGTTTATATAAATAAGATATGAAAAAACTGTTACTGTTGTTGTGTTTTGTATTCATACATCAAGTAGTCTATCCAGTTTATTTTAAACATCTTGGCATGAGTGACGGCTTATCGCAAGTCTCTGTGATGTCGATTTATCAAGATTGCTTGGGACGTATGTGGTTCGGTACACGCGAAGGTGTCAGTATCTATGACGGGGAACGGATGCGGGTGTATAAAGGCTGGGAGAATCTGGATCCGGAAAGCTCTATAAATGTTTTACTCGGACATGAATGTGATCATCTTACTGGAAACAGGCAAGGGGATATTTTCTTTAGGACTTGCGATTCGTTGGTGAGGTATGATATACGGGAAGAGAAATTTTGTGTTGTTGGTGGTTGTAAGGCGAAAACGGTTACCTCGGTCGATGGTGATATATGGACGGGGTACGATGATATGGTTTGCCGGTATGATGAAAAAGGAGATAGTCTGCAACTTTATGCGAAGACAAACACCCCTGGTATATCCAGCCTGCTGATCTCGGGGAAGAAGATTTGGATCGGGACTTATGAAGGCCTGTATGTAGTTGAAGAGGATAAAAAAGTCCGTTGTCTGATTGAAGGACCTGAATTTTACCGCTTATTTGAAAGTTCTACTGGTGAGATATGGGCCGGTTGCCGTACCGGTGGTTTATACAGGATCACGCAAGACGAAAGGATCACCTGGTATTCGGAAAGTAATTCTGCACCTTTTCATATAAAGAATAGTCAAATACGGAGCTTTGCTGAAGATCGGTTTGGGAATATCTGGTTCGGCACTTTTATGGGACTGCATAAATATAACCCTTACACGGATCAGTTTACAGTATATCAACAGGATCATTTGCCAGGTAGCCTGTCACATTCTTCTGTTTTCTCTGTTTATATAGATGCACAGGAAACCATATGGGTAGGAACCTATTATGGAGGTGTGAACTATTTTAATGCGGAAAGGGAAATATTCGCTCATTATACGGATAACCCTTTGCGGAAGGAATGCCTGAATTATTCGTTTGTCGGGAATCTGGCGGAAGATAAAGAAGGAAACATCTGGATTTGTACTGAAGGGGGAGGATTGAACTTCATGGATCGTAAAACACGAACCTTTAAATATTTCACTGCAGGTCACCGTAATTCCGTATTGCAGAATAACCTGAAATGCATTGCGTATGATGGAAAGCGGAACCGTCTGTATATCGGCACGCATCATGGAGGGCTTACCCGCTACGATATAAAGACCGGTATTTTTCATAACTACTTGAATGATTACAGGGAAGGAGACATAAAACCGGACGGTATTATCTTCCATACGATGATTCATAACGATAAGCTGTATGTAAGCGCGATGAACGGAACTTTTGTCATGGATCTTGATACGGATCGGTTCCAATGGATATGCAGAAATGCTCAAAGCTTTACGATCGATAGGGAAGAGAATCTATGGATTTTGATTGGGACTTCTTTATACAAGATGGAGCTGGCTCATCCGGATAATCAGAAACATTATGCTTTGCCCCGTTATGGAATCCAGTTCGAACCTAAACGGATCATGACTACCCGCGCGGGGGATATCTATTTCGTGGTTTTGGGAGGTGGCCTGTATCGGTATGACAAACAGACCGATTCTTTTATCCATTATTCGCAAGAAAGCGGACATTTATTGAGTAATTATTGTTACAATGTAGCAGAGACCAATTCGGAAGAGTTGCTGGTAACCAGTGATAAAGGGGTTACTTTTCTGAATCCTTTCAGCGGGAATACCCGGTTTGCGACGCTGGGGGCGAACTTACCAATCACATCCATTGCGGATGGCTGCGGCATTCTAGTGTGTCGGAATAATGAACTCTTTGTTGGAGGGAATGACGGACTGACCTCTTTTTACCGGGAAGATCTCGATAAGAAGGAAAAGAATTATTCCTTATATTTTTCAGAGCTGTATATTCATAATAAGAGAATCTATCCGGGAGCCGTTTCGGGAGGCATATTGGAGGAGGCTTTTCCTTTTAGCAAATCGATCCGGTTGAACTACAAGCAAAACAACCTGATTATAAATTTTGCCACAACTAATTATATCGATATCCAAAAAAATAATGAATATCAATACCGATTAGTCGGTTTTGACGATGATTGGGTTTCCACTTCTTCTTCCAGTATTTATTATACGAACCTGGACCCCGGTAAATATACATTGCTGGTCCGTGAAAAGAATCTGTCCCGGCACTTGATGAACCATCGTGAAATATCTCTGGATATCCAGATTGCCCAACCCTGGTATAAAACGGGTTGGGCGTGGACATTATATGTCCTGACTGCTTTTACGATCACTTATCTGACGGTACGGATTCTAAATGCCCGGCGTAAATTGACGCTGTCTCTTGAAAAGGAACGGGAAGAGAAAGAGCGTAACGAGGAGTTGAACCAGGCGAAACTGCGCTTCTTTACCAATATCAGCCATGAGTTTCGGACGCCGTTGACGCTTATTATCAGTCAGATAGATATGCTTTTTCAGAGTTCATCCCTTCCTCCGACCTTGTATAACCGGATTATTAAGATCAGCAAGAATGCCAACCGGATGCGGAATATGATTTCCGAACTGTTGGAATTTCGGAAGTTAGAGCAGAATTATGTCTCGTTGCATGTTTGCGAACAGAACCTGATTCCATTTCTGAAAGATATTTATCTTTCCTATTGCGAACTGGCGGCCCAGCAATCCATTACATTTGATTTTCATCATGCAGAGGAGAATCTGTTGTTATGGTTTGATTCCAATCAGTTGCAGAAGGTGTTTTACAATCTTTTGTCAAACGCTTTTAAATATACGAAGCAGGGAGGTGCGATAGAATTGCATGTGTCCTCGGATGGAAATGAGGTCCGTATAAAAGTGATCGATACAGGGATCGGACTTTCGCCGGATGACGTCTCGCATATCTTTGACCGTTTCTATCAGGCCGAAAGCGGGAAGCAAGTAGCGGGAGCCAACCCTGGTACAGGGCTTGGACTGGCTTTAAGCAAGAATATCATTTATCTTCATCATGGAGATATCGCCGTACAGAGCCAGGTCGGTTATGGGACGATATTTACGGTCACGCTGTTGAAGGGAAAAGACCATTTTGAAAATGATAAGAATGCGATTCTTCTGGAAAGCCCGGATGAACCGATGATTAAAGGAAACTTTTTGCCGGATTCCATTTCTTCCGAAGAATATGAAGAAATGGATAAAGCTTTTCCCAGTTTAAAGGCTGGCTCCTATAAAGTTCTGATTGTTGAAGACAATGAAGAGCTGTTACAGATTTTAAATACGCTTTTTTCTCCTTTCTACCAGGTTATATTAGCCGGAAATGGGGAGGAAGGATTGAGGAAGGCGAATGAGGAAAAACCGGATTTGATTGTCAGCGATGTCATGATGCCCTTGATGAGTGGTATGGAGATGTGTATGAAAATCAAGAATAATATCGAATTGTGCCATATTCCGGTCGTTTTGTTGACGGCTCTCGATTCTATCGAATATAACATAGAAGGATTTCAACAGGGAGCGGATGATTATATCAGCAAGCCTTTCCATGCAAAAGTATTGTTGATGCGTTGCAATAATCTGATCCGGAACCGTTTGTTGTTGAAGTCCCGGTTGACTAAGCAAGTTGACTTTGATGTACAGTTGCTGGCTACGACTTCACTGGACCAACAACTTTTGAACCGGATTGCGGAGATCGTCGATCTGCGGATGGGAGAACCGGACTTTGATGTCAATGCTCTTGCCCGCGAGTTGAATATGGGGCGTAGTTCGTTTTTTATAAAAGTCAAAAACTTGACCGGAATGACTCCCAGTGAATTTATACAAAACCGACGTATCAACCGTGCGGCAACCCTGTTGCAGGAACGGCCGGATTTATTGGTGAATGAAATATCGGACCGGTTAGGATTTGCCTCGACCATATACTTCAGCAGATGCTTTAAGGCGAAGTTCGGAGTATCGCCTGCCCAATTCAGGAAGAAAGAGCAGTAGAAACTAGATGAAATTTCTAATCGTTTATATTCAAATAGTTAAATCTTCTATTTGGACTGTGTGTATATAAGAAACGGACGTTTTGTATAGATCTGTTTTTTTATGCCCGGCTACATTTGCCTCCAGAGTTTATCAAAATTTATTAATCTAAATCTACCTATTAATGATGAATGATTTAAACATTCCTTTTTTTAGGAAAACGATGTTTGCAGGAATGGCCACACTATTCTTGTCGACAGGAGTTACTCAGGCCAATCCGGTTAGTGCAGGGGAGGAAGTGACGGAAAAACACGCTGCGGCATTGCCTTTGCAAAAGAAAGTGACGATTACGGGAGTAGTGAAGGATGCGCTCGGCCCGGTGGTCGGCGCCAACGTAGTGGAAAAAGGAACTACCAACGGGACGGTTACGGACATGGAAGGCCGTTTCTCTTTGCAGGTATCTTCGAATGCTGTGCTGATCATTTCCTATATCGGTTATATAGACCAGGCGATTCCGGTGAACGGGAAGAGTTCTTTCACGGTTCTGCTGAAAGAAGATTCACAGGCTTTGGATGAAGTAGTAGTTGTAGGATATGGTACGCAAAAGAAGGTAAATATGACCGGTGCGGTCGCTTCTGTCGATATGAGCAAGATGGTCGATAGCCGCCCGATCACTTCTCTCTCCGCTGGACTTGCCGGTATGGCTCCCGGTGTTTCTGTAACAGCCGGTAATGGTGGACGTCCCGGTAACGATGGGGCAACGATCCGTGTACGTGGGCAGGGTACGTTAAATGATTCCAATCCGTTAGTAATCATTGACGGAGTGGAAGCCAGCATGAATAATATCAATCCACAAGACGTAGAAAGCATTTCGGTGTTGAAGGATGCCGCTTCGTCTGCTATTTATGGTTCTCGTGCGGCAAACGGTGTCATTCTGATCACTACCCGTAGGGGGAAATCGGGTGAAGCGAAAATATCTTATAACGGTTACGTCACGATGCAGAAAGTGGCGAACCGTATCGACTTGGTCTCCAATTATGCCGATTATATGGAATTGTATAATGAAGGGCAACTTAACAGCGGCCTCCCCGCGATCTTCAGCCAAGAGAAAATCGACGAATGGCGGGCTGCCGGTGACAGTGATCCTGTCAAATATCCGAACTCTGACTGGCAGGACGCTCTATTTCAGACCGGATGGATGCAGAACCATACAATCAATATCAACGGAGGATCTGACAAGATTCACTATTATATATCCGGTAATTATATGAACAATCCCGGTATTATGGAAAATTCCGGGTATGAACGTTATAGTGCCCGTGTCAATTTGGACGCGGAAGTCAAAGATTGGTTTACTATTGGTGTCAATGCTTACGGTACGCGTGGAAAAGAGGAGTTAGGGTTGTTGAAGACAGAATCGAATGACAATTTCTATACCTATATGCAAGCTACCACACCGGGTATCTGCTATCAGGCGCCTGATGGTCGGTATGGAGGTGTAAACAACTCGGAAGATGACCCGCAGAGTAGCTCCAACAATGTCTTGAAGATGTTGAACGACGTCAAAGGAAATCGCACGACCAATAACATCGTTTCTCGTTTTTATGCCCAGCTGAGACCGTTTAAAGGTTTGACAATCGAAGGGTCTTATACGTATGCCTTTTCCGACCAGTTCCTGTACCAACAGCCTGTTTTTCATGATTTGTGGAACTTGTATGACAATACGTTGCAGATTGCCGGAACCGGAGTTTCGAAGGTTATCAACCGCAACAATAAGACTGTCCGTAACAATATGGACGGGTTGGTCAGATATGAAACAGATATCGATCGGTTGAACATTCAGGCAACGGTCGGTGCTAGTCAGGAAGCTTACCGTAACAACTGGTTTGAAGCTTCCAAAGAAAATTTGACCTCATCTGAATTGACGGAGTTGAATGCTGCCACTGCCAATGCTACGGCAACCGGAACCTATTCCAATTGGGCTATGCGTTCATTTTTTGGTCGGGTCAATTTGAACTGGGACGAAAAATATTTGTTGGAAGCCAATCTTCGTGCCGACGCCTCTTCCCGCTTTGCCAAGAAATATCGTTGGGGCTATTTTCCTTCTTTCTCGTTGGGCTGGCGTATGGAACAGGAAGCTTTCATGAAAGATATCTCATGGCTTAACCAGTTGAAGCTTCGTGCCTCATATGGTTCGTTGGGAAATAATGCCGTAGGCAACTATGACTATCAGTTATATTATCAGGCTTCTAATTATGTCTTAAACGACGCTTTGCAGATCGGTATGGCGCAACGCGCTCTTTCTAATGCGGCGTTGACTTGGGAAACTTCTTATGTCACTAACTTTGGTGTGGACTTTGCACTGTTCTCTAAATTGAGTGGAACCATCGATGCTTTTGTCAAAAACACCAAGGGAATTTTGATCGAATTGCCGGCTCCATTGGTACATGGTAATGCTACCGTTCCTAAATCCAACGCGGCTGAAGTTCGCAACCGGGGTGTCGAATTGAGTTTGAACTGGAATGATAAAGTCGGTTCTGTTAATTATTTTGTTGGAGGAAATTTTTCATTCGTCAAAAATAAAGTGACGAAGTTCAAAGGGGATGAAATGTCTCTGAATGGAACCAATATGATCCTGGAAGGCGAACCGATCAATGTCCAATATGTACTTTCGGTCGACCGGATTATCCAGACGGAAGAAGATATGGCAATAGTGGAAGCGATGGAAGCGAATAATCCGGATGCCTTCAAACAATATAAGAAACCGGAATATGGAGATTTCTTATATAAAGATATTGACGGAGACGGATGCATCACTGATAACGATAAGATCAAAGTCGGTAATGGAACCAACCCGACATTCACTTTCGGGTTTAATTTCGGTGCCAATTGGAAAGGCTGGGATTTCAGTTGTATTTTGCAAGGTGCTACCGGATTGAAAACATATTGGAGCGGATTAGATGGCGCCAGCTATTGGCCTCAAGTGCGCCGGGGTAATCAAATCAACAAGACTATTGCAGATGGACGTTGGTATCCGGGACGTACGGATGCCACTTATCCGCGCCTCTTGGACTATACCGACGGACGGAACCGGGTGGCAAGCGACTTTTGGGTACAGGACAAATCTTATTTGAGAGTAAAAAATGTCCAGTTGGGATATACGGTTCCGAAACATCTCTCGCAAAAACTCTTGATCGACAACTTCCGTTTATATGTCAGCATCGACAATGCTTTGACCTTTACGGGATATAAGGGACTGGATCCTGAGGTGTCTGGCACGAAATATCCGACTATGCGATTAACAACATTTGGTTTAAACCTTACATTTTAAATAGTTGAAGACATGAAAAAGATCATAATCTATTTGGCAACAATGCTTTTAGCTGCCATGACGTTCACCGGTTGCTATGATTTGGAAACCTATCCGGGAGACAAAGTCAACGAAGGAACATTTTACAAGACCGGCGATCACGCTCATCAAGGCTTGATGGGAATCTATGGTATGCTACGCCTAAACGAGGCATACGGTTACCAGTTCTGCTTCGACCATTTGGGAGATATCGCTTACGGATATAACTATTATATGATGTTTCTGGCTACCTATACCGATCGTGATGGAACGATACAAGCCCATTGGCAGACCTTCTACGATGGTATACATCGTGTCAACACTTTTATACGTTCAGTAAAAGGAATGAGAGGTATTATCACGGACGAACAGATTAATGAGTATGTGGCGGAAGCTAAATTCCTTCGTGCGATGTTCTACTTTTCCTTGACAGACCTTTTCGGTGGGGTCCCCTACTATGATGAGTCGACTAATGTCAACGAAGAGTTTATGAATTTGAAACAACCGAGAAGCAGCCTCGAAGAGGTACGTGCTCATATTTTAGAAGATTTGGACGAGGCGATCAAATACCTCCCTGTCGAACATGCTGCCAGCGAATATGGTCGTGCTACTAAAGGTGCTGCCTATGCCCTTCGTGGAAAAGTGCATCTTTACGACAAAGAGTGGCAGTCTGCCATCAACGATTTTGAAGAAATCGTCTATAACAAGTCCAATAATTATGGCTATGCTCTTGACGATGATTACGCTCGTGTTTTTAAACTCTATAACGGGGCTAAGAGCCCAGAAACGGTCTTCTCTATCCAGAACAAGAGTGGTGTCGGAACTGAGTATGGTATGCAGATACAGGCTTTGATGGGTTGTCGTGGCGCTTATGGGAGCTGCTGGAACAATACTGTTCCTTCCACACAATTGGTGGATATGTATGAGTTCAAAGATGGTCGCCCCTTCAATTGGGATGAGATTTTCCCCGGTTATAATGCTATGACCCCCGAACAGCGCAAGGAGCTCCTCAGTGTCGAGATGGATGGGTCTGGAACGATAGTAGGACTTCGTGAGGCGGATACAGCCAAGATACTAAGTGCCTATACCTGTCGTGATCCACGCCTGATGGCCACTGTGATCGTTCCTTATTCACACTATATGGGGAATATTGGCCGAACAACCAACGTGGATTTGATCTTCGCTCTGGATCACAATCTGGCAGGAAATGCCAATGGCGGTACGATCCAGAACAATGCAGGTTGGGTATCTTATCTCTATCGGAAGTTCGTGACCGAAGGAGACCAGGGCGGTGCGATCAGTAACCGTTTGCATACACCGTTCGCTTTCCCCTTGATCCGCTTTGCCGACGTTCTCTTGATGCTTTCCGAGGCCTACAACGAAGTGGGGCAGTTAGATAAAGCCGTGACCGAATTCAACAAGGTGCGCGCACGTGTCGGCATGCCGGGATTGAACTCCGGTCCCGCATGGATGGTTGTTAGCAATAAAGAACAGATGGCTGAACGGATACGCAAAGAACGTGCTGTTGAGTTTGCCGGGGAAGGTCTTCGTTTCAGTGATTTGCGTCGTTGGGGATATGAGATTGCCCACAAAACGCTCAATAACGTGGATGCTGTCAATATCTATGGCGAGCCGATCTATACCCATTTGTTTACCGAACGTGATATGCTTTGGCCTATCCCTGGTGTGGAACGGGAACGGAATAAGGAGTTGACACAGAATCCGGGTTGGTAGCCTTGATTGATTAAGCAGTTGTGTTAAGTTTGATATAGTAATATGGAGACACAGAGTCGCGGAGCTCTGATTAGTATATAAGAAGGCTTTGTGAACACTGTGTCTCTTTTATTTGGATCATTGAAAATCCCTTTAACTTAATGTGTTTATGAGATTGATTAATTTAATAGGTTTATTTTTACTGTTGCTCTCGTTTGCGGTGGAGGGGCAGAATCTCGCAATCCGACAACCCGGAAAAGAGTTGTGCCAGCATCCTAGGTTGCTTTTCAGCAAGCAAGAGGAACAGCGGGTTCGTGATTTATTTGGAACTGAACCTCTATTAGATAGCTTGCGCGCCAGCCTGATGAGGGAGGCTGAACGTTTGTTGTTGGTCCCTCCCCAGGAAGCTCCTCGAAGAAAAATAAAAAACACGAAAGACATATTGCCTGTCAGCCGTGAACAGGTTTACCGGATGGTCAACTTGGCTCTGGCCTACCGATTGAGTGGAGACAGACGTTTTGCGGAGAAGGCGGAGAGAGAGTTGATTCATGTTTGCAATTTCTCGGACTGGGACCCTGTTCATTACTTGGATGTGGCGGAAATGACGACGGCTGTAGCCATTGGTTACGACTGGCTGTATGATGTATTGGCCCCTTCGACCAGACAGCTGGTTGTTCATTCGATTAAAACAAAGGCATTGGATCTTGTCGTTGAGGAATATAAAACCGGAAATGCGGATTCTTGGGCGAAACGTGAAACGAATTGGAATGTAGTATGCAATACCGGAATGGTATTGGGCGCTTTGGCCATTGAAGAGCATTATCCGGAATTGGCTAAACATATCATTGGTGAAGCGGTCAGGTATATCCCGAATTGCCTAAAGCATTTTGCACCGGACGGTGTTTGCTATGAGGGACCCGCTTATTGGGGATATACGAACATGTACCTATCTCTTTTGCTGAAAGCGCTGAATGATAATCTTGGAGAGGACTTCGGGATTTCGGAAATGGTGGGAGTGGACAAAAGCGTCCTGTATTATATGCATAGTACAAGCCCTTCTGGCAAGATATTTAATTTTGCCAATTCCGGCAGTACGGCTCCTGCGGCAGAACCTATTTACTTTTATTTCAGTCGGGCTTTCAACCAGCCGGAAGTAGCGGCATTTTATCGGGATATCTTGTCAAAGACGGTACAGAGCGGGAATTATTTCAGATTCTATTTTCTGTCCATTCCTTGGTACGATACGGCCTCTTCTCCTGCTGATGCCTTACCGAAATTGAAGGTGTACGAAGGTATCAATGATATTATCGTGTTCAACGGAAATCGGAATATTCCTAATAGCCTCTATCTGATTGCTAAAACTGGAGATCCGGATATGGCGCACCAGCAGCTGGATATCGGAACCTTTATTATTGAGACGAACGGGATAAGGTGGACGGACGATTTGGGGAGCGATAACTATGGCCTGCCCGGGTTCTGGGATTACAAGCCGGACGGGCAACGCTGGACATATTTCAGGAACTCGAACTTCAGCCACAATACGCTATCGATTGACCATAGACTGCAAAACTCGGCCGGGACAGGCGAGATTGATCGACTGGATAACAAGGCTGCCCAACCTTTTGTCACAATGGATATGAGCACGACTTATGCCGGACAAAGTCGTTTTGTCTATCGGACATTCCGTATGCTCGACGATGTCCGTATACTGGTTACGGACAGCATAGGGTTACAGAACCCGTCTCAGTCGGTACAATGGTCCGTAATAACTTCGGCAAACGTCGAATGCAAAGGAAATACTGCCGTTCTCAAGAAAGACGGTAAATCTTTTTCCTTGAAGATTGTTTCGCCTGTCGATGCCTTTTTTACGGCAAGGGCGGCAAAAAGAGGAACGGAAGCAGAGAAGCCGATAGAGGGATATACGATTCTATCGGCATCGGTATCAGGTGAGCCTGTACAAGTGATTAAAGTTCTCCTATCGGGAGAATAGAAGAGTAGTTACATTAAAAATAAATAATAATAAATATGGTAAAAGTGAAGTATTTAATGGGCATGGCACTCAGTGTTGCGTTGATTTCCTGCGGGGGGACAGGAGACGGGTTTGTTGAAGAGAACGTAGAGTTTGCCCGTAAACAGATAGGAAAAGAGATTGAACTGATCGAGGCGAGCGGTAAGTTTATGAATCCGACTACGCTGAACCCGGACGGTTCTGTTTATTATTGTAACTTGGCGGATTGGCGCAGTGGTTTTTTCCCCGGTTCGGTTTGGTATTTGTATGAGTTGACAGGAGATAAGAGCCTGTTGCCTCTTGCACAAAAATATACGGAAGCGGTGAAAGATGCCAAAAACATCAAGTGGAACCATGATGTCGGTTTTATGATCTATTGCAGTTTTGGGAACGGTTTGCGTCTGACGGGCGATCCAGAATATAAGGAGGTGATTGTTGAGGCTGCCCGTTCCTTGTCCACCCGCTTCCGTCCGGTGGCAGGGATTATCCAGTCGTGGGATGTGGATAGAGGATGGATTTCGGAAAGGGGTTGGGAGTGCCCGGTGATTATCGATAATATGATGAACCTCGAGCTGTTGTTTGCCGCTACACGGTTGTCCGGCGACTCAACTTTCTATAAGGTTGCCGTTTCGCACGTCGACCGCACTATGAAAGAACAATATCGTCCGGATGGCAGTTGCTATCATGTGGTGGATTACAGTATGAAAGACGGTTCCGTACGTAATCGCCATACGGCACAGGGATATGCGCACGAATCGGCGTGGAGCCGTGGACAAGCTTGGGGTATTTACGGTCTGACGCTGTGTTATCGAGAAACCGGAGACCGGAAATATCTCGATCAGGCTTTAAAAGCGGTTCGTTTTATGTTCAATCATAAGAATACGCCTGAAGACCTTGTGTTCTATTGGGATATGGATGCCCCGAACATTCCTAACGATTACCGGGATGCTTCAGCTGCCGCTTGTATCGCCTCCGCTTTGTATGAGATCAGTACGGTGGATGTGCCTGAACCGCAAACGTATAAGGCGTATGCCGACCGGATCATGGAAAGTCTGGCTTCTCCGACTTACCGGGCTGAATTGGGAACGAATGGAAACTTCTTGCTGATGCATTGTGTCGGAAGCATTCCGCATAATGGAGAAATAGATGTCCCGTTGAACTATGCCGACTATTACTTCTTGGAGGCTTTGAAGCGGAAACGGGATATCGAGCAGAAGGGCTCCAAAGGCTGCTAATTGCATCTGCAAAACCGGTTCGCGCCACAGGTACAAGTCGGTCCGTATCCGCCGTTTTGTATTTCGTCGCAGTACAGGTCGTACATTTTCATTTTGATTTGGTTGCTGATCCGACGAAATTCATTAGCAATGGATTCAGGCGTGCCTTTCGCACGTGTCGGGTTGTAGAAATTGCTGTGTATCAGATTGCGTACTTTTCCTGTGAAAGCAGGACAGTTTTCTTCCGCATCTCTGCTGACGGTGATTACATAGTCCCAAGGTTCATCTATATATTCTTCTACAGCTTCTGGTTTATGATGGCTGATATCGATGCCGGAGGATGCCAGTGTCTGGACTGCGAGCGGATGTACCTCTATGGCCGGACTGATTCCGGCGGAACAGACTGTGAGTGATTTGTCGAATGATTGCAACCAGCCTTGCGCCATTTGGCTAAGGCAGCTGTTGTCGGAGCAAAGAATCAATATTTTCATCGTTTTCTTTTTATCGTTACGGATGCAAAAATAATAAATGCCGGGCTTTGATGACTTTACAGTAAATTGATTTTGTTTATCGCATGAAAGATATTTTCTATATATGTTCGTTATTGTTTGCTCTGGCAGCTTGTCTCTTGTGAAAAACAGGTAGCCTCTTTTCCTGATCAATGAAGTTGTCGAATCTCTTTTACTGCTGCGTTTGCCCTATGCGTTTGTACTGGCTGGGATGCAGAAGAATTGGGTTAGGGATGTGTTGGAAGAGAAAATACGGTATTATGGAAGAAGGATGAAATATTATATGTGACCGGTTGTTGTTATGCCCAGTCGGGAAAACCTGTATATGTTGTCCGTTATGTACAAACATAAGCGAATCACTGTCGGTGTGGGAATGGGCAACCCGTTTGTCGATAACTACAAGCGGATTAATGAAACCTGGAATTTCCCGTTTGGACGGAACTATCAGAGTGGTGGAAAGAAAATCTGGAATCAGGATACGGATACTGGCGTGATGAATACTTCCAAATAATGAATTTTTGCAGGCCTTATCTTGTTCTTTTTATTATTTCGGCAATATTTCGTATATTTACAGCCTATTATGGCTTATGAGCAATTACCGCAGAGCCCGGGATGATGCAAAAGATTTGGATAGAGATATATGAGACCAGAAGATATTACTGAACAGGACGAAAACGGAAAAATAAAAGATACGGAAGGACAACTGGCTGCTGATGAAAACAGGAATGAGACTGTCGAAACAGAAGTAAGCCAGGAGACACATTCGGAATATAAGATACCGGGCAAATCGGAAAGCCGGGTGTCTTATCATTTGTCGGGTATGTATCAGGATTGGTTCCTCGATTATGCCTCCTATGTGATTTTGGAGCGTGCCGTTCCGCATATCAACGACGGGCTGAAACCCGTACAACGTCGAATTTTGCACTCAATGAAGCGGTTGGACGACGGACGCTACAACAAGGTGGCGAATATTGTCGGACATACCATGCAATTCCATCCGCACGGCGATGCTTCTATCGGTGATGCACTGGTACAACTCGGACAGAAAGACCTGTTGATCGACTGCCAGGGAAACTGGGGTAATATCCTCACCGGTGACGGTGCTGCGGCTCCGCGTTATATAGAGGCGCGCCTCTCCAAGTTTGCGCTGGAAACGGTCTTCAATCCGAAAACGACTCTCTGGCAACTTTCCTACGACGGACGGAACAAGGAACCGGTGACGCTTCCCGTCAAGTTTCCTTTGCTGCTGGCGCAAGGTGTGGAAGGTATTGCCGTAGGGCTTTCTTCCAAAATATTGCCGCATAATTTCAACGAACTTTTGGATGCCTCCGTCGCTTATCTGCGGGGGGAAGAGTTTACCCTGTATCCCGATTTCCAGACTGGCGGGTATATTGATGTCTCAAAATATAATGACGGCGAACGTGGAGGTTCCGTAAAAGTACGTGCCAAGATTACGAAACTGGACAACAAGACGCTTGTCATCAGCGAGATCCCTTATGGAAAGACAACCTCTACTTTGATCGAATCGATCTTGAAAGCAAACGATAAGGGAAAGATCAAGATCAAGAAAGTGGATGATAATACGGCTCGTAACGTGGAGATCCTCGTGCATCTGGCTCCGGGTGTATCTTCCGACAAGACGATCGACGCGTTGTATGCTTTCACGGATTGCGAGATCAGCATTTCACCGAACTGTTGTGTCATTATGGACAACAAGCCGCACTTCCTGACGGTAAGCGATGTGCTGAAACATTCGACTGACGACACGCTGCATCTGCTCCGTACCGAACTGGAGATACAGAAAGGGGAACTGGAAGAATCGCTCTTCTTTGCCTCCCTGGAAAAGATATTCATCGAAGAACGTATTTATAAAGACAAGGAATTTGAGGAGGCGAAAGATATGGACGAGGCGATTGCTCATATCGACCAACGTCTCGATCTGTTCAAACCGCACTTTATCCGCGAAGTGACTCGCGAAGATATCCTGAAACTGATGGAGATTAAGATGGGACGTATCCTCAAGTTTAATACGGACAAGTGTAATGCGACTATTGCCCAATATAAGGAAGATATTGCCAAGATCGACGATCATCTGGCGCATATCGTCGATTATACGGCTGACTGGTTCATGATGCTGAAAGAAAAATACGGCAAGAACTATCCACGTATGACCGAGGTGCGCAACTTCGACACGATCGAGGCGACCAAAGTGGTTGAGGCGAATGAGAAACTGTATATCAACCGTGCCGAAGGATTTATCGGGACAGGTTTGAAGAAGGATGAATTTGTCTGCAACTGTTCCGACATCGACGATATTATTCTTTTCTATCGCAACGGTACATACAAGGTTGTGAAAGTGAGCGAGAAAATGTTCGTCGGAAGGGATATCCTTTACCTGAATGTGTTCAAGCGGAATGATAACCGCACGATCTATAATGTGATCTACCGAGATGGAAAGGTGGGTTATAATTATATCAAGCGTTTTGCCGTAACAGGTGTGACACGTGATAAAGAGTATGACATTACCAAGGGAACGGAAGGTTCGCGTATCCTTTATTTCAGCGCCAATACCAATGGCGAAGCCGAGACGGTGAAAGTGATCCTGAAGCCGAAACCCCGCCAGAAGTTGTTGGTGTTCGAAAAGGATTTCAGTACGATCGCGATTAAAGGACGCGGTTCGATGGGGAATATCCTGACAAAGGCGGATGTGCATAAGATCAGCCTGAAGCAGAAAGGGAGTTCGACACTAGGAGGCCGTATGGTTTGGTTTGACCGTGATGTGTTACGCCTGAATTATGACGGGCGTGGAGAAGAGTTGGGCGAGTTCCAGAGTGACGATCTGATCCTGGTGATCCTTCAGAATGGCGATTTCTATACGACCAATTTCGATTTGAGCAATCATTACGAACCTGATATATTGAATATTGAGAAGTATGATGCGAATAAGGTTTGGACGGCAGCCCTTTACGATGCCGACCAGAAGTATTACTACCTGAAACGTTTCCAGCTGGAGGCTGGAAGCCGCAAGCAGAATTTTCTCGGCGAGAACCCGAAAAGCCGCCTGATGTTGCTTACCGACGAGGCCTATCCGCGAATCGAGGCAGTGTTTGGCGGGCATGACGCTTTCCGTGAACCGCTGGTGTTGGATGCGGAAGAATTCATTGCCGTGAAAGGATTCAAAGCGAAAGGAAAACGTATTTCGACTTTTGATATAGAGACGATCAACGAACTCGATCCCGTCCGTTTTGCTCCGGCGGAACAACCGCAGGAGCAGAATGACGACGATGGAGAGGATCCGGATCTCGATCCGGATGCCGATAAGAGTAACTCGGATATTATTGATGAGATTACTGGGCAAATGAAGCTTTTTTGAGAATGAATAATTAAAAACGAATGATTAAGGTGGCAACTGTTAAACGTCAACTATTAATTGTTAATTCCCTCTGCCTTCTCTTCTTTTGCCTCCCTTTCCCGGCAACCGCTCAGGCAGAGGACGTACCCCGCTCGATCAATGAGAGCACTATGGTTGGGATCGGCGGTTATAATTTGAGGGACACCTATTTATCGCCCAGTACGGACATTAATTATACGGGCTGGGTGGCACGGGTCCTCAATGAACGGATGAAGATCGTTCGGTTGGCAGACTATAATGTGTCCCGCCAGCAACTGATCAACGTGGAGTTCGGTTCGACCCGCAACGGCGCGGAGACGGCAAACGAATATGCCGGATTTGTGGACTACAGCCTGGGTTATCATTACCGTTTTCCGCAAGTGCTGTCCGGATTAAAGGTCTTGACTGGGGCATCCGCACGTCTTTCAGGTGGTTTTATCTATAATACGCGTAACAGTAACAATCCGGTTTCCGGCAAGGCGGATTTCGACTTGAATCTGTCAGCCATGGCGATCTATAATTTCAGGATCAAGGATTTTCCGCTCACGCTCCGTTATCAGGCGGAGATACCGTTTGCCGGTGTGCTCTTCTCAGTGCATAAAGGCGAACCCTATTATTTCCTAACGCAAGGCAGTGCGGACGGGGTTGTGCGATTCAGTTCGTTCCATAATAAGTTTGCGATGAAGAATTATTTCACGCTCGACATTCCGGTATCGAGTTTTACGGTCCGTGTCGGCTACCTGAACAGTATGTACCGGACGGATGTGAACAGCATCAAGACGCATGTCCTTTCCAATTCGTTTATGATCGGGCTTGTGAAAGAGTTTGTTTCTTTCGGAGGCAAACGGTTGAAGAGCGAGCGATATCGGTACAAAAGCGCATACTATTAAAGATTTATGATTTATGAAGCCTTTCTTCTTTTTCCTCTGTTTTCTCTTTCTCTTCGGTTGCGAGAAAGCGACAAAATATAACTCGTCTCCCCGTGATAATTTCGAGGCGCTTTGGCGTATTATGGACGAGAATTACTGCTTCTTTGCCTTCAAGGATGTGGACTGGGACGATGTGTATGACCGCTATAATCTGCTTGTTAAAGACACGATGAACCAGTATGAATTGTTTGATATCCTCGGAAAAATGCTTGCCGAGGTGAAAGACGGACATACCAATCTGATCTCTTCTTTCGATATGTCCCGTTACTGGGCTTGGTATGAAGATTATCCGGCTAACTTCTATAAAGAAATACAGGACAATTATCTCGGTACGGACTACAAGATTGCCGGGGGAATGAAGTATAAGCGTCTGGCGGACGATCAGATAGGATATGTCTATTACGGTAGTTTTTCAAGTGGCGTGGGTGAAAACAACCTCGATTATATGTTTGCGCATTTCAAGGAATGCAAAGGATTGATATTCGATGTGCGCGACAATGGGGGCGGTTCCATGCTCTATTCCGACCGCATCGCCTCGCGTTTCCTTGAGGAAAGGATTCTGACGGGTTACACGCAATATAAGAAAGGAAACGGGCATAACGATTTTACCCAGCCCAATCCGGTCTATCTTTCCCCGTCTGACCGCACTCGTTGGTTGCGCCCGGTCATCGTCTTGACCAACCGGCATTCCTACAGCGCTACGAACGATTTTGTCAATGTGATGCGTCTCCTTCCGCAAGTCACGGTCATGGGTGACCGTACGGGAGGTGGCAGCGGCCTGCCTTTCAGTTCGGAATTACCGAACGGATGGAGTGTCCGTTTCTCAGCTTGTCCGGTCTTGGATGTGAACAAACAGCACACGGAGTTCGGAATCGATCCCGACACCGCGGTAGCCATTACGGGCGAGGATATCATGAAAGGACGGGACACGATTATAGAGGCGGCGATAGGGTTGTTGCTGGCAAAGGGGGATTCGGCCATCTCATACTAAACTGGCGTGAAAACGAAAATTCATTTAAATCCTATGGCAACATTTGCATATTAACAGAATTTGTTTACCTTTGCAAACGCAATGCGGCTGTGGTGTAATTGGTAGCCACGTCAGACTTAGGATCTGATGCTTCACGGCGTGGGGGTTCGAGTCCCTTCAGCCGCACAAAAGAGTTTGTTCGATTGAGAGCAAGCTCTTTTTTTATTTGTCGGATGTTCCTATCTTTGTGTCCTTGTCAAAATAATGAATAAGATGAAATATACCGGAATATATATCCTGTTGACGGTGCTGTTGCTACTTGCCGCATGTACCGGAAAGCTGACGGAAGGAAAGGTGGTGACGGTGACGATAGAGCCGCAACGTTTCTTTGCTGAAAGGATTGCAGGAGATAAGTTTGTTGTCCATTGTGTAGTTCCATCCGGGCAGAGTCCGGAAACGTATGATCCTACTCCGAAGCAAATGGTGCAGATCGGACAGAGTGAAGCGTATTTGCAAATCGGTTATATTGGCTTCGAGCAGGTATGGATGCAGAAGATTCGCGAGAATAATCCCGATTTGAAGATATTCGATGTCTCGAAGGGCATGCAGTTTGTAAAAGAAACGGAAGAAGGGGAGCACCGGCACGAGGGGCATGAAGCGGATGACGGACATCATCATCACCATGCGGGTGGTATCGATCCGCATATATGGAGTTCCATCGAAGGGGCAAGGGTCGTTGCCTGGAATACACTGAACGCTTTTATCGAGCTGGATAAGGAGAATACGGAGTATTATTGGAAAAATTATAACGATTTACTGGCGGAGATCGATAAGACAGAGGCCGAGATCAAACGTTTGCTCGATCCGCTGAACGACCGTACTTTTATCATCTATCATCCAGCATTGACTTATTTTGCAGCTGAATTCGAACTCGTCCAGCTTTGTATCGAAATGGATGGGAAAGAACCTTCACCTGCTCAATTGAAACAATTGGTGATGACGGCAAGGGAGAACCATGCGAAAGTCGTTTTTATCCAGCAGGAGTTCGATCAGAAAAATGCCGAACTGATTGCGAAGGAAACAGGTTGCCGGCTCGTGAAAATCAACCCGCTGGATTATCATTGGAATACGGAACTGATTCATATAGCGAAAGCATTGGCTGATGGAGAAACTGATTGACATAGATCATGTGACGGCTGCCTACGGCAATAAAACCGTATTGCGGGATATTTCCCTGACAATCTGGAAAGATGATTTCCTGGGGATTATCGGACCGAACGGGGGAGGGAAGACGACTTTGCTGAAGGTTATACTCGGCTTGTTGCCGCCTGTCTCCGGCGTGATCCGCTTTTATGAAGACGGACGATCTGTCCCTTCTCTACGGATTGGTTATCTTCCTCAGTTGAACAATATAGATAAGAAGTTTCCGATCTCCGTACGCGAAGTGGTGACTTCGGGGTTGGCCTCGGAAAAGCCGCTTTTCCGTTCCTACAGTGCAAGCCAGAAACAGCGCGTGGAGGAGGTGCTTGGAAAAATGGGACTGGAAGATTTGGCGAACCGGGCAATCGGCGAACTGTCCGGCGGACAGTTGCAACGTGTGTTGTTGGGGCGTTCTATCGTTTCCCGTCCGCAAGTGCTGATCTTAGACGAACCGAATTCGTATGTGGACAAACGGTTCGAGTCTCATTTCTATAAGCTCTTGGACGAGATTAATAAAGAAAGTGCGGTCATTCTGGTTTCACACGATATCGGGACTGTATTGGCGATGGTGAAAAACATCGCTTGTGTAAACGAAACATTACATTACCATCCCGGAGCGGATGTGTCCGAAGAGTGGCTGGGCGAGAAATATGCTTGCCCGATAGAGCTGATCGGACATGGCGATTTGCCGCACCGGGTTTTGAAAAAGCACGAACATGAGTAATCTTTGTTTGATAGGTCTACCGGAAGTCGGATATATTGCTGGTATCGCTGTTCTTATTTTCGGCATTACTGCGGTGAGGCAAAATCCTTTCATCAGTCGCGGGCAGAAGATTCTTTGGATACTGACTATTGTCGTATTGAATTGGATCGGCCTGTTGCTGTATTACTATACCTATTACATTAAGAAGAATTGACAATTATGAAAAAGATATTGATTACGGGGGCTAGTGGCTTTATTGGCGGTTTCCTGGTGAAGGAGGCGCTTAACCGGGGATATGAAACCTGGGCAGGTGTCCGTTCGACAAGTAGCCGCGTTAATTTGCAGGATGAACGGATTCGTTTTATCGACTTGAAATATTCTGACCGTGAGTCGTTGACCGCCCAGTTGGCTGATTTTGTCCGTGAGCATGGTCCTTGGGATTATGTGATCCATAATGCCGGACTGACGAAGACGCTTGATAAAAGAAACTTTTATCGTATCAATGCCCAGAATACGGCCAACTTGATCGAGGCACTTGCCGCATCGGGTTGCAAGCCTGAGAAATTTCTTTTGATGAGCAGCTTGAGCAGCTACGGGCGTGGAGACGAGAAAACATTCCGCCCTATCTCTCTGGATGATCCTCAATTGCCCGATACAGATTATGGAAAGAGCAAGCTGGAAGCGGAGAATTATTTGCGTCACCAGTCTTATTTCCCGTATGTGATCCTGCGTCCGACAGGGGTGTATGGACCGGGCGAGAAAGATTACTTCATGGAGATTAAAAGTGTAAAGTCTGGTTTTGATTTTGCTGTCGGCTTTACGCCCCAGCGTATTACTTTTATATATGTAAAGGATTTGGCTACCGTTGCTTTCCTTGCTTTGGAGAATGAGGCTGTCCGGAACCGCCATTATTTTGTAGCGGACGGTGATGTCTATACGGATGAATCGTTCGCCCGGATGATACAGGAAATCCTGCGGAAGAAACATGTCCTGCATGCCCGTATTCCAATGGGACTGGTGCATATAGCCTGCCAGGGGTCCGAATGGATAGGCAAGCTGCTGAAGAAGAGTATGACATTGAATACGGATAAATATATAATCCTGAAACAGCGTAACTGGATTTGTGATGTTACACCGCTTCAGGATGAATTGGGCTTCGTTCCGGCTTACCCGTTACGCCGTGGCCTGGAAGAAAGCATAGAATGGTATAGGAAAGAAGGTTGGCTGTAGACCAGCTTTTCTTTTGCCGATTCGTATTTTATTTTACTTCTTCAACAGTTCCTTTGCCGATGACTTTCTGTTGTACGGCTGTCGGGCCTTTATAGCGGATATTTCCTTTACCTACGATTGTTGCTTTCAGGTTGTCGGTCGGATGGATCTGGGCGGAACCTTTGCCTGTGATTTTACAGTTCACTTCGGGCACTGCCACCCCGAAAGCCATGATTTCACCGTCGGTCGTAATGGTGTAGTCTGCTTCTTCGGCGTTTCCAGCTTTTAGGTTGATCGTGCCGGAACCGTTAATGCTGCATTCCAACTTGTCGGTTTTGAGTTCATTCACGACCATATTGGCGCTACCAGACACGTTCAGGTCGAGCTTGCCGACTTCGACTTTCTGCTTCAGCTGGACGAGGCAGTTGGAGTTGGCGTTGATTTTCAACTCGTCACCTTTCAATGGGCTGTTGGCCATAAAGTTGGCGTTGCCGGAGGCTTTTACTTCCTTCAACCATTTGGAGTTGGTCTTGACGATGAATTTGGTGAAATGGTCGACTTTCGCACCTTTGAATCCAACGGTCAGGACACGGTCTTGGATATCGATGTTTACGTACGGGTGCAGATTTTCATCTACAGTTATTTCGATATGCGGAGTAGATTCCGACTGCTCGTAGTTGAAGTCGATCACCCCGTCGAACTTGATGGCATTGAAGTCGTCGATCGTTATTTTCTTGGTCGAGAGCTTTCCGTTTCCTTTCACATGATCTGCTGCCTGGGTAGAGAAAAACATTCCCATTAGGAAAGCGATCATTAGTAAACCTTTTGTTTTCATGTCTATCTTCTTTATGTTACACTTAGGAATGCGTTTGCCGCACTTTGGTTACAAATGTAGAATGAATTTTATAGAAATACTAATTCTTTTTGATCGAACCTCCGCCTATGACGCTTTTGCTTAGCTCTGGATCGCCTTCATATCGTATATGGCCACCGCCGGCTATACTGGCATCCAGTTGTTCGGACGCATGTACTTCGATGTCTCCGCCACCGGCTACGCTGCATTCCGCTTTCCGAAGGACACATCCGAAAGCACTGATATCCCCACCGCCAGCTACGCTCAGATCTCCTCTTTCGGCCTCTCCTTTGAGCAGGATGGAACCACTGCCTGCCACGCTACAATCCAGGTTGTCTACTTTCAGTTGGGTTGCGTTGATATCTCCTGATCCAGCCACGCTAAAGTTGATTTTGCGCGCTTCCAGCTGCTTATCGAAGTTTATTGTGCTGCTTCCGGCAATACTGATATCCAGTTTGTCGGCTTTAAGAGGGCTTTGGATTACAAACTCTCCGCCTCCTACTGCACTTATCTCTTTCAGTTCACGGGAGCTGGTCTTTATCTCGCATACGGTCGGTTGGAGATTGAGTCCGTAAGAATTTCCGTTAAAATATTTTTTTTCAAGTTCTTTTAAAACATCATTTTCAAGACCACCGTTCCATGGTAAAATGTTAGTAAAATAACAATTCAAATTTGGGGATTATTTACAAAAGAGAGGTTTTACTTCATGAGTAGAAACAGAAAAATGGATTTTGCAGCCGGGATACAGGATGGCATTCCCATCTGTCTCGGCTATATTGCAGTATCATTTACCTTTGGTATCATGGCAAAAAATGCAGGACTTTCCACTTGGGAAGCCGTTCTGCTTTCCCTTACAAACCTGACCAGCGCCGGACAATTTGCAGGTCTGTCACTGATTACGGCATCCGCATCCTATTTTGAAATGGCATTCACCCAGCTCATCATCAATCTCAGGTATTCACTGATGTCCTGTGCCCTTTCACAGAAAATTGATAACCACTATCCTTCTTTCCACCGTTTTCTTATCGCATACGGTGTAACGGATGAAGTCTTCGGCGTATCCGTATCCCGCCCCGGAAGGATTACTCCATGGTATTCTTACGGTGTGATGGCACTTGCCGCACCTGGCTGGACACTTGGCACTTT
>OKRU01001257.1_pt1 | contig 25373 bp, 15 predicted proteins | sample 1601131 | NCBI WGS metagenome assembly OKRU01 (sample SAMEA3541558, study PRJEB24748) | human gut metagenome | biome: human gut; feature: human-associated habitat; material: faeces | place: China | collected 2012
ATTATATATAATATTATAATATATGCTTTATGTTAAAAACCACCGTATTAACACATTTTAGCGCGCATTCGGGCAAAAAAAAATTTTGTCCGTGAGATAGAAATCGATTTTGTTACAATGTTACATTTTTGAACGTGCACGTATTCAGAGGCTTACGGTTTTTCAGATGTTGCATCCCGGAGAAAATCTGCACAGAACGTGCATGCTCGGAATGGTTGACGTTTGCGCTCTTTTCTTGTGTTGTGTTAAAAATGGACTTGAAAGAGTTGATAAATGCTGTATATTACTGCTTTTTTACAATAAATTCAGACGTAAATGAAGATGTACGCGATGTCATTCTTGAGGTCGTGCACATGAAAGATTGTGCTTATCTCACAAAAAGTATACACTCAGTATGTACTTTTGGGGGTTTTGTCTGACAGTATGCAAAAAAGATGATGTTAAGATTTTTGGCGATAAATGTCCATGATGCTGAATGCATATCCGCTTCGGGCGGAAAATGTAACATTGTAACATTGTAACATTTATTTTTTCTGCTTTTTTGTGATGTAATAGTTTTATTAGTAATAAAGTTGTTAGTAATAAAGATGTTTCCTATTTTTGCAGAGGAATAAAATTCGTGTATACATGGGAAATAAACCTTTTATATTCGGTGTTGCAACTTCGGGGGACAACTTTACCGACCGTGAAAAGGAAACGGAACGTTTGTTGCAGAACTTCCGTCACGGCGTAAACACAGTGTTGATTTCTCCCCGTCGTTGGGGCAAGACTTCATTGGTGCAGAAAGTGTGCCGTCTGGCACAATCCGATCAGTTGAAGGTTGTGTATCTTGATATTTTTTCTTGCCGCAGCGACAGGGATTTCTATGATTTATTTGCTTCAGCAGTTCTCAAGCAGACTTCTTCAAAATTGGAGGAGTGGTTGGAAAATGCCAAATTGTTTCTGTCGCGCATCACTCCGAAAATCTCAATAGGTCCTGACCCTATGACGGATTTTTCCATATCGCTGGAAATGAATCCCAAAAGCGACGATATTGATGAAATACTGCAGCTTCCGGAGAGAATCGCTCAAAAGAAGAGGTGCAGCATTGTTGTCTGCATTGACGAGTTTCAGCAGGTTGCGGAGTTCAAGGATTCCAAAACGTTCCAGAAACGCTTGCGTTCGGTTTGGCAGCTGCAGAAATCTGTTTCCTATTGTATTTGCGGAAGCAAGAAGCATCTGATGAATGAACTGTTCGAGAAGAAGAGCTACCCGTTCTATAAATTCGGGGATGCTGTTTATCTGTCAAAAATCGGGACACGAGATTGGGTAGAGTATATCTGCAGACGTTTTGAAGTTACCGGCAAACAGATTTCAGAAGAGTTGGCCGAGAAGATTTGCCGAAGAGTGGACAATCATTCTTCGTATGTGCAGCAGCTGGCATGGCTGGTATGGATTCATACGGATAAGGTTGCGGCAGAGGAGGATTTCGAGGCGGCGTATCAGGACATCATAGATCAGAATTCTCCGTTGTTCGAAAAACAGACAGAGAGCCTGACAACCTATCAGATGAATTTCCTGCGGGCCGTTATAGATGGTGTTCACAGCGAATTTACCACACAGGATGTTCTGCATAAGTATCAGCTCGGTTCGTCGGCCAATGTCAGCATCGTAAAACGAGCTTTGGTGAAGAAAGAACTTATTGAGATAGAGAAACGCCAGGTGGTGATTCCGGACCCTGTAATGGAGGTATGGCTGAAGCGGGAATTATGTATGTGACTCAATACGTTCAGCAATGGTGTTCTGCATCGTCAGGACACCATTGTTTTTATATATCCGCTTTCAGCAGATTTTGTAACATTGTAACATTGTAACATTGTAACATTTATTTTTTCTGCTTTTTTGTGTGGTGATGGAGCAGAGGAGCGGGTGTGCGAAGTTCTCTCTGGGGGTGATATGCTTGAAAAATGCGGGGTGAGTTTTTTTTCAGTGAGTTTATTTTTTTACAGGCGTATTCCTTTGAGTTCGTCGGCGAGGAGGGATGCGTACTGCTGTCCGATGGGCAGTACGGTGGTGCCGTCTGCCAGGCAGATCTGTGTGCGGCTGAAGCTTCCCACTTTGTCCTTTGCTACCATGTAGGAGCGGTGGATGCGGACGAACTGTTCGGGGGGCAGTGCGCCCTGCATGGCTTTCATGTTGGAGCGGGTGAGCACGTGGGTGCCGTCGGTGCGGATGATTTTCACGTAGTTGCCCAGGGCTTCGATGTAGACGATGTCGGAGAGGCGTATGCTCACGTTGGAATATTCCTGCTTCACGACGATGCACTTTTCCTTCTCGGCCGAGGGGCTTGAGGCCTCGCGTGAGGACATGCGGCGCACGGCTCTGTCGACGGCTTCGGCAAAGCGGCTGTAGGCAAAGGGCTTGTGGAGGAAGTCGACGGCGTCGAGATTGAAGCCGTCGAGGGCATACTGGGCGTGGGCGGTGGTGAAGATGAGGCAGCACTCGGCGGGGAGGGTCTTTGCTATCTCGATGCCGTCGGTGCCGTCCATGCGTATGTCGAGGAAGACTACGTCGGGCTTCTCTTCCATGATGGCCTTGAGGCCCGAGTGGGGTTCGCTGAAAGTCTTCAGCGATATGCCGCCCTTGCGCGAGCAGAAGTTCTCGATGACGAGGAGGGCCATTGGTTCGTCGTCGACGGCTATGCAGGAAATCTTTTTCGTCATTGTTGTTTCAGTTCTATTTTGAGTTCAGCCTTGAATGTGTCGCCCTCTCTTCCGGTCTTCATGGTGAAGCGTCCGGGGTAGAGCATTTCGAGACGCTTGCGGCAGTTGGCTATGCCGATGCCGGTCTTTCCGTCGGTGCGCTGGTGCATCACCGCGTTTTCGGTCTTCAGCGTGAGCACTCCGTTCTCGGCATGTATGCTGATGGAGATGAGGCAGTCGTGTTCGGCGGAGGTGCCGTACTTGAAGGCGTTCTCGACGAAGGTGATGAGCACCATCGGGGGGATGCATCCGCAGCTTCCGTCGGAGGCGGTGTCGAGCTGTACGCGGGTGTGGGCGTTGAGGCGGAGCGACTGGAGTTCGGTGTACTGCCGTATGTACTTCAGTTCCGACTCTACGGTCACGAGGTCCTTCACGGTGCCGGAGTACATGTAGCGGAGTATGTCGGAGAAGAGCACGAAGGCGGGTTCTGTCTTTTCGGAGCCGGTGACGACGAGGGCATAGAGGGTGTTGAGGGTGTTGAAGAGGAAGTGGGGGTCGATCTGCGCCTTGTAGAGGGCGAGTTCGGCCTTGTTCTTCTCGGCCTCGATTTCCTGCTTCGACAGCATCTGCTTGAAGGGCTCGAAGGTCAGTTCGATGGCCAGCGTGAATCCGGTGACCATGAGGAAGAAGAACCATATTGTCTGTGTCCTGATGTTCATGCGGGCTTCCAGCTTCTTGGGGTCGTCGACGGTGCTTTCGGGTGCGGGGAAATATGTGAGCATGACGGTGGCTCCTATGAGCACCGCCATCAGTATTCCTATCTTCACGTATTTTCCCTGCATGAACATCTGCGGGATGTTTGCCCGGCGGTAGGCGAAGTAGAGCAGGTAGACATAGGCCACGAGGGTTGCGAGGAAGGCCGTGTTCGTCACAAGCCACCGGTCGACGGGCAGGAGCATGATGATGAGGGGCATGATGACGAGGCAGAAGAGCAGGTCGATGTAGAGTCCTATGCGGTTATGTTTCATATCATTCTTTTTTTTCGTCGAAAAATTTCTTTCTGCTGCAAAGATAAGCCTTTGCCTCTTAATTTGTCAACTCGGGCCGCGGTGTTCGTCACCGCATTTTCGGCCTTCGTCACCACTCAATATTATATTACGCGTATTCTCTATAAGTTTGCATATCGTCAGGCGCAGTGTCCGCACCCTTTTCTTCAGGCGGACAGTTTTCTTGGTTCTGCAAACGCCGCCTGCCTGCAAATTTTTTAAGGAGATTTCTAAACATAAAAATATTGATTCAGATGAAAAGGAAAAGATTGGTTTACCTCATGCTGTGTGCCATGCCTCTCTTCTTTGCTTCGTGCAAGAACGAGAATCAGCCCATGCCCGGCGAAAAGTACAAGACACTGACCGTGACCACCGGCGACCGCACTCTGCAGACGGCCTATACGGCTGCGCTGCGCGGAAGGCAGACGGTGGAGATTCGTCCGCAGGTGAGCGGAGTCATCACCGACATACGCATAAACGAAGGCGATGCCGTAAGAAAGGGCCAGGTGCTCTTCGTCATCGACCAGGTGCCCTACCGTGCCGCTCTCGAGACGGCGCTTGCCGACGTGAAGAGTGCCGAGGCGAAGCTGAAGACGGCACGCCTGACGGCCCGCAGCAAGGAACAGCTGTTCAAGGAGAAGGTGGTGTCGGACTTCGACCTTCAGACGGCCAACAACTCGCTTCTCGAAGCCGAGGCGGCATTGGCGCAGGCTAAGGCGGAGGTGACGAACGCGCGCAACAACCTTTCGTATACGGAGGTGAAGAGTCCTGTGGACGGTGTTGCGAGCATGATACCTTACCGCATCGGTGCTCTCGTGAGCAGTGCCATCACCGAACCGCTCGTCACCGTGTCTGACGACTCTGAGGTGTATGCATATTTCTCGATGGCCGAGAATCAGATGATCGACCTCGTGCAGCAGTACGGCTCGCTGGCACGTGCGAAGGAGGAGATGCCGGAGGTGGGCCTCACCATGAGCAACGGCGCGGCGTACGGTTCGAAGGGACGCATTGATGCCATCAGCGGAACTGTCGATCAGGGTACGGGTGCTGTTTCACTGCGTGCCGTGTATCCCAATCCCGACCATCTTCTGCGCGACGGAGGAAGTGCATCGGTCATTGTGCCTACTGTGCACAAGGCGTGCATATCCATTCCTCAGTCGGCCACTTACGAGCTTCAGAACAAGATATTCGTTTGGAAGGTTGTCGACGGAAAGACGAAGTCGGCGCCTATCAGCGTGTATAAGTACAATGACGGTGTGAGCTACATCGTGCTCTCGGGACTCAAGCCGGGCGACGTAATCATTGCCGAGGGTGCCGGCCTCATGCGCGAGGGTACGGCGGTCGACACGCAGTCGTCAGAAAAGTCGGATAAAAAATAAGCCTGCCCTATGAAGATAAGAACATTCATCGACCGTCCCATACTGGCCGGAGTAATCTCCGTGCTCATACTCATCTTCGGACTCATAGGCCTCTCGCAGCTCTCCGTCGAGCAGTTTCCTGAGATTGCGCCGCCGACAGTAAGCGTGTCTGCCACCTACACGGGTGCCAACGCCGAAACGGTGCTGAAGAGTGTGGTTGTGCCTCTCGAGGAAGCGCTCAACGGTGTGGAGAACATGATGTACATGACCTCCACGGCCAGCAACACGGGTTCTGCCCGCATCACAGTGTATTTCCGTCAGGGCACCGACCCCGACATGGCCACCGTCAACGTGCAGAACCGAATTGCCACGGCGCAGGGTGTGCTCCCCGCTGAAGTCACGAGGAGCGGTGTCACCGTGCGCAAGCGCCAGACGAGCAACATCAAGCAGCTGGCGGTGTACAGCCCCGACGATTCTTTCGACGAGAGCTTCCTGACCAACTACATGAAGATAAACATCGAACCGCGCCTCTCGCGTATTGCCGGAGTGGGCGAGGTGAACGTGTTCGGATATGACTACTCCATGCGTATCTGGCTCGACCCGCTGAAGATGCAGAAGTACGGCCTCATGCCGTCGGACATCTACACGGAGCTCGACGAGCAGAACCTGGAGGCGGCCACGGGTACGCTGGGTGCGGAAGCCGACAATACGTACCAGTATGTGCTGAAGTACCGCGGACGCTACGAGAACGAGGTCGACTATGAGAACATGGTCATCAAGTCGCTTCCCTACGGCGAGGTGCTCCGCCTCAAGGACGTGGCGACAATCGAGCTCGGTTCGAGCGGATACAGCTACATTGGCCGCGTGAACGGACATCCGGGATGCAACATCATGATTGCACAGACTTCGGGTTCGAACGCCAATGAGATAATCGAGGAAATCGACCGCACCGTCGAGGAGATTTCCAAGACACTGCCGAAGGGCATCGAGATTGCCGACCTGATGAGTACGAAGGACTTCCTCGACGCATCCATCAACAATGTCATCAAGACGCTCGTCGAGGCCATCATACTCGTGGTGCTTGTCGTATACGTGTTCCTGCAGAGTCTCCGCTCGACGTTCATTCCGGCCGTGTCCATCATCGTGTCGCTCGTCGGCACATTTGCCTTCCTCTACTTTGCAGGATTCAGTCTCAACATGCTTACGCTTTTCGCCCTGGTGCTCGTCATCGGTACCGTCGTCGACGATGCCATAGTGGTGGTCGAGGCCGTGCAGGCGAAGTTCGACGAAGGCTACAAGTCGGCCTACAGCGCCACCATCGATGCGATGGACGGCATCACGTCGGCCCTCGTGACAACTACGTTCGTATTCATGGCCGTATTCATTCCGGTGAGCTTCATCGGAGGTACGACGGGTACATTCTACACGCAGTTCGGACTCACCATGGCCGCCGCGGTAGCCATATCGCTCGTCAACGCCCTCACGTTGAGCCCTGCACTCTGTGCACTCATCATGACGCCTCACCAGACGGCCGAGGACGGCGGAAAGCTCAGTTTCTCGTCGCGCTTCCACATTGCTTTCGACTCGGCCTTCCATCGCCTCGTGTCGAAGTACAAGGTGGGTGTGCTCTTCATGCTCAAGCGCAAGTGGCTTGCAGGCACTCTCCTTGCCGTTGCGTGTGCAGGTCTGGTGGTGCTCATGAGTACTACAAAGACTGGACTTGTGCCTAACGAAGATATGGGAACTGTGTTCGTCGACGTGCGCACCGCCCCTGGAAGCAGCGTCGAGGAAACCCGCATCGTCATGAATCAGGTGGACAGCTGTCTGCGCACCATTCCTCAGGTGGAGCTCTATTCGAACATCACCGGAAACTCTCTCCTCAGTGGTCAGGGTGCATGCTACGGTATGTTCACCATACGTCTGAAGGATTGGAGCGAGCGTCCTGACAAGGAGGATGCCGTCGATGCCATCATCGACGAGATACACCGCAGGACAGCCTTCATATCGAGTGCCGACATCATGGCTTTCACTCGACCTATGATTCCAGGTTACGGTGTGAGCAGCGGATTCGAGCTCTATGTGCAGGATCAGCACGGAGGCACTACGGAAGACCTCCTCAAGTATACGCGCCAGCTGATTGACGCCCTCAACAAGCGTCCGGAAATCGGTCGTGCCACAACGTCGTTCGACACCAAGTTCCCGCAGTATCTCGTGGAGGTGGATGCCGCACGATGCAAGCGCAACGGCGTGTCGCCTTCGGACGTGCTCAGCACACTTGCGGGCTACATAGGCGGATACTATGCGTCGAACATGAACCGTTTCTCGAAGCTCTACCGCGTCATGGTGCAGGCATCGCCTGAGCATCGTCTCGACACCGAGGCTCTCAACAACATGTACGTGCGCAACGACGAGGGCGAGATGTCGCCGGTGAGCCAGTATCTCAAGCTCACACGCGTCTACGGTTCGGAAATCCTCAGCCGTTTCAACCTCTTCTCGGCCATCTCCGTCAACGGAGCCGCCGCTACGGGATACAGTTCCGGACAAGCCATTCAGGCAGTGCGCGAAGTGGCTGCCGAGGTGCTCCCGACAGGCTACGGCTATGAGTTCGGAGGAATGTCGCGAGAGGAGTCGAACACCGGCAACACCACCACGCTCGTATTCGTCATCTGCGTTGTCTTCATCTATCTCATTCTCTGCGCCCTCTACGAGAGCCTTTTCGTACCGCTCGCCGTCATTCTCTCCGTGCCGTTCGGTCTTGCCGGAAGTTTCCTCTTCGCCAAGCTCTTCGGCCTTGAGAACAACATATATCTGCAGACGGGTCTTATCATGCTCATCGGTCTTCTTTCAAAGACAGCCATCCTCCTCACCGAGTATGCTTCCGAGCGCCGCCGTCACGGCATGAGCATCATGCAGGCGGCCGTTTCAGCCGCAAAGGTGCGTCTGCGACCGATTCTGATGACCTCGCTCACCATGATTTTCGGTATGCTCCCGATGATGTTCTCCACGGGTGTAGGTGCTAACGGAAACATTTCCATCGGTGTGGGTACTGTGGGCGGAATGCTCATCGGAACCATCGCACTGCTCTTCATCGTGCCGCCTCTCTTCATGGTGTTCCAGTATCTTCAGGAGAAATTCATGCCTGAACGCCGCCGCACACTTCCGGCCGATCCTAAGGCTGAGTAGGCGCATGCAAACAATATATATATACATACTCACACGAAACAAGCAAAAACAGTGAATCTATGAAATCATACAAGATGATGGCCGCAGCCGCGGCATCGGTGCTCATGCTGAGCGGATGCGGCATCTACTCCACATACAAGCGTCCGGACAGTGTTGCCGCTCCCGACAGCCTCTACAGGCTTCCTGACGGTGAGGCTGCGTCCGACACGCTTTCGCTGGCCTCGCTCTCGTGGCGCGAACTCTTTGCCGACAAATGTCTGCAGAAGCTCATCGACACCGCACTTGTGCACAATGCCGACCTCGCCACGGCGCGCCTCAAGGTTGACGAAGCTGAGGCACTGCTCATGACTTCGCGTCTTGCCTACCTGCCTTCTGTCTCGCTCACGCCTCAGGGTTCGCTTTCGAGCACTGCCGGCGCCAAGCCTGTGAAGACATACAATCTGGCGGTGTCGGCCGACTGGGAACTCGACATCTTCGGCAAGCTCCGCAACAACAAGCGCGGTGCACAGGCGGCTCTTGAACAGTCGGAGGCCTATCGGCAGGCTGTGCAGACACAGCTGGTGGCTTCGGTGGCCAATAGTTACTATTCGCTTCTCATGCTCGATGAACAGCTCGACATAGCCCTCCGCACTTCGGACACCTGGAGTGAGAATGTGCGCACAATGCAGGCTCTCAAGAGGGCAGGACAGACAACAGAGATGGCTGTTGCACAGACAGAGGCTGCAAAACTGGCTGTCGATGCTTCTGTGGCCGAGCTCCGCAGTCAGATTGCACAGATGGAGAACTCAATATCGGTGCTTGTCGGCACGATGCCGGGCACGGTGGAACGCACCACGCTCGATGCCCAGCATTTTCCTGACACACTCGCTGCAGGTGTTCCTCTGCAGCTCCTCTCTCGCCGTCCCGACATACGTCAGAGCGAAGCAGCGCTCGCCGTGGCCTTCTATGCTGAAAACGCCACCCGCTCGGCTTTCTATCCGAGCATAACGCTAAGCGGTTCGGCGGGATGGACAAACGCTGCAGGTGCTGCCGTGACGAACCCAGGTCAGTGGCTCCTCTCTGCTGTAGGTTCGCTCGTGCAGCCGCTTTTCAACCGCGGTGTCAACGTGGCCAACCTGCGTATAGCCGAGGCACAGCAGAAGCAGGCTCTGGTGGCCTTCCAGCAAAGTCTCCTTCTGGCAGGAGCTGATGTCAACGATGCACTGGTGCAGTGGCAGACGGCACGTCAGCGTATACAGCTCGACAGCCTTCAGGCAAAGCGCCTGTCGTCAGCGCTCAAAAGTGCAGAACTGCTCATGCAGTACAGTTCGCAGAACTATCTGGAGGTGCTCACCGCACGTCAGGACCTGCTCGAAGCTGAACTCTCGCTCGACGAATCGCGTTTCGACGAGATACAAGGTGTCATAAACCTTTACCATGCGCTCGGAGGAGGAACATTCTGACGGGTGCATCAATTGCATAAAACCCTAAAAATGAAGAAATCTGTTTGACGGGCGGCACGGCGGATACAAATCCCTTACACACGAATCTCGTTTTATTCACGGATTGTTGATTCGCAAATGTCTCTTTTTTTAGTTTTTCGTCGGGAAAATGTATCCGCTCGTGCCGCCCTTTTTTGAAATGAACGAAAAGGGGCATGGTCGTGCAACGGCATGGTTCATGCGTGTAAAGAATAAATGTTTTGGCTTTTTTCATGTATGTATGAAATATTCTTTTTGTCTTGATATATAGTTTTTAGATATGAGAACAGCAAAGACATCTGTATTGTAATATTTTTGTTTTCAAAAGTTTATTTTATCAATTATTATTTTGTATCATTGCATCAAAAGGTTTCGCTGAACCTTCTCAACGATTATTAAAAATGTGCATGTCGTTTTTATTGCGTGCAAAATCCATAGCAAAACTGTTTTTGATGCGATAGCTGATAAGTTTTAATTCCCAAAAGAATGATTCAATCAACTTTATTCGATTTTGATAATGATAACTATTGACGACATAAGAAAATTGATAGCTAAAGACGAAACACGAACTTTAGAACTTAAAAAGACAACCGGTGAACTTTATAAGGGAATGGAGAGTGCTTGTGCGTTTCTTAATTCCGATGGCGGATGGTTGATGTTCGGCATTACCCCTTCTTTGAAAATCGTAGGGCAAAATGTTACAGATAATACAAGACAAGAAGTTGCAAATGCTCTTCGAAAGATAGAGCCGGCAATAGATGTCGAAGTTGAATATGTGGAATTGCCTGAAAAGCCGGATTATTATGTGATTGCTATTTATTTCGATTCTAATAATTTCAAGAATGGGCCGTATTCTTTTGACGGAAGAGCATTCTATAAGGTTGAAAGTACAACGGCGTTGATGCCGAGACAGATGTATGAAGAACGTTTGAAACTCAGCAATCCTCAACGATTCAGCTGGGAAAATACTCCTAACTCGGAAATAGTTGTCGATGATATAGATTTGGAACTGCTATATCAGACATTGCATGATGGGATAGGTTCAAGGAGAATTCATGCATCAGCTATGACACTGCAAGATCCTGCAAAGATCATGTTGAAACTTGGAGTTGCAAGAAAAGATGGTGTTATTTTGAATGCTGCTAATGTTTTGTTTGGTAAAGAACCTACTTTGTTGCATCCTCAATGCAAAATTCGTTTGGCTCGTTTTGAAGGAGTAGATAAAAGAGTGTTTCGCGATCAGACTGTTTGTGAAGGAAATCTGTTTGAGCAATACGATGCAGTAATGGATTTTTGTCTAAAACATTTAAATTTATCAGGCAGAATGGATAGCAGATATAGACAAGATACATTAACTGTTCCATACGAAGCAATAAAAGAGGCTACCGTAAATATGCTTTGCCATCGTTCTTGGAATGCAGAAAATACAACTCCTAGTTTGGCTATATATGATGACCGTATTGTATTTCAGAATCCGGGAGCATTTCCGCTTGGTATGACATGGCATGATTTTGTGGACGACCAAATAGGTTCTCTTCCTGCTAACCCTACAATTGCAAATGTTTTTTATCGTCGTGGTACTATGGAGGCCTGGGGACGTGGCATAGGACTTATTATGGAAAGTTGTAGAGAACAGGGCCTTCCAGCTCCTGAGATAAGAGTAATTGCACCATTTGTTAGTCTTACAATATGGTTTAAAAGAGCATTGACTGATGGAGTCAGAGAACTGTCTAGCTCAGATGTTGATGCTGTCACCCCTAGTCACACCCCAAGTCAGAATGAACTGCACCCCAAGTCGAAGTTCATTTCACCCCAAGAGAAGGTTTTTGAGTTTTGTCGCACCCCAAGGAGCGTTTCTGAAATTGCAGATATGCTTGGGGTGAACGACAAAAAATGGGTGCGTAAGAAGTATGTCGCACCGTTTATTGGAAAAAAACTGCAAATGACAATTCCTGACAAACCTAATAGCCAGAATCAAAAATATAAAATAATTGAATGATATCGTTTGTTGTGAACTTTTACTAATTTGATGTTTAAACTCAAATCGGTCATTAGAGGCTTTTTATCTTTATTTCTAATGATTGATTTGAGTTCTAGAATCTACTTTTCAGTGCTGTGGATACAGAACTATTTTTCATATATCCTTATTATTTCTGTGGCAGGTAAATTCTGAATGATGTTCCCTTGCCGTATTCTGATTCTGCACTTATGTTTCCTCCGTGCATCACGATGATTTGTCGGCATAGGGCGAGCCCTATTCCTGAACCTTCGGTTTTGGTGGTGAAGAATGGTACGAAGATGCGGTTGATGACGTCGGGCAGTATTCCGGTGCCGTTGTCGCTGATGGTGAAGCTCACTCCTGCGCGTGGTGCTGGTGAGGCACTGACGCTGATATGTGTGGCACGTGCTTCGCGTGCATTGCGTATGATGTTGATGAACACCTGCTCGAGTTGTGAGCGGTCGGCTCTTATGGTCATGCCGAGAGGCGATGCGGTGAAGGTGATGTCGGGGGCATGGAGGAGCTTGTCGAGGTCGCCGAAGAGGTTGTCGATGCTGACGGTGGCGAGGTTCGGACGTGGCATACGTGTGAGCTTGCGGTAGTTGCCGACGAAGGTTGTGAGGCCTTGGCAACGGCGGTTGATGACGTCGAGCCCCTGATGGATTATCTCACGTGTGTGAGGATCGTCGGGTGCGGAGTTCATACGTTCGCAGAGAGTGCCGGAGAGGGATATGACGGGCGTGATGGAGTTCATGATTTCGTGGGTGAGCACCCTGATGAGCTTCTGCCATGCCTCGGCTTCGGTGTGCTCTACGGCTGTGTGTATGTCGCGTATGGTGACGATGAACTTTTCGCTTCCGTCGAGTTTCATGCGTACGGCTGATATGTTGAGGTCGCCTCCGTCGGCGGTGTGCACGAGAGGTGTGCCGTCGTCAAGAGCCCTGACCACGTATGACGGCAGTGAGACGGCATCAATGCCGAAGAGGGCGCGTGCGGCACGGTTTGTCCACTTGATGCGGTGACGTGTGTCGGCCACTGCCACGGCTGTGTCCACTTCCTCGAGCAGCTGCGAGCAGTAGATGCTGCGTGCCTCGGTTTCGCTCAGGCGCAGGCGCATATCGTGAATGGCATCTGCCAGGCGTGCGCACTGGTGTGCTATTTCGCTGTCGGCAAATGGTGGGCGCAGGTTGATTGTCAGGTCGCCCTGTGCAATGCTGTCGGCTGCGCGTCGGATTGTTTCCGTCTGCCGGAGGTGGAGACGGTAGAGGCCGATACATGCCGAGATGGCAAAGAGCAGGGATGCCGCGGTGAGGAACGGCATGGAGGCGTTGACGGCAAGTACAGTAGCTGTTATGGAGACGGCTAGCAAGGCTATGAGGAATATGAGCATGAGCGGATAGCGGCGGTTCATAGGCGGTGAGGTGTAATGATGTATATATAAATATATGTGTGCTGTTATGATTATGTCAGAGCTTGTACTTCTCTATCTTGCGGTAGAGGGCAAAGCGGGTGATGCCCAGTTTCTCGGCTGCATAGGTCATGTTTCCTCCGCTTTCGCGTATGGCACGCTCGATGGCACGCCGTTCGATGCGCTCAAGGTTGAGTTCGCCGTCGTCTTGCGAAGCTGTGTCGTTCGATCTTCGTGACTTTCCGCTTTCGGGCAGGAAGAAATCGTCGGGACGCAGCGAACGTCCGTCGCTCAATATGACGGCACGCTCGACGACATGCTGAAGCTCGCGCACGTTGCCCGGCCACGGGTAGCGCATGAGTTTCGATTGTGCCTCGCGGTTGATTGATGCCGCCTGCTTGTGGTACTTGTGGCTGTAGATGTCGAGGAAGTGCGAAGCGAGAAGAAGAATGTCCGTTCCGCGTTCGCGCAATGGCGGTATGCGCAGTTCGATGGTGTTGATGCGGTAGAGAAGGTCCTGACGGAAACGTCCGTCGGCGGCCATCTGTGCGAGCGGTGCATTGGTTGCGCTGATGAGGCGCACGTCGATGTCGGTAGGGGTTACAGCACCCAGGCGCATTGTCTGCCTTTTCTCAATGGCTGTGAGGAGTTTTGCCTGCATGGCAGGGGTGAGGTTGCCTACTTCGTCGAGGAAGAGCGTTCCGCCCGAAGCCATCTCCATGCGCCCGGGCTTGGAGGTGCGTGCATCGGTGAAGGCACCCTTCTCGTAACCGAAGAGTTCGCTCTCGAATAGCTGTTCGGGTATGGTGCCGAGGTCGATGGTGACGAAAGGTGCTGAGGCGCGCGGTGAGAGGTGCTTGAGGCTTCGCGCCACGAGGTCCTTTCCGGTGCCGTTCTCGCCGAGTATGAGTATGTTGGCATCGGTTGCCCCGAGACGGCATATCATGTCCTTGAGCTGGAGCATCTGCGGCGACTCGCCGATGAGCTGGGGCATGGTGTCGGAGGCGTTGAGCGACTGCACCTGATGTTTTAGTCGATCTACCTCCTTGCGCGAACGGCTCAGTTCGACTGCCGAAGAAATGGTTGCGAGCATCTTCTCGTTCTCCCACGGTTTGGACACAAAGTCGGTGGCACCCGCCTTTATGGCTCTCACGGCCTTGTCGGTGTCGGAATATGCGGTCATGAAGACGACTACTGCCTTCGGGTCGTGCTCGAGTATGACGCGGAGATGGTCGAAACCTTCCTGTCCGCCAACGGCATCGCTGCAGAAATTCATGTCGAGCAGGATGACATCGGGCTTGAACGTATCCATGAAGTGTATTATGCGCTCGGGTTGTGTGGTCACCTTGACCTTTTCTGTATAAGGTTCGAGAAGAAGGTTGAGGGCGAAGAGCACGTCTTGGTTGTCGTCGACAATGAGTATCTTTCCTTTCGTTTCCATTTGCTGATGTGTGTTTCTCTATCGATATGGCAAAGATAATGCTTTTATGCTTGTGGTGTGCGTGCGTTTTCGCACAATTTTTGTGCGGTTCCGCACGGTGAGTTTGGGGTACTTTATTTATGTCTATCTTGATAATCAGGAAGTTGAGGTTGTGGCACGTTTTTTGATTATGCAAAGGTGTGTATCATAAGATGAAAAATGTAATATCATGAAAACACTTTTTTTCTATATCGCAATGATGATTACAGTGGCTGTTGCTGGTGATGTCCGAGCACAGGAGGCAAGAAAAGTGTCGCTCACACTTGCCGAGGCCATAGGCACCGCGCAGATGCAGTCGCCCGATGCGCGTTCGGCCGTGCATACGCTTAGGGCTGCATACTGGAACTACCGCTATTTCAAGGCAAACTATCTGCCTTCGGTGACGCTTGTTTCGGAGCCTTACCTCAACCGCCAGATAAACAAGATTACGCAACCTGACGGCAAGGAGGTGTTTCTGCAGCAGAACACGCTCAACACCGACCTCACGCTTCAGGTGAGCCAGAATGTGTGGTTCACAGGCGGAAACCTGTTCTTGCAATCAACGCTCAGGCGTGCCGACGATTTGGTTGACGGTGCATCGTCGTACAACGCACAGCCGTTCTCCATCGGCTACAGCCAGTCGTTCTTCGGCTACAACGGCCTGAAGTGGGACAGACGCATAGAGCCGGTGAGATGGAGAGAGGCGAAGAAGTCGTATGCCGAGACGATGGAACTGATAGCTTCGCGTACGTGCAGCTATTTCTACGCATTGGCTTCGGCACAGACGAATCTGGACATCGCGCGTTCCAACTATGCCTATGCCGATACGCTCTACATGATTGCGTGCGGACGCTACAACATCGGAAGCATCACGGAGAACGAGATGCTTCAGCTGGAGGTGAACAAACTGAACGAGGAGACGAACGTGACGAGTGCCGAGATTGAGGTGGAGGATGCGATGCTCACGTTGCGCTCCTTTCTCGGCTACGAGAGCGATGTGCAGATTGAAGTAGTGCCGTCGGACAGCATCGTGCCTTTCTCCGTGCCGTTGGACGAGGCCCTGAAGCAGGCTTATGCCAACAGCCCCGATCCCGACAACTGCGAGAGGAGGCTCATCGAGAGCCGAAGCAACCTTGCGAGTGCCAAGGCTTCACGAGGGCTGAAGGCCGACCTCTATGTGCAGTTCGGATTGTCGCAGACGGCCGACAATTTCCGCGATTCCTACCGCGACCCTCTCGACAACCAATATGTAAGCCTCTCGCTGGCACTGCCCATCCTCGATTGGGGAAGAGGGCGCGGACGTGTGAGGGTGGCACGCTCGCAGATGGAACTTGTGGAGACGCAGGTGGGGCAGGCGATGACCGACTTCGAACTGAACGTTCGCAAGATGGTGAGGCAGTTCAATCTGCAGGCACGTCAGGTGGAAGTGGCGGCAAAGACCGACCGCACGGCACGCCGAAGATACGAGGTGGCTATGAAAATGTATCTGGCTGGCAAGTCGACGGTGCTCGACCTCAATGCCGCTACGAGCGAGAAAGACTCTGCGAGGAGAGGATACATAAGTGCCATGCAGAACTACTGGACGCTCTATTACGGATTGAGGAGCATGACACAGTATGATTTCCGACGCGGATGTTCACTTGAGCATGAGCTCGACATTGAGAAGATTGTGGAATGAAGCGCAAATGTGATTATTGAAAACGAAAAAACAAACAGACAATATATGGATATACAGTTGAAGAAGAAACCTTGGTACTTGCGTTTCCGTTATGCACTTGCAGGAGGAGCAGTCGTTGCGGGATTGATGGTTTATGCACTTGTGCAGATGGCTGGTCCCCGACGCATGCGCATCGACATGGAGCAGATTCAGACGGCTGTCGTGGCAGAAGACGAATTCATGGAATACGTCGACGTCGAAGGAGTGGTGCAGCCGATAATGACACTCGTAGTGAATGCGCGCGAGGGAGGAAATGTGGAGCGTATTGCCGTAGAGGACGGCAAGCATATGATGAAGGGCGACACGATACTGGTGCTCTCAAATACGGCTCTCATGCGCGACATCGACGACTGCCGCGACGAATGGGCAAAGCAGTGCATGACCTACCGCGAACAGGAACTGGAGATGGAACAGCGTACCCTCACGCTTAGGCAGCAGACGCTTGAGGCGCAGTTTGAACTCGACAAAATTCGCAAGAATTTCGAACTCGAGAAGGAGGAGTTTGCCATGGGCGTAAGGAGTCGTGCACAGCTGAATGTGTCGGAGGACGAGTACCGATACAGGATGAAGGCAACGAGGCTGAAGTTGGAAAGTCTTAGGAGCGACTCGGCTATGACGGCCATAAGGAAGGAGATGCTCCATGCCGACAGGATGAGGGAGGAGAAGAAGCTGGAGAGAAGTCTCGAACGCATGGAGGGTCTCGTCGTGCGTGCCCCTGCCGACGGACAGCTGAGCTTCGTCAAGGTGACACCCGGACAGCAGGTTGCGGCGGGACAGCAGATTGCCGAGATAAAGATGATGGACAAGTTCAAGATTCACACCACGATGAACGAGTATTACGTCGACCGCATCACTACAGGCCTCCCTGCCTCCATCACCTATCAAGGGCGCAAGTACATGCTTCGTGTCAGCAGGGTTGTGCCTGAGGTGAAGGAACGTACGTTCGAGGTTGACCTTGTTTTTGACGGCGACGACATGCCCGACAACGTGCGTCTGGGAAAGAGCTACCGTGTGCAGATTGAGCTCGGACAACCGGAGAAGACCTTGGTTGTTGCCCGTGGCGGTTTCTATCAGTACACCGGCGGCAACTGGGTTTACAAGCTCAGTGCAGATAAGACTCGGGCGGTGAAGGTGCCCGTTACCATCGGTCGTCAGAATCCTCAGCAATACGAGGTTGTCGACGGATTGAAGGCGGGCGACTGCGTGGTGACGGCCGGATATGAGAATTTCGGCGATGCCGAAGAGCTTGTTTTCTGACGCTTTTTCGAAAATGTTCTTAACTTTAAAGTCATAAAATCACTGAAAAACGTATTCTCTATGATTGTTCATTACATAAAGGTGGCTCTTAGAAATCTCATGAAGCACAGGGTGCACAGTTTCATCTCCGCCCTTTGCCTGGCTTTGGGCATCATGGTTTTCTCTGTTGTCTGCCTGTTTGTGTCGAGGTTCGTGTTCAGCGGCAGGCCTGCTTCCAACGAGGTAAGGGTGTCAGTTGAAGAATACGGCGGAGAAGACACGGACAACGTTTCCTATTTTATGCGTGCAGAAATTTTCCGCGATATGCAGAGAGCCTGCTCGGGCATTGTCGACACACTCGTGGCATCGTCGTTCACCCGCAATGCCGAGATAGAGGTTTCAGCCTCCGACGGCAGTGTACAGCCTTACGAAATTGTATATAAGACAGTAGGTGGCGCCTACTTCTCATACACTCGCATGCCTATGCTCTACGGTACGCGCCTGCCGGTGAAGCCTGATGAAGTTGTAATCACGAGCAGTTTTGCCGAACGCCTCGGCAAGGATGTGAACCCTGTAGGCATGACCGTACGTCTGACAGACGGAAACGGAGTTTACGAGATTGTGAATGTTGCCGACGACTCCTCCGACTTCAACCGCGAAAAGGTCGATTGTCTGTTTCAACCGGAGATGGCTCCCGAAATGGAACTGATGTGCATGGCTGTGATAGGCCGTGGGCAGACAATCGACGATGTCAACCGACTGCTGTCGTCTGTTCGCTGGACATCCGGCGGACGGCTCTACGGAGCAGGTGTTGTACGTCAGGCCGATGACAGCACATTTGTCGGTTTCCTGATAGCCTTCATCTCGTCGCTGGTGCTTGTTTCAGCCGTATTCAGTTTTCTGCGCTTCACTTTTCAGGAGTTCCGTATGCGTAGCCGCGAGATGGCTCTGCGCCGTTGTCTCGGCGAGGAGCGCAAGGGGCTTTTCGGTCTTCTTTCGGCCGAGGTTGCCTGCATGTTCGTCTTTTCCTGTTTTCTCTCGCTTGTGCTTACGGAGATATCCGTTCCACTGTTGGGCGAACTCTTGCCCGACAGCCGCTGGCTCGATGTGTGGGGTTGTGTAGAGGTCGAGGCGGTTGTACTCCTTGTCATGCTGGCTGCAGGCTGTGTGCTTTCCTGCGTGCAGGTACAGAACGTTTGCAGAGACGGCCGTATTTCGGCCAAAGTGAGCGGAGGCGGGCGTCACGGATTCTTCAGAAATGCCGTTCTGTGGCTCCAGGTGGCCGTGAGCGTATTCTTTCTCAGTGCCGTGTTTGCGGTGTACCTCACTCTCGATGAGACTTTCGGTGGGCGCTACATGCCGTTGTCCGATACCGACGAAGAACGCACGTTGGTTGTGGAATGTTCTTCGGAACGTATGGCCGGAAATCTACAGACGATATGCCGTGCTGTGCAGGGAGTCCGTGGCGTGCAGGAAACCCTGTGTGTCAGCGATGCTTCGTTGAGTCCGGTGCACGGTGCGGTGATGCGTCACGTGCGTGCCGACAGCTTTGCAGTTGTGTTCAGGGCTACCACGGGCGACAGTACCTACTTCAGCTTCTTCGGCATACCGATGCGTAGCACAGGCGTTGACGTCGGAGGGCCAGATGATGTCTACATCGACAGACATGTGGAGAAGATGCTTCGCGACGACGGACAATGGTCGGGACGCATTGAGCTTGACGGAAAGATGTACCGCATTGCCGGTGTGTTCGAAGGGCTCTACAACAATGCCCCTATAAGTGGCAAGTACGGCGGTTCCGTTTTCTTCGTCTCTCCAAGCGATGCCCGCACGATGCTCCTGAAGGTGGCCGAAGGCGAGGATGTCGGCGAGGTGAGCCGTGAGGTTGAGAAAGTGGTGCGCCGCTATGTTCCGCCAACGCTCGATGTTGACATAATCCGTCTGAGTCTGCTGAGAGATGCCGACATCAGTGTTCCCGTCATGCTCGGACGTGTGCTTGCCTGTGTGTCGGCAGTGTCGCTTCTGCTTGTCGTGCTTAGCATCTGGACATCCGTTTCTCTCGATGCCGCGTGCCGTCAGAAGGAAGTGGCCCTGCGCAAGGTCAATGGAGCCTCGCCGTGGTCGATAGCTCGGCTCTTCGGCCGTTCCTACCTGTGGATATTCCTCACGGCCTTTGTGCCGGTACACATCTTTTCGCGCTTTCTGCTCATCCGCCTAATGGAGGGCAGTTCCGCACAGACGGTGTACGGATGGGGATGGAGCGTTGCCGTTTTCCTGACGCTTGCTGTTGCGGTTGCCCTTTCGCTGGCATGGCAGATATGGAGGCTCATGCGTCTTAACCCTGCCGATGTGCTGAGGAAGGAGTGAGGGGAGGCACACGAGAGATAGCATGTCGCGGTTCGTCCCCCGGCAATATATAAGAAAAATTAGTTTGTATCCTTTTTAAAAATCATTATGAAAAATATTTTTCTGTCATTGAAGATTCTGATGCGTTTCCGCACATATACTGCAATAAACATTGTAGGGCTGGCGCTGAGTCTTGCATCGGTGTTTGTGCTGGTGCGCTACATCCACCAGGAACTCACCGTAAACGATTTCATACCCGACATCGACCGCAAATTCATGACCGTCGTAGTCGATGCGAAGAACGAACGTACGCTCTCCGACAGCTACGACTGGAACAACGATCCCGAGTACCGCAACCCGCTAGACGATTCCTCCGTCGAGTGCATGACCCGATTCATCTCGATGGACGATGATGCACTGTCAATCGACGGATACAGATACAGCGTCAAGACACTGGTGGCCGACAGCCTCTTCTTCAGCATGGTGCCTTACCCGCTCGTTGCCGGTACGCTCGAACTCGCCCCCACCGATGCCCTAATTACCGCCGACGCCGCACACCGCATCTTCGGTAAGGCCGATCCTATAGGCAAGTCGTTTACGGCATCTACGGGGCAGACGGTGAAAATCGTCGGCGTCGTGGGCAAGCCGACGACAAAGTCGTCCTTCAAGTTCGACATTGTTCTGTCCCGACAGCTCAACGACTATTGGGCATTTGCCACATACGAGATGGTGCGTCTGCGCAGTGCCGCCGATGCCGAACGGCTCAACAAGAAGAATGCCCGCCCTATGAAGCTGATTATGTATTCGGGTGAGCCTGTACACTACCAGCTCGAGTCGGTGAAGAACGTTTATTTTGACAAGAGCCTGAAGAATTATGCCATGAGCTTTCTTCTCGGCAACAAGGACACGGTCGTCTACTATGCCGTGGCTGCCGTGCTGGTGTTTCTTGTAGGCATATTCAATTTCGTCAATCTTTATCTGGTCGTAATGCACAAGCGCGAACGCGAGATAGCTCTTAAGAAAGTGCTCGGAGCATCCAGATTCAGCATCTTCTCGCAACTCTATATTGAAAATCTCCTGTCCATCGCCGCCTCGCTCTTCGTCGCCTGGCTGATTGTCGAGATTGCCCGTCCGCTCGTGGCCTCCAGTCTCGACATGGATGCTGTGGCCGACATTCGCTTCGACATCCTTCTGTCGGCCTTCCTGCTTGTCCTCCTGCCGCCTCTGCTGACCCTCTATCCGTTCCTGAAGTTTTCGGGCGCCTCATCGGTGCGCACAGTCAGTTCGGTTACTGGCGGACGTCGCCGCACCTCTCCTGTGCAGACGCTCCTGCTTTTCTTCCAGTATGTGCTTACCTTCTGCTTCGTTGTGGTCGCCATCTGCCTGACACGTCAGATACACTTCATGCTCGATTCCGACGTGGGATACCGAACTGACAACATCATCCAGTGCCGTTTCTGGAATCCCATAATTTCCTATTCTGAAAATATCCGCGATTTAGAAGAAAAAATGTATTCGGAGAGCGAAATAATGGAGAAGCGCATAAGCGAGTCGCCTCTCTTCACCGGCCATGCCGTCGGCGATCCGCCTTATGCCATGGGCTATCTCATGACCTTCACTGCAGACAACGGCGAGCGTGCAGAGGCGCGCATCGTATATGCCGACAAGCGCTACATGGATTTTTTCGGTTTCCGTTCCACTCTTGGACGCGGATGGGTGAGGGCGACCAGCTTACGCAGTACAAGCTTATCGCAAGCGAATCATTGTTGAAGAAGCTCCGCATCTCCGATTGGCGCAGTACCCGGATTACGCCAGAGTCGAGACTGTGGATGTCAGGTGGCGACACACGCAATCTACCATACGAAATAGTGGGAGTCACCCACGATTTCCGAAGTGGACATCTCGGACAGGCCGACGTGCCTTCGGTCTTCCTCTTCGGCAATTCCGGAGCGGACGATCTCTGGTTCATCTCCATCACCCCCGGACGCGAAACGGAGGCCGTGGATTATCTGAAGAAAATACATAAGGAAGTGACCGGCGGAGGCGACTTCGAATATTCCTACCTCACCGACGAGATTGCACGCCTGCATGCCGACGACGTGCGTACGGCACGTGTGATAACATCCTTCGCCGTAATCTCCATCATCATCTCCTGCATGGGACTTCTCGGCTTCTCCATGTACGACATACGCCGTCGCTGGCGCGAGATAGGCCTGCGCAAGGTTCAGGGTGCCGAAACGTCGGACATCTGCCGTTTCCTCCTGCGCCGCTACGTGCGCATCTTCATTCCTGCCTTTGTTGTCGGGAGCGCACTTGCCTACATCGGCCTTTCCCGATACCTCGAATACTTCGCACGCCACGTCAGCCTTTCGCCGTGGATGTTCCTTCTCGGAGGCGTGGCTGTCTTCCTCATCGCAGGTCTCACCCTCTGGGTCGAGGTGCGCAAGGCTCTGCGCGTGAATCCTGCTGAAATCATACGAAGCGAATAGAACCGTCATCGAGAGAGAGTAAATATTTTTCCGTAAATAAGTAAAAACAAAAATAAACACAACCGTTATGATAAGAACTGAAGATTTGCAGAAGGTGTTCCGCACCGACGAAATGGAAACCTGGGCGCTGAACAATGTGAACATAGATATAAGAAAAGGCGAGTTCGTCGCCATAATGGGTCCTTCGGGATGCGGCAAGTCTACTTTGCTCAACATCCTTGGCCTGCTCGACAATTCCACAGGAGGGCACTACTGGCTCGACGGCACCGACGTATCGTCGTTCACCGAAACCCAGCGCACCCGCCTGCGCAAGGGAGTCATAGGCTTCGTTTTCCAGAGCTTCAACCTGATTGACGAGCTGAATGTCTACGAAAACATCGAGCTTCCGCTGCTCTACATGGGCGTGTCTGCATCCGAGCGCAAGAAGCGTGTGGAGGAAGTGATGGACAGGATGGCCATTGCCCATCGCGCCAAGCATTTCCCGCAGCAGCTCTCCGGAGGACAACAGCAGCGTGTTGCCATAGCGCGAGCCGTAGTGGCGGGTCCCAAGCTCATACTGGCCGACGAACCGACCGGAAACCTCGACTCGCACAACGGAAAGGAGGTGATGGCACTGCTCAGTGAACTGCACCGCGAAGGAACAACCATCGTCATGGTGACCCACTCGCGCCACGATGCCGGATATGCCGACAGAATCATCAACCTGTTCGACGGTACCGTAGTGGCTGAAACAGAACTTTGAAACAAGGCGGTCGGGCCTGCATCTTGAAATTTGCAGGCGCTCGCAAGATAAATTCCGAGGGCTCAGGATTTTTATTCCGGGCGCTCGGAATTTTTTTTATGGATTGTGAGTGAGTTCGATTAATTCAGAACAATTCAAGTTGGATTTAAGTGTATATTTTGTCATCAAGGCATCAAAAAACTTGCATTAATCATTTGCCATGCAAAATAATTCTATAATTTTGCTTTCGGTGATTATGGCGATTATTATTTGTAATCGCTTTGTAATTCAATACTATAAAAATACAACCATATTCTTTAATCAGCAATTTGAAAAGCATTTACAATTTGTCGAACTTACGTTAATATATAATCTACAACATAAAAATATAGTAAGGGAGAAGGTGAAAGTCGTTGGTACGTGTAGTGTAAAATTATTAAAGCAGTCGATTCATAGGATACTATGCAAAAGGCAATGGATATATTTCGCTTGTCCAATAAACTAAACAGAAAAAAGTTATAAACGTATTTAATGATATAGAATTATGAAAAAGAATATATTAGCAAAAACCATAGCTTTGACAGCATTAGTCGGATACATCACATTGGCATTGGTCTCCTGCAACAGTAAAAGTCAGGATACCGACATTTTCAATGGAGAAATCATCAGTATTGATGAACATGCACCGGAGAAAGAGGTGGAATTTAAGAAAATCACATTGAAAGGTTCTAATTTTGGGTATCTTGCCATACACGATTCACTTGCACTTTTTATGAATCCAAAATTACAATTGCAATGGTTCCAACTCTTTAATTGTCGTACGTTTGACGAATTGGGACAATTCGTTGGAAAAGGAAACGGACCTGAAGAATTCATTGCAGTAGGACCTATTTGGAATTTCTACACAGAAAAAAACGAACTGAAGACATTGATATATGATGCGAACAAAGAATCGGTGAGCGTTTGGAACATAACCAAAAGCCTTGCAGGCAAATCAACAATTATAGAAAAGCAAATTAAAATGCCAAGGGATAAAGAAAACCGAGGAGTCTGTTTTAACGAATATTTCATAAAGGATAGCTGTACATTATATGCCAAGGTCGCAGCCACTCCAATAAATAAACACGATGCGTCATTGCCTTATTACCAAATAAGGAATTTGAGAAACGGGGAAAAAATATCTGATATACACATTTTCAAAAAAAGCATTGTCAACAAGCAAACAAAAGTTCTACCGCAAACATTTTTCTATTCTCATGACGTGATGAAACCAGACGGAAGCAAAATAGCACAAGCTATGCTGCATGTGCCGCAACTGAATATTATCGACACCAAAAGTAAAGCTGTTGCAGGCTACCGAATGAATGAGAATATGAGTTTTCCGACTTAGAAACCAGAAAAGAACTAAAGCAATATTTCGCACGTATATGTGCTGATGACAACTACATTTACACTGTGTTTTATGGAAAAACAGAAAGTAAGGTACGCGAGGTTCCTTGTAAGAACCAGATATACATCTTCAACTGGGAGGGCCGTCTTGTCAGTAAGATCATCACAAAGCATTGCATTGACGAGATTGCAGTGGATGGCATAAACAAAATACTATATACCACATCGTACATGGACGATACACTGTATTACATAAAAACGGATGAACTAATAACTGGAACTCCCTCTGAAAGCAGATAATTCAATAACATCATACGATCTTAAATGATATATGATCTATAAACAATGTGCATTCTTTACTCAATATAATTCTGATATTATGCATGAACGGTTTACGCGGGTTAAAACATGATGACATAGTGGTTTTCAACTATCCTCAGGTAAGTGGATGCATAGCTTTAAGATCAACTATGTGTTGTGGGGCGAAGTTCTATATCTTTTACTTTTAGGTGTGGTATTGAGGTGTTCTGTTTCCTTGAAAATATGCTTAAAGTCGAAAAAAATATAAAAAAAACAGCAAAAAGTTTTGTACGTATTATATAAATGTGTACATTTGCGCACACACAATAAATTAATTCACACATTAATCAAAGTATTTAGATTTAAGGTGATGCAGGTTCTTCGTGAGAAGGGTCTGCATTTTTTTATTGTACGGTAGTGATGATGTGTTGGCATTGTGCCGGTTTGGGGAGGTTGACGATTTGTTTTTTTGTGTTGTGTAGAACAGGTGTGTGCATAGTTTTTCAAAATCATGATAGTTTTTTGTTACCTTTTCTCTAAAACGTATTTGTGTCAATCCTTCATTTGGTGCATAAATCGCC
>OKRU01001258.1_pt1 | contig 25364 bp, 19 predicted proteins | sample 1601131 | NCBI WGS metagenome assembly OKRU01 (sample SAMEA3541558, study PRJEB24748) | human gut metagenome | biome: human gut; feature: human-associated habitat; material: faeces | place: China | collected 2012
TGAGGGTCTACATTATCTCGGTGTGAGTATATTTAATCACATTTTGAGTGGCAGGCTAACGTGGGATTTGCAGAAACCTTCAAAGCTTTGTCTGACCCGGTACGGCGTGACATTCTGACATTGCTGAAAGAAGGAAGCATGTCAGCGGGAGATATCGCAGCACAGTTTGATATGACGGCAGCGACGATCTCCTATCACCTGAAGATCCTGAAAAAGTCAGGTCTGGTCTGCGAGACAAAGGAGAAAAATTATATTTACTATTCGCTTAACATTTCCGTGGTAGAGGAAGTGATGCTCTGGCTTGCAGAGCTGAAAGGAGAGAGTGAAGATGACGAAGAAAAATAAAAAGATCATTCTGATCACAAGCATGATTACGATTCTGCCGATTTTGGCGGGACTGATTTTATGGAATAAACTTCCGGAACAGGTGGCAACACATTTTGATGCCAACGGCATTCCAAACGGCTACAGTAGTCGGGCATTTGCAGTGTTCGGTCCATATCTGATCTGCCTTTTTGCACATCTGTTCTGTGCATTTGGAACACTGGCAGATCCGAAAAAACAGGCGATCGGGCAGAAGATGTACGCACTGATTTTATGGATCTGTCCGGCAGTTTCCCTGTTCTGTGCAGCTGCAATCTATGGTAATACCTTTGGAGTGGAATTTATGAAATCTTCCAGATTTGTGATCATACTTCTGGGACTTCTGTTTTTGCTCGTCGGCAACTATCTGCCGAAATGCCGCCAGAATTATACCGTTGGCATAAAGGTTCCGTGGACACTCGCCAGCGAAGCAAACTGGGATGCAACCCACAGGATGGCAGGAAAATTGTGGGTTGCAGGCGGCGTGTTGATTCTTCTGCTGGCCATTCAGCCGTGGATCCCGGCATTTCCGATAAGTCTGGTGCTCATACTTGCGGTCACATTTATTCCGATGATCTATTCCTTTGTATATTATCTGAGAAATGAAAAGTAATTTCACAGAGATTTTGTGAATTTACGGGAAAATCCTCCGATAAAGCCGTTTTTACGGTAATATCGGGGGATTTTTTGTCAGAGTGCGTTGACGAAATACAAGTGAAATCATATAATAAAAAGTAATACAAAGATGCCGAAAACAGCGGATAAACGAGGAATATAGATGAAAAACACAAAGAAAAAAGGATTTACTCTGACGGAGTTGACGGTCGTACTGGTGATCATTGCGATCATTGCGGCGATCGCAGTCCCTTCTTTTATAAAATACTGGAGGATTGCGGAGTTTCAGAAAAACGAATCCAACGCAAAGACCATTTATCTTGCAGCAGAATCAAAACTGACCTACTACCGTTCTTCCGGGCAGTGGGAGAAGTTTCAGGAACGATTAAAAAGAGAAGGCACACAGGCGGTTTTTGCGGACAGTACCAGTGAGCTGAACGGCAGAATCTATACGGTTACGCTGGATGCGAACACTTATCAGGAAAAGGCGGGCAGCGATGATCTTTTGCTTCAGTTGATCGATGATTATAGCTACGACAAGCAGGTCATGAACGGGGCGATCGCCATCGAGATCGACAGTGAGACAGGCGAGGTCTATTCCGCATTTTTTGCGACAAAATGCAAGGGGCTGAACTATGCCGAGAGAGATGCTGATGATTATCTGACAATGCGTGACCGAGATTACGAGAGCAGAAAAAAGAGGCTGCTTGGCTATTATTCGACGGAAGACACGGCAAATGTGGTCCATCTGAAGCCGATACGTCTCCGTATCACGACGATCAGCCTTCAGAACAGCGAAAAACTGTCTCTGAACTGGTCCAGCAACGTCGGAAACAGCCTGGATGTCAGTTACGAGCTTACATTCTATAAAAATTCTGATAAATCAAAACAATTTACGATGACCGTTTCGCCATATGAAATGCGAAAAAATGGCTGGACGGCGACTTCCGGCACAACCGAGGGGCTGGTTTCCTTTGAAATTCAGGATAAAAAAGGAAACAGCAAAGGACAGTGGACGTTCCCGATCACTTACAGTGACAATCGTTATTCTCTGATCCTGGATGCGATGATGTCTGCAAAAGTGCAGGCAGTGCTGGCATCCGGAAGCGGCACGACAGCGGAGGCACTTGCCAGAACTTCCAGTACCAGCATCTGCCGCCTTGGAAAAGTGGCATCAGATCTGAAAAATCCGCAGGATATTTATGCAACGGTTAAAGCCGTTTCCTATGCAGGGAAGAAAGACGAGCCGAGCACGCAGGAGTACCGCAACAGTGAGGCGGTTTCCTCTAATGTGGCAAACAGCATGTATGCGGACGGTACAAAGGATGGAAACGTCAAGATCGCAGCATTCCGCCATCTTTCCAACATCCGTTATTACGATGAAAGCAATACGGCAGAATTTGCACTGACAAGCCGAAATCTGGACTGGTCATCGGTCGGCACAGGACTTTATGATTTTGAGCTGGAGACAAAGGCGGGGGGCAGTCAGAGACAGAAGCTCTCCTGGAAGGAAAACAGCAAAGAAAAAACGGTGGATTTCCCGGCGATCGCCAAGCTCTCTTCCGGACACACCTTTTCCGGAAAACGTACACAGACCCTGATCTCAAATTTGAGTTTCGGTGAAGAATCTGTGAACGATGACAGCGTTGCATCGGCAGCCGGTCAGGAGAAATCAAAATATCTCGGATTATTTGAAGAAGTTTACGGAACGATCGAGGATGTGACCCTGCAGAATGTTACGCTCACACTTGGTCAGAACGAAGAAAGCAAAACATTTAACAGCCTTCAGGGTATCGGTATTTTTGCCGGACGAAGCGAAGGTACGATGAACCATGTGGCGGTGACATCCGCAGAGGACAAAGGCCAGACACAGGTTCTGGTAGATTTTGAAAAAATAAGAACCAATATTTCTGTGGGCAGCGATACAGCGGCAGTCGGCGGAATTTCCGGTATTTTTGCAGACCAGGATCAGAGCGGAAATACACTGGAAGCCCTGGCATCCGGCAGAATGTCGGATATCACCATGGAAGGAAACGTAGAAGTTTCGCTGCCGAAGACCTTGACTGACCGGGTGGAAGACTATGCTTACGGAGTCGGCGGCATCGTCGGCTATGCAAAGATGCAGACCAGTGAAAATGCAGCGAAACTTCTGAACTGCACGAACCATGCCGATGTTTCCGGAAATCTGATGGTGGGCGGGATCGTCGGAACGATAGACAGTCAGCTCATTTATCAGGGCAGCTACACCGATGATGATCTGGCGAAGATCGCCAACATCAAAGAAGCGGACAATGATGGTCTGATTTTGTGCACGGCAGAGGTAAATGACACTACTCTTCAGGGAAAATATTTCGGCGGGATTGCCGGTTATGCAGAACAGTCACTGATCTACGATGCGGCAAGTGCATCCGGACGGGCGGCACAGTTCTCCTTTGATGAGTCGAAAAAAACAGAATATTTAAAAGGAAAATATGTGGGCGGGATCGTCGGTTACGGCAACAGCACACTGGTCAACAACTGTTCTACGGAAAAAGACGGTTACGTGCTCGGTTCCGACTACGTGGGCGGGATCGCCGGAGCACTGGGCGGAAATATTTCGGAGGCGATCCGTGCAGACAGCGTGGTGGCAGTCACGACAAACAGCAGTTATGTCATCGGACAGACGTATGTCGGCGGAATTGTCGGACAGAACGAACAGAATGTAACCTTGAAAAACTGCGTCAACAACGGCGTGGCAGCCTGCTATGACCGCTACGTGGGCGGAATCGTTGGCTACAACGAAAAAGACGGCATGATCTACGACTGTGCAAGTTATCTTTCTGATTATGACAGTTCCATTTTCAATATGATTGTTGATACCTGGAATGCCAGAGGTGACTATGCGGGCGGCATCGCCGGATACAATGACGGTCAGATCACGTTCACGGCAGAAAGCCAGGCGATCACGGTCAAATCCGTTTCCAGTATTGTGGTCGGAGGAAGTTATGTCGGCGGAGTTGCCGGATTTAACGATGTAAACGGAAGCCTGGATGTGCATTACACCCTGATCGGCGGACGTATCTACGCCTATGGCGACTGTGCCGGAGGCGGATTCGGACTGAACGCATCCACAGAGCTTTTGCAGCAGGAGCTGACGATTAAGCCGGGCAGCGTTCAGGGACATTATTATGTCGGCGGCTGCATCGGTGCCAATATCGTAAATCTTACAGCAGATACCAGTATGGATCGGTTCCGTGCAGACAATGTACTCGGCACGATTACCGGAGATGCATTCTGCGGCGGTCTGATGGGATACCAGAGAACCTATGGCACCGGTCAGATACAGACTGCAGAAAACGGCTCCATCCGTGAGGCCGTGGAGAGCAGCATGCAGGCGGCGGGCAATACGCAGGAGCGTCTGTTTCCGGGACTGCAGGGCGATGGGGATGTTCCGACCGTTCAGGGCAGAAATGTTCCGGGAATCGTAAAGAAATCTGAAAACAGCCATGTGCTTACGATTTCCACCAATACCAATACCGGCACAATGCTGAATACAGAGACAAACAACATTCCGCTGAAAGCCGGTATGTATGCCGGAGGCATCGTCGGATACTGTGAGAAGAACAGTAATCTTATTATCAAAAACTGCAAAAATGCCGGAAATATTTCTTATGCGGACAGCGGAAGCGACCGTTCAGTGCTTCTGGAAGTATATGCAAAAAGTGATGAAATCGGCAAAAAGAGCATACCGGATGAAGGGAAGAATATTGAGATGCATCTGGTCGGCGGCATCATCAGTGTCAACCTGGAAAATCAGGTCATCGATCACTGTACGAATACCGGAAGTATGTCCGGCTATTCCGGAATCGGCGGTGTGGTTGGTTTAAATGCCGGACTGATCTACAAATGTACGCTCAGCGAGCATTTCGGAAATGCAGCACTGAATTATCTTGGCGGAATCGCCGGGATCAACATCGGACCTGACGGCAGCGGTGCTTCTGCGGCAAAAACGTACGCAGCAGGAACCGAAACCGGCACAACAAACGTCAGATACAGTGCTGGAACAATCGAAAGCTGCAGTACGCAGCCGTCCAAGACCGTCTCTGGAAACAGCAGTATTGGCGGCATTGTCGGATGGAATCTTACCGATGGTGTTGTAAAGCAGAATACAAGCTATGCAAATATCACGGCATCCGGAAGTTACGCCGGAGGGATCGCCGGAAGAAACAGCGGAATGATCCAGATTCCGGATGATAAAGACGATACCACAGACCGGACGATCGCGGCAGTAAACGGCAAAGCGATCGGCGGGATCGTCGGCATCAATGAGACACAGGGTAAGATCGAAGTCACCGCAAAAGGAACTGCGACAGAAGTCGTTGCAGTCGGAAGCGGACTTACGGTCACCGGAGAAACGAAAGTCGGCGGCATCGCCGGCATAAACGAAGGCCAGATCGGAAAAGAAAGTCAGACAGCTGATCTGACCTGCAAGGCAAAACTGGTGCGTGCCTCCCAGGGTATCGTGGGCGGTATTGTCGGGGAGACGAAAAAAGATATTCTTCATGCCGTCAACCGCTGTACAAATGTAACGGCAGATGCCGGGACAGCAGGCGGCATCACCGCAGAAAATCACAGCGGTCAGACCATCGGCAACTGTAAAAATTATGGAAACGTCAGCAGCAGTGACGGCTACGCAGCCGGCATCGCAGCGACAAACGAAGGAACCATCCGTGACTGTGTTGTATCCGGCGGCAGTGGAACGGGCAGGATCAAGATCCACAGCCTCGGTGAAAAAGAAATCGGAGCCGTCTGTGCGATCAACAGCGGCACGGTCAGTGGAAGTTATCCGGAAGGAAATGTAACGCTCCAGGGCAATGCCTCAATCTTTGGCGGCGTGACAGGAAGAAATACAGGCACCGTAGCTGTTATCACTCTGACCAGTATGCCGGCCATCGATGCCACGAAGAGCAAACTGACCGTCGGCGGAGCCGTTGGTGCGAATGAGGCGATCATTACACAGATAGTCGCAAAAGACTTAAAATTTGCAAAATTCAGCGGTTATCGCTATCTCGGAGGAATCACCGGAACAAACGGCGGCAGCGGAAAAACCACTGCAGGCGTCTCAGACTGTGTTTACTCCGGAACGATGACGGAAAAGACCGGTGCAGCCGGAAACTGCTACGGCGGTATCGCAGGTATCAACTATGCAACCCTGTCCGGATGCGAGATCACAAAGATCACGATGGAGATCAAAGGTGTCTATACCGCAACCAGTACCAGTACGGCAGCACAGAAAGAAAGTCTGGCAAGCCATGCCGGAGGCATCACCGGAAAAAATGAAACTTCTGCAACGATCACATCCTGCGTCATTGACAACAATCCGGACAGCAGGATCCGTGCGGATTACGGCATGCTCGGCGGCGTGACCGGATTTAACAAAGGAACGATCACCATGTCCGGCAGCAGCATCACGGCGGCTGTGATGAACCTGACAGAGGAACAGAAACAGGGCAGAAAAGCCGTGGAAGCACTGAATACAAATGCAGTGAACATCAGCAATACATCAGGTAAAGATGTTCTGAAGGCGGATACTGATTATGTGAACTGGCCGGGAGATCGGACAATTGCAAATATAGAGTCCCTCAGTTATAACGGAGGCAGTAAAGTAATATCCGGAAGAATGCAGATGTATATGACAAGCAACGGAAATCTGGGAGGTATCGCAGCTTACAATGGAACAACGGGCACAATCGACCAGTGTGTATCCGGTAACTGGTTCCTGAACAACAAATCCAGTGCGATCAGTGTCGGAACCGGCGGCATCATCGGCATGAATGAGTCGGAAAAGGATTTGAGTTATCTGGTAAACGCTGCTTTTGTCGGACGACAGCTTTCCAGCAACGACACAAATCGTTTTGCAGGCGGCATCATCGGAAATCAGAATAATACGACAAGCAACGAATGGCATATCGAGAACTGTATTAACTATGGAACTATTTATTGTTATCGGACACATTACTCCGGAGGCATCATGGGGCAGTGGACCGGTACCGGAGGCACCATTGAAAACTGCCGTAATTACGGTATGCTTCAGACCAGTTATGGAACAGCATGGATCGGAGCGTCAGCCGGTATTGTTGCACAGCTTTATCATGCACAGGAAGGGCAGGAATACAATGTCATCGGCTGCGGAAACTATGGAAGTGTATTTACGAAAAATGGGCGTAACCAGGCGGATGGGCAGGGTGCGAACGACAGTGCGGGTATTCTTGGAAATATTACAACTTACAAAGTCCAAAATGCACAGGATGCTTCAAACTTTAAGGTACAGATTTTAGACTGCTTTAATGCACCTGGGGTAGAGATTTATTCTTCATCGATGGCTTCGGGCATCTTCGGATTTCTTTCGTGTGATAATCCGGTCAGTGATTTTCAACAGGCTAAGAAAGACCTCAAAGCTTCTACTGGAAATGTTGTCATCCGCATCGAACGCTGCCGCAATTTTTCCTATAAATTGCTGGGAAGTCAGTATGCAACCGGAATTTTCGGAGACAGACTGCAGGGCTGGAAAAATACTACGATCGTCAAGGATAATTATTCAATAAAGCCGCAACCGTCCTATATGCATGGAAGCCACGACGGCAGCGGTGCAGAAGATGTATACGCTGTCTATGCTTCCGGAATCGGTGAAGGAAATTCCAGCAACATGAATGCAGAAGATCGAATCAATAATTATTATATTGAGGGGATTCAGAGCTGGGGTTACAGTAATCTGAAGCTGGGAGAAGGAAAAGGAACACTTGGAAAAGGAAGCGGAAGTGCCGGAAATGGTTATTATGAAAGCGGTACAGGAAGATATTGCGTAAATATGTTCTTTATGTATGATATGACAGAACAGAAATATTTCCTTGCAAGTATCAATAACAGGACAAACAGCGGGATGACCAACATTAACGGAAAAGACAGCTACATCAATGAGAATGGATACATTGTAAATCGAAACGGCAGCAAGCAGGGACAGGTTCTCTATTATATTGATAACAGCAGTTATGATAACAGCAGACTTTATGGATATATTATGAAAGATAGTACAAATCCGGTCTTTGTGAATGCAAGAAACAGTTATAAACGTCTGGAAGGTGTGATCGATAACAAGATCCTGAAACCGTATTCTGCAGAAGCACAGGTAAGTAATGGTAAAGTAACGCTTCATATTACTCCGCAGAGTTTGCCGGGAAGTTATGATAATGAACGGAGTGATCCATTTGCATACGAAGTAGAAGTCACTGATCTGGCAGCAAATAGAAAGGTCGTGCGTACCGTTTATACAGAAGAGGGAAGTTTCAATATTCCGTCCGGAATGAGCAATAATCTTCAGATCCGTGTGCGTTCTGTAAGTATGTATGATGAGGTAGAGCCGTCTGACTGGTATAAGATCGGTGAAAATAATATTAATAAAGTCCTTCCTGATCCGGATATTGTGATTGAGCTGGTGGAAAAGAGCGATGTGACAAATGGCTGTTCTTACCGCTATCGTCTGAAAAATCTGGATGAATATAATAAAACAGATAAAAAAGGGGATGCCGCTTATCCGAACTGGCAGGTGACCGTCAATGTACAAAGTGTAGGAACAGTAACGCTGGATGCAGACAATCCAACAAGAACAATGGAAGTGTCAAACCTGGATAAATATATTTATCAGATGGTTGCCCAGGCGTCATCAAAGCCGGGAAATACAACGCTTATGCAGTCCTCAAAACAGATTTCGACAGCAGTTTCGCTGCCGTATTATCGTCCGCCGATCACTTTAAAAACGTGGACACCTCAGCTGAGCAAAAACATTACAATCACCGGAAATACGCTGGATGATCTGACGGTCAATGTAGAACTGAATGCCGGAAGCAATGCAATGGATACCCCGCCAATCTATCGAGTGGAACTGGTTGGTACCTGGAATGGTCAGGTGGATACCGTTCTTGCAAAGGAAGATACACTGATCGTATCAAAAGGAAGTGCAAATGCAACATTCAGTGATCTTCCGGAATATATCAGCGAGGCGAAGGACATCAAAATCCGTATCTGGTATGCGGCGTCCGGACTTGGACCTGTTTACACTTACTGGGATGAGGATGTGACAGAAGCAAATGCGAACATCAAAGAACTGGCCGGCGTGGATGAAAACGGAAGCGAAACATGGGATTACAGTTACAGTTCGGTTCTGGCACAGAGCGGATCAAAACAGTATTTTGAAAACTATACTTACTGGAGCGGTGTCCTCTGGCAGTTCCTGCCGACACCGAAATTGGATAATGTCGGTTCGACGCTGATCCCGGAGATTGATGAGAACAATGATATTTACTACACCTTCACCTGGGATACTGGCGTATCCGGAACGAATAACGCCAATTATCAGACAGCACTGACCGGAATCGATGACAGTGACCGTGAGGTCGTGATCAGCACGGACGGTGCTTACACAGGCGGTAAGTCGCTTCGCATTAACGGAAGTGACTGGAACTACAAAGAAGTAAGGCTGAAAGTGACAAGGATCGGAGATGCCGGTCAGAAACAGATCGGTCTTTCCTCTGAAGGAACGTATTCAGTAAAACAAAGACTTGCAAGACCGGGACAGCCGATGGTAGAAAACCTGGACAACAACGAGCTGGATTATCAGATCCGCTGGTCACCGCTCGCTTCCGAGACGGGGTGTGCGGGTTATCAGGTGTGCATCCGCAAATACAACAGTACAACGCCCGGGGCAGAAGAGGTTCTTGAAAATCTCGTGACGACCGATCAGAAGAAAAATGGTGTTTACACGATCAATACCGATCTGGAAGAATATGCAGGTCAGCGAGTGGTCGTATATGTGATCGCAAAAGCCGATCCGAACGGCAGTTATATCGACAGCGTATCGGGTGTTACCTGTGAGCTTCCAATCCCGAAACGTCTGGCAAAGCCGAATGTCACCTGGAAAGTCGGCTGGAAATACGACAAGACAAGTCCGGTTGAGGTGTCATCCTTCAGATCCGGCGGACTGCGTGTCAGTCTGACTGCAGATGCAGCAAGCATCCCGTCAGGAGGAAGTGCTTATCTTCTGAAGGCTTATATCTATGACAGCGAGCAGGCAGCAGCGGCAGCGACCGACAGCGATCCGGGAGAGCAGTTCCTGGCATCTTATCCGGCGGACGGATCTCTGGTACAGATGAGTGTCACTGATTCCAGAAATTATTATCAGAATCTGACGAACCTTTCGATACAGCATGCCGGAAAATGGATCGTATTCTATGCGAGAATCTCTTCCGGAGGCGGAAACATCAGCTCACTCTGGACAAAATCCGCAGCGTTTCGGCTGCCGTATGTAAAACTGGAAGCACCGACGGTTTCATCTGATACAAAAACTTATAAAGTAAAAGCAAAAGTAACTGAAAATCCAGATATTCCGGGACAGGAGAAGACATGGAATGTACAGCACACCGTTCTTATGTGGGACAGCGTAGAATGTGCCAATCTCTACAGCATCGATCTTGCCGGAAACATGACCGATCCGAACTCACAGACCGGAAAAACACTGATCAGTGCGAAAGTCCGTGTTCAGGAAATGTCAGACGGCACCGTGGAAGTGCAGCAGTATGTCTCCCAGAAGAATAAAGACACCGGAGCGAACGAGTGGGTATGGAAATCCGTGGCAAAGAGCACGGACAGTTCACAGCCTGCCGGAACATCCGTTTACAAACTGAGCAGCTACAGTGTTGCAATCTCTTCCAATTATAAGGCATTGAATCAGGCAGAAGTTTATTATGAACTTACCCTGACGGCAGAACTGGAAGTCACGAAAAAAGCAGACGGAGGCTTTTCTTACACACTGAAACTTCCGGATGCGGCAAAAGTAACTGCAGATGACGGAACTGTCATCACACACAGTGATCTTGCAGTCACCGAAAGTGCTGCATTTAAGGCAAATGTAACAGACAACTTGAGTGAACAGGGCAGTGCAGCTTATGCAGAATCTGCTGCAAATGAGATCAAATGGACAAATTAACGGAGGGAACCTATGATAAGGCATGGCCTGGAACAGTTAAAAGCAAATGGTAAAAAAGGAGTATCGATGGCACTTGTACTGTGCATTTCTGCCTTCTTTATGGCATTTGCAGCTGCAATCCTCTACACGGCGGGCGTTGTGACGGCTCAGTCCACGCACCGCCTGGAAGAGGAACGCTGTTACAGGCTTGCCAAAAGCTATGCGGAGGTACTGGGAAGAGAGCTGACCAGATATCAGAACAAAGGCGATACGGCAGCAGCCGGGAGCTTCTATGCATTTGCCAATCAGTTTCTGGACGGAGAACGCTATCTGGAATACAACTCCGATTATCCGGATACTTCCAAGTATCAGTATGTGCTGGATACCACAGATTTGAGTGACATTACAAAATCCGGCAGCCTGCCGGAAAACTTTGGGAACCTTCGCATCACCCTGAGCAAAGAAAAGAACAGCAGCGAAAATCAGACAGAATTAGAAGGCGGCGAGATCCCGGTACAGACCGGTAGTTATGATGCCGTCATCGCCGAAAAACAGAATATTTCTGTCCGGCAGTATATTTTTACGGTAGAAGTTACGGCATATTTTAATGATATGACCTATGCCTACAGCACCGAGTACACCAGAGAAGAGAAATACAATGTCCAGTTCTCACACAACGGCACGACCATTGTGTGGGATACAGACGATCAGGTCTGGAAAGTGGGTAACACCAGCGGAAATGAATACAGTTTTGATAATTCTGATCTGATCCAGTACAAATACCTGACCGGAAGCACAACGTCGTGTATCTTTGTAGAAAATGCAGATATACAGGAGGAAACTGCCGATGCGGAAACATAAGAAAACAAGAGCCAACAACGGCGAGACATTAGTGGAAGTGACGGCAAGTATTTTTATCTTTCTGATCATGCTTGGCATCATACAGGGGGCGATCTCCTACAGTCAGGCATCCCTTGCCAAAAACAAAGAGATCCGAAGCGAGAATGTAAAAATCATCGAAGGACTGCAAAGTGCCGCCACACAGGAAGAAATGGTTAAAAATATGCAGTTTGTGGCGACCAATTCCGACCTGACGGTAAAAGGAAATCTGGTCTTTACCATCAATACCTCACTGGTCAGCAAGACCGTCATCTATACGGACAGCAAAGGCGAGACGAAAAGTACATCCTTCTATATGTACGAATCAGTGGATGACGGCAGCGGCAGTAACTCCGACTCCGATTCCGCCACACCGGACGGAGGTGACGGATCGTGAAAAAAATAACAGAGATCCTGCGTAAGAAACAGGGCACAACAATGGTAGAAATGATGGTCACACTGCTCCTGATCAGCATCATGATGACCATGGCAGTATCGTCCCTAAGCTCCGCATCACATATCTTTATGCAGATGCAGAAAACCCAATATGCCCAGTCCATCCTCGATACGGTGATGACAGAACTGCGGGCGATCACAAAAAATGCCAGTTCCTACATAAAAATATACGAAAATGCTAAGAATATTGCAAATTCTACTGGTAATTGTGATGGCAATGCGATAGAATTTATAAATGAAGAAGGTTATGCAGTTCTGGTGTCAACCTATGGTTGTGATGACACCGAACTGTACATAGGGGACAATGTCATCGGAACTGCGAAAGCAGTGGAAGAAGGACAACTTCTGACCAGATATTATTTTGTGGACGGCGGAACATATACTTACGAAAAAGACGGAAAAGCAGCGGCGAGAGCCGTGGCGGCCGTATACGGCAAAGGCTTTTATATGGGCAACTATTTAAAGATTACCTACTCTTGGCCGGACGGAGCACAGGAAGAAGGTGTGACCGATCATATCCTTGCGACTGTCGCACTTTACAGTGATGCAGATTATCAAGATCCCATCGCAGAAGACAGCGAAGTCCTCGAATTCCGCCACAAAATAGCATGCAAGACCGACATAACGGCTATTGCACAGAAAGACTAGGTACGAACGCCGGCACCGAGGCGATTGTATAAATAATAAACGAAAGAAAGAGGAGAGAAAGAGATGTTCAAAAAACTCAAAGAGAACAACAAAAAAGGATTTACTCTGGTAGAGCTGATCGTTGTACTGGTAATCCTGGCAATCCTGGCAGCACTGCTGATCCCGGCACTGACAGGTTACATTGATAAAGCAAGAAACAAGAGTATCGTAGCAGAAACAAGGCAGACCGTAATGGCTGCACAGACACTGGTAGATGAGAAGTATGCAAATAATGCGTCAACTGCAATTACTGTTGCACCTGCTGGAACAGTTACCTATGATGAGGTGAGAAAACTGGCAGAAACAACAGGAAAAATTTCTAGCGTAGAAGTTAATAACGACGGTAAAATTACATCCCTTACCTATTCAAATGGTGGAAGAACATGTACATATAGTTCTGTAGCACAGACTAATAGCTCAGATGGAAACTATAATGTAACAAAGGGAGATACTCCTGAAGCATAGTTTAAAAGTGACATAAATCCATCAGAAAGCGAGTAAACCATGATGTCAACACAGCGAAATGAAAATGAATCTTTTCAGATTTCAATTCAATATCGCATTCTCAGAATGGTTTTACTCGTTCTGGTGGTGATCCTGCCGGCGGTCGTTACAGTTATACCTGGGGTACTCCGAATTCTTTATCGGGCAGACGCTCAGGTAGCTCTGGGGCATGCAAAATCGGTGCGGCTGGTACTTCAGATGACTGGCAGGGAGACTTACGGCGAGAGCAGATCTTTTTGTGACGCCTCACGGGAAGGGGCGTCACAGAGAGCGTCTGTGCACCTCTGCAATCCGCCGGAGGCTATATCGAAATGAGAGGATCATTTCACCAAAAATATTACAGGACGAGTAACAGGAGAAGAAAATGTTAACAGCAGTAGAAGCAATCCTATGGTTTTTAAGGTTTCTGTTCGGAGCCTGTATTTTCAGTTTTTTAAATGTTGTTATTGACAGGATGCCGCGTGGTGAGAGCGTGGTGAAAGGCCGCAGTCACTGTACGAACTGTGGAAGAGTTTTAACGGCATGGGAATTGATCCCGTGTTTCAGTTTCCTTGCACTGAAAGGCAGATGCAAGGGATGCAAAAGCCAGATCCCGGTAAGGGATTTCTGGTCAGAAGTGACAGGAGGAGCAGCTTTCTGTGGCTGCGTTTTGAGTTATGGCTGCGGCAGTTCCGGGATTTTATCCCTGAAGGGCGCAGTGATTTTTGCGTATTTAGGAATATTACTTGTGGTAGCCCGGATTGACTGGGATACTCAGATTATATATGACCGGTTTCACATTTTGATCCTTCTGCTGGGAGTGGCAGCACTGTGGCTGTTCCCGGAACATGGTATGGTTGACCGACTGATCGGGGCGGTGATCATTTCTGTTCCGATGCTTCTGCTGGCTCTTATTATACCGGGGGCATTTGGCGGAGGCGATATCAAACTGATGGCAGCGTCCGGATTCTTTCTGGGGACAGGCCCGGTGGTCTGTGCCATGTTTTTTGGCCTTCTGACCGGAGGCGGATACGGGGCGGCGATGCTGCTGGGAAAGAAGCTGGAGAAAAAAGACCACTTTGCATTTGGCCCGTTCCTGGCATTTGGCCTGGCACTGGCAGTATTTTTCGGAGATCAGATCGTGAACTGGTATTTGAGCCTTTTATCTTAGTCGGAGAAGACTCCCGCTTCTATAAGTGGCGAACAACGAAGTGTAGAATGCACAGCGATTCTGTTGGGTAAAATAAAACCTCATAAAAACGGCACAACAGAAGAAAGGAAAAAGGAATGGCACGTTTTCGATATACGGCGAAAAGCATGGATGGCAAAACAAAGCGGGGCACGATGGAAGCCCTGACGGAAAATGCCATGATCCAGGAGCTGAAATCGCAGGGACTTTTCCTTGTGGAAGCCAAAAACCTGACCGAAGCCAAGGGCTATAAAAAGCTTAATGCGAAACAGCTGGCGGGATTCTGTAAAGAGCTGTCAACGCTGCTCGCATCCGGAGTCAGCCTGGTGCGTGCACTGGATATTATCTCCGATCAGGAGGGAATCGACCCGAAAGAACGTGAGATCTATCAGGCGGTTCTGCTGGATCTGCGAAAAGGTATCGGCCTTTCCGACGCCATGGAGAGCAAAAAATGTTTTCCGGATCTGATGATCGGTATGATCCGTGCCGGTGAGGGAAGTGGTAATCTGGATCAGGTTACGGAGCGACTGACCTTGCAGTACGAAAAAGATTATAAACTGACGCAGCAGGTCAAATCTGCGATGACGTATCCGGTGGTTTTACTGGTGCTCTGCGTGGCGATCGTCATTCTGATCGTAACGTTTATCCTGCCGCAGTTCCAGTCATTATTTGACCAGATGGACAGCCTTCCGGTGCCGACGGAGATCCTGATCGCGATCTCAGATTTCCTGGTGCAGAAATGGTATGCGGCACTTTTGATCGTATTTACCGTTTTCATGCTGATCCGTATTATCATGGCAATCCCCGCTGTGCGAAGACAGATCGATTACCGGAAAGTACATATGCCGGTCTTCGGAAAGCTGTTTAAGATCATTTATACGGCACGTTTTGCGAGAACCCTGAGCAGCCTGTATTCGAGCGGTATGCCGATCGCAACGGCACTTGGCATCGCCGGAAACACGATCGGAAACAGCTATGTCGAAGGCCAGTTTGAGCAGGTTGTGGCACTGGTGCGAAGCGGTATCCCAATGTCACAGGCACTGCGGGAGGTAGATGGATTACAGAAAAAACTTGCCAGCACGATTCTTGTCGGCGAAGAGAGCGGACGACTGGATGTCATGCTGGATTCCATCGCACTGTCTCTGGAGGCAGATGCCGAAGAAGCGACCAAACGCATGGTAACGCTGATGGAGCCGCTTTTAATTATGATGATGGCGGTGATCGTCGGATTTATCATGATCGCAGTTATGTTGCCGATCTACGAATCTTACAGTGCGATTGAAAATTCATAGTTGCGAGTTACACTTATAATTAGGCAAAAGATGCCATACGAATTGCTGCACAATGGGATTTTATTATACAGAGGAGGAAAAGATGAGCGATACGGTCATTGTTTTGCAGGACGAATGTATCCTTACTGCGAGCGGAAAAGCGGGGAAGCTGCCGAAAATCGACAGGGTGAGCCGTATCCCGATCGAGCCGTTTGGCGATACATTTGAACAGTGGAAAGCTGCATTAAAAGAATATAATGAGGAATACCTGCCGAAATCTTTAAAGATTGTGTTGCCGGCATCTTATTCTTCCGCACGTATCACTCAGGTGCCTTATGCGGTGGGACGTCAGCTTTCGAAGATGGCGAAAAATGTCGTGGATGAGCACAAAGGCGAGGATATTGCGGACTACAGCGTGGTTCAGAGCGACAAAAAGCAGGGGGTCTGCCTGTGCTGCGGAAGTGCACAGAATGATGTCATTAAGCAGATTCTGGATTTCTGTACAGAGTTGAAGATCACGGTAAAAGAAATATCGATTCCGATGGAGGGCTATTTAAAGCTTCTGTCGCAGAGCAGGGTTTATAAGAATAAAACAGCGATTTTTCTGCTGTTTGAGGAGAACAGTGTTATCAGTGTTCTTTATAAAGAAGGTATGTGTCTTTACACGACAAGGAGCCGTATCTTCAGCGAACCGGGAACCTTAAATTTCGGTACTGAGATCGTGAGAAGCATTTCCGGTATGATGCAGTTCTATGCGACCACGAAATCAGAGACTCCGATCACCGATGTCTATTATACCGGCTGTCTGGAGGACGATTTCGAAGTCAGCATTGAGGGTATCAAAAATATGAACCTGAATGTCCGGAAAATGAAGATCGACATTCCATTTCAGGCAAAAGGCGATCCGCAGTTCTGGCTGTCCTGCATCGGCGGTATGATCGTCGATAAAAAGAAAAAAGAGATCAACCTGCTTCCGGCATGGAAAGAGGCCAATAAAGAAGAAGTCATAAAGAATGTGGATATTTTAAGTCATATCCTGGTTCCGCTGGCAACGCTCGGTGTCTGTATGGTGCTGTTTGCGGCGGTAACCGTCTGGAATCTGCATACGCAAGGGCAGATCAACGATGTTAATGACTGGATCAACGATGAGCAGGTGCAGGCGGCTTATCAGGAGGCGAATGCCATTCAGCAGAAGAGCGACAAGCTGGCGGAGGCACAGGATCAGGTGCGGCAGATGACGGCAAACCTCGATACTTACCCGGATCTGACAAAAAAAATGATCTCGACGATCGAGAATGCCAGCGGCCGTGATATGGAAGTGCATATCAAGACGATGGATGCCGATACCGGAAAGCTGACGTTTGATGCGGTCAGTCAGAAAGTTATTGATATACCGACTTATGTGCAGAAACTTCAGAAAACAGGATTATTTGCATCGTTGGATTACACCGGTTACACCTACCAGAGTCAAGAAAAAACATATTCTCTGGCACTGTCTTGCATTTTGAAATCCGATGAGACAGAGACAGAAATCGAGACGGGAGGTGCGGAAAATTGAAATTAGAGCTGGAGTTAAAGCCGGGCGACATCGTTCTTTTAAAGGTGCTGGCGTGCGTTCTGATCATTTTCTTCACATTTCGTTTTCTGATCCTTCCGGGGGTCGGGAAACACCAGGATCTCGATCTGGAGAAAACACAGGTGGAAGAGCAGCAGATGGAGATGCAGCAGATGATCGATTCCAGGCCATTTATCGAGGAAAAGATCATCAAACAGCAGTCGGAGCTGAAAGAGCTTTCCAAAGGTTATTACGACCTGATGGAAAATCAGCAGGTGGATGAGCTGGTCACAGGGATCATTTTAAAGCATAATCTGTTTCCGGTGAATTTAAGCATTTCCGAGACAACACCGGGCATCCCGATGTCTTATATTCTGGCTTCCGCCAAGGCATCTGAGACGCATGTGCTCACCGCCGAAGAGGAATTAAACGGTGAGACTGAGGTAGAAACGGACGGGGACGGCACCGATTCAGGTTTTTACGCTGCACCACAGTTTGACTATACAAACACTACCATGGTTTCGGTCACGGTCCAGGGAAGTGAGAGCGAGATCAAATCCTTTCTCGATGATCTGGCGAGAAATTATCCGGGGATTCAGGCACGTTCCTTTGAACTGAGCAATACGATCTATGTGAGTGAGAATTTAAAAAGCGTGCAGAGCATGAACTGCCGGTGTGATCTTGCCGTATATACCTGCGGAGAAATCGGAGGTGAATCGCTGATTGAAGACGAATCTTAGAATCGGTGAAATTCTTACTGAGAAGGGCTATGTCACAGAAAAGCAGATCAGTCAGGCATTAGCATATCAGAAAGAACATAGAGATAAACGAGTGGGACAGATCCTGATGGAGCTTGGATTTGTCACCGAGACGCAGGTACTGGAGGCACTGGCGAGCAGACTTCAGCTGCGGATCGTAGATGTGGCACAGCTGGTCATAAACATAGAAGCCGTTGCCATGATCGATAAAGGACTGGCAGAAAAGAACCTGATCCTGCCGGTTCATGTCAAAGACCACAATATGCAGATCGTGACGAACGACCCGCTGAATTATTTCGCACTGGAGGAAGTAAGACAGCAGAGTGGATGTCAGTTGGAAATCCTGCTGAGTGAGGAAGCACCGCTGAAACAGGCGATTTCCTATTATTTTGCCGAGGTCAGTGCCAGAAGAGCTGCCAAACAGGCAAACGTTGGATTCTCCACATCGAGTGCGATGGCTGAAATGGAGATCGAAAATCTGGACAACAGTGACGATGAAGCACCGATCATCAGGCTTTTGAACAGTCTGATCGAGCGTGCCATCAAGACGGGGGCGAGCGACGTTCATATTGAGCCGTTTGAAAAAGAGACCCGTGTGCGTATGCGTATCGACGGCGTGATCATGGAGTATGTAAATATCCAGCGAAACATCCATGCACCGCTGATCGCACGTATCAAGATCCTGTCAAACCTGGATATCGCCGAGAGGAGACTGCCGCAGGACGGACATTTCCGAGTGTCGCTGGACGATGGCCAGGTCAACATTCGAGTTTCTATTCTGCCGACTGTGTTCGGTGAAAAAGCCGTTATGCGAATCATGGCTTTCAACGGCAAACTGGAGCATGCGGACCATTTCGGTATGGATGAATACAGCTATAAACAGTTTGCACCGCTTCTGAATTATCCGAACGGGATCATTTATATCACAGGGCCGACCGGAAGCGGAAAATCTACGACACTGTACATGATCCTGGAATACCTGACCGGAAGAAACATTAATATTTCCACAATCGAAGACCCGGTGGAGAAGAACCTTCCGGGTATCAACCAGACACAGGTAAACCCGGTCGCAGGTCTGACGTTTGATGTGGGACTGAGGGCACTGATGCGACAGGACCCGGACGTTATCATGGTAGGTGAGACGCGAGACGGTGAGACAGCCGGAACCTCAGTCCGTGCGGCGATCACCGGTCATGTGGTATTAAGTACCTTACATACAAACGATGCCGTATCCAGTATCGTGCGACTCGAAGATATGGGTGTGGAGACCTATCTGGTGGCGAACTCCCTCGTCGGTCTGGTGGCACAGCGACTGCTGCGAAAAGTCTGCCCGAACTGTGCAAAAGAAGTGGAAACAACCGAGCAGGAGCGGCTTTTTCTGGGTGAAGACGTCAAGATCGTGCGAAAAGGCATGGGATGCTCCCAATGCAACAACACCGGCTACAAAGGCCGTATTGCCGTGCATGAGATCCTGGCAATCGACAACACCGTCCGCCGCATGATCGTCAATCACAATTCCGTGGAAGAGATCTCAGCCTATGCAAGAGAACATCAGCATATGCGAACCCTGAAAGAGAGCGGACTGATCCTGGTAAAAGAAGGAATGACAACACCGGAAGAACTGATGAAGATCAGTTATGAATAAAGACAAAAAGGAAGATACGATATGGCAGCAATAGAATTTAACAATCAGAAAATGGATGCGATCATCCGGGAAGCGAGAGCCTGCGGAGCGTCCGACATCCACATTTCCGAAGGGATGCAAACCAGATATCGCGTGCATGGCAGACTGGTGCAGGCACAGACACAGTACAGTGCAGACGAAACCGCAGAACTTCTGCAATCCATGATGAACGAAAAACAGAAAAAACATTTCGCAAACGGAAACGATGCCGACTTTGCAATCCGCACATCGGACGGATGCCGCCAGCGTGTCAATGTATTTCGCCAGCAGAAAAAAATAGCAGCCACGATCCGACTCTTAAATTCCACGATCCCGACGCTGGAAGAACTGAAAATGCCGACCATTTTATATAAAATGGCAATGGAGCCGCGTGGACTGATCCTCGTTACCGGACCGACCGGAAGCGGAAAATCAACCACCCTTGCAGCTATGATCGAGCATATGAACCAGAACAGCGACCGCCATATCATCACCATCGAAGATCCGATCGAGTACGTGTATGAGAGTAAACAGTCCCTGATCCATCAAAGAGAAGTTGGCGAAGATATTACCGATTTTGCGTCTGCGATCCGCAGTGCCCTGCGAGAAGACCCGGATGTCATATTGGTAGGAGAGATGCGAGATTACGAGACAATTTCCACAGCACTGCTCGCTGCCGAGACCGGACATCTCGTACTTTCCACACTGCATACGACCGGAGCGGCACAGACCGTAGAGCGTATCGTAGATGCCTGCCCGACCGGGGGACAGAACCAGGTGCGTGCCCAGCTCGCCGGAACATTAAAAGGAATCGTCAGCCAGTGCCTGATCCCATGCGGCGGTGGAACAGCCCGCATGGCAGCGACCGAACTTCTTGTCGGTACGGATGCCATCCTCAACCTCGTCCGCGAAGGAAAGGCACACCAGATCCCGGCAATGATGCAGACTGGAAGCAGCAGCGATATGCATACCCTGAATATGGATCTGTCCAGACTCGTGCGGCAGGGATTTATCACAAGAGACGATGCGATCGCTTATACCAACAATAAAGCGGAAGTGGGGCAGTATTTATAAAAAGATGACAACGAACCTCGCAGCAAGAATGCCGGAGGCATTCTTGAATATATTGATTTACTCACGTAACTCTTTGCGTATGCTTATTATCATAACGAGAAAGCACAGGCTGCCTCCGATAATATTTGAGATTGGTTCTGCAAGGAATACGCCGTCTGTTCCCATATGAAATGCATACGGGAGCAGATAAGTTATAGGAATAACGATGATTACTTTACGGAGTAGGGAGAAGAAGATCGCCTGTTTCTTTTTGTTTAAGGATTTAAATATAGTCTGTCCGATGTATTGCAGAAGCATGAAAATAAACGCTCCGAAATACAGTTTCATGGCAGGGACGGCATCTGCCAGCAGAGTCTTATCAGAACTGAAAATGCTGATCAGAAATTCCGGTGCAAGAATGATCGCAAGCCATGCCAGCAGTGTATAAATGAGTGCCATGATTCCCATGGTAACAGCTGCCTGTTTTACACGTTTGTAACGATGAGCACCATAATTGTAGCTGATAATAGGAGAAGAACCTTCCGTGATTGCATAGATTGGTGTCTCAACCACCTGACGCACGCTGGAGATGATTGTCATGACAGAAATATAGAGCGTTCCGCCGGTGACAGAAAGTACGTGATTGCAGCAGATTGTTACCAGGCTGTTTGTCAGCTGCATGATAAATCCGGCAGTTCCGAGGCTGATGATATTTTTCGCATATTTTGAAGAGGCACGGATTTCTTCTCTGTGCAGCAGACGAACCTTGTATTCTGCCTTGCAAAGCAGAAAATGAAGTACGAAAGCAGCCGACAAAATCTGTGAGATGACGGTTGCGATTGCAGCACCCCGGATTCCCATGCCGAACGCAAAAATAAAGATCGGATCAAGGATCAGGTTGGCAACAGCACCGATCACCACCGAGATCATACCGGTGGTCGCATATCCCTGGGCGTTGATAAAAGGATTCATGCCGGTCGCGACCATGGACGGAAACGTTCCAAGCAGATAGATCATCAGATAAGGACAGGCATAGTCAAAATTCTCACGGCCGGCACCAAACAGCGTGAGAATGGGTTTTGCAAAGATCAAACCGGTCAGCATCAGAAGGATTGAGCAGAGCGTCAGCATGGAAAATGAAGTATGCATGATCTGACAGGCATTTTCGTGATCACCCTTTCCACGCTCGATCGAAAAGAGCGGTGCACCGCCGCTTCCGAACAGGTTGCTGAAAGCAGTGATGATCACAATGATCGGAAAACAGAGTCCGACCGCTCCAAGAGCCGTTGTGCCGATATCCGGGATACGTGCAATATAGATGCGATCCACGATATTATAAAGCAGACTCAGAATCTGAGCGACCAGCATGGGCAGAGCCGCTTTTAAGATATTGTCGGTGATTTTTCCATTTTCAAAATCAATTTGTTTCAAAGTAAACCGTCCTTTCTTCGTTGGTGTTTCTGGTAGTTAAGTATAACATGAATCAGGCGAAATGGAAATGCCAGGTGTTTTGCTAAAATGCTTTCTGACAAAGAATATTAGTACATGTGCAAATAAACGAATTTCCCGAAAGGCACTTAAGCGAAAGTTTTTTCTTTCCAGTGGGAAAAACATAAATAGTTTCTTATTATTTGTGTTGACTTTAATTATGCTTTTGAAATGTATTGAAATAATGAGAGTTGTATGTTAATATAATTTCAAAGCATATTTCTTAACATTCTTGGCATCCTGCCATCTATATTTTCTAAATTCACATTTCAGAAATTCATGCTTTTCAATCAAACAAATCAATTTAAAAAGCAGGAGTTTCAAACTGTGAAAAAGAAAGCATAGACCGTATGCTGTTTTCTGACCGCAAAAATTTATTATCTCTTTATAATGCAGTCAGCGGTTCTCATTATGATGATCCGGAAAAACTGGAAATCATCACACTGGAAAATGCCATTTATATGGGAATGAAAAATGATCTGGCTTTCATCATCGGTACAGACTTGTTTCTGTATGAACATCAGTCTACTTATAGTCCAAATATGCCATTGCGAGATTTATTCTATATTTCCAGTGAATATCAGAAATTGGTCGATCATAAATCGCTTTACTCTTCATGCCTGCTGAAAGTCCCGGCACCACAGTTTATCGTATTTTATAATGGAACTGAAAAAAAGAAAGATCATTGGGTAAACCATTTGTCGGAAGCTTTTGAAAATCTGTCCGGTGAACCAAAACTGGAGCTGGAAGTTCTGACCTTAAACATCAACGAAGGGCATAATGAAGAGCTGATGGAACAATGCCAGACTTTAAGAGAATATGCACAGTATGTAAATTGTGTCCGTAAATATGCGGAGGAATTGGAATTGAATGAAGCAGTCAAGCTGGCTGTTGATGAATGTATCCGTAATAACATTCTCTCCGAATTTCTTCGTGCAAATAAATCGGAGGTGATCTCGATGAGTATATTTGAATACGATAAAGAAGAGGAAGAACGAAAACTCAGAAAAGCTGAATATGAAGCTGGTGTAGCTGATGGACTTAATACTGCACGCAGACGTAGACATTGCCGCCGAGGCTGATGGTGCCGGAGGTAATGCCGTGCCGGGCGAAGATGGTAGCCACCCGGTCGGAGGCGTAGCCCTTGGCGATGCCGCCCAGATCGACGGAGCAGCCCTCATCCAGAGAGATGCTGCAAAATTCGGACTGGTGGACGTGCTCATAGCCCACCAGAGGCAGCAGTGCGTCGATCTCCGTCTGAGAGGGGACGCGGGGACTGTCGGAGGTGATGCCCCACAGTTCCACCAGCGGGGCGATGGTGATATCGAAGGCACCGTCCGTTTCCTGGCTGTGCTGCAGCGCCCACGACAGCAGCTGCGCACCGTCCTCGTCCCAGACGGCGGAGCCGTCACGGTTCAGACGGGAGACCTCGCTGGTGTCCACCGTGCGGGAGAGGGAGGATTCCAGCGTGTTGACGGTGCGGCTCAGGTCAGTCAGCACATCATCAGCGCCGTCGCCGATGGCCACGAAGGTCATGTAGGTGTCCATGGCGAAGAGCTCCAGCGTCTCACGCTTCTGTGTGCCGCAGGCGGCGAGCGACAGGGCCATCAGCGCGGCCAAGATAAGGCAGGCAAATCGTTTCACAGTTCCCGCCGCCCTTCCAGCGCACGCATGAGCGTGGCGTCGTCGGCGAATTCCAGGTGGCCGCCCACGGGAATACCATAGGCCAGGCGGGTGACCTTGACGCCGAAGGGCTTGAGCAGCCGGGCGATGTACAGCGCCGTAGCCTCGCCCTCGGTGTCCGGGTTGGTGGCCATGATGACCTCAGTGATGCCGCCCTGGGCCACGCGGTCCAGCAGGGATCTGATGTGCAGATCATCGGGCCCCACGTGGTTCATGGGGGACAGCACGCCGTGAAGCACATGGTAACGGCCGCGGTACTCCCGGCTGCGCTCGATGGCGATCACGTCCCGGGGGTCGGCCACCACGCAGATGGTGGCGTCGTCGCGCTTCTGGTCGGCACAGATGGGACACAGGCCGCCGGCGGTCAGGTTCTGACACACGGGGCAGAGGGTCACGTTGCGCTTGGCGTCCATGATGGCGTCGGCAAAGGCCTGGGCCTCCTGCTCCGGCAGGGACAGCACGTAGAAGGCCAGCCGCTGGGCGGATTTATAGCCCACGCCCGGCAAGCGGGCGAACTGCTCCACTAATTTTTCCAGCGGGGCGGGAAAATACTCCATAGGATGTTACCCTCTCAGTTCTTTGATCTTGGCGGGGATGTCCGCAGCCTTGTATACGGCGCTGCCGGCCACCAGCACGTTGGCGCCGGAGGCGATGCAGAGCTTGCAGGTGTCGCCATCCACGCCGCCGTCTACCTCCAGTTCACAGGCAGGGTTCATGGCATCGATATAACCGCGGATGGCTTGGACCTTGGGCATCATATCGGCCATAAACTTCTGACCGCCGAAGCCCGGCTCCACGGTCATGACCAGGATCAGCTCCACCCTGTCGATGAAGGGCAGGACGGCGCTGGCCGGAGTCTTGGGCTTGACGACCACACCGGCCTTTTTGCCCTTGGCGTGGATCTTGTCAAGGGCGGAGAGAATATTCTCCTCGGTGTCCGCCTCCACATGACAGGTGACGATGTCCGCGCCGGCGTCGCAGAATTGCTCTACATAGCGGACCGGGCGATCGATCATCAGATGGACATCCAACGGCAGGGCGGTGGTGGGACGAATGGACTTGACTACCGGGATGCCGATGGAGATGTTGGGCACGAACAAGCCGTCCATCACGTCCACATGGACGTAGTCGGCGGTGGAGATCTTTTCGATGTCACGGGCCAGGTAGGCAAAATCCGCGGACAGGATGGAGGGGGCGATCTTGATCATAGAGCAGCTTCCTTTC
>OKRU01001306.1_pt1 | contig 24716 bp, 19 predicted proteins | sample 1601131 | NCBI WGS metagenome assembly OKRU01 (sample SAMEA3541558, study PRJEB24748) | human gut metagenome | biome: human gut; feature: human-associated habitat; material: faeces | place: China | collected 2012
CAAAATAATCACGATATTTAATCGCTTCTTCCTCTTTACCTTTTACCACTTTGGAAGTAATCACTGCCTGACGGGTAAATTGGTTACGTATTTGGTTACGTGCTCGCTCGTCTTCATTTATCTGTTCGGCGATAATGTCTCGTGCACCTTTCAGTGCATCTTCTTCATCTTTTACATCTCCTTTTACAAATAACCGTGCTTTACTCATGATGTCTGTTTCGCGCTGCATCATGATTGTCATGGCAAGCGGTTCTAACCCTTTCTGGCGTGCTACTTCCGCACGTGTTTTCCGTTTGGGTTTATAAGGTAAATAGATATCTTCCAGTTCTGTGCTATCCCAGCAAGCGATAATGCGTTTTTTTAGCTCGTCGGAGAGTTTCCCTTGTTCTTCAATTGTTTCGAGAACCGTGTTTTTTCTTTTCTCCAATTCGCAGAGTTTATCATGCTGTTCTTTGATGTTCCCGATCTGCACTTCGTCCAATCCGCCGGTAACCTCTTTACGGTAACGGCTGATAAAAGGAATGGTTGCCCCGTCATTTAGGAGGCCTAATGTATTGTTTACCTGTTTCTCGGCTATCTTTAAAGCCGAAGCTATCATTTGAGGAAATATATTCATGGTGTTTATGATACTTTGATGTTGCGCAAAGATAGCATATTTTTATCTCAAAATAAGGTCGGACAAGAAAACATACGGTCGATGGTTTGCAAACGATAGGAGTTTGTAATCAATCGACCGTATCTTTGTAATCAAACGACCTGATGTTTTTTTTAATCATCGAGATGTTTTTTAAATTCACTTCGATGTTTTTTAAAATCAACCTGATGATTGTTTCAAAACTAGCGGAAGTTAAAAATGCTGCATTTTGCTGACGTAGACTCCTGTTAAAATGGAATTGTTTTTATTTATCCTTCAATCCTTCAGCTTTTGGAGAATATGTTTGATAATCAGTGCTCTTAGACTGAAAGATCCTCTTGAAAAAGGTTCAGGACCAGAGGTATCAAAATACATATTCCGTCTTTCAGCTGAAGGATAGCATCATTCAGCCTAACGTGTTATGAATCAAACGTAAATACGGAAACTGAAGGATGAAAGAGCTTTAAAACATCGTTCTGTATTAGAAGTCTTCTATTTCTTCGTATTCCTTTTCCCGGTAAACATTCAATTGGTTTCTAAGAAAATGAATTTCTTGTTGCATACTTTGCATTCTGTCCAGTAGATGATGAATGGCATCTATTCCGGCAATATTAATGGAAAGGTCGTAATACATCCGGGTATATCTTTCCAGATCTGCCAACTGAGAAACAAACAGATACTTTTCCTTATTCATTTCCTGAATCTCAATTAATCCGTCTTCTTCCAGCATGAGGATAAATGACGGTTCTATATGGCATTTGTTGCAGTATTCACTGACAATAATTAAATCGGTTTGCATAATTCAATCGTTTTATTATTTACTATTTTGCAATTCCCGGAATAATTCCTTTTGCTTTTCTGTTAATCCCGTAGGTATAGTAATGGAATAGGTGACAATTAAATCACCGGCCTTACCTTCCTGCTTATAGACAGGAAAACCTTTTCCCTTCAGTCTTACCTTTGTTCCGTTTTGCGTTTCGGGTTTGACTTTCAGCTTAACTTTTCCATCAAGTGTTTCTACGGTTTGCTCACCTCCTAATATAGCGGTATACAGGTTGAGTGGAGCGGTGATATACAGGTCATCTCCCAGTCGTTTGAAAGTAGCATCTTCCGGAATAACGAATGTGATATATAAATCACCGTTCGGTCCGCCATTGATACCCGGTGCGCCGTGCCCTTTCAATTTGATGGTTTGCCCGTTTGCCACACCTGCCGGTATGGTAATACGAATGCTTTTCCCGTTCACATTGAGTATTTGTTTATGCGTTTGTGCAGCGTCACGCAATGATAATTGTAACTCTGCATTGTAATCCTGCCCCCTGAAACCGCCGCGATTCCCATTCCCGGTTCGTCCATGATTTCCGAATAAAGATTCAAAGAAATCGGAAAATCCACTTTCGTTTCCTCCGAAACCACCTCCAAATCCTGAACCATCAAAGCCCTGTCCGGATGAATACCAGTATTCACCTCCACCACCGCTACCAGCATGTCCTCGATACTGTTGCTTCTGTGCTTCAAACTCATCAGCATGTTTCCAGTGTTCACCGTATTCATCGTATTTTTTACGTTTCTCGGGATCGCTCAACACTTCATTTGCTTCGTTTATTTCTTGAAATTTATCTTTGGCACTCGGATCGTTCGGATTCAGGTCAGGATGATATTTCCTAGCCAGTTTACGGAATGCTTTTTTAATGTCATCCTGTGAAGCGCTTTTATCCACTCCGAGTACCTTGTAATAATCTATATAAGCCATGTTCTCGAATATTTAGTTTAACATGTTTTATTAGACTGACAACAAAAAAAGAACCGTTTAGTTGTTGCTGCCTCTCTTTTTTATAATTATTATGTTAATCTTGTTTTTTGTGTTTTTTTCTAGATATATCCGATATTTGCATTATATTTGCAACTAATTAATTATTATTGTTAATAGTCTGCTCATAAGTAAAAGTGAAACTCAAGAGGATAAAATATATTATTCTGGTTTTTATGCTGCTTATCTTGCCTTGGGTAAGTGTTCAGGCTGATGCACCGCAAGAAAAATACATACTTGTTATTAGTTCTTATAATCCTGAAACAGGGCAGGTCGCGGAAAATCTATCTTCTTTTTTAGATGAATATAAACGTTTAGGCGGCACTAAGTCTGTGATTATCGAGAATATGAACTGCAAGAGCTTTTCTGAATCTGTGTTATGGCAGAAACAGATGGCTGATATCTTAGAGAAATATGACCGTAATGTTTCTCCTGATTTGATAATTCTTTTAGGGCAAGAAGCATGGTCTGCCTATTTGTCACAAAGTAAGGTGCTTCCCTCGCGTATTCCTGTCATGTGTGGCATGGCGAGTCGTAATGCTATTATTTTACCGACAGATACAACTGCTCTTGCCGATTGGGAGCCGGAAAGCATTGACGCTTTTAAGGATGTAAGAAATTGTAATATTGTAGCCGGATTTGCCTATGAGTATAACGTTACAAAGAATATAGAGTTAATAAAAAAGTTATATCCTGAAACAAAAAATATAGCTTTCCTCTCTGATAATACATACGGAGGAGTGTCTATGCAAGCGCTTTTCCGTAAAGAAATGAAGCAGTTTCCTGAATATAATCCGATATTGCTTGATGGAAGAAAGTATTCTATTTATACGATTGTGCCGAAAATTATAGATTTGCCGAAAAACACAGTCTTGTTGTTAGGTACATGGCGTGTAGATATGAATGAGGGTTATTTTATGCGTAATGCAACTTATACTTTACGGGATGCCAATCCGAATGTGCCGGTCTTTTCACTTGCTTCTATCGGTATGGGATATTGGGCTATTGGAGGATATATGCCGAACTACAAAATAGTAGGCAAGGATATGGCTCGTCAGGTAGTTGACTTTTTTAGTGGGAAAGGCCAAAGCCAAGTACATATAGAATTTGTGCCCGGAAGCTATGTCTTTGATGCAACCAAATTAAAGGAGTTGAATATTTCTAAGGATATATTGCCTAAAAATGCCGAATATATAAATGTGTCGCATTCTTTCTTCGAAGAATATAAATACCGGATTATTGGTGTTGTTGCGGCTTTCCTAATCTTGCTTGCGGGATTTTTAGTTTCTCTTTATTTTTATATCCGTGCTAAATTGTTGGCGGATGATCTTATGAAATCTGAAGTGGAATTACGTAAAGCAAAAGATAAGGCAGAAGAGTCGAATCGGTTGAAAACCGCATTCCTTGCCAATATGAGCCATGAAATACGTACGCCACTTAATGCTATTGTCGGCTTTTCGAATGTTTTGGTGAGCAGTGATGTTACTCACGAAGAACAACAAAAATATTTTGATATTATTCAGACTAATTCAGGCTTATTACTTCACCTTATTAATGATATTCTTGATATTTCCCGTCTTGAATCAGGACGTATCAAATTTGTTTATGAGGATTGTGATATCGTCGGTTTGTGTCATAACGTAGTGGCAACTTCAGCTTATGCGAGAAAGACAAATGCGGTGTATAAGTTTGAATCTTCATTAGAAGAGTATACTTTGAGAACGGATGTACAGCGTTTACAGCAAATTTTGATAAATCTGTTGTCTAATGCAGCCAAGTTTACTCCTGAAGGTTCAATAACGCTTGATTTTGAAATAGATGAAGCTTCACAAATGGTTATATTTTCAGTAACAGATACAGGATGTGGTATTCCTATAGAAAAGCAAAAACAAGTTTTCGAACGTTTTGAGAAACTGAATGAATATGCTCAAGGTACCGGATTGGGACTTTCTATCTGTAAACTGATACTTAATATCTTTGGAGGAGATATTTGGATTGATCCTACTTATACGGGTGGGGCCAGATTCATGTTCTCTCATCCGTTGAAAGTGGAAGAACAACAAGAAGACTAATTTTCATGAAACGTATTAATTTTATTATCGTACTGCTGTTTGCTTTTTCATTATATTTGCAAGCACAGATTAGAGAGGTGAAGCTAAAGTTTGTAGAAACAAGTGATGTACACGGTAATTATTATCCTTATAATTTTATAGAAGATAAAGCATGGAACGGCAGTTTGGCTAGAGTTCATGCTTTTGTTGAAAAGAAAAGGGAAATATATAAGGATAATCTGATATTAGTCGATAATGGGGATATTCTGCAAGGACAACCGACTGCTTATTATTATAATTTTATAGATACGGTATCCATTCATCTAACTGCGGATATGATGAATTATATGGGATATAATGTCGGCAATATGGGGAATCATGATGTGGAAACCGGACATGCCGTATATGACCGTTGGATAAAAGAGTGTAATTTTCCGGTACTTGGAGCAAATATCGTTCGTGTATCAGATGGTACTCCTTATTTGAAACCCTACGAAATAATAGTGCGTGATGGCGTTAAGATAGCAATTCTGGGGATGATAACCCCTGCTATCCCAACTTGGTTGCCGGAAGCTTTGTGGCAGGGATTACGTTTTGACGATATGGAAGAAACGGCTAAAAAGTGGATGACAATCATTAAAGAAAAAGAGAATCCGGATATTATTGTCGGACTGTTTCATGCCGGTAAAGATGCGGTAAGAGTTGCGGATAAATATAATGAGAATGCTTCTGTTTCTATAGCACGAAATATTCCCGGGTTTGATTTCCTGTTTATCGGGCATGACCATTTACGAAATTGTTTTAAGGTGGCTAATATTGAAGGAGACTCAGTGCTGATCATGGATCCGGGCAGTCGGGCAGGCGTTGTGTCGAATGTCGATGTAAAGTTGACTTTGAAAGATGGGAAAGTGATAGATAAAAGAATTAGTGGTGTACTGTCCAATGTAGATAAGTATGGAGTAAGTGAGGAGTTTATGAAGAAATTTACTCCTCAATATGATGTGGTCAAGGCATTTGTCTCTAAGAAAATCGGAACTTTTACCCATGCTATCAGTACTAAACCTGCTTATTTTGGGCCGGCGGCTTTTATTGATTTTATTCATAAAATACAATTAAATCTAACTAAAGCTGATATTTCGTTTACCGCTCCATTATCTTATGATGCAGAAATACCGGGTGGTGACATAGAAGTAAGGGATATGTTTAATTTGTATAAATATGAAAATATGCTTTATACAATGCGTATGTCGGGGAAAGAGGTTAAAGGATTTCTTGAAATGTCATATGCTATGTGGACAAATCAGATGAAATCGGCAGACGATCATATTTTATTGTTGAAAGAAACGTTGGGCTCAGATGAAACATATTTCTTTAAGAATTTCAGTTTTAACTTTGATTCGGCAGCAGGGATTATCTATACTGTGGATGTGACCAAACCGGAGGGAGAAAAGATTACTATCGTGAGTATGGCAGATGGTACCCCGTTTGATGAAAATAAAATGTATAAGGTAGCAATGAATTCTTATCGTGGTAATGGTGGCGGTGAACTTCTGACAAAAGGAGCCGGTATTCCACAGGATGAACTGAAAAGTAGGATTATTTCATCGACATCCAAGGATCTTCGTTACTTCATGATGAATTATATAGAAGATAAAGGAATTCTGAATCCTCAATCTCTCAATCAGTGGAAATTTATACCGGAGGATTGGGCTAAGATGGCTTCAGAACGTGATTATAAACTACTATTTGGAGAAAAGTAAGATCCTTATTTAGATTTATTCAAAATAATATTATATCTTTGCAACCCAATAAATATAGTTTGTGAGATTGAGAAGAAAAATATCATTGTCATTTTTCCTGTTGACATTATTTGTGTCATATCAAGTGAGCATAACAATGTTTACTCATGTGCACTACGTAAATGGGATAATGGTGGTACACTCTCACCCATCACGGGATAAACATCATAAACATACTTCTTCTCAAATAGTTCTTATCAGTCAATTAAGTCATTTTAATACTCCAAAGACTGAGACTGCTTGTGTGCAGACGGTGGAACGGCCTTTACTTTATTTATTAAAATATAGTGGACAGGTTTCTTATGCGAAAGGCATACATTTAGAAAATCTTACCCTTCGTGCTCCTCCGGTGAATGAATAATACATATTGATTAATTCTTGTATTATTATCATTCACATAATATTTATAAATGAAAAACTATATTTTTACTATTGTACTCATATTTATGGGTATGGGGCTTCGTGCCAATAATCCCGTGCGAGAAGGGAATATAATTGATGGTCATGTTTTGGTAAAGGGTTCGGAAGAGAATATACCCTATGCGACAATTCAGATCGTAGGGCATTCTTATGGGACTGTTTCCAATGAAGAGGGGCAGTTTGAGTTTAAAGGTTTACCTGCTGGAAAATATACATTGCGAGTTCAGGCATTAGGCTATAAGAAACAGGACAAAGTAGTTGAAGTGAGTAAAGAATATGCTACTGTCGTACATTTCCTGATGGAAGAAGAAACATTTGTGACGGATGAAATTGTTGTTTCTGCCAATCGTAATGAGGTGAGCCGTAAGGAGGCTCCGGTCATTGTAAATGTAATGGGAGCAAAGCTTTTTGAAACGGTCAATTCAACAGATTTGGCCAAGTCGTTATCGTATCAGTCGGGGTTACGGGTTGAGAATAATTGTCAGAATTGCGGATTCCCACAGGTACGAATCAACGGCTTGGAAGGACCGTATTCCCAGATCTTGATAAATAGCCGTCCGGTAATCAGTGCTTTGTCGGGAGTATATGGCTTGGAACAAATTCCTGTTAATATGATAGACAGAGTGGAGGTCGTTCGTGGAGGTGGTTCTGCTTTATTTGGTGCGAATGCCGTAGGCGGTACGATTAATATTATAACGAAAGATCCGGTAAGCAATTCATTTCAGGTTGCATCTACTATGTCGAATATGAACGGACAGAGTTGGGAGCAATATATGGGTGCTAATGTTTCTTTGGTGGCAAAGGATAATAGTTATGGCATAGCTTTGTATGAATCTTACCGAAATAGAAATCCTTACGATGCGGATGGCGATGGATTTTCCGAGTTGGGAAAATTGAATATGAATACTTTCGGATTTCGTTCTTATTACAGACCGACAAAGTTCAGTCGTATAAACCTGGAGTATCATACGACAAATGAATTTCGTCGTGGTGGGAATAAATTTGATCTGCAACCGCATGAAGCTGATATTACCGAGCAGACAAAGCATGTGATAAACAGCGGGGGAGCAAGTTATGATCTTTCATGGAAAGAATATAAGCATAAGATTTCAGTATATGGTTCTATACAGCATACGGACAGAAATAGTTATTATGGGGCTCAACGAGATTTGAATGCTTATGGTAAAACAACGGATCTCACTTGGGTAGTTGGTGCGATGTATATAGGTAATATGAAGAAATGTTTATTTGCTCCGGCCACATTCACCGGAGGGGTGGAATATCAGGATAATTCAATGCATGATATTATGACCGGTTATGGTAGAGATATGCAGCAGGATGTACGTATTGCCGGTACATTTATTCAGAATGAATGGAAGATGAAACAATTCATTTTATTAATAGGTGGACGTCTGGATAAACATAACCTGATTGATAATCCGATATTTAGTCCTCGTATAAATTTGTTATATAAACCGACCGATAAATTGCAGGCCCGTTTGACTTACTCTACAGGATTCCGTGCTCCGCAGGCCTATGATGAAGATTTGCATGTAACGGCCGTAGGAGGGGAGGGAATGTTAATTCGTTTGGCAGAAGGATTGAAACCGGAACGCTCTAATAGTTTTAGTGGTTCGGTAGACTGGACTGCGAATTTCGGACATTTTCAATCCAATTTATTGATAGAAGGTTTTTATACGGATCTTCGTGATGTGTTCGTGCTGGAATCTATCGGACATGATAATGGTAATTTGGTAAAAGAACGTCGTAACGGAAGTGGTGCACGAGTGTTTGGTGCGAATATTGATGCGAAGATTGCGCATGGTAAAGAAGCTGCTTTGCAGCTTGGATTTACGGTGCAGAGAAGTCAGTATAAATCAGCGGAAGCATGGAGTGAGGATGAAGCTGTGGAAAAGATAAAGCGTATGCCTCGTACACCGGATTATTATGGCTATTTTACCTTTACAAGTGCTCCATTAAAGAATTTTGATTTTGCTTTATCCGGTACATATACAGGTAAAATGGTAGTGCCGCATTTTGCTCCAAGTGACATCCCTGCTGAATTTGCGAATATGTATATTAAACAAGATCGTTTGGAAAGGACACCCGATTTCTTTGATTTGAATATTAAATTAAACTATACTTTTGTGTTGCATGATCATATTAAGTTGCAAATTAATGGAGGTATTCAGAATATATTCAATAGTTTCCAAAAGGATTTGGATAAAGGAGAATATCGTGATTCCGGTTATTTTTATGGTCCTACTCAACCAAGAACTTATTTTGTGGGAATTAAGATTATGAATTAGGAAAAGAGCTATTGATCTGTGATAATAAAGCGAAGAACCTGCTGAATATAGCTATTTTATAAATGGTAGCAGGTTCTTCACTTTTATAAATGGGGATTATCTTTCGAAAACTCTGCTGCGTGCTAACATATATGCTCCGATAACGCCAGCTTTATCTTTTAATTTAGATGTTGTTATTATAGAGTCTTTGCTCACCAAGTTCAAAGAATATTTGCGAATGGCTGATTTTATAGGTCGGGTAATATAATCGCCGATGGCAGAAACTGTTCCACCTGTAATTAAAATATTTATTATTTAGAAAGAGTTAGATGTGCTATTCTAAGTTGTTGTATTATAGTAGAATTGAATTAATTAAAATAATAAGAATGACGACTTACTTTCTTAAAATAGTAAGTCGTATATCGTGAATCTATTTTGGCTTGACTTCATTAATGAGATTCTTACCCTCTGTATAAGATTTGATATTTTCTAATGTGGTGGTTGCAATATTTCGCATAGCTTCATGCGTAAAAAATGCCTGATGGGAAGTGACAATAACATTTGGAAAGGATAAAAGACGTGCTAATGTATCGTCATCAATAATTTTATCCGACTTATCTTCATAGAAATATTCACTTTCTTCTTCATAAACATCCAGACCGGCATAACCGATTTTTTTGTTTTTTAATCCTTCTATCAAAGCATTGGTATGAATCAGTTGTCCACGACCGGTATTAATAAGCATAACACCATCTTTCATTTTACTGATAGAATAGTCATTAATCAGATATTTAGTTGTATCTGTGAGCGGACAATGTAGTGAGATAATATCGGAATTATGATAAAGTTCGTCTAATGTTGTATAAACGACTTGATGTTCACGGGCAAAATTATAGTCTGGATATAAATCATAAGCTAATATATTCATTCCGAATCCTCGGAGTATTTGAATCAAGATTTTAGCTATTTTGCCGGTTCCGATGATTCCTACTGTTTTTCCATGCATATCGAATCCCATTAATCCGTGGAGAGAAAAATTCCCATCACGGGTACGCCATGTTGCGCGTGGTATTTTACGGTTAAGAGATAGCATCAAGGCTACTGTGTATTCTGCTACTGCATAAGGTGAATAAGCAGGTACACGTACCACGGTAATTCTATTTGCTTGTGCTGCAGATAAGTCTACATTGTTGTATCCTGCACAGCGCAGAGCTAATAATCTTACTCCATTATCAGCCATGACTTTAAGTACTTCTGCATCCGCTATGTCATTTACGAATATACAGACAGCATCTGCCCCCTGAGTAAGCATGACGTTGTTTTTATTGAGATGACCTTTGAAATATTTAATCTCAAACCCAAACTTTTTATTTACCTTATCGAAAGATACTTCATCGTAAGGCTTTGTTCCGAAAAATGCAATTGTGTATGTCATATAGTCTTTTTTATTGAAACAATGAGCTATGTAGGAAAGTTTGAATCAAGATGGATAATAAGTTGATTATATATCTGCTTGGATTTAGAAAGAAGTTTTTTCTCTTTTATAAATATTGTAATAGTTTCTCTTGAAACAATCAGCTTAAAGTATATAAAACAGATAAAATTTAATGGTTATTGAACTTATTTGCACAAGACTATTGTGTGTGTGCAATATTGTCGTATCTTTGCACCTGAATTAATTTAAAAACTGTTATAATGAAGAAAATTTCATTGATTAGTATCGTGTTGCTAACCGTTTCAACTACAACTTTTGCCGGTGGACTTCTCACCAATACTAACCAGAACATTGCATTCTTAAGAAATCCGGCACGAGATGCTTCTATTGAAATTGATGCTGTATATTCAAATCCGGCAGGACTTGCTTTCCTTGCTAAGGATGGTTTTCATATATCACTAAACGGACAAAGTGCATTTCAAACTCGTACGATCACTTCTAGTTTTAAACCCTTCTTGATGAATACCGATGGCAGAACAACAGGTACAGACGGTAGTCGTGTATATAAAGGTGAAGCATCTGCTCCTTTTATTCCATCTGTGCAGGCTGCGTATAAGAGAAATAATTGGACTTTCTCTGCTGGATTTGCTGTGACCGGAGGTGGTGGTAAGGCTACGTTTAATGAAGGACTTGGCTCTTTTGAATCACAGGTGGCTTTACTTCCGTTGGCATTGCAACAAGCCGGGTATAATGCTACTCAGTATTCTGTAGATAGCTATATGCGTGGTAAACAATATATTTTTGGGTTGCAATTGGGAGCAACTTATAAGATTACGGATTATCTTTCGGCTTTTGTTGGAGCTCGTATGAATTATGTTAGTAATGGCTATGAAGGTCATATCCGTAATATACAGGCAAATATTGGTTTAAATGGTGAGATGATTAACGTGAATAAATATTTTACGACTGCAGCAGAACAGGCATCACAAGCAGCAGCGGCTTATCTTGCTGCCGGAAATCAAGCTGCAGCAGAACAATATACGGCATTGGCCATAGCTGCACAAGAAGTTGCCGGTCAAACTGCTGATAAAAATTTGGATTGCGATCAAACCGGTTGGGGAGTAACACCGATATTAGGACTTGACTTTAAGTGGAAGAAATGGAATGTAGGTGTGAAATATGAATTTAATACCAAACTGAATGTGGAGAATAAGACTCGTGTAGATGATACGGGATTATTTAAAGACGGTGTAAATACACCTCACGACATCCCCAGTATGCTGACGGTTGGTGTATCTTATGAAATACTTCTGGTACTTCGTGCATCAGTAGGTTATCACCATTTCTTTGATACACATGCAAAGATGGCGAGTGATAAGCAGAAATCTATCAGTCAGGGTACGAATGAATATCTGGGAGGTATTGAATGGGATGTTTGTAAATGGGCTCAGGTCAGTGCAGGAATGCAGCGTACTAAATATGGTTTAGAAGATGGTTATATGTCTGATATGAGTTTCACTACCAGTTCATATTCTTTTGGGTTTGGTGCAGGATTCCGGTTAATGGAAGATTTGAAATTGAACATTGCTTATTTCTGGACTAATTATGATACTTATAATAAAGTAACTGCTGACTATAATGGTACAGGATTAGATTTTAAAGATAGTTTTACCCGTACGAATAAGGTATTCGGTATCGGTTTGGATTATCGTTTCTAATTTATTCGGATAATAGCTTATTGTAAGAGAGGGTTCTAAAAAATCCTCTCTTTCTTTTTATTATTCCCTTATAAACTGCTATCTTTGCAACCCAATTAACGTACGATGCCGTGAATAGCGGTCGTGTATTCTAGAACACCACGTAAAAAACAGGAAAATGAAAAATAAAGTATCTGTACCCTTTATGCTGTTGGGAATACTTTTTTGTGTATGTCTCGTAGCATCTAATTTATTGGAAACCAAAGTTGTTCAACTTTGGGGCATTACGGCAACTGCCGGATTGATCGTATTTCCTATTTCTTATATCATTAACGACTGTATAGCCGAAGTTTGGGGCTTTAAGAAAGCGCGCCTGATTATCTGGAGTGGTTTTGCAATGAACTTTTTGGTAATCGGTTTTGCGCAATTGGCTGTTATGCTTCCTGCCGCACCTTTTTGGGAAGGTGAAGAGGGCTTCAACTTTGTGTTTGGTATGGCTCCTCGAATAGCAGTTGCCAGTTTGACGGCTTTCCTTGTCGGGTCTTTCCTCAATGCTTATGTGATGAGCAAAATGAAAGTTGCTTCCAATGGAAAGCATTTTTCTCTTCGTGCCATTCTCTCTACTTTAGTAGGCGAGAGTGCAGATTCATTAATCTTCTTTCCGATTGCATTCGGCGGACTGATTCCGGTGAATGAGTTACTGATAATGGTTGCTACACAGGCGGTATTGAAGTCACTTTATGAAGTCATTATCCTTCCGGTTACTATATATGTGGTGAAGTATATAAAAAAGGTAGATGGTAGTGATGTGTATGATGAGCACATTTCTTATAATGTTCTTAAAATCAAAGATATTTAATTCGTATGAATAAAGAAACAGCATTGGTCGTGTTCAGTGGTGGACAAGACTCAACTACTTGCCTGTTTTGGGCTATGAGAGAGTTTAAGAAAGTGTATGCATTGAGTTTTATTTATGGGCAAAAGCACCGGAACGAAGTGGAACTGGCCCGTCATATAGCTGATGAGGCTGAAGTGGAATTTGAAGTTATGGATGTATCCTTTATTGGGAAATTAGGAAGAAACTCTTTGACGGATATGTCGATTCCGATGGATCAGGAAAAGCCGACGGATAGTTTTCCGAACACTTTTGTTCCGGGAAGGAATTTGTTCTTTTTGAGTATTGCAGCTGTATATGCTCGTGAAAAAGGAATAAATCATATCGTAACTGGAGTTTCTCAGACTGATTTTAGCGGCTACCCGGATTGTCGTGATGCTTTTATTAAATCATTAAACGTTACATTGAACTTGGCGATGGACGAGCAGTTTGTTATCCATACTCCTTTAATGTGGATTGACAAGGCACAAACATGGCAACTTGCGGATGAGTTAGGGGTACTTGAGTTGATTCGCCGTGAAACATTGACTTGTTACAATGGTGTTCAAGGTGATGGATGTGGGCATTGTCCCTCTTGCAAATTGCGTAAAGAAGGATTGGATAAATATCTGGAAGCAAAGAATAAAGGTATAAAATTGTAATAAAATAATAGGAATGGCAGATTTAAAAGAGCAGCTTTCTCTTTTAGGAAGAAAGACGGAGTATAAGCAGGATTATGCTCCTGAAGTATTGGAGGCGTTTGATAATAAACATCCGGAGAATGATTATTGGGTTCGGTTTAACTGTCCTGAGTTTACAAGTTTATGTCCCATCACCGGACAACCTGATTTTGCGGAGATACGCATCAGTTATTTACCGGACATCAAGATGGTAGAGAGTAAAAGTCTGAAACTTTATCTATTCAGTTTCCGTAATCATGGTGCTTTTCATGAAGATTGTGTCAATATCATCATGAAAGACTTGATTCGTTTGATGAATCCGAAATATATTGAAGTAACAGGTTTGTTTACTCCTCGTGGCGGTATTTCTATTTATCCTTATGCTAATTATGGGAAACCTGGTACAAAATATGAAGAAATGGCTCATCACCGTATGATGAATCATGGTATGAAATAGAAGCCTGATTATTATACATACGGTCGATTGATTTTAAAGGTGCGGTCCTTTGTTTACAAACTCCTATCGTTTGCAAACAAAGGACCGTATGTATAAAAAACACTTAATGGGAAGATTCTTTTTGCATCTTATCGACCAATTGATTAATAAATATCTTTGGTCTTTTCAGCCTCTTTTGTATTTAGTATATCCTTTCCCTTTTCTTAGGGTTGAAAGAGCTTTCTGTACTTTCATTATTTGTCATTTCTCTATGTATGATAGCTTTGTGCTTTGATTAACATGAATATGACCACTGCTGCAATAATTCCTATTTGCAACCAATCAGCCCATACGCCCAAAGTCAATGACATACTAATCCATTGCCAAAGTATAACAAAAATACCTAAACCAATAAGCATGTTACGCATCATGGAGGAAAGTCCATCGATGTCCACCTTGGCTTTTTCTTCTTTCGACATAGTATTGTAACCTGCAATCAGATTAGGAAAACGTTTCACCAAAAGACCACATAAAATGAGAATGCCTCCGGTTATAAAGTTTACTTCCATAATTCTAATACATTAATTTGATTAATTGTCTGCAGATTATATCGCTTGCAATAATGATGACGGCATATGACAATCCTAATTTCCAACCTTTAAGATTACATGAAACTTTGAAAGCCTGATACATCCAAATGAGAACTATCACTATAAATAAGATGGATGGAAACGTAATGAATGCTCCTTTTATCATGTCCGGCTGTTGCATAATCCATTCAGGTGTGGCAGTAGTCGGAATATTCATTAGTTTCTGAACTGATTCGGGAAAGAAAAATAAATTCATCAATATAAAAGGTAGTTGAGCGAAAGCAATTGTTCCGAATACGTCGATACCTCTGATGTGTGAGGGAGAAAGTAACTTGCCGGCTACAAAGAATAATATGGAAGGAATTAACCATATAATTATATGTTCTCCGGCAAAGCACCACCATGCATTGTTCGAGGCCGGACCGAAATGCAGTAGTCCGTGATAATGGATCGGTGCTATGATGGACATAGCAATTGAGATAATAATGCCTGCAATGCCCCATAAGAGAGCTTGTATACCCGCTATTTTCAGGAACGGATTAGACAGTGTACTGAAAAAATGTTTTACGTTTGCCATAGTTATGATATTTTGTTGAGTTTGATAATCAGATCGTCCAATAAATTACGTACGGTAGGATAGCTTAGTCCCATACTCTTTGCCATATCCTTTAGGCTACCGCTTGCTTTCACGAAGTCTAAGACAAAAGTTTGTTCCTTTTCTGTGAGACGGGCTAGGGGAGGAAGTTCAAATTCTCCGCATACTTTAGTGCCGCATTGTTCGCAAAATAGTTCGCTTACTTTTAAAGATGTATCACAGCCGGGGCACTGTAAAGGCAATCGTTTCTTAATTTCCATTTTGTTAATCCATAAGTATTGTTTTGCAAATATAGAATATTATTTTAATATTGTCAATTATATATTTAATAAAATTGAATTATATATTCGTTTTATTCATTTTGTGAACAACGTTTTCCATAATCTGTTCTCATGTTTGGAAATCTGTAACTATGCTGTTAGGATTATATTTAATTGCGATATTGAAATTAGGGAGAACAGAAACTAAAATCTACTCTAAAAAATATTTTCGTTTCAATTCTTTCTAAATTTTATTTATCTTTGCACAAAATGTCGGAGTATATCCGGCATTGTTGATTAGACATAATATTATCAGAACAAGAAACTGGCACTTTCAAAGACAAAGATAATATGATGTCTGCGCTAGCTTGTATTGCAATAAATATAAGTTCTGGTGCGGGCATGCTGTATTCTCTTTTGTCAGGTATGCCAGTACCTTTGTTCTGGGATTACAAGTATGCTTGCACCTTTTTAAATAAGGGTGAGCATACACAAAGACAAAGAGTATGAAAAACCCGGAAACACAAGCTTTACGCAGAGCTTTGACGAAAGTGCGCAGACAAAACAACAAAGAAAAGGCTGAAATATTAAAGCCGTTTTTAGAGATGCTGGATTTAAGTATCAGTTCTGATATGTTATTCTTTAGCAAAGATGATCCAGAAAGTATTTTCCCTTTACCTCTTGATAATATATTTGGTTTGCAAATGGATGAAGATTATCTTTATCTATTTTGTCAGAATGGATATGTACATATTCTCGGGATAAGAGAAAGAGGACACTTGGTTCAATTTTTGGAAAGGAAACGTCCAAGTGTTTTGGAGCAATTTAAATATTTTCTTTGGAGTTGCTTCGGTAAATCATAGGAATGATATTATACCATATAATATGGTAGTCCAACTTATTATTATCAAGACTTTCTTTAGTGGTTAAAGATTGAAAAAGAAAAAAGCCCCCGATAAAGGACGAGGGCAACCTAAATGTTTTCACAACGGAATAATCCTTATTGTGACTTGCTTCAAATTAGTTTTGCAAAAATAAGAAATAATTTTCTACAAAACAACCTTCTGTAGAAATAAATTTGTATTTTTGAAAAGTTTTGATAAAGATTCTATTATGAAAAAGATTTTAGGCCTTGATTTAGGTACTACTAGCATAGGATGGGCTTTGGTAAATGAAGCTGAAAGTAGTGAAGAGCAATCATCAATAATCAAACTTGGTGTGCGTGTAAATCCTTTAAGTGTCGATGAACAGAGAAGTTTTGAACAAGGTAAGAGTATTGCAACAAATACCGATCGGACATTGAAAAGGAGTATGCGCCGTAATTTGCAGCGATATAAATTACGCCGTGAGAATCTGATAGATTGTTTTAAAGAGAATGGATTGATAACTGATGAGACTTTATTGTGCGAGAATGGTAACCAAACTACTTTTCAAACCTATCGGTTACGTGCCAAGGCTGTAACGGAGGAAATCTCATTGGATGAATTGGCGCGTGTTTTTTTGATGATAAATAAAAAGCGTGGCTATAAAAGCAGCCGTAAAGTAAAATCTGTGGAGGAAGGACAGAAAATTGATGGTATGTCGGTCGCTATGCAATTGTATGATGAAGATATAACTCCTGGTCAGTTAGTATTATCATTATTTAATCAAGGTAAAAAGTATGTTCCTGATTTTTATCGTTCGGATTTGCAAAAAGAGCTTGATAGAATATGGATGTGTCAGCAACAATTTTATCCGGAAATATTAACGGATGAATTTAAGGAATTGCTGAAAGGAAAAAGTAAGTCGAATACAATTAAAATATTTCTAGGAAAGTATAAGCTGTATACGGCTGATAATAAAGGGAAAGATAAGCGATTGCAAGTTTATCAATGGCGTGTTGATGCTTTAACAAAACAGCTTTCCATTGAAGAAGTAGCTTTGGTGATTAGTGAATTGAATGGAGCTATTGATAGCTCTAGCGGTTATTTGGGAGCAATTAGTGATCGTAGTAAAGAACTATATTTTAATAAGCTTACCGTAGGGCAATTTCTTCTGAGAGAATTAGAACGCGACTCTAATTGGAGTCTTAAAAATAAGGTGTTTTATCGTCACGATTATTTGGATGAATTTGAAGCTATTTGGGAAAAGCAAGCGACGTTTCATCCGGAGCTTACTTCTGAATTGAAGAAAGAAATTCGTGATATTATTATATTCTATCAACGTCCACTAAAGAGCCAAAAAGGATTAGTTGGTTTTTGTGAGTTTGAAAGTCGCCAAATGGCAATTTGTATAGATGGAAAACAGAAAATGAAGACAGTGGGTTGTAAAGTATGCCCTCAGTCATCTCCTCTTTTTCAAGAATTTAAGATTTGGCATACCCTCAATAATTTGCGAGTGATTGAAAAATCATCGAACTTATCGCGTTTCTTGGAACAGGAAGAAAAGGAAACTCTATTTATGGAATTGAGTGTTAAGGATAAACTTAATAAGAAAGATGCCCTTAAATTGTTATATAGAAATTATAAGGATTTAGATTTGAATTATGAAGATTTAGAAGGAGATTGCACTCAATCGATATTGTTTAAAGCGTATCAAAAGATTATTGCAATGACTGGAAACGGAGAATATGATTTCTCTAGGATGCCGTCTGATGAAATAAAAGAAAAGGTAAAGGTTATTTTTGATGGATTAGGATATAATACGGATATATTATTTTTTGATTCGTCAAAAGAAGGGCATACTTTTGATAAACAACCGATGTATCAGTTGTGGCATTTGCTATATTCTTATGAAGGAGACAAATCAAATACAGGCAATGATAGTTTGATTCGTAAAATAACAGAACTTTGCGGTTTTGAAAAGGAATATGCCAATATAATTGCTAATATAACATTTCAATCGGATTATGGCAGTCTAAGCACGAAAGCTATTCGTAAGATTTTACCTTATATGAAAGAGGGAAGTTGTTATAATCAAGCTTGCGAATTTGCAGGTTATCGCCATTCTCAGCGTTCCTTGACAAAAGAAGAGTTGGATAAGAAAGAATATAAAGATCATTTGGATCTTCTCCCTAAGAATAGTTTGCGTAACCCTGTAGTTGAGAAGATACTTAATCAGATGATAAATGTTGTGAATCATGTGGTTGATACATTTGGAAAGCCTGATGAAATCCGTATAGAGTTGGCACGCGAATTGAAAAAGAGTGCGAAAGAACGCAAGGTTATGACTGAGAATATAAATAAGGCGACAATTGACCATGATAAGTATCGGCAAATTCTTCAAAAAGAATTTGGGTTGGTGAATGTGAGCCGAAATGATATAATTCGTTATAAATTATATTTAGAACTAAAGGATAATGGTTATAAAACACTTTATTCTAATATGTATATACCTCAGGAAAAGTTGTTTAGTAAAGAATTTGATATAGAGCATATTATTCCTCAGGCGAAATTATTTGATGATTCTTTTTCTAATAAAACTATTGAGAGCAGAAAGGTTAATATTGAGAAAAGCAATTTAACAGCCTATGATTATGTATTGAATAAATATGATATCGAAGGTGTGCGTGATTATGAAGTCCGTATCGAGAATATGTATAAAAATGGTGCGCTTCGTAAAACGAAGTATAATAAACTATTAATGAAAGAGGCTGATATACCAAATGATTTCATTGAGCGTGATTTACGTGATTCTCAGTATATAGCTAAAAAAGCCCGTGAGATATTAGAAGATTTGGTGAAGTTTGTTGTTCCTACTGTAGGTTCTATAACTGACCGTTTACGTGAAGATTGGCAATTGGTAGATGTTATGCAAGAATTGAATTGGGATAAATATGATAAATTAGCTTTAACGGAGATTGTAGAAGACAAAGATGGGCGCAAAATTCGACGTATAAAAGATTGGACAAAGCGTAATGATCATCGCCATCATGCAATGGATGCTTTAACAATTGCATTTACTAAAAGATGTATTATACAGTATTTGAATAATTTAAATGCTAGAAGTGATAAATCCAGTAGTATTTATGGAATAGAACGAAAGGAGCTCTATCGCGATAAACATGAAAAATTGAGATTCATTCCTCCGATGCCATTAGATGTGTTTAGAACAGAAGCGAAGCGGCATCTCGAAAGTGTTCTAATTTCTATAAAGGCTAAGAATAGGGTAGTTACACCAAATATTAATAGGACAAAAGCACAGAATGGTTATAATAAAAAAGAGCAATTGACTCCTCGTGGGCAATTACATAATGAGACTATTTATGGTAGTATAAAACAATATGTAACTAAGATAGAGACTGTTGGTGGAGGGTTTGGTGCTATGCAAATAGCAAAAGTTGCGAATAAAAAATATCGAGACGCTTTATTGGCACGTCTTGTTGCTTTTGATAATGACCCCAAGAAAGCCTTTACCGGTAAAAATAGCTTGGAGAAAAATCCTATCTATTTAGATGAACTTCATACTCAGCGAGTGCCGATAAAAATTAAGACTGTAACTTTAGATACAATTTATACGATACGTAAAAGCATTTCACCGGATTTAAAAATTGATAAGGTTGTTGACGTTAAAATTCGTAGGCTTCTGGAGAAACGTTTGGTAGACTATGGAGGAGATGCAAGAAAAGCATTCTCAAATTTAGAAGATAATCCTATTTGGCTGAATGAAGAAAAAGGAATTTCTATTAAACGAGTTACGATAACCGGAGTAAATAATGCAGAACCATTACATTGTAAGAAAGATCATAATGGTGAACTGATATTGGATTCTGAAGGAAAAAACAACCTGTGGACTATGTAAATACAGGAAATAATCATCATGTTGCTATTTATCGCGATGAAAAGGGAGAATTACAAGAAAATGTTGTTTCCTTCTATGAAGCAACAGCTCGCGCTATTTTAGGTGAAGCCATTGTGAATAAAGCTTATAATGATTCTGAAGGTTGGAGTTTCTTATTTTCTATGAAACAAAATGAGTATTTTGTTTTTCCAAATGAGAATACAGGCTTTGATCCCAATGAAATAGATTTATTAGATCCGGATAACTATGCATTAATCAGTCCTAATTTGTATAGGGTACAGAAGATAACCTCAAAAGATTATGTGTTTAGGCATCATCTTGAAACAACAGTTGAGAATAAAAAAGAACTGCAGAATATTACTTGGAAGAGAGTTACTTCACTTACTAACTTTGATAAAATTGTTAAGGTCAGGATTAATCACATTGGGCAAATAGTTTTTGTTGGTGAATACTAAATTGTGGTGGAAAAGAAGATTAAGTATCTTGCAGTAGGACTAATAAGTAGATCGAACTTTATTAAGTCATAGCTGATATCCTTGTATATTTTATAATCGGCAGTAATAAACTTTAAATACTAGTACTATGATAAAGAAAACACTTTATTTCGGAAGTCCTGTTTATCTGTCCCTACGGAATGCACAATTAGTTATAAAACTTCCGGAAGTGGAGAAAAGTGCGTCTTTGCCGGATACATTCAAAAAACAGTCAGAAGTTACGAGGCCGGTTGAAGATCTAGGTGTTGTGATATTAGATAATAGGCAGATCACTATAACTTCCGGTGTGCTTGAAGCTCTTTTAGAGAATAATTGTGCTGTAATTACTTGTGATAGTAAGAGTATGCCTGTTGGATTAATGCTACCTTTATATGGAAATACGACTCAAAATGAGCGATTTCGTCAACAATTAGATGCTTCTCTTCCTCTAAAGAAACAACTTTGGCAACAGACTATCAAAACGAAGATTGATAATCAAGCTTCTGTTTTGAATGATTGTGTAGGAGAAGAAATGAAATGTATGCGCGTTTGGGCAAATGAAGTAAGAAGTGGAGATCCTGATAATTTAGAAGCGAGAGCAGCTGCGTATTATTGGAAATCTTTATTTGGTTATATTGAAGGATTTTCTAGAGATCGTGAAGGAATTCCGCCTAATAATTTACTGAATTATGGTTATGCAATACTTCGCGCGATAGTGGCTCGTGGATTAGTGACAAGTGGTTTGTTACCGACATTGGGTATACATCATCATAATCGGTATAATGCTTATTGTTTAGCTGATGATATAATGGAACCTTATCGTCCTTATGTAGACAGGTTGGTTTATCAGTTAGTGCAGTCTTATGGATCTGAATTGGAATTGACGAAAGAAATAAAGGGGAGTTTACTTTCTATTCCTACTTTGGAAGTAAAAATAGGAGGAAAACGTAGTCCTTTGATGGTTGCTGTTGGGCAAACGACAGCATCACTTTATAAATGTTTCAGTGGCGAACTTCGTCATATTTTATATCCGGAAAAATAATGGATCGTTTTAGCGAATATCGTGTTATGTGGGTTCTTGTTCTTTTTGATTTACCAACGGAGACAAAGAAAGATAAAAAAGCTTATTCTGATTTTAGAAAGAATTTACAGAAAGATGGCTTTACTATGTTTCAGTTTTCTATTTATATCCGTCATTGTGCTAGTAGTGAAAATGCTGAAGTACACATAAAAAGAGTGAAGTCCTTTCTTCCAGAGTTTGGTCAGGTTGGAATAATGTGCATAACAGATAAACAGTTTAGTAATATTGGATTGTTTTATGGAAAGAAAGCTCAGTGTGTTAATACTCCGGGACAGCAATTAGAGTTGTTTTGAAAGTAAAAAATCCCATTTTAAGATGGGATTTTTTGTAGGAAACAACCTTCTTTTTTATTTTCTAAATCTATGTGTAATGTATTAATACACAGATAGTAATGTGGGTTAAGTTGTTTCCAATGGTTCAAAGATACTAATTTGAAAGCAAATCACAACCAGTTGATGCAGAATATCATCGGCACGTTTGTTGTTTCCAATGGTTCAAAGATACTAATTTGAAAGCAAATCACAACCCCGGGTGGGTTGGTAGACCATAATTATAGTTGTTTCCAATGGTTCAAAGATACTAATTTGAAAGCAAATCACAACTGTGAATCTGCAATGTTCACAACTACATTGTTGTTTCCAATGGTTCAAAGATACTAATTTGAAAGCAAATCACAACAGTGTGGAACAAAGCTTACTGGGTGGAAGTGTTGTTTCCAATGGTTCAAAGATACTAATTTGAAAGCAAATCACAACACAACGTCCTACCTTCAATTAATACAAAAGTTGTTTCCAATGGTTCAAAGATACTAATTTGAAAGCAAATCACAACGAATGTTATCACTGTATTCGCATTCAATAAGTTGTTTCCAATGGTTCAAAGATACTAATTTGAAAGCAAATCACAACATAGAATAAACCGTTTGCCTGAGACATTTGTTGTTTCCAATGGTTCAAAGATACTAATTTGAAAGCAAATCACAACTGCGATAGTTTGGTCTATCAATTATAAAGGTTGTTTCCAATGGTTCAAAGATACTAATTTGAAAGCAAATCACAACAAGATTGCAAATTGAAATTAGAAACATATTGTTGTTTCCAATGGTTCAAAGATACTAATTTGAAAGCAAATCACAACTTCTCTATTGAAGGAAACGTAGCACCTAATGTTGTTTCCAATGGTTCAAAGATACTAATTTGAAAGCAAATCACAACTACCTCTAACCTCATAAAATCATGCAAAGAGTTGTTTCCAATGGTTCAAAGATACTAATTTGAAAGCAAATCACAACTCTTTTCCATAATCGTATTTTTTAATTAGTGTTGTTTCCAATGGTTCAAAGATACTAATTTGAAAGCAAATCACAACTATCGTCTTTCCATCATTGTGAGATGTTTGGTTGTTTCCAATGGTTCAAAGATACTAATTTGAAAGCAAATCACAACCCATAGTTGCAGTTCCAAATTGTTCGTAAGGTTGTTTCCAATGGTTCAAAGATACTAATTTGAAAGCAAATCACAACAAATACACAAACAATCATTCAACACACATAGTTGTTTCCAATGGTTCAAAGATACTAATTTGAAAGCAAATCACAACTCCCCAGCCTGTGTTAGTTTCTGGATAAAGGTTGTTTCCAATGGTTCAAAGATACTAATTTGAAAGCAAATCACAACTAAGCAATTACAGATAATCGACCGCCTTTGGTTGTTTCCAATGGTTCAAAGATACTAATTTGAAAGCAAATCACAACACCTTGCAGAACCATCGCCTTATGGAAGGGTTGTTTCCAATGGTTCAAAGATACTAATTTGAAAGCAAATCACAACTCGGCAGCCCATCTATCGTGGTACTCAAGAAGTTGTTTCCAATGGTTCAAAGATACTAATTTGAAAGCAAATCACAACACAATAGCATTATTAATACCATTCATAGTGTTGTTTCCAATGGTTCAAAGATACTAATTTGAAAGCAAATCACAACTGATCGGTTAGTTGCATTAATTCAATATCGTTGTTTCCAATGGTTCAAAGATACTAATTTGAAAGCAAATCACAACTTGTATAAGATAAGGGAGAATTTAGAAAAAGTTGTTTCCAATGGTTCAAAGATACTAATTTGAAAGCAAATCACAACTTCCCAAGATGTGATCTGTACAGTAGGTGCGTTGTTTCCAATGGTTCAAAGATACTAATTTGAAAGCAAATCACAACTAACACGTTGCCGTGTGGCAATAAGACCTTGTTGTTTCCAATGGTTCAAAGATACTAATTTGAAAGCAAATCACAACACAAATTGAAGCGTGGTTCACCGAAATGTGTTGTTTCCAATGGTTCAAAGATACTAATTTGAAAGCAAATCACAACGTACCGTCAAACGGTGTATCCTGATAATTGTTGTTTCCAATGGTTCAAAGATACTAATTTGAAAGCAAATCACAACAGACCTGTCTAACTGATTGATATCAATTAAGTTGTTTCCAATGGTTCAAAGATACTAATTTGAAAGCAAATCACAACGTAGCGACGCCTGGACGGACTTCGGCGACAGTTGTTTCCAATGGTTCAAAGATACTAATTTGAAAGCAAATCACAACCCAATAGATAACACTAGGGCTTGCATTAAAGTTGTTTCCAATGGTTCAAAGATACTAATTTGAAAGTAAATCACAACAAGTCGCTCAATTTCTTCGCTTCGGATGTTGCTGTTTCCAATGGTTCAAAGATACTAATTTGAAAGCGAATCACAACTAATCTTCGCCATTCCGCGCATGGGGCGACGTTTTGCGGTAATCCGGATGCCTATGATTTCAAA
>OKRU01001309.1_pt1 | contig 24660 bp, 29 predicted proteins | sample 1601131 | NCBI WGS metagenome assembly OKRU01 (sample SAMEA3541558, study PRJEB24748) | human gut metagenome | biome: human gut; feature: human-associated habitat; material: faeces | place: China | collected 2012
AGGGTCTGGGCGAACGGCTCTATAAGGCGGTGCGCAGGGCGTGCAGCCTGGACGAACTGTATTTCCTGACCAAGACGAAGCGTTACACTCTGGCGCGTATCCGCCGGGCGGTGCTGTGCGCGTTTCTGGATATCGACAAGAAAATGCTGCACGAGCCGGACGCGTATATCCGGATACTCGGTATGAATCCCCGGGGCAGGGAAGTGCTCGCGGCGGCTAAGGAAGCCGGCTGTGCGCTCCCGATGGACACATCCCTCCGGGCGCTGATGGGAATTTCCCGGGAAGCCCACCGCCAGGGCGCATTCCAGGCGCGGTGCTGCGATATCTGGTCGCTGGCGCTGGAAAAGCCGCGCCCCTGCGGTGCAGACTTTACCGCAAAACCGGCAATAATAGGGTAAATTCAATTCCGAATTAATCATGGGGGTATGCATACAATGGTTACAGCAACTGAACTTAACTACAAGAATTTTGGAAAGTGCGTGAAGCTTGACAACGGCATGGCGAGCATTATCGTCACCGTTGATGTCGGACCGCGAATAATCTCCTACTGCCTGAACGGGCACGAGAATATGCTGCTTGAGGACGTTGACCGGGAATTCAAGGACGATTCCCCGGAGCTCCGGGAGTATTTCGGCGAGGACAAGACCTGGTACATATACGGCGGCCACCGCCTCTGGAGCAGTCCGGAGAGCTATCCGCACAGCTACGTCCCGGACAACGAGCCGGTGGAATACTCGGTCAGCGGCGGAGAGATCACGCTGATACCCCCGGCAACGCGTACAGGGCAGCAGCACAAGCTGGTTTACAGGCTCGCGGACGAGGGCACTGAGGTGGAGCTTTACCACGAGGTCAGGAACGTTTCCGGTGCGATAGTCACGCTGGCTCCATGGGCGCTGACGGTATGCGCGGCAGGCGGCGTGGAGATATTCCCCCAGAGCCAGACGGACAACGGGCTGCTTTCCAACCGCAGGAACGTTTTCTGGAGCTACTCGGATATAAACGACGACCGGTTCTTCCTGGGCAATAAGTACGGCACGCTCCGGCAGGTGAAGGGCTCTGCCGGGAAGTTCAAGATAGGCATGAACAACGAGGACGGCTGGGCGGCGGTCGTGAATCACGGGCAGATATTCCTCAAGAATTTCAGCATGAACATCAACGGCGAATACCCGGACTACGGCTGCAACTTCGAAACGTTCACGAACGGGATCTTCCTGGAGTGCGAGAGCCTTGGCGAGATAAAGCAGCTCAGAAGCGGCGAAGCGCTCCGAATCACGGAGTACTGGTCGCTCATTCCCTGCGAGGAGAGTTTCGACCGGAAGAGCGAGGACAGCATTGACGGGTTCGTGAAGAAATACGACCTGCGGAATCATCACGCATAACGGAGGACCTATGAGCCTTTATGACGAACTGCGCGAAAAACACCGCAGCTTTATTTACCACAGCTACGAATTTACGGAGCAGGACGGAAACACCCTGCTTCGTTTCCACTTTTCGATAGACGAATACCATTTCTACCCCGGGTGGTCTTTTCCCGAGAAATTCAGCGGACTCAGCTGCGACCGGGAACTTGCCGACCGTATCGCGTTCTCGCTCGGCATGGCGGAGCTTGTTTCTTACTGGAAGTGCGCCTGCCCACCGACTGTTGAGGTGCGCTGCGGCGGACTTACGGCATGGGAGAAGAACTGGTGGAAAAAACTCTATTTCAACGGGCTTGGGGAGTTCTTCTACCGCAACGGGATAACCCCGGATTTTGACGCATTCATGACGATAAACGCGTCGGAGGAATCTCCGCTCACTGCCGGGACTAACGCGCTGACCGGGACTCTGGTGCCGATAGGCGGCGGCAAGGACAGCGTAGTCACCCTGGAACTTCTGAAAAAGGCAGGGGTGGACATTTCTGCATATATCATCAATCCCAGGGGGGCAACGCTTGGCTGTGCGGCTGCCGCAGGAATACCGGAGGTGCGCATTATCGGACCAAAGCGCACCATCGACAGGCAGCTTCTGGAACTGAACAAGCTCGGCTACCTCAACGGGCACACGCCGTTTTCGGCGGTGGTGGCGTTTTCCGCGGAGCTTTCCGCCTGCGTACACGGGCTGAAATACATCGCGCTTTCTAACGAGAGCAGCGCGAATGAAAGCTATGTCGAGGGCACGGCGATAAACCACCAGTACAGCAAGTCCACGGAGTTCGAACGGGATTTCCGGGAGTACTGCGAGCGCAGCTTTGGCGGCTTTTCGCGCTGCCCGGAGTATTTCAGCCTGCTGCGCCCCTGGAGCGAATGGCAGATCGCCCGGGAGTTCGTGAAATATCCGCAGTATTTCGGGATATTCCAGAGCTGCAATCTCGGCAGCAAGACGAATTCCTGGTGCTGCAACTGCGCAAAGTGCCTGTATGTGTATATTCTGCTGGCGGCGTTCCTGGACGACGACACGCTGACGGGGATTTTCGGGTGCAATATGCTGGAGAAGCAGGAACTTTCCGGAATGCTTGACGGACTTGTGCTTGACGGCGAGGATAAGCCGTTTGAATGCGTCGGCACCAAGGACGAGGTGCGGCTGTCGCTGGAGATGGCGTGGGAGCGACGGAAATCCGCTCCGCCGGCTCTGCTGAAGCACTGGAGGGAACTGTTCCCGGAATATACGCCGGTATCGCTGGAAAACTACTTCGACGCGGACAATTTCGTGCCGGAGCCGCTGAAATATTTACTCGGAGCAAGACATGAACATTAACGAACTGAAACCAATATTTGATGGAAAGCGCTGCGCGATTCTCGGATTCGGGCGCGAGGGCAGGGTGTGGCTGTCCCTGCTGAACAGGCTCGGCTGCTGCGCGGAGATTGCCGTTGCGGATATGAAGCCCCAGGATATCCCGGGGGTCACCGGAATCTACGGCGAGGACTACCTCGACCGGGCAAAGGGCTACGACCTGCTGCTGCAAAGTCCGGGAGTAATAATCAAGGATAAGCTCACGCCGGAGGAAAAGGCGAAGATACTGACCCAGACGGAGGTGCTGCTGCGCCTGCGTCCCTGCAAGGTCATCGGGATCACCGGCACCAAGGGGAAGTCCACGACTTCTTCTCTGACGTATCACTTCCTGACCGCCTGCGGATTCCGCACCATGCTCATCGGAAATATCGGAGTTCCGCCGCTGGAGCGGATAGAGGAGATGACTCCGGATACTGTAGCGGTGTGTGAGATGAGCTGTCATCAGCTGGAGTTCGTGAAACATTCTCCGGAGATCGCGGTGCTGCTGAATATCTTCCCGGAGCACCTCGACCACTATGTGAGCCTGGAAGCCTATGCCAATGCCAAGCGGAACATCTACAAATTCCAGCAGCCCGGGGATACCTCGATACTCAACATCGACATTATCCCGGACGATATCTGCACCAACGCGGACTGCGGAAACGCCCCGGAGTGCAGCAATTCCGGCTACCGCAAGTCCCGGCTGATAACCATAGGCTGTGAGCGCCCGGCGATGGTGTTTTCCGAGAACGGGACGATATTCCTGGACGATCGCGAGATCACTCCTGCGGAGATACACACGCAGCTGCGCGGAAAGCACAATGTCTACAACATTGCGGCGGCGCTCACCGCTGCGAGAGCCGCCGGCGCGGATGTGGACAAATGCCTTGAAGCCCTGCCGGATTTCAAGGGACTGGAGCACCGTCTGGAGTACGTTGACACGATAAACGGCGTTGAGTACATCAACGACAGTATCTGCACCATTCCCGAGTCCGCGATAGCCGCCGTGAAGGCATTCCCGGACGGCGCGGACTGCATTATTCTGGGTGGAATGGAGCGCAATATTCCCTACGACAAGCTGGCGGATTTCCTCAACACCGGCTATGTGAAGAACGTGATATTGCTGCCTGACAGCGGCTACCGTATCGGCGACATGATTACCTCGCCGATGGTGAACAGGGTGCGCGTGAAGGATCTCCCCGAGGCGGTAAGCACCGCGGCAGGGCTTGCAAAAAAGCGCGTGATACTCTGTCCTGCCGCCGCAAGCTACGGATTCTACAAGAATTTCGAGGAGCGCGGACGGCACTTCAAGCAGCTGGTGGCTGCGCTGAAATAACTGAATATCCCCCTGTTCATTCAGGGGATTCGTTATTTTATGGGCAGATAATCTGAATTTACTGACTGTCAGTTGTTCAGCCGGGCAAATGATACTGCACAAAAAGCTGCCGTTAAATCAGGCAATTTTTGTCAAAATTGACGGCGCGAGACTGATTTCAATTTTCGCATAATGCAACATTTCAACCGCAGAGATTTGTCAGCTTTGCACAATAAAATGGCTCTGTTGCATTGATTCCATGCCGGGCAGGATTTCGCGGATTTCCTCCGGTTTGTTGAATTGGACCATTGCCGGAATGGGTATAAAATGATATAATTATCCCGGGTGAGAGATGTGAAATATGCAAACAGTATTGAATTTGAGCTGTCCGGAAGAAGTGCGATGTTCACCGACCCGTACAGTCACGGGACGCAGAGTTTTCAAGTGCCGACCTATGAGGCAGTAAAAGGAATACTGCGTTCAATTTACTGGAAACCTACATTTGTATGGATACCGGACGAACTGCGTGTGATGAACCGTATCTGTACAGAGGAATATTCTGTGCAGCGGCGTGGGCGTGGAGTGGTCCAGAAACGCCTTATGGATATCCGCTATCAGGTGAGGGCGCATTTCGTCTGGAACGAGAACCGTCCGGAATTCGCGGAGGACTGCGACGAGAACAAGCACTTCCGTATTGCGCTGCGCAGCCTTGCCCATGGTGGGAGATTCCCTGTATGGCTTGGGACTTCGGACTGCTGCGGAGAGGTGCGCTCGGCGCATTTTGGCAGCGGCGTGGGATTCTACGACAACAGCGGATCAATTGACTTTGGTATAATGTACCATGGCGTGAATTACCCGGACGAGGGCTGGAACGAGTTTACGCGGAATTCCATCAGCCGCCGCACCTGGCACTGCGTGATGGAGGACGGCGTGATACGATTCGCGTTGCCGGAACAGTGCAATGCGGAATTTGTCAGATTATCCCGGGCAAAGCGCTTCGGATCATCGGAAGATAAGGTGGCGGAACATGCAGCTGGCAGACAGAATTGACTTTATGGAGCTGATCTCGGTCAGCGGCGCCAATCCTAACGGCGACCCGGCAAAGCTGGGAATGCCGCGCACTGACAGCCGTGGATTCGGCGTGATATCTCCCGTGTGCATTCGCCGGAAGCTGCGTGACAGGCTTTCGGAGATGGGGGAGTGCATACTTGTATCGCCTTCGGGATCACGCGGCGATGTCCTTGCAAGGAGAGCTTCGGCGCTGGCACCCGGCAGGGATTTTACCGCCCGGGCGTGCGAAAAGTGGTACGATGTAAAGGCTTTCGGGCAGGTTTTCGCATTCCCTGAACTGCATGCGCCGGGAGTTAAGGGCGCGGTCACGGTCCAGCAGACATACAGCGTGCTTCCGGTGAAGGTCACGGAGATGAAGATAACCCGGTGTATCCGCAATACGGACGACCGCCGCGGCACGCAGATGGGAAGCATTAATTTCGTGGAGCACGGACTTTATGTCGTCAAAGGCTCCGTCAATGCGTATTCCGCGCAGAAGACGGGATTCTCAGCAGAGGACGCCGAAAAACTCCGGCTGGCTCTGCTGCGCATGTTCGACAACGACAGCTCCGCGGCTCGCCCGGCAGGGACGATGGAGGTGGAAAGGCTGTACTGGTGGCGGCACTCCAGTATGAGCGGAGAGTACTCTCCAGGAAGAGTGTTCCGCACGGTGGAAATCAAGGCGAATTGCGCCGAACCGCGTTGCTTCGAGGATTACAGCGTCACCCATTCCGCTCTCCCCGGGCTTGTTCCGGATATTTACGGACGATAGCTTACAGCCGCTGCGGTTCCTGATTCCGCAGCGTGGATCATATTCAGTTTTGTGAAAAGCCGGGCGCAGTCCTATCGACTGCGCCCGGCGCATTTTATGTGAGCTATTCCTGGAGCATGAAAGCGAAAATTCCCTGGCGAAGCCGTTCCAGCCCGTCCAGGAGCACGCTCCTGGGGCATGCGGCGTTAAGCCGCAGAAACTGCGCTCCGTTGCCGCGATACCGACCGCCGGCGGATAGGAACAATCCGGTCTTGCTGCGTATGAATTCTGCCAGCCGTGCGGAATCCGCGGTGATCTCGCTGTGATCCAGCCAGAAAAGGTACGTTGCGTGGGAATCCACGAGGTGCAGCTGGGGGATCTTCTTCGCGATGAATTCCGCAGCCGTGCGGCGGTTCTCCGCGATGTATTCCCGGAGCTGGTCCAGCCATTTGCCGCCCTGGGTGAATGCCGTAATTGCCGCAGTCACGGCGAATACGTTCGGCTCCGCGCATTCATCGGTGTTTAGTCCGCGGTCCACCAGATGGCGCAGCCGGGGATTCGCTGAGTAAACCGCAGCGGTCTGAAGCCCGGCGATGTTGAACGCTTTTGTGGGGGCAATGCAGGTCACGCTGTTCATAAGACAGTCCTCGGAAACAGAAGCAAACGGCGTGTATTCATACCCGGGGTCGGTGAGGTCACAGTGAATCTCGTCGGAAACCACGACAACGTTGTATTTCCTGCTGAGTGACCCTATCCGCGCAAGAGTATCCCGGTCCCAGATGATTCCGCCGGGATTCTGCGGATTGCACAGCAGAAGCATGGAAGTCTGCGGATCGGAGAGCTTTTCCTCCAGACCGGCGAAATCCACGCGGTATGCTCCGTTTTCGTACAGCAGCGGACTTTCAGCGATGTTCCTGCCGTTGTTGCGTATCGAGTTGAAGAAGATATTGTACACCGGGGTCATGACAAGAATATTTTCTCCCACGGTCGTTAATTTGCGTACCATGCTTGAGATCGCCGGAACCACGCCGGTGCAGAATATCAGCCACTCGCGCTTTATCTCGAACCCGTGTCGGGAACTCCACCAGTTTGTATAGGCGGAATACCACTCGTCCGGTATCTCGGTGTAGCCGAATACGCCGTGCCCGGCGCGGCGTATAAGCGCCTGGGTGATCTCCGGGGCGGTGCGGAAATCCATATCAGCCACCCACATGGGAAGCTCGTTTTCCGCGACGTCCCATTTCAGCGAGTAGGTATTCCGGCGATCCACCGGCGCGTCAAAATCGTACTTCATTTTATACTCCTGTCACATGCATGCACAGCAGGGACAGCCGCCCTCCCGGCATATTATCCTGGTCTTGCAGGGATCCACCTTGTCCTTCTGGATTATCAGCTCGCCTATGCTGTCCGCGGTTATTGAGCCGCCGGAGGGATTCAGCACGCTGTCTATCTTCCCGGTGATGTCTGCTTCCACGGTGGAATATTCGAATGCCAGCGTGGTGTTTATCAGCTTGCAGTTCTTCATGATAAGCTCGCTGACGTAGCACATTCCCTGGAGGCTCTCAACGGTGCAGTTCACGAGGGTCAGCTTCTTTGCGTTCCACCCGAGGTATTCCCCGGAGATGAACGAATCGTAAACTTTGACGTTCTCGCTGTTCCAGAAAGCGTCCTTGCTGAGCAGCTTTGAGTTGCGGATAACTATGTTCCTGCCGCCGTCAAAGGAGTAGTTCCCGTAAAGCTCCAGCCCGTCGATTTCCATGTTGCTGCTGTTCATTGCGAAGTAGTCCCCCTTTGCGAGGACGTGGTCCAGCTTCACTCCGGAGCAGTTCCACAGGGTTTCCGCAGCGTCCGGAAATGAAACGTGCTCCAGTGTGATGTCGTTGCAGCGGCGGAACGCTTTCGGCGCTTCTATCATCGTGTCCTTTGCGGTCAGCCTGTCCGTGTACCATATTCCGGCGCGCGCTCCGCTGAACAGTGTGCAGTCACGCAGCGTGATATCGTGGCTGTACCACAGTGGGTATTTCCACTTGAACATGCTGTTGTAAAGCTCGATCCCGGCGCTCTCCTTCAGGGGAGATTCGCCGTCCGCAAATATAGTGTCGTAAATGCGCAGGTCCTTTCCCTGGAACAGCGCTCTTTCTCCGGTCAGGAATTCCTGCCGCAGTTCTTTTTTATTCTCCATCTTTGTCCTCCGTGCAGCAGAAACAGTCCTTCTTCAGTTCATGCACCAGGTAGTCCAGGCAGCTTATCCGGCTCTCGGTGCGGTGCACCTTGTCCAGAAGCTCCCGGCGCTGCCGCTCGAGCAACCGTATCGCCGTGCAGCGGTCCGATCTCACGAGCGCCGAAGATATCTCCTCCACCGAGGATTCATCGCAGCCGGCGTCCCTCAGGTTCTGCAATATTTCCTGCTGTATCGTTATCATGATTATACTCCATTTTGACGAATTTGTAAAGATTATTTCATCTATATCAGTATACCACACAGTGCAAAGAATAGCAATTGCTTATACCGTATAGCAAAATATGCTTGAAAGCTATGGCAGAATGTGCTATACTGTATCCAGAGGTGATAACATGGAAGTAAGGGTGCTTGAATATTTTCTGGCGGTGGCGAGGGAACGGAGCATATCCGGCGCTGCGGAAGCGCTCCATCTGACTCAGCCAACGCTTTCCAGACAGATAAAGGAGCTTGAGGACGAGCTGGGCAAGACGCTCGTAATACGCGGCAGCCGCCGGATTACGCTGACCGAGGAGGGAATGCTCCTGCGCAAGCGCGCCGAGGAGATAGTGAGCCTTGTCCGCCGTACCCGGGACGAAGTGATGTGCAGCGCCGAGGATGTGAGCGGCGACGTCTATATCGGCGCCGGGGAAACCCGTGGAATGAGCATCCTTGCGGATATAATGACGGAAATCCGCCGGGAGAATCCCGGAGTGAGATTCCACACGGTGAGCGGAGATTCCGCAGACATAATGGAGCGCCTGGATAAAGGACTTTTCGACTTCTGCCTGATCATGGGGAATGTCGATATATCCCGGTACAACTCACTGAGGCTCCCGGTCACGGACGATTTCGGACTGCTCATGCGCCGGGATTCTCCTCTGGCTGTGAAGGAATATATCACACCGGAAGATCTGGACGGAATCCCGGTGATGTTCTCGCGGCAGGTGCTTATCCGGGACGATTTCGCTGACTGGCTCGGGAAGCCGACCACCGACCTGGACCTCGCCGGAAGCTACAACCTGACCTATAACGCTTCCATCATGGCGAAGGCAGGGCTTGCGCATATCGTCACCCTGGACGGGCTGATAAACACTGAGGGCAGTGAGCTGGTATTCCGCCCGTTTTCTCCGCGATTCCCCATCGGTATGAGCGTTATCTGGAAGAAGTACCAGGTGTTCAGCCGCCCGGCGGAATTATTCCTGGAGCGGCTCCGGGAGCGGATCGCCGCGCTGCCGGATCAGAGCTGAAATACATATCCGGAGGCTATTCCCAGGACGGCGGAAATGACGATTATCAATATCGGGTGCAGCTTCTTTATGGACAGCCCCAGCATTGCCAGGAATATCACTGCCGAGCACAGGAATGCCGGGCTTGTGAATACTCCGGCGCTGACTCCGGCAGGGAAGAACACTGTCTGTCCGGTAGTGATGACCGCCGCGGCGATGAGTCCGACTACAGCCGGCTTTAGTCCGGACATACAGCCTTTAACAGCACGGCTTTCCCGGAATCTCTCATAGCACTTCGCTACCAGCAGGATTATCACGAAGGACGGCAGCACTACGCCAAAGGTGGCGCAGACGGCACCGAAAATTCCACCGGCTCGCATTCCGACAAAGGTGGAGATGTTGATGGCGAAGGGACCGGGGGTGCTTTCGCTTACCGCGATGAAATCCACAAGCTCTGCGTCGGTGAGCCAGCCGTGGGATTCCACCTCGTCCTGTATCAGCGGCAGCATGGCGTATCCGCCGCCGAAGGTGAATGCGCCTATTTTCATGAACGTGAGGAAAAGTTCCAGCCAGATCATTTGCGGCTCCTTTCCCCGTGCAGGAATGACAGCAGCCCCACCAGCGCGCACAGCGCCAGGATCAGCAGAACGCTGGTGTCGATGAATACGGCTCCGGCGAATGACACGGCTATCAGAATGTATGAAACTGCCTTTCGCGGACACTGCCGGAACATTCCGTACAGTGCGCGGAGTATCAGCGCCAGTACTCCGGCACGAATCCCGTTGAACGCGTATTTCACTACCGTGGCGCTGCTGAATAGCTCCAGCAGGGAGGAAACCGCGATTATCACCAGGAACGACGGCAGGACCACTCCCAGCGTAGCCAGGGCAGCCCCGGCGGCGCCGCAGGTGCGGTATCCAACGAAAGTGGCGGTGTTTACTGCGATAGGTCCCGGCGTGCTTTCGGCGATAGCGGCGATCTCCATTATTTCGTCGTCTGTAATCCAGTGGTGCTTTGCGGCGGCTTCGCGCTGTATCAGTGGGAGCATTGCGTATCCGCCGCCGAACGTGAATGCCCCTATTTTCAGAAAGGTCAGGAACAGCGACAGAAGCTGATTCCGGTTATGCTTGGTTGATTTGTTTTCCATCAGAGAACCCTCCAGTGATCCGGATATAATTTTACCACAGTGCGGACATATTTTCAATAGGAAATATCAATATGCGCACAAAATAACTCCGGCAGTATTATCTGCCGGAGCTTTCTGTTAATAGTCGTATTTCTTTTTCTTGGCGATGAGAAACAGCAGCGAGATAACGAACGCGCATACCTCGGCGAAAGCCACGGATATCCACACGCCGTCCAGTTTAAGAAATATCGGCAGGATAAGCACCGCCGCCAGCTGGAACACAAGAGTTCTCAGGAAGGATACTGCCGCGGAAACAGCGCCGTTGTTGAGCGCCGTGAAGAAGGAGGAGCACCAGATGTTGAATCCCGACAGCAGGAACGTGAAAGAGAACAGCCGGAATGCGTGAACAGTCATGTCAAACAGCTCCTTGTCGTAGCCCACGAATATTCCGGCGAGTACGGGCGCCAGCAGTTCGGCGATGATAACCATTATAACGCCGGCGGTCAGTGTGACCTTTATGCTCTTCCGGCGTATGTTCTTGAGTTCCGCGTGGTTCTGCGCGCCGTAGTTGTAGCCCGTTATCGGAGCTGTACCGATGGCGTATCCGATGTATACCGCCGCAAAGATGAACTGCACATACATCAGCACTCCGTAAGCGGAAACTCCGTCCTGTCCGGCAAGTCGGAGCAGCTGGAAATTATACAGCATGCTCACGATTGACGATGAGATACTTGTCATGAGCTCCGAAGCGCCGTTCGCGCAAGCCTGGAGTATCGGGCGGAATTCCAGACGCGTGCGCACCATGTGCAGCTTGCTTCCGTTATTCCTGCGCAGGAAGAAGATGAGCGGCAGCAGTCCGCCAACGGTCTGGCTGAGTCCGGTGGCGAGGGCGGCACCGACAACATCGAGCTCGAATACCGCGATGAAGAGGAAGTCCAGCAGCATATTGGTGCAGCCGGCGGCGATTACCACTGCAAGGCCCATCTTGGGGCGCTCGGCAGTCACGAGGAAGCTCTGGAACACATTTTGCAGCATGAACATCGTGTTGAATATCAGACATGTGCGCGCATAGGTTACACAGTAGGGGAGAAGTTCACTGTCCGCACCGAGCAGCTGCGCGACATTCTCTGCGAATATGATTCCGAGCGCGGAGGTGGAGACGCCCAGTATCAGCGTGACTATCAGCATCATGGAGAACACGCGGCGTGCCTGGTCGTTGTTCTGCTCACCCAGGTATTTTGCTACAAGGGCGCTGCCGCCGGTGCCTATCATGAATCCCACGCCGCCGAGTATCATAAGGAACGGCATGATGAGATTCACCGCTGCGAACGGAGTCTTGCCGACGAAGTTGGACACGAAGTAGCCATCCACAACTCCGTAGATAGATGTGAACACCATCATCACCACGGAGGGCAGGCAGAATCTGAACAGCCGTCCCAGGGTGAAGTGGTCGGATAATTGTATTACGTCTTTTTTCATTTTGATTCACCTATTATCTTGCTTAGTTGCTTATTATATTTATTGAGTATTTTTATTAACAGCTCCTGCTCCTCCATAGCCGCGTGTTCCGCAATGATTATCCTGGCGGCAGTCCGCTCGGCGGCTTTACGCCCCTTTTCGGTCAGTGTGACGTCCTTGCAGCGGCGGCTGGTGCTTTCACACATGGTTATCATTCCGTCGGATTCCAGCTTTTTCAGCGCGGAATTTGTCGTCTGCTTCGGCAGGCAAGTCATGGCGCTGATTACGCTCTGCCTGAGTGTCCCGCCGGCTTCCGTCAGGGAGTACAGGATCCAGAATACGCTTTCTGAAATCCCGAAATTCTTCGCAGCCCTGCGGTATATCTCGTTCTGCTCCATCCACAGGGAGTTGAATTCCGCCATTTTGTCGGTATATTTCATGCAGTTTCCCTCCTTGCGTCCGAAATCGGACTTTATTATTATAATCCGATTTCGGACGTTTGTCAAGACTTTTTGCGGATTTCGGAATAAAAAATAGACAGCCCCGGTAAAACCAAGGCTGTCTACTTAAAGCAGAAATGACATAGAGTCATTTACGAATGTATTATATCACAAAATTCACGAAATGTCAATGGCTTTTAGTGTATTTAATTGAAGAAATATCTGTAATTATTCATGCTTTCTCGTGAAAAAAAGAATCACGCTGAATCGAAAATGATTCAGCGTGATTCAACGGTTTCATGCTGGCGGAGAAAGAGGAATTTGAACCCCGAAATGAATGTCATTATCAAAAATGAAACTCTTTTATTTCAGGATATCATTAAAATAATCATTCATTTTGTTTGCAACTTTTGTCTGCTCATCTCTGAAAATATGCTGATACACCTGCTTCAACATATTAGGCGTAGAATGTCCCATGCGTTCCATTGCATACTTGTCGGGTATGTTTAACTTTAACATGGCACTGGCGTTAGCGTGGCGCAGGGAGTGTATAGTAAAATGTGGTATGGTAAATAATACCGATATGGGTACGAAGAAGCATTTAAGTGGCTGAAAAAAGCCGCCGACGAAGGTAATCATCTTTCGGAATTTGTAGTAGGCAAAATGTTATGCAATGGGACCGGCACAGAAAAGGACACGGAAGCCGGCACTGAATACTTGACGAGAGCTGCCAACTCCGGGAATGAATACGCGCAGAATTATCTTGATTCTCGGACTTCCTGGGAGCAAGGGTGTGTTGTAAAGCTGGTCGGTTCTGTCGGGCGTTTGCTGTCAGAAAATCTGGAAAGTAGCCGTGCTGCAATGGCGGAATGCTCTGCGGCAGTATTCGGTCATGGTGATCTGAGCAAGGAACAGATACGAGAACTTATTCTGAAGAAGCAGGATAAAGAAAACACTGCCGAAATGTGAGGTGTCTCACGGTGAGGCACCAGTTAATGAAAGTGAGAAAACTCTTATGGATTTATATAGCCAGCTTAGCAGAATTGAAGAGCTTCGCCAAAAGCTGTCGCAGCTCCAGCCACTGAATTATGGTGAGGAAAAAAGACTTCTTGAGGAATTTGCGATTCGGAACACATACAATTCCAATGCACTCGAGGGATGTACACTCACTCTCCAGAAAACTGCTCTGATTTTCAAAGATGGAATTGCAATCGCAGGTCATCCTTTGAAAGAACAGCTTGAAGTCATCGGACACAAAGACGCTTTTTATTATATTGTTGAAATGACGCAGTCGCAATATAATAAAACATTGCTGGATACATTTGAAATCAATATGCTGCACTTTCTTACAGACGACCGATTTAAAACTGGCTTGTTCAGGCGCAATGCCTTAACAGCGGTAGGAAGCACAAGGGCTACATCAAAGCTTTATGATATTGAGCGCCAGATGATGAAGCTGCTCAGCGACTACGGCAAAGCGGATATTGATTTCTTTGCTAGAATGGCACAGTTCCATCTTGGCTTTGAAACGCTCTACCCGTTTGGTAACGGTAACGGGCGAACAGGCAGGCTTGTTCTTAATCTCGAACTGTTAAAAGGCGGCTACCGTCCTGTCGATATAAAATGTACCGATAAGCAAAGATACTGCGAAGCTTTTGATGAGTACCGTAATTCAGGCAGCACTGAAGCAATGAAAGCTCTGCTGGTGGAATATGAACTCACCGAGCTTGAAGAATACGTAACGATCGTCGAGCAGGCGTGAGCTTCACACCAGAAATATAATCACCTGCCTCACCGTGAGGCACCTGTTTGTTTGGAGGACGAAATGATATACTGTTTCAAAAAGCTGCATGAGTTAAGACTTACACATATCTTTTTTCTTCATTATTCTATCTCGCTGCTTATCGGCGGCGCGGCAATATCAGGACTGATTCTGCTTGGCGGGGGTTTACAATTTTACTCCGTTGTGGTATTATGTATTATGTATACACAGCCAACTTTCTTTATTCTCAGGCGCATAAAGATGTATGAGGTAAAGCACGAATTGAAATACGGAAATTATAGCGTGTCTGAAAAGTTCGGACTTGCTATTCAATCTTCCATCGTGAAACTGAGCATAGACAAAGATTTCATTATCTATACGGTTGTAATTCTAACAATGATCGCAATGTTCTTCCCTTACAATGGATTGATGATTATATTTGAAAATCAGCTTCTGGGAATTCCTCTTGTCTTGTTAATTGTTCCTGGAATGGCAACCTTAATATCTATCGTAAATAAAATAAAAGGATAAAATATGAGTATAGTTCTCTATGTTGTTTCGTTCCTTTCTGCTTTTTTGGCAGGAGTGGGCATATTATGCTTGGGCTACCTCGTTTGTCACACATATAATGTTACGGATTTTCTGTGCGTTTGCAACTGGTTTGGTAAATACATGAAAATCAGCCAGCGGATACGCAACAAAAGTGTGGTTGAGGAAATACATGAAAAATACAGAAATATGCCCATTCGAGAACAAATAGCGGAATATGGTCGCCTTTTTGAAGCAGATTTTAACGAGCTTTTTGATAAGCTTCAGCCTGGTATTCATTATAGAGTGACAACGCATTACAAACGCGTCATGGAAAGGGCTATAGCTGACGGCAAGATAAAGTTGATCTGCCCGGTCAAGGAACTGAAGAACCGGACGCTCCGGGAGCTGAAGCCGTTGCTGGGCAGAATGGATTACAGACTTGCCAGAAAATGCGTCAAGAAGAATCCACAGGCAATTCGCTGCTGTGACAAATGCAAACGCATATCGGCTTGCCAATGCAGACGTGGAGGAATTTGTTCCATCATATCCGAAAAAGGATTTGCAAGGTATGACTTTGAAATAGTATGAGGTGCCTCACGGTGAGGCACCTCCAAAGCGATTCAAGATGGTTCATAGAAATAAACCAGCTTTTATTATATTTTATTATATTCTATTACTTGACAAACTATCAAAAACTGTTTACAATATGATTATTGAAAGGAGTGATTCCGTGGAATATAAACCAAAGTTTCACATGACAGTCGAGCAGAACATATTTGTGGCGAAGCGTAACATTGTAGATTATATCTGGAAGTCGGCACGGCTTGAGGGCATAAACGTTACTTTTCCACAGACTTATGCTATCATAGAAAAATCAAGAGTCAACGGCGTTGATGTTGAAGACATATTGAAAATCACCAATCTTAAACACGCATGGCAGTATGTGTTCGACAGTATCGGCAAGCCAATGAATCTGGATTTCCTTTGCAGTCTGCATTCTGAGGTTGCAAGAGATGAAGAGTTAATGTGGGGTAAACTCCGAACAGGTAATGTTTTCATTTCGGGAACCTCTTACGTCCCCCCTATACCTAAAGCTGACGAAGTGCAGTCTGCTATTCAGAGATTGCTAACTATACCCAATCCGACTGAACGAAGCATTGAAATAATGCTTTGGGGAATGAAATCTCAGCTTTTCTGGGACGGCAATAAAAGGAACTCAATGCTTGCGGCAAATAAGATCATGATTGAAAATGGCTGCGGAATAATTTCTGTTCCAAATGAGTGCCTTGAAAAATTCAATGAAATCCTCTGTGACTACTATACTAATGATACCCTTGAACAAGCAAAAGAATTTGTCTATGAACACTGTATCGATGGTATAGATTTCACTGAACACCAGGACGATGAAGAGGACGAAAATCTCACTCCTGATATGTAATGCTGCCTCACCACGAGTCAGCTCATAAATATGGTGATTCACTTTTATAACCCCTGCCTCACGGTGAGGCACCCCTATAAATAAACTCAGGCGCGTTCATAGCAATGCGCCTGTTTTTATTGCCCGAGTGCTGAAAAACAAATTGACATCTTGGGTTCGTCAATGTGCACAAAAGGCGTTGTATAGGTTTGTGGAAAGTTTTATACACAAACTAATTGACAAAGGCTTGTTTCTATGATATAATATAATCAAGAAGAAATATAGCCTACACTAAGGAGGATCTAAATATGAAACACACTACACTCAAACTCGTGACCGCTGCCGTGATTGTCGCAACGACTGCCCTGATCAGCGGCTGTTCCAACAAGGCGCAGGACATTGACCTCACGCTCATCGGCGGTGACGGACAGGATATTGAAAACAGATACACTGTTGATATCCGCTACGATACTGACGAGGTTCCTATCAACAGCGACACGGATATCGTCATCTCTACCGCGGAACCCGAGGAAATCAGCGAGCCCGACATACCGAAAGAAAAAACCACTGCTCCGGAAACCACACCGGCTACAACCAAGGCAACACAGCCGGCTGTCACCATCACGACCGACAAGCCGCAGGTAACTACACCTGCCCAGACAGTACGCACTGACCTGCCAAAAGTAACAGCAGAGCCGCAGTACACAACCGCAGCCACTACCACCACAAAGCCTGCCAAGCAGACGGAGCCGGCAGAGATACAGACCGACGCTAACGGCTTCCCGGCTAATCCGGAAGTAAACCAGACATTCGTTGACAGTACCGGAACAGAGTATATCTATAATGGTATTTTCGGATGGATTCAGGGCAATGATGGTAATCCCGATGTTCAGAAGTTCCCGGACAACTACGAAGGTGGAATTTTCGGTGGTGGACAGAGTGTTCTCCACTAAAAACCGAATATAATAGATAGGTGCTTCACGATGAGGCACCTTCTCTTTTTTGAAAGGAGGATTCATTTGAATTTCAAAAAAATAATTATACGCCTTACTTCTATATTGTTGCTTTTTGCATTTAGTTCTACAACAGCTTTTGCAGGGCTAAATCTTGGCAATCAGGACGGCACAGGCTTTCAGGGTGGCACATCAAACAACTACTGGGGCGTCTACACAGACGGCGGCTTGCCGCTTAACGACACCGAGGGACTTCGTGTCACGGTATATAATGCTCAAACCAATGCTAAAGTGTTTAATACCATAGACATTACCGGAAATGCAAATATATCTGCTGCTTCAGCTATGCAGTATTTCTCTGATGGAAATGAACTAATATCCAAAACCACATGGCTGGGCTATGTAAATAGTACATATAACAGCGTTTCGGAATCAGACATGGCAAAGTTTAATAATGCTGTTATGTCCAGAGCTAATAGCGGTAGTGGATATAAGTCGCAATATATTTCCGAACTTGCTAGCATAGACATCATATCTGTGAACAATAGTTCAAACCTTGCTGCCATAAAAGAAGCGTTAAGTTCTGTAAACTTTCTTAAGGACCTATGTGATTTAATCGGCGGCGGTCTAACCTATGAGGACATCGCCCAGGGCAAATACAAAATTGCCTTTGAGCCGGTCGCCTACTTCCGGTACAACGGTCAGAACTGGGCGATGAGCGCTACGGAGTGCGGACTGCTCAACAAGTACATGAAGAATTACTTCACTGCTGCCTGGAATACCACGAATAACCTACGTGCGCTCCTCGGACCGCTGACGCACTCGAATCTGCCGCGATCTGCATTTCTGGAAAACAAAGATCTGGGCATTTCGGTGTACTCTCCCTCCAGCAGCGACTACTACAACGGCAATGCCAACTACAACAGCGACACCTGCATTATCCGCTGCATGGGTATAGGCGTCCTGAGTGGAGAGGAACCTCCGGACGATGATATAGGTGAGGAGAGTAACAGTACAGCCCAATATCATACCGACACCGATGTTTATACTTCTTTCAACATAAAAAACCTCGGAGATACTCCGTTTATTGGAGATACTACATTCTCTATCAGGGATAACAGCGATGAGCTGCCAAGGTCCATGGAAGACCTTGACAAATCTTGCAAAGAGGTTTATAAGATAAGTTATAACAGTAATGGTCCTCCTTCATTCTATTATGGATATACATCTGATGAACTGATAACGGAATATTGTGACGAAGACAGCAAGATCAAGGTCTTTGTAGATAATCCGGACTACGATCCTGAAGATGACAAAGCGCAGTACAAACCGCAATATAAGCTGCTTGGCTCATATGAAAACGGAGATGTAATCAATATTGGCTCTGAACACAAGGGGACAATTTCATACACCGTTAAGACCAAAGGTGGAAGCACAATAAAATCTGGTACCGTTGATGTAAACTGCCCGGAAAACGAGGAAGCCATGAGCTGGTTCCAGTGGCACACACCTACCAGAGCACAAAGTGTTACGATCACGCTTAAAACAAGCAATAGCAATCTTCTGCTGATTGATGACGATGGGGAGTTTTGTGAAAAGCTGGTTATCGAAGCCGATATATCAAAGGTTGAGGAAATAACTCCTCCTGACCCTAAAGTGTCCGACACACGTCCGTCATGGCAGAAAATCTATTCCATGTCGTCCGTCCAGGATAAGATATCACAGTATGTTTCCGCAGATGATAATATTGAAGAGCTGACATGGTACACTTGGTCATGCAGCACAAGCTGGTCACAGCACTCGCAAACAGATCAGAAGAGATTTGTTCTTATCACAGGTGGTCCGACTTACAGCAAGGACGGTTTCCCTTATGTTGGTTCGGATTATGAAAGCGCAGATATAACATATACCAAGTGGGGTGTGGACAATCAATATTATTCTTCAGAAACCGCTAAGAGGTTGTCGGGGAAATTCCATGTCGGCGCTGTATATATCTCAACGTCTAATATTCAGCTGGAAAAGAAAACGTATTCAGTTTCTGTGTCAGCTGATGTTACCGTATCACCGTCAGACTACTGCAAAACTGCGACTTATAACAACTCTACCGGAAAATACACGATGAAATCCGGATACGGAATACAGATCAGCGTTGACTCGCATATTTCCGGTGATACAGAATACTGCACCGGAAGCCAGACAGCAAACGTTCTGTTCCCGGAGTTTAATTACAACCGCCACAATACTACGCTTTACAATCGCCTGCTTGAAAAGGTCAACGGCAGCTTCGTATTCAAGAAGAACAAATACTCGACCTACAATGACCGAGTGCACTTCACACCGATATGGTTCCCGGACAAGAAAAACTATACCGTATATGTTGAGGTGTTCGACGTGTGGTGTCCTGCGGGTCAGCTCTCCGTAAGACTAACCGATCAGATTTACATCAAGGGCAATGTTTACGATGATTGGCACATCGCGCCGGTAAAGCCTTGATTTTTCTTTTCGGATTTATTACTGTCTCACGGTGAGGCACCCCAAAACTGAATAACTAAAGGCACAGTGTAATTTGATTATGCTGTGCTTTTTTGTATCTAAAGGAGGATTTTATGAACGTAAACCATGGCATAACCGATACCGGTAAGCTGAAAACCATTGAAATCGACAAGTACGAACCCATTCCGGATAAGCCTGGACGCTGCCGCGCAGTTGGTCAGGCAAGCAAGCAGGAGATATTCGACCAGTTGAAAGACCACCTCGAATATGTCGGAATGCTCCCTGATGAGTATTTCATAATTTCAACACAGCAGCCCGAAATCATTCCGGAGAACTGGCGTGATTTCACCTGCAACGTTTCATACGGCGGAAGCGAAGGAATATATCTCGATATCTCCCTCAATACCGCAAGTGGCTCTCAAAGCTTCATCACCGGAAAAACCCTCAGCGAAGATGTGGAGAGTTTCCTGAATATGTCCCGTGTTGCTGCCGAGTGCAACCTCATGCTCAACGGGAACGGAAGCGTTAAGGAGTTGCCGCATGATATTGCAGAATATCTTGAATACATGAGCGAGAACGAGGACAAGAATTATTCAATCGAAGATACCGACGAAATGGAACGGTGAAAGGTGGTTCAAAAATGATAACCAAAGGAAATATTTCGACATTCAGCTTTTATGTCAGGGCGTTTGATACCAAAAATAGTTACAGGAATTACGGAGAGCCTGCCACTCAGCTCTCGCTTGAACAGGCAAAAGAAGAGTTTGCCAAGCGCTGTGCTCAGAACCCTTTGAGTGTAAATACGATGCTTGGTGTAGAGTATTCCACCAAGAACGCAGAACTCAATAAGCACGGAGTGGGAGCCGTTGATCTGCTTCAGTGCATTAACGGTCATCTGAAGCTGTCAGAGGATTATAAGCTGGACGAGGTGCTTGCACATGAAACGCTTATTTCGGTCAACGCAGTTTCTCTCCTTAAACGTGAAGCAGACAGATTACAGCGAATCAGCGACAACGCAACTGCAAAATGTGCAAAGAAGATAAGCGACAGTATCCGTACCGCCTGCGTCAATACGGAGGCTGCAGAGCAGTTCATGAAATCACTTGCCGATGAATACGGCATAGACCGCGTTAAGGATATCGTTGCCAACGAACTGTTCGGCAATAATGAGATTGCCAATGCAGAAATTGCCGAATACCTCAGCAGTTCGTTTGACGGCAAATATGACAGCAGATTTGCTGTTTTCGGTAACTCTGAACAGCTTGAAATGCTTGCCCATGCAGCTCAGCGCGTGGAGGACAGCTTATCGGAAACAGAATCAAAACTGCGCAACAGCGGTCTTGTCTATGGCGATAGCAATTCTATCAGAGATAAGTCAGCCGACATCAAGTCTGAGATAGACCATCACAATCGCATTGAGGACGAGGGGCTTGCACCAGATGACGGGCTGAGCCTATGAAAGAAAAAATACTGCTGGTGTTACTGATCCTGGCATTGTGCCTGAGCACCTGCCAGACCGAATACTATCCTACCGCCGGTTACAGTTCAATGTACGGCGGCGATGTTCTTTATGAGTGGAATGTTGATGTGTTATCAATATATACATTCAAGGGAATAAGGCTGTAAGGAGTGTGACGTATTGAAAAACAACAGCATAAAGTACCGAATTCCTGTATGCATTTTTCTTTTCGTGTCCGGTACCATCATATCGATTCTGTTTTCTAACGCTCTGAATGATATGATAGTGTACGGCAGGCTGACCACACAACTTACGGATCCGGGTGCGCTCATCGGGAATATCTTCACGCAGGATAAACTCGGACAGTTGTTCCTCCTGCTTGAGGCACTTGTGGTGTTGATATGCATTGTGTATTTTGTCTGTGCAAAACGTACATACCAGGCAGACACATACGCCGTGACAGATAACCTTTCCATCCCTGTCCCGTATGGTCAGGGACAGCACGGCACTACATGGTTCATGTCCGAAAAAGAAAAAAAGGAGGTATGCAGATTTGCTAAACTGCGGAAGCTGTATACAGGACGCATTTATATATGATGTGTGGAACATGGATGAGCAGAATATCGCTAATGATACCAATTCCAAAGTCTTTAACCAGAGCGCAGTCACTATCGCATACATAATTGATACCGACCAGTTTGAAGAAGATTACGGCTTTCCTTTCCCGACAATAAACGGGTTACGCCACGGAAGCACGATTACTCTTTTTCTGGAATTCACCTGTCTGAGCGAAGTGGAATTTGAAGACCTTGATATTGGCAGTTCCGTTGACCTTGAGAATTTGACTGTTGGTTACTCGCATGACGGATATTACAGCGACACTTACGACAAGGGACTTTGGCGGCATCATTTGAACCGTAATGAGTGCATTCCGCACGTCGGAATCAAGACTTATTTCATGTCTGGCGAAGCTGCTGCCCCTGATCCGCCGCAGGGAACGCATTACTATGGCGGACCCAGTGCAAAGGATATTGGCGTAGTTGCCAATCCCCGACTTTGGTTCAAGGCATTCCGCACCGGCATGGGCGATGAACTTTTTGAAACTATCAAAGCAGTCGAGCCGGATTAAGGGAGGTTTTATGAGAATATTTGTAGATATGGATGGGACGTTAGCACGCTTCCATGATGAAGTTGGATATCTTGAACGTATGTTTGAAAAAGGCTTTTTTAGTGGATTACAACCTTTTCAGCAGGCAGTTCAGGCAATCAATGATCTTGCTCGTTATTCGAAAGACTGTGAGTTATTCATTCTATCGGCAACAGTAGACGGTGAGCCACCTTATTGCTGTGATGAGAAAAATCAGTGGCTTGACAGATATTGCCCAGAAATAGATCAGGCACACCGACTATTTACAAAAATCGGTATTTCAAAATCCGAGTACATTCCGGGAGGCATTCAGTCTGATGATATATTATGGGATGATTATAACAAAAACCTTGAAGAATGGGTAGCTAACGGTGGTGTTGCAGTAAAATGCAAAAATAACATAAACCACAAAGGTTTGATTGGACCCATTTGGCAAGGATTAATAATCGCAAATGACGCTTCATCAGAGCTTATCAGAAATTCACTTTCTGAAATAGCATACGAAGCTGCCGAATCTTCCGACGAAGAATGGGAACTGTAAATAGAAGAAAGGAACCATTACCATGACCAATCCGTTACTTATTTCCCGAAAAGAAAATGCCGGCATTCTGAGGAAGATATGCTCGGAAATAGGGACAACTCCCCGCGAAATTTCGGGTGATGAATGGTCGCTTGCACTGTTCATCAAGACAGACCTCAAAAACTATATGTACCAGTCGCACTACGTCCTCGATGTTTCAGCATTCCTGGAAAAAGGCGATGATTTGGTTGCGCTCTGTGAGGGCATTGCGCTCCAGAAAGATCCCAACAGCATAATCATCTATGCGGATCATTTCTTCCCGGGAGATGACTTCCTGGACAAGCTTGTACATAAGGGTATACACAATATCGTAGCCAACTACCCTGATGTGGACGAAAAGACAAACGTCACTAAGATGATGGAGGATCTCAAAGAGTGCCTTACCACCGGCTTATCCAGGCAGAAGTGGCGTAAGTATGACAAGTCATTCGACGCGTTTGCTGAAGCACGGGAAGCTGCTCTTATTGCCGAAAAAGAAAGCGAGAAGCCGCGCTATTCACAGGCGAGCCTGCATATTGCGGTTGTGGGAGCGCAGAGCAGGATAGGCACAACTTCCTTTGCTTTGCGTATGGCAGAGTATTTCCGCAGGCGCGACGGCGAAAGCGTGGTCGTATGCGCCAGCAGGCGCGGAGCCGAGCAGCTCGAAATGATGGAAACCTGCTATGAAGAAGCAAAGGTGCAGGACGGAATTTACACGATCAACGGCATAGACATTTGCAGTTCTGATACTGATACCTCAAAGGTCTACAACGCTGAGATATATGACTTTGGCAGCAAGAAGCCAACGGACTTTTCCGGCTTCGACAAGATATATGTCGTAGGCGGTACTTCGTGGAACGAGCTGCCGATGATATATGATATCCAGAATGACCTCAACATGGTAAACTACACCGTTGCCGTCAACTTTTCCGATGAAACATCTGTTGAGAAGAACCGTGAGCTGCTTTCCGTCAACCTCAATGATGTAATTTGCCTGCCTTATGCGCCGGATCCGTTCTCACTGACCGCCGGATATGAGGAGATTTTCGACAAGGATTTTGTCGAGTGGGCAGACAGCCCTGCTGAAGAAGCTGATTTATCAGCCGAAAAATAAAGATATGGAGCAAACAAGACATGAAACAGAACAGACAGTTTGTCCGGGTGAATTCGGACTTTATAAACAAGGACCTTTCAGCCGGCGCTGTAAAGGTTCTGTTTCTGCTTGCTTCAATAGCCCAGGCTGGCGGCAGTGATACTGCTGTCATATCCAATACAAGGATTGCTGAGCGCACCAAGCTCACGAATATAACCAGAATAATCAATGAACTGTACGCCATAGGTGCAGTAACTGAGCGCATTCAGCGCTTCAAGAGCAATCGCCAGAAGTGCAACGCTTACGTTCTTTCAGAAGCCGTTTCAGCGCCGAAAAATTATGTTCTTGTTCCGGTATCCGCGGTGGAACTTCCTAAAAGCTGTCTTAGGCTGTTTATGCTGTACTGCATACACGCCAGTGCCGAGGGGCGCTGCCTGCTGTCCCTTTCAATGATACAGGAGCTGTCCGGAATGGCGCGCGGAACGATCATTTCCTGCAACAAGGAACTTACGGAACAAGGCTACATAGCCAAGCAGCAGTACGTTCGCAGAGAGGGAGACTTCGGATACAATCGAGTTTATATCTCTCATCTTCTTCGGCGCAGGAGCGAAACCAAACGTGCTGAAACATTCCGTGTTATCGTCAATTCCGGTGTTCTCAGCTTTGAGAGTAAGTGCGCTGCTGAGCGCTCACTGTCCCAGGAGCCAACCACGGAATTTGCAAAGGTAATGCGATATCTGTTCCGAAATACCAGAGTTGCACATTTTATCAGGACTATTCTCCGCAGCACGAAAAATGCTGCGGTTTTTCTTTGCCAGAAATGGGGTAGTCGAAAAAAGAATACCCGATTTATAAATTTAAGGCAACACCGCACAAAACGAGTAGACGCAGAATTACCAAAGTGATATAAT
>OKRU01001314.1_pt1 | contig 24630 bp, 34 predicted proteins | sample 1601131 | NCBI WGS metagenome assembly OKRU01 (sample SAMEA3541558, study PRJEB24748) | human gut metagenome | biome: human gut; feature: human-associated habitat; material: faeces | place: China | collected 2012
CAAGGCTTGGCGAAAGAAAATACCGGAGCGGAGCGAGGATGATTTTCTTTCAGCCGACCGGCCCGCAGGGCTGCCTTGACACGAATACGGGGTAATCCGGTACCTTTGCCGCCTAAAAGCGGCATAACAGATGTCTGACAAATAAAAAATGCAGACCTTTCAGCCTGCATTTCCCGTTCCTATATATAATAATATTCTATCTTTCACATTTCCGGAAGATATCTTCCGTTACCTCTCCCGAGAGTTTGAGTACCTCCTTCATGAATTCTTCCTGTGTAAGCTTTCCCCTTTCCATTCGTGTCAGTTGCGCCTCCCAGCCCGAAGTCAGTGCGGCTCCCGCTATTTTCATGTTCCGTACCGTCTCATATATGTAAAGCCCTTTTCGTGTGGGGATGATGTATTTGCCTGAATAACGTACATATTTGCGGTCAATCAGGGTCTGCAGGATTCCTGTACGTGTGGCCGCCGTTCCCAGTCCGGCAGTGTCCATGTAGGTGATCAGTTCCGCGTCGGTATATGCGGATACGGGCAGGTCCTTCCTGTGTATCAGGCTGCATCCGGTAACAGCGGCCGTCTCCCCGTTTTCCAGTTGCGGGATGGGGGAGAAGCCGTATTCCCTTCCTGCAATGACGCTTTCCCTTTCGAATATGCCGAACCATCCCTTTTCAATGATGCGGCATGCATGACACCGGAAATTTCGTGCGGCACATACGGCATCCACGGTGGTGTATTCCGCCCTGCATGCGGGCATGAAGGCTTCCAGCATTCGTCCGATAATCATCATGTACAGCTGCATCTCCTCCCGGTTTAATCCTTCCGGATATGTATCGGTAATGATGATGGCGTGGTGTTCCGCCGCTTGTCCTTCGTCGACTACCTTGTCCGGCAGGTCGAATATGTTGATCCCCATGCTTCTGACATACGGTCGGAATTCCTTCCTGTTCAGGATTTTTTCCATGATACGGGGCAGTTTGTCGTAAACGTCCCGTGGAAGGAAACGTCCGGCAGTTCGCGGATAGGAAATCAGTTTCTTCTCATAAAGTTTCTGTGCGATTTCAAGCGATTTTCCGGCAGTCATTCCGTAATAGTTGTTGGCGTCTTTTTGGAGTTCGGTCAGGTTGTAGAGGGCTGGAGGCTCTATCTCCCTGATCTGCCTGCTGACAGCGGTGACGCGTGCATGTCCGGCCAGTTTGCAGTCACTGTAAAGCCGTGCAGCCGCCTCCCGGTCCGTGAATTCTTCCGTACAGCGCATTTTGAGCAGGGTGTTATTTTTGCACAGGCTGATAAAAACCGGAAAGGTGTCCGTGGCAATGTGGTTCTCACGTTCACGGTAACGGCTGCTTATGGCTGCCAGTACGGGTGTCTGCACCCGTCCCAGTGAGTTGTTTCCCGTTCCGGTCGCCTGGCAGAGGGCATAGCTGGCGTTGAGTCCCAGTACCCAGTCCGCCTTGTTGCGGCTGTCCGCTGCCAGAAACATGCGATCATACAGGCTGCCGGGCCTGAGGCTGCCCATTCCTTCCAGCACGGCTTCGTCCGTAAGTGACGAGATCCATAGACGGCGGTAGGGTTTCCTGCATTCCAGATACCGGTAAAGGTACCTGAAGACCATTTCTCCCTCCCGGGAGGCGTCGGTGGCCGCAATGATACTTTCGCAGGCGTCGAATACTTTTTCGATCACTTTCAGCTGGAGGACCGCGTTGATGTCCGGTATCCATCCCGTATCGGTCCTGATGTGTTTTACCATCAGTCTGAAGGGGGCGGGATTTATCGGGAAGTCCCCGCGTTCCGGGCGGTCCATCCCGTAATCCTTCGGCATGGCCAGTGAAAGCATGTTGCCGAAGGTCCATGTCACCATGTACCCGTTCCCGCTCATGTATCCGTCCTCTCTGGTATGTGCTCCCAGAATTCTTGCTATCTCTTTTCCCACATTGGGCTTGTCTGTCAATATCGCAATCATGATCTTCTTTCATTTGATGTTCCCCGTACCTTCGCAATAAAACCGGTACGGGGAAATTGTGTATACTTTTGATTCTGTCTGTATGCAAGTGGTGCATGGAGTCGCATCTTTCATCTGATGCAGGTGTGTTGTTTGCCTTGATGCCCTGGCTGCCCTGTGGGCTGGGCTTGTGCGTGGGCCTTGTCTATGGGTCTCTTATAAGCCCCTGCTATATGGGCCTATTTTGCGGCCTTGTATTTCGGGCCTTATATGGGCCTCTGAAAAAGTGCTTTATTTTTGCCTGGTTTTTCGGCTATGTATTTCTGTGCTTTTTTCCGGGCTTTGTTTTCGCCTTAAAATTTCCGGCATTTTTCCTGGCCTGATTTTCGCGGCGGTATCTGGCTTCCTCTTTTTTCTCGATGTAATATTCATACGATTCCCGGTTCTCCGTGACGAGTTCTTTCACGTAGTTAAATTCCAGGAGCTCGTACATGGCGGCCTTGTGGATTCTGTGGCACTGGCTTTTTGACATCGGGATTCCCTCTGCGATCTCTCCCCATTCATGACCATCGATGTGGCGGAGCTCGCAGATCTCGCGCTCCATAGATTCCTCCGGTAAAAAATTCAGGATCGTTGCCACGTTGACCATGGATTTATCGGCCTTGGCTTTCTGCTCGTAGATCCTGTCTTCGATGTCGGCCAGCTTCATAAGGATTCCGGCTGCGCCTTCGTTGTTGCCTCCGCTTTGTGGCAGCGGATCGTATCCCTGGCCTCCGATTGGAGAGTCACGCTCGGCATTGATCTCAAGAAGTCTGACTTCGAGCTGCTTTTTTCGGCGCTTCGCTCGGACGTACTGGCCGAGCATCCATTCTAATACTGATCTATCGTTCTCCATTTCTTCGTTGATTTCCTGCATTGCATTTCTCTCCTTTTCGTTCTTTTTTATGCTGGTTAATTCGGGGATTCTCTCTCTCTGATATTCTTAATGATCCGCAGCGTCTGTTCCGCTGACAGAAATCCTTTTATTTCGCCCTCGGCCCATATCTCAAGCAGATTCATGACGCTTCCATAACTTCCCGCGTGTTCAATTATGGAGATCTCTTTCGTCTGTCCTGGCAGCGAGAGTATGATCTGAAATCCATCGTATAGATCGTGCCGGTTGTGTTCAATACTCCCCTCCTGGAGCATTTTCTCCAGGAGAAGGATTTCGCTGTATCTTTTCTGCTTACTCATCGTCGTCACTCTCGTTTTCGATATCGTCGCGGGGCTGCTGTCTGGCCGCATTGGCAAACATCGCCGCCAGGAGTGCACCTGGGTTGATTCCTTGTGGCTGAGGCTGCGGTTCTGACTTTGGCTTCTGCGCTTCCAGCGTATTTGTGACTGCGAACGTTACGCCCATGGCCACCTGGACTGCTAGGTCTGCGTTGTGCGTCTTGTTAAGTGCTCGCAGGTATGCTTCCATGTAAATGTCCGTGTACTCGTGAATTCTTGTGATGTCCATCTGCTTTTCCTCCTTCTAAATCGAGAGAACTGTCTGAACGATCGCCCAGATCAGCGCTATCGTGCCTCCGGCCAGTAGGATTGGCGGGATTGCCATCAATAAAAGCACCACGATGCCTCCGATCACGGTTGCCATGAATTCTCCGGCTCTGCTTTCCTCACAGATCTCGACCGCCGGGCACATTCCTGTTTCCCAGTAGCATCTGCCATCGCATCCGTGCTTTTCGGCTCTTTCCTGCTGCTTCTTCAGTTCTCTTTTACTCATTGCTTGCCTCCTTCTCATCGATGACTCTGTAGCATTTCAGCTTTCGTCCGATGATGTTATGGTTAAATTCTACGCCGATTCCGTCATGATACCAGACTCCGTACAAGAACGGGATTCCAGCCCATTGGCCTATACTGTCGCACATCACGATTCCGTATGCTTCTTCGTCTGGACACCAGACCGGAAGTCCGGCCATCGTCTTCAGTTCTTCAATGGTGAGCGGTTCCTGGTTCACTGGCTCTCTTTTACTCATTGGCGTCATCCTCCCAGTTCCACAATCCTTGTCTTCCTTTTACCGGTATCGGCTTGTCGAAAAGCACCGCATCCTTCATAACCCACGCATATCTTCCCGGCTCGTAATTTCCAAACGCATATTCTTCCGGATTCTGTTCCTTCATCCGGTCACAGTAGCCTTGATCCATCTGAATGCATTCAACAAGGTTCGCCTGCCCGATGATCGCTCCGAGCGGGAAGTCTTTGTAAATGGCTTCTGCTTCCTCAAAATATTGAAATGATTCATGTGGGTATCGCAAAACTATGTATTGATGGTCTACCTTTGCTGCGTGAATCAAGATAGGCCCTCTATACCTTGTTCCCCAGCTTCTGGTCTCGATGCTTTTTGTTCCCATTGCCAAGAGCTGCGCCCATGGCTGCCATATTGTCAATGCTTTCATGCACTCTCCTTTCTGAAAAGTTCCGCCAGACGCTCCTGGATTCTATTCCACACGACCGGTCCGATGCCTTTGACATCTTTCAGCACTGCTTCCACGTCCTGAAGCTCCACTCCGGTTACGGATGCCTCTCCGTCCGCGTATCCGTTCTTGTAGACGTCGGTCAGAAAGTCCTCCATCTGCTGATGGTCGTATCGCTTGATGTCTTTGTATTTGGTGCGGTTGATCATGTATTTATCTTTGGCTCTTTTCATATTCTTCCACCTCCATGATTGCTTCCTCTGGCCAGCGGACGAACGTTGCGGTACCTCCTGCGGCCTGGATCTTTCTGACGGTTTCTTCCTGCAGCTTCGAGCGGATCCCGACGACCGGACGCTTCACTTCGAATCCGAAGTAGTGACCGTCCTTGATCATTAAGACATCCGGGATCCCTCCCTCGCTGTATGCTCCCTGGGAGATCTTGACGACGAATGCGTCCGGATACTTCTTTTTTAGGGCTTCCTTGATCTCCGACTGGTAGTAGCCTTCCTTCTTGATCAGCTTTCTAAGCTCGGACAGTGCCTTCTGCTTAGTGGTGATCTTTTTTCTTTCCATGAATGATTTCACGAATGCGTTTTCGTCGAAGTCTTTTTCGTATCTCTCTAGCACGTCTCTTTTCCTCCCTTTCGGCCATCATCTTTTTGATGGCCTCGATCTGTTCTCTGTCGTCTCTTTCTGTATTCATAGCTGACTCCTTAGATTGGCTCTGCCTCTGCGAACTCTCCCGGATCCGCTGGCACTGCTTCCGGCTCTGCTCCCTGGTATACGTCTTCCGGCTTCTTGTTTCCGGTGTTGGTCTCCAGGTAGCTGGTGGCCATCTGATCTGCCATGTGTGTGAACATGACCAGCGGGTACTTGGCTGCTGCCTGGCAGTATGTCTGGATGTTCTCCGGCTCGCTCATTCCCATGTGCCATCTGATTGCGTATCGTTCTTCCATCGTCAGGTGGATGAACTCTGAAGCCATCATGACTGATTTTTCTCCGTGACCGTATGGGTTGCGGTCGTTCACGGTGTAGACCGGATACTGCTCCCATTTCTGGTTCTCATCTTTTCTCCAGCGCATCTCTGTGGCGTAGAAGTTGGTCTTGCAGAGGTCGTGGAGCAGTGCCACGATGATGATGGATTCCTTCGGGATTGAGTCCAGGCGCATTCCTGCAACATGGAATTCCTGAACACCTCCGGTTGCGGTTCCAAGACTCGCCAGGCAGTCATAAACATTGAGGCTGTGCTGCAGCAGTCCTCCCTCGCAGCTCATGTGGAATCTGGTTGACGCCGGTGCTGTGAAGAAGTCGGTCTTTTCCAAGAAGTCGATGAGCTTCTCGATTCCTTCTCTGCCTGTTGATCTGAGTAATGTGATAAATCTTTCCTTGTTGGTCATCTGTATGTTTCCTCCGTTTCTTTGTCTTTGAATATGATCCTGTTCTCGATCGTCAGTCCGTATGCTCCGGCGATCGCTCTGATTGCTTTCATGGCGGCTCTGATGTCGTATTCCCTGGTAGCTCGTTTCTTTGCTTTCGCAGCTTCCTTTTCTTCTCTGGATACGATACCTATTGCCTGGTTGGCTGTTGGATCCGGGTATCCTTCCGGATTGTTACCCTGGTAGCTCATGTCTGTCTCACCTCTTTCAAATATTTTTTAAAGCTCTCCTGCTCCGCCTTATGCTGCGCATCGACCCCTGCCTGCGTCGGCGGAAGCATGAGCGTGAGGCTCTGCTTTGAAAGATCGACCCACGCGCCACCGCCTTCCGGATGCCATTTCATCCCTGGCAGCAGGTCTGTGATGTATCTTCCTTCCGGATCCTTGCTGACGTGCTTCAGCCAGTATGGTGCGTAGACTTCGTACTTGATTCTCTCGGTGAAATATCCGCAGATCAGGTTCTCTGCTTTCTTCAGGTCGAACTCTTCAAATACTGCCTTGGTGCATTCTCTTAAATGTCCCGCTGCAGTTTCTTCGTCGATGATTTTCTGGATGCCTGCTTCCATCTCTTTTTGCTCTTCCGGAGTCATGTCCGGACCTATTTTCAAAATTCCAAGAAGCGAGAGCTCTTTCATGTAAATTTCAAATTGTGCACGGATTTCCTCTTTCAATTTTGCATAAGGCTTTTTGTATTTGGTTTTCAGGAGTTCCAGCGGCACGTTTTCCCTGTTTTTACGCAGGGTTGCGATGTCCTGGTTCAGTTTTTTTAGGTCTAATTCCGTTGTAACCACTCCTTTCTGTAACCACTAAGCGTTTTTTGAAGTGGTTACGCTGCGAGCCCTGATTTTACGTGGGTTGTGCTGGGTGTAACCACTGTAACCACTTTTTTTAAATACATACCGTGTTTTTATAGAATTTTGCATGTGTTGTGCGTTTTTCGTGCATCGTGTGCAAAATTTCCCACGAAACAATAAATAAGTGGTTTTTAGTGGTTACAGTGGTTACAAAGCTCTAAAACCCGCGCCAGCTCTGCATTTCGGTGTAACCACTCGCGTAACCACTCGCGTAACCACTAATTTGAGTGGTTACGCTTTTGGGATAAATTTTGCGCGATCTACTTAAATGGCAGCTCGTCTTCCATGCCTTCCGGTATGCTCATGAATCCGTCCTTATCGGTCATCGATTCCTGGTGGTATTTTTCTTCTGCTTCATCTGCCATGGCCTCGATGTCATCTCCATCGGACTGGCTCTCTTTCCCGATATTGAATTCTATAAACCTGCATACCCTTCCATCAAATCGTTTCATGATGGAGTATCTCTTGGTGGAGTTTTCGCCGCCATCCTTGACCGTAATCAGTCCATTGTCTGCCATGTATTTGAGCGTCTTCCTTGGACTGTATCCTGCTTTAGTCAGTGCCTGGTTCAGCGTTGATGGGAAGATGTACGCAACGTTTCCGGATTCGCTCATGGTGCCGAGGCATGTTCCGATGGCCTTTTCTCCGAAGTATGCCTTGTTGGAGATTACCCAGTCGGTGATGAACTGCACGGCGTTTTCGTTTACGTCTCCGGATGCTGCTGCGATCTGTTCCTGAAGGATGGACGCTGCCATCCTCTTGGCTCTATCCCAGGACTCCTGGTTGATTGTTATCTGTTTTTCATCGTCTTTCCCTTCTTCCTTTTTCGGATCCGCTTCGGGCTCAGGTGCATCCTGGCTATCAAAGAACCAGGTGTCTATCATGGCATCGGCCAGGGCGACCGCACTGATTCCGGCCACATGGCTTCCGCTCTTTCCTTTTGCGATCGACATCACATAGTGCAGCATCTCATCGTACTTGTCACAGATGCTTGGCTCCGAAACCTTCAGGACGTGCTCGATGAATTCAGGACCTGCCCATCCGAAGTTCTGCGTTGATTCCTGGTGCATGAGGCTTGCCTGTTCTTCTGTCTCGAACGGTCCGTCATAAATCTCCAGCACACGGGTGCTGACACCGGTCTGCGATGTGTCTGTGGAGAGTGGTTCCTCTCCGGTTGCCATGGCTACGGTTCTCCATTGTCTCATCGTCTGCAAACCGCCGCCCTTTGCACCTCTGATCTTTCCGGTACCGGATGCGATCATGTAGATTGTCTTCTCCAGTCCTTCCTGATTCTTTCCGGCCAGCTGTCTCTCATCGATGCCGAGTGGCAGGTCGCAGTAAAACGCAGCGGTTCGCTCCAGTCCGACCTGGGTGGCGTTAAAGTTCACCATCAATCTTTCCGGATCTCCCCAGGCTGACAGTGCTGCTTTTAATCCGGCGGTCTTTCCTCCTTTACTGGATCCCCAGTTGTATACGAAAAAGATTCTCTGCTTGATGATCCGCAGCAGGGGAGCTGCGAACGCTGCGGCCAGTATGAACCGGAACTTGTCGCGCTCTCGGTGCGGCTGCATGGTGTCTTTCCATTTATCAAATGATCCGGTCTGGCAGTATGCCGCGGCCATTCCCTTCTGTGATGGATCAATGTCCAGCACGATGTCTTTGTCGTGTCCTGGTATGAATCGCTTTCCTGGCTGCCATCCGAAGCTGGACGTCGCATCTGCTTTCGTGATGATGTCGATGTTCTCTGCTTCCAGAGCCGATAGAAACCGGACGACCTGCTTGGCGTTTTCGCTTGTGACTGTACATCCTAAGTCGGCCAGCACCGTGATTCCTCTGGCTGTGAAGATCGTTGATCTAGGATAGATCGCTCTGTGCCATTCGTCGTCACGCTTGAATGCGATTTCTATCTTTTCTTCTCCTGTCTCCAGGCTTCTAAGTCTCTGCGTCAGGATGATTGGTGTTCTGCAGACCATGACCGGTCCGTATGTCTTCTCATCGATGTGGCTGATTCCTTTGTCTGAATAGATCCAGCCTTCCGGCTGGCGGAGATTCACCGGTGCTCCTTTGATGGATTCCGGTATTACGTCTGGTTCTGCCAGGTCTATTTCTTCTGCCCGCTCCAGGAGCTTCTGGATCTTGGCCGCGCCTTCCTCTTTTCCGAATTTGATGAAGACGTCACTCGGATCCTTGATTCCGCCCAGTGTGCTGCAGCTGAATTTGTAAACCTTGCCAATGAATCCACCGTCCCGGAGTCCCTGGATGACTTTCCGCATGAACGTTTCGCCACCCTGGTCCGGTTCCTGGTGGATGTATAACTTTAAGTCCTGGAGCTGGTCGCTCATGTTCGACTTGAACATGGAGGCTCCCGGTACTCCGAGGGTGCTGATTCCCATGTACCACATGCTCTGCGTGTCGGACTCTCCTTCGACCAGGCAGGCGTATCCGCTCTGTCTCATCTGCGGGAGCCTCCATTCGCCATAAAGGCATATCTTTCCGCTGCTTCCGTATCTCCATCTGAATTCCTTACCTGCAAACCTCTTTCTGTAGGTTGCCTCGGTTCCGTCCTCCTTCAGGTACGGGATCTTCATGTATGTGGTCTGGTCTTTTCTTTCTTTGTCGTTGCTGATGTGGCATGTGTCCCGGAGGAATTCCACCGGAAGCCTTTTTTCGAAGGCGTACTGCTCCATCGAATAGCTCCGGCGGGATGCTGCAGGTTTTTCTTTCTCTGGCATCTCCACATGGTAGTCTTCCATGATTCGCTTGTATGCGTCCTTCGTGCTGATGTCATTCATCTTGGCCACAAAGTCCACGTAGTTGCCGCCGATGTCCTCGCTGAAGCAGTGCCATCTTCCTGTCTTCAGATCTACTGAGAAGCTGTTTTTTGAATCGTCATGGAACGGGCAGAGTCCTATCATATGATCTCCGGTAACCTGCGCCCTTTTGACGACGCTTCTGTATTCTCTTTCATAATCGACCAAACGGTCGAGATCGACTTCTGCCGTGTTCATGGTGTTACCTCTTTTCTTTGCCTATGTATATGAACTGCGGCTCGATTCCCATCTTTGCCGCAGCAGCGATTTCAGCCTGCATTCCCTGACTGGTCCATTCTTCTTCAGGACCTTCCTGTCTGATGATTACGATCATCTCATCGCAGCGCTTCAGTGCTTCCAGTCCTGCTGCTATTCCGTAGTCGCGATCCTGCGGATCGTTGTCATCCAGGAATCTTGGCCAGTAAAGATGCGGCGCGATTGGTATGTTTCCTCTTTCGTGCACCTTCCGGCATGCTTCCACGGCGTCCCTGATGTGCTGCTGCAGTTCCACTTCGTTTTTTGCTCTGTATTTGCTGCAGACGTAGGTTGTCTTGGCGTGGATCGGTGCGAGGTTCTTATCTTTTCCTGCTGCGCACAGTCCGATGTATTGCCATGGGTGGTCCGGGCTCTCTCTGTAGATAGTTTCATAGACGCCCTCGCCTCCGATGATGTCTTCCACGATGCGGCTCTGTGTGATCTCAAACTCCTGATCCAGGCATCCGTCAGCGTATCCTTCCTGGCCGACGATCTCCCAGGCGAGTTCCTCTGTGATGATGTCTCCGTTCTTCAGGTATGCGGGATCCCTTCCGCACTGTATAAATTCCTTTAAGTTCTTAGCCATCGTTTACCTCCAATTCTGCAAGGCGGCCGTGGTGACCGCCCTGCGCTGTGGCTTAGTCAAATGGCAGCTCTCCGTCCTGGATGTCGCCTGCCTGCATGAATCCGTCAGGGCCGACTTCCGGAGTTGCTTCCATTGGTGCTGCTTCCTTATAGTCGTCTGTTGTGATCGCTACGCTCTCATAGCTCTGTTTCATTGCCTTGCGGAGCTCTGCGGTTGTCTTATAAAGAGCTTCTGGCAGCAGTCCTGTCTTTTCCAGCGTTACCTTGGAGTATTTGATTTTGTCCGCGTTCTCTACCACGTTCAGCTTGAATGTCACGATCATGCGGCTGTATGGGATATGCTGCTGTCCCATGATTTTCTTCAGCGCTTTGTTCACGTCCTTGATAGATGTTGGCGGCACTGTCAGGAGATAAATGTCCGGGCGGTTGTCCATCATGATGTAAAGGCGGCGCATGTTCTTGCAGGCCTTGCCTTTTCCGTCGGATCCGAACTGGTTATAAGGGCAGGTGTCGCAGGTGCGGATTTCTCCGGTTTCTCTGTTGACGCCCTGCTTTCCGTCCATGGAGCTGCAGTCCGAGCTCTTATTGATATTGCCATCCTCTCCTGCTTCTCCGAATTTCTGCGCCCAGTAGGCGTTCATGCGATGCGTGAAAATAATCACGCCGGTTACTTCCTTCATGACCTCCGGATCGTCCGGATCGTCTGTCTCGACCTCGAAGGCTTTTCCTCCGCCAGACGGGATCTTGATGTGCTTGGCATCGATGCCGCCATCATCGTCCAGGTCGTCGAGTTCATCTTCCAGCTCTGCTCTGAGTTCCTCATCCATCGCCTCCATGCCGGTTACGATCTTGAAGTTTTCCACGGTTGTCAGTTCTGCTTTTGCCATATTCTTATTCCTCCTCATCTGCTGCATCTACGGATGCGTTCTTTACTACTTTGGATTTTTTGATGCTCTTGACACGGTAGCGGTTTCTGATTCCGTCCTCGCACGTCTCTGTGATGAAGTATCCGCTCTCGATTCCTTTGAATACGCAGAGGATGTCTTCGGTGTCAATTCTCAGGACGATAGTGTCGCCCTGGTTCATTGCGTTGCCTTCTGAATCTGAAACTCTCACCTGTGTTACTTCGTGTACGGAGATTCCGCAGTTTGCTTCACTCATTACTCAGCGTCCTCCTGTTCTTCCTCTGCTTCAGCTTCCGGATCCGCTTCTGCGTCCTCGAACTGTCCCTCCAGATAATCTTCTACCGGTGTGGTGTAGCTGCTGACTTCATCGTATAAGTCGTGCATGATTCTGTCTGCCTGTGCTGCGAGCTTTGTCGCCTGGAGTACCAGGCCGGTTGCTGCATTCTTCAGGCTGCTGGCTGCCTCGACTGCCTTGGCATCATCCTCTGTTGGAAGGATGCGCAGGAAGTCTTTCATGCTCTCATCTACCTTCTTCTGGTCGAGTTTCATGCCTGCGTAGAATTCCGAAGCGATACCGTATCCGTCGTGGCGGTTCGATACCTTCGACTTGCTGGTTTCTTTGACCTGTTTGCAGGCAAATTCCAGGGCGATGTTTACGTTTTCCTCAAGCTCGCGCTCTGATTCGAGGCGACAATCAAATTCTAATTGTTCCATGGTTTATTCTCCTTTCGCTCTTTTGAGTGCTTTGTTGGTTGACTTGCGTCTGGCGATGTCAGTCATCTCATAGCTGCTTACGACCTCATCCAGCTCCGGCGGCAGCTCTCCGTCGTTTTCTTCGGCGATTTCTTTCATCGCACTCTGCAGGGATCCTGCATTGACGGTTTCTTTGATGAGCTCGCCGAGACCCTGTTCTCTGAGTACCTCGAAGAAGTCCAGGCCGCGTTCCTGCAGGTAGGCCTCTCCACGCTTGGAGTATTTGACCTTATCCTGGAGGCTGTAGATGTAGTCGCCGTATCCCTGGGACGGGATATCTTCGTCGATCATCATTTCTGCGATCTCTGCCTTCAGCTTATCGATGGCTGCATTGTTGTCCTTGGTGTCTTTGGCCAGCTGATCCTTCTTGTCGAGAAGTTCCTCGTACTGGCCGAGCATTTCAGTGAGTTTCATGGTTGGTTCCTCCTACTTTCTATTTTGAGTCCGCACTCTGTGCAGGGTGCTTGCATTTTCTTCTGCCGGATCTCCTGTCTTGACATTGGTCTCCAGCATTCCTGTCCACAGATCGGACATTTTACCAGGCTCCATTCCGGATGCCCTTTTGGGATGTTTTTCTTCATCGGCATCAGCAGGATGCCTCCGGTTTCGTTTTGGCCTCGCGGCCAGATCTTAACTTCTGCCATTATTCTCTTGCCTCCTTCTCCTGCTTCTCGTATTCGTCCATGGTTGGACGTGGGCCGTCCAGGTCGTCCCATTCATACAGTGCTTTATTCTCATCCTGCCAGTTTGCTCGATAGCAATTTCTGCAGGTGCACTTTCCCGATAACCACCGCATCTCTCCCCAGTATTCTGGTCGACCGCACTGCTTGCAGATCACGATTTTATCCATGTTGATCACTCCAGTTCATCAATGAGATTTCTTATTTCCATTCGTGCTTCGTCTCGGATGTCTTCCGCGTATACGTCGTACCAGCGATTGAATTTATCTTTCAAAGTCATAACGTTGGCGCATGGGATTTCTGTAAGCGCTTTGATGCGCTTGTCTTTTTCTTTCTTGAGCAGCTTAGCCACGCCTGCTGGAACGACTACTGGATTCCCTCCGTATGCCTTAACTTTTCTTATATCCTCCTGCGAATCTACCGGCACAGAGTATGGCTGTGGATTTTGTGTATCGAATGATTCTATCAGCATTTCCTGAACTTTTTTCACGTCGTCACTGTAGGCGTTGAACTCGAAATGGTACACGTCGTCGGCTCTTTCCTCGACCATCCTCCGCACCTTTTCCATCGGAATGTCTCCCTTTACCATTGCCTCTGCAATCATGAGCGATGTTGTGTCTTCAACATTCCATGTGTCGCAGGTTTTTCTATCGCGCTCCAGGCGTATGTATTTTGGCTTAAAATTGTAACCGTATTTCAGATCGCTATTGCAGTCCACGAATAAGCCGTTGACGTACACTTCTCCGGCGTATGCTTCGTCCAAGATGATTTCTCCATACTTCGTTTCCGCTTTGCTGTAGTCGCAATCGTCCAAGTGGAGCCATACCTTGTATAAATCATTAAATTCTCCCTGCGTGACATTGCCTACTTCGATGCATAAGCCGTGGTCATCCGTTTTTCGTTTGCTGACGTAAAAGCAGAGGATTTTTTCCAGCCATTTCTCTGAATTTTTGAATCGGGATTCCCAAACCTCATTTTTTTCATTGTTGTAAATCGTGAAGGTCTTCCCTAGTCTATTCAGAACCAATGCGGCGATCTTATAGCCTTCTCCGAACTGTCCGACCGTGTCCTCGTTATTTGCCTTGCTGCTTCTTCCTAAAAGCAAGGTATTTATTTTAAGAACAGACTTCCGGTTCTTGAGTCGGAGCACTTTTTCCTTTTGGCTGTAGTCGATCTGGAATTCGTTATCTGGATCCAGCACCTCCTGATCAGTGCCGTTCTGTATCAACTCCCTGAGAGCATCATTAAAATTCCAATCTGATACATAGTTTGGCGTCAGCGTTAATTCGTAGCTGTTTATCGCTGTCTCATCTTTCATTTAGTTTTCCTCCTTCTCCTGAACGCTGCAGGTTTCCGGTGCATCGGCAGTCCGTGCATCTTGCGCCAGTTGTTTGTCAGGTGGCTTAGTGGCTCTGGTTTCACGCCTGCACTGAGCACTGATCTGATGGCGTCCGCTGCTTCATCTGCCTTGAATCCGGCCTTCACCATTCCTTCTGTTATCTGGTCGATTGCATCTCCCAGCGATGCGACCGGCATCTGCGCCAGTCGTGCTGCAGTCTCCGGATCTGTCTTCGGTCTTCCTTCCCAAGACTCGCGCATCTTTGATTCCTGGAATGCTTCAGGATCCAGGTTCCTCGCGAAGTTTTCGAGCTTTTCTGCTGTGTTATCCAGGTGCTCGCAGATCACATCGGTTATTGCCTTATCTGCGCCTCTGATGAAGCGCTTAATCTTTTCAAACAATTTCATGTCGTCCTCCTATTCAAAGTAGGCGCGCCAGTCATCGACGACTGTCTTTGCCATGTCTTCCTTCTTGGCCAGGGCCTTTCCGATCATCTCGTCCACGGTGCCTTCGGTCTCCAGATCGATGTACGTGCAGGTGTTCCTTTGGCCGATTCTGTGGATGCGGGAGAGGCTCTGTTCGTAGGTTGCGTAGTTGAAATTCTTCGAGTAGTAGACGCATGTGTCTGCTGCGGTCAGGGTAACTCCGACGCCGAGTGTGTCGATCTGGCCGACGATGACCACTGTGTCCGGATCCTCCTGGAACTGTTTGATGATTGGTCCGCGGTCTTCCTTCTTGATTGCTCCATAAATGGCCACCTGCTTCTTTCCTGTCTTCTGGAAGGTCTTATCTATCATCTTCATGATAGCGGTCACTTCAGGGATAAACCTTGCGAAGATTACCAGCTTCTTTCCTGCGCCTAGTACGTAGTCCTCGATGATATCCTGGAGCGCATCCAGCTTCGCTGTGTTGACGAGCTCCGGTTTGTCGCTGTCGTCTGTGACCAGGAATCCTCCGGCCAGCTGCTGCAGTCTCAGGAGCCTTGTCAGTACGGTCGTGGCCGTGATCTTGTCTCCGTTGGATAGTTCCGCATAGCTGCTTCGCTTGATCTGGTTGTATAGGTCTTTTTCCTTTTTGCCGAGCTGGACCTTCCTCTTGATGAACGTCTGCTCCGGCAGGTCGAGTGCTTCTTCCTTCGTGATTCTGAATGCGATCGAGTGCTCTTTTCGGATCAGACCGTCCAGGTCCTTGTACCCGACGATCTGCTTTCGGTTGAAGCCTCCCATGATCGCGTACCGATTTCTGAATTGATAGAAGTTCCGGCCGAAGATCGAAGCGTCCAGGAACCGGTACTGACTCCATATGTCGATTGCATCATTCTGTACCGGTGTTCCGGAGAGGATGAGCTTGTACCTTGCCTGGTCTCCTAACTTATGTATTGCTTTGCTCTGCTCTGCGTCGTGTGTCTTGATTCGCTGGCTCTCATCGCATATAATCAGATCAGCGTCGTATTCCTGGAGCTTCTCAAACAGTCCCTCTCTCCAGGTTGATTCGTAGTTGATCACGGCGACCTTGAGCGCTTTGAACGGGAACGCCTGCAGGTCCTCAATCATTCGGATCCTCTGTTGCTTCGTTCCCAGGAGCGCCTTGCAGGTCACTTTGAAGTCTGCGACCTCTGCGATCTCTTTTGGCCAGACCGACACGACGGACGTTGGTGCGATTACCAGGACTCTCTGGATCGTGCCTTTTTGGTATGCGGCTCCTGCGATAGCGATTGCCGTCCTGGTCTTGCCGCATCCCATTTCAAATAAAAGGCCGAAGCCTTTATTTGTGTTGGTTGCCATTATCATTCCTCCTTCATTGATTTGTTGCTGGCTGCAGTTCCTGGAACTCTACGCCATCCATCAGCTTTCTGTCTTTCAGGATGCCTTTTCCGCTTATGCTTCTGATTCCCTGGTATTCATAGTCCCGGTTCTGGCCGCGATTGCAGCGCTTGTTGTACTCCGGGTTCTGCAGTCTTTCAAATTTACCGCGTGTGGCCAGTGCTGTGCGGTTCAGCTTTTCTGCGATCAGAGTGAAGTCGTATCCTGCATCTACCATGTTGCACAAAGTTTCCACTTCTTCCTCTGTCCATTTTCGGGGGAGGCACCGAACTGGCCGAGTCTCGATGCCAAGGTCCAGGATCCGGTGCTTGATGGCTCCTTCTGAATGTCTGAGTTCCTGTGCCAGCTCGCTGTATGTATACCGGTTCTTCGCTAAAAGGTACCGGAGCTTGTCATCTTCCGCCTTTGTCCAGGCCGCGTTGTGCTGGCCATGAAGCTGCAGCTTTTTAAAGTCCGCCTTGCGCTTTTCATCCACCCAGTCCGGCTCTGCTCCGAGCGTGTACTTATCAAATCTCGAAAAGTCCAGCAGACTCTTATTCTTCTCGGCCCACTTCCAGAAGTCCTCGATGTCGATCACTCTGAAGCGGTTCTTCTTCACTCGGTGCCATTTGACTGGCAGCCCGTTCTGGATCAGCCGGTTGCTGGTGTAGCCTCCCATCTGCGCTCCACCGTAAAGTGCGAGCATGAATTGGTTCAGGGAGATCCGGACGTCGCTTTCCAAGTGCGCGCCGCATCCGAGCCGCTTCGCTCTGACGATGATTGCGTTCTCTGATCGGCCGAGCGCCTTGGAAAGTCCCTTGATGGAGACCGTGCCCCATTTATCCTGCAGGTAGGCTTCCTCTTTATCAGTCCACTTCTTCTTTTTCCGGGGTGCTTCAACGAGTTTTCTCATAGTCCAGGCACCTCGATTCTTTGAACGCACGTGCCATCATCTGAGCTGTTTCGCCTTCGTAATTGCCGCACATCCCTTCGTTATCAATATCCGCATAGACTCTCCTGAAGAAGTCATCAAATCTATTGTTTGCGTAGTCTTTTGCGAATTCCTTTGGAATCTCTAACTGTATGATCATCGTCTCCTGCCTCCCTTCGTGCTCATATGTGGGTAGTCGCGGTCTGCGTATGCTTCTCTGTCCCAGGAGAGCTTCTTTCCGCACCAGTGACAGTGCGTGTGGCCGACCTGTGTTCTCTTACCGCAAAGCGGGCAGGTATAAAGTCCTGCTGCACGTCTGACCGCCATTGCTGGCTGTTCGTACTTCTGGCTCATCTCTGATGCCTGAGCTGTTGCTTTGCTGTAGTCTGCGACGATGTCCGCTGCTTCTGTCAGCACATCCAGGTCGTCGTTCCATGACTCTCCACCATATTCGTTCCTAGCGATCTCTTTGATTTTGCTCTTGGTGATCTCCAGCTGTTCGATGATTTCATCGTATGTCATAGTTGCCTCCTATTCTGATTTCAGTACCTCTTTGGGATCCGCGAGGCCGAACGTCAGGAGTGCCATGTTGGCTGCTCTCACCTGGTGCTCGTACAGGCTGCCCTGCACTGGATAGCTGACCAGTGGCTTTGGCTCCTTCTCGACTCGCATCTTATCTACAGCTCGCTGCGTTTCATCCAGCTGCTGTCTGTAGCTTTCTATGGCCGGTGGCAGTCTCACGATCTTGGAGAGCTTGTCCAGCAGTTCCTTGCTGCAGTCTCCGATCATCATGCTCCTGCGCCGGTCGTACTTCATTGAGTTCCAGGACTTTATGATCGCCATCTGCATGTTGTCCACTTCGATCAGCATGATCTTTCCATCTTTCATTGCCATCTTCAATTTTATTTACCTTCTTTCCCTTCGCTATCTACAATCAGGTTATCAAGGTAACTGACTACTTTCTGGTAATCTTCTCTGACAGCATTTCCTTTAGTGTCTTCCCTGTTCCTGAATCATCAGTACTCTTCCAAACAGTGCGTTGACCCATTGCTTTCTCTCCTCTGTTACCATTGTCTGTTTCCCTCTCGTTCTATGTATGCTGCTCTTTCCTTCAAATACTCATCGTACTGATCTTCCTGATAGTAGTACTCTCCACCAATAGCCCTAACCATTCTTGGTTCCGCTTTTGGCGGCTCATAAGTGTCTGAAGCCAAGGCATAGAAAAAGGCCAGCCCCAGTGCGATCCCTATTCCTGTTGATGCCAGAATTTTTTTCACTTTCTTCTTGGCTGCATTCACTCTCTGTCTATGCATTTTTCTTTTAGGTATCTCAGCTCTGATTCTGACCAGATTCTGCTGATGCATGATCACCTGTTCTCTGGTAATCATCTGTCTCTGCTCTCTATGCTGTTTTTGTTCGACTGGCAGTATTTCTCTCATTTACCAGCACTCCTTCCTCTTTCATTTTTTTGATAACGTTATATACGGGATGGCCTGCTGGGACCACCAGACCTTCTATACTCTTTCTCTTTGTACCATCACTCATTACGTGCGTTACCATCTTCCACTTCCTTCCGGTATTGCATTTATGCTCTCTAGGCTTTTTGGGCCCGGTAGTTTAAACAGGTTCTCCCATAAAAGAAAGAAGAACCTGTTGCCTCATGCTCCCTGAGTATTTTTAGGGGTAGCCGTATAGCTTATGCCTGCAGTGCCGGTTTTTCATGCCGACCGTTCGGGATTATTTCGCACCTACCAGTCCATGCTCCGAACGTTCTCTCACCTGGTATTCTCATCTGCCTCCAAGCCGAGCTTGTTTTACTAGGGTTTGCGCTTTCCACCCCTATGACGACGATTCTCCGCAGGCTTCGGTCGCCTCGCCGGGTGGACTTATCTGCGTCGGCTCCACCAGACCTGGGTTTTTAATGAGGTCCCGCATCCCTCGTAGCTCTCTATTTAGTTGTTAGGCCATTACTGCTTTTGTATCGTCAATGGCTTTCTGTGCTTCCATGCCGGCCATAAAAGAATTAGTCATCATAACGACGAGGGTTCTTTTGTCTTCCGGAATGTTTGCGAGGGTAGCTGCCATTCTCTCAGCGTCGCTGAGCTGCTCGGCTGTATAGCGTTTTTCTTTTGCTGCTGCCATGTTGGTTCCTCCTTCCGTTTTGTGCTTGTTTTATTGATTTTGAAATAATTATATATCGCTCAATCCAATCTGTCAATAGATTTTTTGTTGATTTTGAAATATTTTATTGACTATGCAATATTTCTATTGTATAATCTGGTCGAGGAGGTGATAAAGTGAATGAGAGGATAAAGCAGATAAGACGTGAGCTTGGGCTTACTCAGACTGAATTTGCCGAACGTATTGGTCTGAAACAAAATTCTATTGCTTTGATCGAAAGTGGAAAGAGAAATATTTCAGATCAGGCAGTTCTTTCTATTTGCAGGGAATATGGAATCAATGAAGAATGGCTCCGAACTGGCTTAGGAGAGAAAATGATCCCAGATGCCAGCGATGAACTGGAGGCCCTGGTTAAGAAGTACGATCTGTCTAATGCAGATCAGGTTCTTATAGAAAAATACGTGAACCTGAAATCAGGCTCACGTGAGACAATCATCAACTTTATGATTGATGTGGTTGCTGCCCTTGATGGCGCAGCTGATCAGAACGATAAGGCGTTCCATGTTAGGGATATCTACGCAGGGATTCCTGACACACCAGAGGAGCTGGAGCGAAAGTTCCCGCCGCTGGAAAATCGGGAAGAAAAAGAAGGCGGGCTTGGGTAGTATGTACCCAGTCCTCCTGGTCCTTATTTAAATTAATTTAATATTATAATCTGTGTTTTATTTTTAAATCTAAGATTATAGTAAACGGTGTTAATGCACCGATAATAAATTGCGTAAATATCTGTTCTTTCAAAGAATATATATTTTCTGCTCATGCAAACTCCCCCTTTTGAATGAAGGACGGAGAGCTGGGCACATGCCTTTTATTATAAATTTTATGGTTCTAATAATATACAAGTAAATATTGGCAGAAGAGGTAAACAATGGGACTATTCAAACGATTGTTTGGCAGAAACAAAGAAACGTTGCATACCAAGGTTAAAATCACGCACGAATATGTAAAGCATGATGTGCATAAGGTTCCCAGTGCCAAAGTTCTTTACAAGAAGACTTGTCCTGAAATGATTCGTTATAAGATTCGCGGAAGAAATAACCAAACCCAGCGATTGTGCACTGTTAAGATGGTTGCCTTGGCTTCAGATGATCAGAATGCAGTAATCGCGGCTACGAACCTATATGACGTTCAATCCTGTGAAGTGATTTTGCCAGATCCGGCTACCGAAAGACAAATAAATTATGCTGCTGATCTTGGAATCATCAACCCGGAGCAGTATTCTAAAGACGATATGTCTTGCCTCATTACGAGGGCTACTCATGAGGAAGATCGGGACGACATGACTCCCGTCGATCAAAGTCTTGCCAAAATGGCAACACAATACGGTATTTATTTATCCGTATTTTCCGGAGAAAAAAGAGCCTTAGACTGTTTATGGTTGAAATTCACGGAAGAAGAAAAAATACGATTTCTGATTTTCTGTATTCATCAGAATCTTTTAAGAAAACAGACTTATGACTTAGAACAATCTTCTTTCATTGATTTGTATGACCGTTTTGTAAAAGATTATCACAATGATCAGCGGTTGCTCCGCTCCTTATCGAATTATATTGGTTCTGACCTTAGTCTCCATAAAGAGCTAAACAAGCAGCGAAATGCTTACAAAATCGTAAGCGAGTATTTAAGTAAATAAAAAATTCGCCCAGTGCTACCAACACCAGGCGAACCTTTGCTTCCCTTGTGGGATGCGATTGCTTAACCTTCGCAAATTAAGTATATCGCATTTTCCATAAGTCCACAAGGGCTTATTTTTTATACCCTTTTTTAGGAGGAATGCGTTTTGAAAACCAAAAATAGCAACTCGATCTATCCGGCAGACGAATTGGTCGACATCTATATCCGTGTATCAACAACAGAACAGACTCTGGAAGGCTATTCTGTAGCTGAACAGGAGAACCGCCTCCGCCGATACTGCGAAGCCATGGGCTTCCAGATCCATAAGATCCATATCGATGCTGGCTTTTCGGGAGCCTCTCTGAATCGCCCGGCAATCAAGGAAGTAATCAAGGATATCCAAGGGCACTGCGTATCAAAAGTGCTTGTCTGGAAGCTGGACCGACTGTCCAGATCGCAGAAGGATATGCTGATTATGCTGGAGGATATCTTTCTGGCTAACGACTGTGATTTCATATCGATGATGGAATCCTTTGATACTTCTACCGCTTTTGGACGTGCGATCGTCGGCATCCTCGCTGCGTTCGCACAGTTGGAGCGTGAAAATATCAAGGAACGTACAACCATGGGGCGTCATGCTCGCCTTGCAAAAGGCCACTACAATGGTTCCAGACCTCCTCTCGGTTATCGCTTCCTGGAAAGCAGCAACGATCTGAAGGTAGAGCCTTACGAGGCTTCCATTGTGCGTGAGATCTTCTCTCTGTTCCTTGGTGGCACGTCAATCAATGCGATTGCTACACTGATGCAAAAGAAATACTCGACCGTCCGCACTTGGAATAATACGATGATTCGCCGGACTCTGAAGAATCCAGTTTACATCGGAAAGGTCCGCGATGTTGATGTCGTCCGCGATGGTATTCACGAAGCGATTATTTCAGAAACGGAGTTCTATATGGCGAATGCAACCCTGCAACATAATCAGGAGATCAAAAAGCAATCCTGCAGATCACGCAGCCTGCTCACTGGTCTTCTCTACTGCGGAGATTGCGGCGCACGAATGCAGCCACGTCAGATTGCAAGAGGGTATCCTCTTCGCCGGTATGTCTGCTATTCCGTAAGCCGAACCAGCAAGGCTATGATTCGTTCCGATCACTGTACCAATCGCCTGCATCCATACACGCAGGAGGAACTGGATAATATCATCAGTGGAGAAATCCGGAATCTGGCAGCAGATGAAGATTACCTGAGAGAAATTATCCGGGAAGATGCCGGACCGGTTCTTGATGAATCGGAACTCTTGCAAGATCGACTGACCGAGATTGATAAACAAACAGACAAGCTCTTGAATCTCTATCAGGTTGGTGTCGTGGATCTCTCGCAGATCGAACAGCGGCTGGCTGATCTGAAGCAAGAACGGGAAGCTCTGAAGGAAAACCTGGAGAAATCTGTACCGGTTGTTCATATGGATATACAAGAAATCCAGAGCCATGCAAATGCGTTTCAGAAGGCTCTGGATTGCGGAGATACAGAAAGGATCAACAGCGTTATTCGCCTGCTGATCGATAAGATCGTTGTTCTCAACGAAGATATTGAGATTCACTGGACCTTCTGTTAGGCCTCCAGCTCAAGCAACGCGATTACTTCACAATGAACCGTTTGGCAGAACTGATCGACTGCCACGCACTTTTTCATCCGGTAGCCTGCTGCCTGAAAAGTGATAAGATCTCTTGCCAGACTGGTCGGTTTGCAAGAAATGTATACTATTTTTTTACACCTATATAAATCAATGATCTTCGGCAGTGCTTTCGGGTGTACGCCGTCTCTTGGCGGATCTAGAATGATCAGATCCGGTTTTTCTGTAATATAATCGAGTGCCTTCAGCACATCATCCGCAAGAAAAGTGCAGTTTGTGATGCCGTTCATCGCTGCATTCTCTTTTGCCGCTTCCACTGCCTCCGGTATGATCTCCACGCCGATCACCTGTTTTGCAACAGCCGCTGCGATCTGAGCGATCGTTCCGGTTCCGCTGTAGAGATCAAAGACCACTTTGTCTTTGGTATCTCCGATGTACTCTCTGACCGTCTGATACAAAATCTCAGCTCCTCTGGAGTTTGGCTGGAAGAAAGAAAATGGTGTGATCTTAAAACGCAGTTCCAGCAGCTCCTCATAAAAATAGTCCTGACCATACAGAAGTCTTGTCTCATCGCTTTTTACGACATCTGACAGAGAGTCGTTAATGATATGCAGGATACCGACAATGCTTCCCTCCAGATCCAGTGCCAGAAGTGCTTCTTTTAATGGCTCAAGGTCGTATTCTTCCTGGCTTGTGGTGACAAGGTTGACGAGTATTTCACCGGTCCTGCTGCCGCGTCTTAAAAGCAGATGACGCAGATAACCTGTGTGCTGCATTTTGTGATAATAAGAAACCCTGCGTTCACGGAAATAGTGAAGCACGCAGCTAAGGATTTTGTCCATGTCTTCGTGTACCAGCTTGCAGTCTTCTGCATTTAACACATCATATGTGCTGCCTTTTTTATGAAGTCCAAGTGACAATGGCCCGTCTTTGTATTCATCCCCAAAAGAAAATTCCATTTTGTTGCGATATGCAAACTCGATCGGGCTTCCTTTGATCGGCTCAAAAGTATATTCATAATCCACCGCATCATCAAACAGTTTTTTGATCTGCTCTTCTTTCATTTTCAGCTGCTCTTCGTAGAGCATAGTCTGATACATACAGCCGCCGCATGACGGAAAAATACTACAGAGAGGATCTCTCTTTTCCAGCTCTGACTTTTCCAACACTTCCAGAAGTCTGCCTTCCACACGGCCGCCGCGTTTTTTGTTGATCATAAATCTTACTTTCTGCCCCGGAATCCCATTTTTTACGGTGACCGTGGTATCTTTGATCTTCACACGTCCCTTATTCTGAAAATCAATCTTTTCAATCACGCCTTCGTAAATTTCACCTTTTTTCATCTTCGCTCCTTATGTTATCTGTTTTTGTCTGATTCATCGCCGGCTGATACTTTTCTGTTCTTGATTCACCAGCATTTCTGTGAAACATCTGTTTTATCTTTAACAGAAAACATGGAGGTACATTTTCTGCACCTCCATGCGATACACCTGTGTCATGTTTTACGGCCTTTGCAACAAGTGCTTCGACCGGTACGGAACCGTTATGATTATTCTTCCGTTTCTTTGTCTTCCTCGTCTTCATCATCGAAGTAGTTGTCGAAATCATCATCCAGATCGTCATCAAAATCATCCAGATAATCCGGTGTAAAGTAACGGTAAACTGCATAAGCAATACCTGCAACGGCTGCTACAGCACCAAGAACTGCCAGAACCAGAAGTACAGTATTTTTCTGTTTTTCTTCTTCTTTTTTCTGTAATGCAGTGATCAGATCTTTTAATTCATCCAGTTTGTTCATATGCACACGTCCTTTCCTGTCTGCCTTCTGACAGACACCTTTCTTTCTCCGATAAGTATATCACTTTTTCGGTAAAAATACTATAAAAATCTGAATAATTCTTCTTTTTTATAATTTCTTTAATTTTGCAAAACTAAACTTATTCATTTTAGTCAAATCAATAACTGATTGATCATTTTTACTTGCCATATTTCTTTGCCTCCTTCTTTGCATATCTGTTTTGTTTCTTTAATCTCTTCATCTGCTGTTTTTCAAGTTTAGCCAATTTCTTTTCCTGTCTCTTTCTGTCTTTAATGTCTTTTGGCTTTCTTTCCTTAAACAACAATAAAACAAATCCTACAATTATTAATACGATTATACTGTAAATCCATGCATATGTTGCTGCATATCCTAAACCACTCGCCGTATCACCAGTCTGTTCAAGAATCAAAGTGTATACAGGGTTGATAGCTTCATAAGTACCTAACTGAATTACTGTGAAGATTGTAATAATCATTCCAATCTGTCTTAACATTGGAATTGTAATCTTCCACATTATCTGCCAAGCATTAGCTGAGTCAATCTTAGCTGCTTCATAAATACTTACATTAATTTTCTGTAAACCGTTAATAAATAAAACGATTGGGATACCAGTAAACCATAAAATTATTGATAACTGATCA
>OKRU01001315.1_pt1 | contig 24607 bp, 19 predicted proteins | sample 1601131 | NCBI WGS metagenome assembly OKRU01 (sample SAMEA3541558, study PRJEB24748) | human gut metagenome | biome: human gut; feature: human-associated habitat; material: faeces | place: China | collected 2012
CAAGTCGTAGACAACCACGCCGTTGGGACAGTTCTCTTTCACCTCAAGGTCGAAGGCAGAGTTTTGATCCATGGCAACAGCTCTTATCCCAGCTTTTTGCTCTGGCGTAAGTAAGCTAAAGAACTTTCGAAGCGTAGCTCTGGAGCGACCACGATCAAGCCAAAGGACTTTCTTTGTATCAATGGAATACACAACTGTGGCGTAACGATGCCCGCGATGAATGGCGAATTCATCCACGGCCAAGCGGCGAGAGTTATCCCAATGGAAATGTTCGTACAATCGCCGCAACCGGGCCTTGTCGATCTCTTTCACTGTATCCCAGGAAAGATTCGTTTCTTGAGCAGCGTAAGCCACCGTTTCTTCAAGCGTTCTGTGCTCAACGTGCTCGCGTAATCGCTCGGTATACCGCTTGAACGGCGCAAGCCATTCTACGGCTTCCATTGGATGTCCTTTGCAATGAAGGCAGTCCACTCGTCGAAATGTCACGTTGAGCTCAACAAAATACCCTAAAAGGGAGCACTCCTTGATTCTTCTGGAAACATAGCTGTGAACGAGCGGTGCCTCATGGCGGCAGCGCGAACATATCGGCATTGATCCTTCGACAGGTCGCAAATCAAGAATGAGAGTCTTCCTGCCATCTACGGGCGAGACTTGAATCTTGAAAGAAGTGATCTGGAAGCCGGGCCATGGATCGAGAGATTTGAAAAGTTGCCCTACAATATTGGTCATAGCGCTCATCCTTTTTTCGCGGTTCTTCTCTAGTAACTTGAATCTGCCTGAAATTTGGAGTGAGCGCTACTTTTTTTTCTTGGAGGGAGCCGACCAGACTTTTTCTTAAAAGTCAAGGCCGCGTTCCACGGACTTCCGAGATGAACCAAAAAAAGAGGGAACACACCAATCCCCAGAAGGGAAATGGGTGTTCCCTTCTGGGTTAATCGAATTTTTACTGCTTTAGCTGTTGCATCTGCAGCATGGCCAGACGGCCCAGCGCGAAGCTGAGCTCGTCAGGGGTGAAGTTCGCCGCCTGGCTCTGGAGCCAGTCGACTGCCTTCTCGTAAGAGACCACACCCTTTTCTAGACGAGCGATCAAGGCATCAACGATAAGCTTCGTCTGGCCCTTCTGCTTTTCCGATTCCGTCTCTGCCGGTTTGGCTTCGGCGGGTTCGGCCGCTGGTTCGGGTGCTGGTTCAGGTTCCTTCTCAGGTTCGGAAACCTGCTTAGCCTCTGCTTCCGTGACCTCCGCTTTGGCTTCCGCCACGAGAGCTTGGGCAGAAGCGAGGGCCGTCTCGGCCTCGACAGGCGCCTTGGGTTCGTCAATCGACAGGGCCGTGCCCGTGCCAAAGCCGAACGCCATGCGCAGTGCGGCCATGATTGCGCGCTGCGTGAGCGTGCGCTTCGGGCTCCGGACCCACGCCGTGTTCGAGTGAACCGTTCCGTGCGAATCCATTCGGACGGGTGCGTAGCACTCGTCCAGGTATTCCGTTGCCGAAATCGGCCACCGCCGATCACGGCGGTAGACCCTTGCGGTTGCCCATTTCGGGCACTTTAGAGGTGCCCCGTTTACCTTCGTCTCTCCGACGGGGATCCATTCCTCCTCAGGAGGAAGCTCCGTTTCAACCCCATCCATCTGAGGATGAGCGTTGGCCATCCTCAGATAGCCATCTAAGGTCATGTAGACGACCAGACCTTCCTGGCCGAAGAAGGCGCGGATTTCGCCGAACGGATCAGCGCCGAGCATTTCTGCTCTTGCGACGATCGTTTCGTAAAGAGCGTCCGTGTGTGCGGCCGTCTCTATGCCGGCACACGGCCCGCAGACAAGCGCCTGACGGACCGCTTCGAGCGTGAGGCCGCGCTTCTCGGCGAAGCCGGCCAGAATGGTGGATGGAGTGGGATTGGTGGTGGTTTGAACGATGTCTGACTTGGCGGACATTTTGTTCTCCTAAAAAAAGAAAAGAGGAGAACAGTCCGCCCCCGAAGGGAAGACGTGTTCCCCCCTCAGGGTTAATCTGTAATCACAAGCGTCATGCCATCGGGCGTGACGATCGAGTCTTCAGACTTTTGGTTTTCATGGAACTCATGGATCTCATTGTTCTGGGATCCTGAGTACGGATTGAGGAAGCCGAAGGCGCTTCCCTTTGGGGGGCGCAACTTCGGAGCTGGCATCGTTAAATGCGTCATGGGATCCAGTACATACGATGCATCGCTCATGGGAGAGCAGACGCCTGCGTATGCCTTTAGGACTGGATCACAGACTTCAACTTCGATGTCCGTGGATATCCCTGCCGCGTTGATTTCGCAAGCAGGTTCCTCGTTCCGTGAGGAATAGTGGGCTGCAAAGACCCAGTCTTCCTCATCCTTTTCCTCATCCTTCGGTTTCAAGTCCGCTTCGCGGTCCTCTTCCCGAACGATGCCTACAAGGATATCCAGAAGGTCTTTCGCCTTTTTAAAGAACATTCTGATGCTCCAAACGAAAGGCGCACACGCATCAACCCCGAAGGACCGATTTGCACGCACCCTTCGGGTTGGTTGAGGTTGAAATTACTTCCTGAAGGCGCCGGCTTTAGCCTTGTGACGCAGCCATGCCTCGGCATAGCCGAGCCAGAAGGCCACGAGGCGGATCAAAAGACCCACGCCAGCCATTCTCAGGACCATTCGCCCGAAGCCAGTCCAGCTGGCTGTCACGGGCTCATAAATCAACCCGATCAAACCAGCCAGCACGGCCGCTGACCAGCGGCACCCGGGCATCGCCTTGGGCGTCGCCTGCGTGTCTGACTGGGTCGTGTGTTTGAGTTTGGACATGCGTCCTCCTAAAAAACGGAGAGCGCACGTACTTCACCCCCGAAGGGCTGAAATTCGTGAACCCTCCGGGTGGTTGTTACCTATAGCTGAGCGGCGTCCCTTCTGGGAACGCCAGCTCAACTTGCTTCTTTATGATTGCGACCTCATCGGGATCGGACACCCTGAACAGGATGGCCTCCTGCAGGGCATGGCTGATAGGGGCTTTCTCCCCCTTCCAGTCTCTTCTTTCAAGGATTAGCCTCCCCCACCGCAACAAAGTACGGGTGGAGAAGGTCACCCCGAGGTGGCCTGCCACGAAGTCCTTTCGGACGCTCGTGGCTACTTGAATCATCGGATTAAGGACTTCTTCGGGAAGCCCCAGCTTCCCGAGAAGTTTCTTCTCGATCCGGGCTTCCGGATAGTCCACGACGACGAACCGGTATCGGTCCATCGTCGCCATGTTTTGCGACAGGACGCCCTGATAACGCCCTGTCCGGTCGCCCTGACCGGCACTATTGCCAGTGCAGATCAAACGAAACATGGGATGAGGCTCGATGACCTCCCCCGTTTCTCGGATCTCTAGGCATCCGCCTTCGAGAACCGTGTTGAGTGCGGACATTTGGCCTGGATCGGCCATGTCCACCTCATTTAGCAACAAGATGTCGCCGTTTCGCATGGCGGTCGGCAGCATCCCGTGCCGGAATTTCATTTCTGGCGCCTGGTCTGGCTTCGCTGGGTTGCTCATCAAGACGTATGAGCCCACCATATCGGCGAACTCCAGTCTTTCTGAACACGAGATTTCTCGCACGCCCCAATTGAGGCGTGCGGCGGCTTGCAAGACCATTGAAGTCTTGCCTGAACCCGTGGGCCCTGAAATGAACAGGGCTTCCCTGTTAGGGTTGCACAGAAATGAAACCAAGGTCCTCAACGAGTCCTTTCGGAACTCGTAATCCTCAATCCGAGGGATATATACCCCTCGGAGCTTGTCACCCTCTGGCTTTGTCCATCCAAGGACGAGGTCGTCCTTGGTGAACCCCGAGGCGCCGAAGACCTCGGACGCCTTGAAAAGTGTTGGGACGGAAAATCCAGACATGGGATCTCCTAAAAAGAAAAATCCCGAAGCGTGAATGCAACTCCGTCCCCGATTCCTCGTGGATGAAAGTGGCATCCACGATCGGGACTGGTTAAAAAAGTCGTTCTCAGGCGGCTATCCCGCGCAGCTTGCCTGCAAGCCCTGAAAGGACCTTGGCAACGGCGCGTGGAAGGTCGGCGATCTTTTCGGCTCTGGCGATGATGCTCCCCTTGGGGGTGCTGTGCCTGCCGATGCCGACCATCGCGACGGCAATGCCACGGTCTTCCAGTGCCTTGACGAGGTTGTCGACCGGCCCCTTGGGGAACCAGCCGTCGGTGATGACGAAGACGATCTTCGCGGGCTCCGGTCTTTGATCGAGAACGATCGCAGCGTGAAAGAGCGCCTGAAGGATCGGAGTCGTACCGTACCCCGGAAGGAAGTCGACGCTCTTGAGCGCACGGCTCACCGGCGTGTTGAAGTCCGCCGCGCAGGAGACGCTGCGACGTTCCGGGCCGGGGAAGAGCGTCAGGGACGCCTTCACGCCGGTCACCGCACGGAGCGCCTCAAGGAGGCGGATGCAGGCGACCTTGGCAAGCGTGATCGCCTCGCCTTCCATGGAACCCGAAGCGTCGAGCATGATCTCGACGACCGCTTCGCGTCCTGGACGCACGAGTTCGCGGCGGAAGATTGCCGTTTCACCCGTACAGGCGAGCGCAAGCGCGTCTCCGTCGAGATCCTCTCCACGATCGTCGAGCCTTTCGGGATTCGACTGCGGGTGGATGAGTGCACTCTGAAGGAGCCTTCTGAGCGATGCGCTGTTGGCGAGCGCCCTGTAGAAGAGACGGCGGTTCATCGCCGCATCCTCAGGCCGCAGCATCGGATACTCGCGGTCATCGGCGAAGTGACGCTCCGCAGAAGCGAAGGTCGGATCGCTGTTGCTGGATTCACCGTTGCCGATGAGCTTGCGGAAGCTTTCTTCCTCGGGCTCGCGATCGGGCCACTGCCGTTTGTCGGAAATGACCGAAAGGCATCGAGCGCTTCGGTTGATCGCTTCAAGCTCAGGGTGCATCAGACGCGGATCACCCTCGGGGGTCACCGCGCCGTCGTCGTCGAAGAGAAGTGACTGGCCTTCGCCCTGACGGAACTCGAAGTTGTCCGTAGAGCCTTTGCCTGCCGCTTCCTCGACTGCCTTGAGCGCCTTGTTCTTCTCGGCGCGGATGCACCGCATGACCTTGTGCGCAAGTTCCACCGCCGCCTCCGTGGAGTCGAGCGGAAAGGCTGCGCGCACGATCTTCAGGACGCGGGCCATGGGCCTTGGTCCGAAGAGCCGGTCGCACTCCCCGCGAAGGTTCGCGGAGATCTCCTCGAACATGTCGATCCCGAGCACCTCGAATTCGAGGGTCGTGAGCAGCATCATTGCGAAGATGTGTGCGGGTTCAAGGTCGTTCGGATTGCTCCAGCCGGCCGTCCCCGTTGACTCGTGCGCCTTGAAGAGCGCGAGTCGCCAGAGAAGGTAGCCTTCGTAGTCCGCAGCACCTAACTTGTCGACGCGGATGTCCTCGAAGACATTCGCGAGGTCGCGAACGCCAGGATCGCCGATCCCCCTCATCGCCGCGAAGTTGGTGTACATCACGTGATGACGTTCGTGGCATCCGTGTCCGTAGACGTAGATGGACGCGAGCTTGTGGCCGAGGTCGATGGGACCGAGCCAGATCACGCGCCCGTTCGTCATCGGGGTCTGCGTAAACTCGACGCGGATGTTGTCGAGGCGGCAGAGTCCCTGGAAGACCAGGGGCGCTGCAGCCTCGATGACGAGGCCCGAGGCCTCCGTGCGGAGAATCTCGAGCGCTGCATCCACGGCGGTGGTGACGAGCCTCTGCTTTTTCGCTTCGGCGGTTTCGACGTCTTCCACGATTACGGTGCGCATCGTTCGCCTCCTTCGAAAAGGATGTTGAACGGATGTTGCACTGCAAACGCAGCGGGGGCCTGATTCCCGCGCATGTCAAGACTGCGTTTCATGACGGTCGTCTCTCAAATGAATGAGGAGACGTCCGTCCCCGAGAGGGATGAAGCATCCCCTCGGGGTTGATGAAAAGGTCCTTCCGACGATTGTCAGACGGACGCTGCCTTGAGCGCAGAGCCCGTGGCGTTCTTGAGGACCATTCTGGCGCGTGACACCCTCATCTCGTGAATGAGGTTGCCGATCGCCGTGACCGCCATCGTCTCCGCCGCTTCGCGAGCGGTGGAGTCGAGAGCTTCGGTCAGACTGGTCCTGATGATCCTGCGAAGAGGATCATCGTCAGATGCTGCGGGCATCCTTGCGGCGTCGAGCATCATGTTCCGCATTCTCGAGAGGACGCGGAAGCTGAGCGGGACGGCGCGGGACTCGAAACCGATGGCCTGAGTCTGAGCTGCAGCCCTGCTGTCGGCTCCAAGACGCGCGAGCGCCTTGAAGAGCCTGTCGAGGACCTCGGGCTCGAACTCGGCTAGCCAGTCCTGATCGGCCGTCGCTGCAAGCAGGGAGGCTTCCTCGGCTTCGCCGAGACCTTCCATGCGCATGTGCCAGAAGCGGTCGATGACCGACCTGTCCTGGATCTGACGACCGAAGAACCCTTCGTCGATCTCGCTCGAATGGCCTCGCGTGTTGTCGGTGACAATCACGCGGGTCATGGGATGCGGAACGACGAGTTCGCCGGTTGCACCGTTGTCGAGCGGAAGCCCCTCAAGAATGTCGTTGCAGCTCACCCACATGTCTGCAGGTGCTGCGCTGAATTCATTGATGAGAAGCGTCCAGCCGTGCTTCCAGGCGAGAAGCGCAGGACCGTCGATCCAGCGGGTCTCACCGCCCTGAAGAGCCCAGTGACCGAGAAGCTCGCGGCGGTCCATGCGGGCGCGTGCAGTGACGCTCACCACGGGAATGCCGAGGCGGGCGCAGAACTGCATGGCCGTGCTGGTCTTGCCGGAGCCCGACGGACCCGACACGTAGATCGGTTCACGACGAGCGAGGGTCCACCACGCGGCGAGCGTGCGGTAGTGCGCCTCGTTGAAGAAGTGGCACGGGTTCAGGACGGGGATGCGGGTGCGGGCGAAAGCAGGAAGCGTTTCGACCTGGTAGCCCAGGCAGTCGCGTTCGCCGGCGAGATGTTCGCCGAAAACGGAAGCCGGGACGATGCGGGTTGCGGGAGTGAGATTGGAGAGATTGATGTCGGGTGACATTTTAGTTTCCTTTGAAAAGAAAACGAGGACGCCCGACCACCAAAACCCCGCATAAATGCCGGGCCCCAGAGGGCAGACGCCCCCGAGGGGTGGTAAAGAATTACGGCAACTGGGGCTTGTGCCTCAGTGCCTGCCTGCATTGCATGCAAGCTCTTTCAATGTGAACGGCCTTGACGGCCGCTTTCTGGTTGCCTAAAACGTATTTGGTTACGTACTGTCCGGCAAACCACTGAGTGGTGGTTGCCAGCGGCTGCCAGCCGCAACGACTGGCTTGACGGGCCAGCTTGAGCGGGACCGCCATAACAATGGCCTGATGAAAATCCGCCAGATAGCGGATCAACTCCATGCCTTCTCTAAGAGTTGAAGGAGCAAAGTGTGACAGGGCGAAAACCGCCTCGTCTTCCTCGAGTTTCATAGTTTGAATCCTTAAAAAAAAGGATGCAAACCATCCCCAGCAAGGGAATGTCTACATCCCCTTGGGGTTTTAAAAAAAGAAGAAAATGCTGATTCATTTGAGACGTGCAGCTTCGTCTTAATGCCATGGATCGGCCAGGATGCAACCCGACCAACGCCACAGCCTCAACTGTGAGTCCGCATTCGTATGCAAACGAAAGGAACTGGCACAGCTAAAAATTCCTGACCCGACGTTGAATCACGTGGACTGCCGTCGGGGGACGATCCGGAGAACGATGTTAGAAGAACACGCCTCCAGTATCCGTTAACCCGCATTCTGCCACCAAGTTCCGTCGCATGCAAGCTTGCTGTGCTTCTCCTGCTGCTCAATCCGGCAGATGTTCTTTTCGGAAATTTTCTTCGCCCTTCACGACTCACGGCGTGTCAGCATGAATTGTTTACCCATCGAGAATGCGTGGGCTTGCGTCCCGCATTCTCCAACCAAAGGAAGACAAACATGTCTGAAGAAAACATCCAGATGCAGGAACAGGACGTCGTCGAAGCGACGCCCGCTGCCAAGCAGGACGAAGCGCCTGCCGAGGTCCGTGTTGAAAGCGCGGCTCAGGAAATCAAAGAAGAGAAGGCGCCTGAAGATTCACAGACCCAGACTTCTGCTGTGGCAAAGAAGGACGAGACCAGACCTCATCCCCGCAAGACCCGCAGCAAGTCCGAGGCGCCGGCAGGCCGTCAGCCGGTTGCTCGTCGTCGTGTCTCGAATCGTGAGTCCGTCCGCAACATGCGCCGCCCGCTTCAGCTCAAGCAGGTGGACGTCACCCTCGAGGGTCCGGACAGCCAGGTCATCAAGCTTGATGCCCAGACGGTGACGCGCGTCATGCGTCTTAATGATGCCTCGCGAAGCAAATGTATCATGAACCTTCGCATTAAACTTCATACCCAGCCTGCACAGCGTCTGCTTGAACGAAACTTCCAGCACGTGTCCTGGTCGGCCGACAAGATCGCCGAATACATCCGACGAAATGTTCGCAACGAAAAGATCGTTGAATTCGAGAATCTGGTCGACGAGGAATGCAGCAAGATCGCCGACCAGTTGAATCAGGGCATTGACTACTTCACCCAGTGCCTGGAAGTTGCCGATCCCGGTGAGATGAAGTACACGGTCAACTATACGGCTCCGGTTGAGTATGAGCTTTCCGTCGAGTCGAATTCCGCCTCCCGGTTCGTGCGTCTTGTGCTCCAGTTCGACCATCTCTGCAAGCTTATCGACGTCCTCACCATCTCCGACCAGATGGGTGATGGTGCCAACGTCAAGCAGGCCAAGGAGGTCATCCGCTGGCGAAACATGATTAACAAGCTCACCACCACGATCATCGGCGGACAGAAGTCGGCACGCCAGCTCATCCTCACCAACCAGATGCCTGCTCAGACGTCGAAGACCGTTGCGGAAGACCTCAAGGAAGCCGCTCAAAATTCCGAGGTTGAAGAGGCTGCGTTTGAAGACGTGGAAGCCGTGAAGTCACTCCCTGATGAGCACGTTGAAGTCGTCGCCGAAGTGGTCGAGGAGAAGGCTCCCGAGGCCCCCTCTTCCGAGGTTGCCGAGGTTGAGGAGACCAAGGCCTCCTGATGGCGCCGGCCTCCTCTTCGGACCGGAAGACAACCCTTTGTTTTTCAAACGAAGGGTTGAGAGAAAGGCTTGAACCGAAGTACCAGGATCCCCTCGCCATAGAAAACATTATGGCGAAGCATAAGCCCTTCGCCATAATCGCGCGCGCGTATATGGCGAAGGGGCATGGTCAAACAGGGGGTGTTCAGTTGCGTTCACCCTGTGTTTCAGGCTCTTCCAAAAGGTTGGTCCGAACATTGAGTCGGGGTTTGCGACATGCCGATCCGACGATGTTCGATGCCCGTCCCGAGGAGTCGCCTCACGTGCGTGCAAGCTAGAAAAAAAGGGAGCCTTGGAGGCTCCCTTGATGCCCTTCCGATCGGAAGGTTCGTGCGTCTGAATGCGACGCGTCCGGTCCTTAAGAAAGGAAGCGGATTTCGTTTTTTTTCGTCATCCTCACAACGGCCGTGACGAATGCTTCATAGGCCCTGAGGTTCTTGTTGACAACCTTGTTGAAGTCGCGCAGGGCGGCGAAATAGAGGAAGAAGCAGCAGAGGGTCGTGCCGATGGAAAGGCCAAGCCAGTTGCCGGTGTACCATCCGCCCACGCCCCAGATCACGAACATCAGAACGAGGTTCAGGTTCGACCATCTGTAGTCGTCCTCATCCGCCGGCGCGGCATCCGCTTCGCGCATTCGTTCTCTGGTCCATGGCGTCAGTTCAGGCAGCCTGTTCCATGCGTCGTCATAGCAGAGCATGGCCACATACCACCCCGGGATCCATCCGGGAATGACGTCGTAAACCTGCAGCGCGATCACCACGATCATCACGAAATTGCTCAGGACGAGCTGTTTGATGACGCGCCTCTGATAGTCGGAACAAACGCGGTTGAAATCAATTGCATCCTGCAGAAGCGTCTCGGCGAGGACCTTCATGTCGGGCATGGAGCGCTGTTCGATGGACCTGAAGGTATTGAAGGAGGTGTCGGAAAACGTATAGTACATGATTCTTACCCTATGTCATTTCGATCATTCGCGTCTGATGAAAAAAGCCTTCGACCTCCCTCATTCACACGTCGTTGCTTCGACTGTACTCCCGCACAAAGGTTCGGATGACTATCGCACGAGAATGTACAATTCCTTGCACTTTCCCTCATTCGAAGTTCAAGTCTGACAACGGCGCCCGGAAACGCCTCTATTCCCAGGGGTTGATTTCCGTACCCTTGCGGGAACGTAATTCAAACTTCCCTCAACTGATGCTTGCGTTTTTGGGTGAGGAATCCCAGACCTTTGGCATAGTTTTATGCGATCGGTTCGGCCTTCTTGGTCGCCTCTTTCGATTGTCCGAAGAATGAAAAAGGAGCGGGGAATTCAAAAACCGCCGCTCCTTGGAATGAGGATTAAATGCGCTTCTGGATGTTGCGCGTCGTCAGACTGATGAACAGCACGGCAGACAGGCAGATGGCCGGGATGATGTACACCGAGAAGCCGAAGGGCGATGCGATGTCCATGAACAGAAGCAGGAATGCGAAGTTCGTCATTCGGGAGAAGTACCTTGCCCGTACCGGCGAGACCCAGTCGAAGTTGGTCTTTTTGATCTCACGCATGTAGAGGCCGTCGAGGACCGCCAGCGTCAGCAGAACGGCGAAGAACGGCAGCCACGTGATGAGATGCGACAGGCGCGCAATCATCAGGTAGAAGTAGTGGAGCGTGGCGTTGCCGCGCTGCTGGGCGTAGACCTGCTGTCTTGCCAGGAATGCGTCTTCACGGATCTTTTTCTCCACCAGAGCCTTGCGCAGACCGGAGTCGATGACGAGCGTCCGATAGATGTTGTCGGCGCGTTCGTAGATGACGTTGGTGTCATCGTCTCCGAACACTCTGGCCACACAGGCCTGCTCCTCGACAATCAGCGCCTTCATGTTGTCGATGGGCATCCACCAGAAGCAGTAGACAAGCTCAAAGAGGACGATGAGACCGAGAATGAGCCTGATGGCCGAAACGTTTTTATCTCCCATCGTTTCCTCCCTTTTTCATGAGTTCGTTCATGAGACTGCGGTTTTGTTCTGTTCGGGAATTCAATTTTTATCCCCCTCTTTAGCAACAAGAATCGGGATGCGGCCCTTGACAATGTGACCGCCCGAGATGCGGGCGATGTATTCCAGACCGGGCAGCAGGCCGAGGAGTTGCGGAGAGATGAGGTCGGCCTCCTCCTCCATCAGGCGTTCACCGAAGTTGGCGCCGTGGACGATGGGCTCCTTCGAGTCGGTGTTCTGCCCCTGCGTGCGCATGACGTACTTGAGACGCGTCTTTGGGATAGGCTCGCAGAAGTATTTCTGCGTCTCTGGATCGAGCGTTCTAAACGCGATGATGTTGTTGACGTTGGCCAGCACCTGCGTGGCCTTGGCCTTGTCCTGCAGCTTGGACTGGAAGTCGGCGAAGGTCTGGGTAGCCACCCAGATACGGAAGCCTGCGCCTCGAGCCTTGTTGAGCATTTGAATGAAGGGATCGTTGACCACTTCGCTTGCTTCGTCGACGAAGATGTTCACGGGTGAGTTGACCTGTCCCAGACGTTCGGAGTAGTCGTAGCGGGAACCGGCCACGTTGGTGAGGTCGGCAAGAATCAGTGAACCGATGGCGGAAGCCGTCTGCCCTGCCTTCATGGCGTCCAGACCGAAGTACGCGACCAGGTTCTGGTTGACGATTCGCTTCATGTCGAGCAGCGGGCGCATGTCGCTGTTGTCGTCCGAAGGCGAAAGAATGTCGGCCAGAGAACCCGAGGTGAGCATCTGCATGATCGGCTGGAGCGAGGCGACCATCTTGGAGAAGTGCTCCGCGTCATGATTGAACTGGCTGATGAGACCGTTGAGGCCCGCGTGCGGCCAGGTCGGCTCAACATGCTTGCGGTAATACTTTTCCCACTCGCTGGCGATCCCTCGGGCGTCCTTGCCCATGAAGTCGAACTCTTCCTTGTGAGCCTCGAATTCCTTGTCCACGCGCCTGCCGTAGTTCTGGATGGCATTCGTCACGAGGCGTTCGATGCCGCCCTCAAGCAGCATGCGAAGCCTCAGGAGCGTGGGCTTTTCGTAGCAGAGCATCATGCCTTCAACAAGGTTGTTGATGGCCAGCCAAGAGAAGTTCGAGAAGGTGTCGTTGGACCCGCCGCTGGCAAGCAGGGCGCGAATGCGCTCGGCGATCTCGAAGTTGTTCGAGAAGTTGCGCAACGGGTCAATGCGGATCGACTCTTCTGGAAATGCCAGATGGAACTGCACGAAGTCATTGGCGCGTCCGAGCAGCTTGCAGGCACGCTCCGCGTTGTTCTTCAGTTCCGCGTCACCCTTGGGGTCGATGATGAGCACGGTTTCGCCACGAAGAATGGCCTGAGACACGAGAAGGTCGAGCATTCGGGTGTTGTGAGTGACGATGTAGTCGTCCGTCACGTAGAGCTCCCTCGGATGATCGACCATGATGCACTGGGCCTCGCGGTCGTCCACGTACTCAATGACCTGAATCGGAACGGCATGGGCCGGAGGCGTGTCCTCCCTTCGCTCGATGAGATCCATGCTTTCGATCCAGCCACGGTAATCCGTATCCGCGAAACGGATGGTCAGGGACTGCGACTCCTGCCCGTCGGTCTGGACGGTCTTCAGAACCGCCTCCGCGTCGACGGACCATGCAAGCTTTTGAAGGCATCCCGCCAGTGCGGCATTCCAAAGGATGATTGCATCGTCGTCTCCCTGCGCATTGCAATGCCGCTTGAGCGTCTTGATGAAGTCCTTGCGGTAGTCCCACGAAGCCTTCTCCTCGATGGTGCGCACGATCCTGACGGGCGACATATTGGTGAACTGGACGGGCGCCACGCCCGTTCTCACGTCGGAGAGGATGTACTTGACGACGGTCTCGGGGTCCGGAAAGACAAGGGGCTTCTCCAGCTGGATGTTTCGTGCGGTCGGCACGAGAATCTGCAGCCCGAGTGCCAGCAGGCCCTTCAGGATCTTCGTGGTGAGCACCACGGGAATCCGACCGGAGGTATCGACGAGCTTTTCCGCAAATTCCACGGAGTCGGCATAGATGTTGGCAGGCGAGAAGTCGAGGAGTTCGAAAAGCTTGTAGAAGCGCTTGCCGCCCTTGAAGGCGCCCTCGAGGACGTGCACCTCCCAGAGATGGTCGAGCGTAGCCTGCGTTGAGCGGCCGTCCCTGAGCCTTATGCGGTAGATCGCCTGAGTGCCCTGAGGATAGATGCCGAGAATCGGCGCCGTGCGTCCGTCGCAGGTGGTGACCTGATCGCCGACCTTGAGGCTGCCCATGGTAACGAAGCCCTTGGGCGTGTGGACGAGCGCATCGAGCGGCTGCGCCTTGCCGGAACCCGGCGTGCCGACGATGAGGGTATGTGCCTCCGTATGCTTCAGAGGTTGCCAGATGTCGCGTTCTTCGGTCTCGACACCATGAATCCAGCGTTGACCGACCTGAGCGGGCTCAAGGTCTTCGGAGTCCATTTTGGCAAGGTCCACCACTTCCTCGGTGCGCTTTTGAATCTCGTAGACGCGCTGCGCATGCTTGGTGCCCCAGACAAAGCCCTTGCCGAGCCACTGGCGCCCTTCATGACCGTGGGCCAGCCTCTGGAGCTCGTCAAAGGTCGTGAAGGTCAGCTCCCTACCCTTGAGGCCGACCTGCATCTCCTGCAGACCACGGCCGCGCCAGAATCGGTAGCCTGCCATGCCTGCACAGAAAGCGCTTGTCGAAAGCCAAACGGGAGCGGGAACCATGCTTGCCATGGTCATGGGGATGCATACGGCGGCCCCTACTCCCCACGTGATCGACGCCCTGATCTGCCAGTTCTGGCGCCAGGGGACTTCGTATCCAAATGCGTTGAACTTCATAAAAAAATGGCGCGCACTTCCCGATCATCGAGAAGGCGCCGATCTCCTCAGTTGCATGTCTTGTTGAAAAAAATCTTCGTTCCCCGGATCTTGAATCCCATGTAGCCGTTTTCCTCGGCCTGGATTCGTGCCCGGAGTTTGTCTGCCGTGAAGTCGTTGTACTGTTCCACGATGAGCTCCAGACAGGAGTCTTCGAGGGTGCAGACGTCCTTCGTGACAAGAAGCGTCTTGACCCATGGTCCTTGACCGGCTTCGATCTGTGCCGCGAGACTCTCGAAGATCATCTTCATGCTGGCGCCTGCATTCACGTGCAGCTGGATGACTTCTCCTTCGTCGTTCTCAGGTTTGGGTGCCTCAGCCGGATGATGTGGCGATTCCTGAGGCGACCTGTTCGGCTCAACCTCTGCCTTCTCCGGCTTGCCCGACACGATTCGGACGAGCTTTTCCAGAGCCTCAACCGTGTTGTCGGAAAGCTCGAATGCCGTTGCCTTGCGGTACTGGGCGTTGTCGAAGTCCGTTTCAATCGCCTGAAGGACGAATTTCATTTGATTTCTGAAGACCACGCCAAAGGCCGGATCGCCACCTGTCTTGAGCTCGTTCGCTGCGTTTTGCACCAGTGGCTTGCTGCTCACCATCATTTGAGTGAATACCGTGAATCGACCCTCTTCGAGGGATTTCAGGTTCACCAGGTCGGCCTGCTTCTTCGTACACATGACGTCTATCGTGCGGTAGACGAGTTCGGTTCTGACACCAGTGATTCGGCACAGGGTTGCGAGCGTTATGGCCGTATCCGTCGTGTCGCGGCAATAAGACGCGGGCGGGATGACGTACACCGTCACAGCCTCCGCCTCATCGCTCAGGTCAATGTCCTTCAGCTTGTCGGCCCATGCGGGCGGAATACGCTGGTCGGCGCGAATTGAATCGGCACGCAGCTTGCGTGCGCAGTCTGAGACGGCCGTCTCGAAGATGAGCTGGCAGAAGTTCTGCGTGAAGGTCTCATGCCGCTTGAGCACCTGACTCATGCTTACCATCAGGGCATCCGTCACCTGCAGCGCTCGCGGATGCTTGTCATCCGCCACAAGCTCTTCAATCGTAGGAATGGGTTTTGCCTGTGCCGGGGGTTCTGATTCGACAGGAGGCGCGGCTTCCGGTTCCTCATCATCCGCATCGACGATCTCCCCTCCGAATTCGTCCGTGCCCTCATCTTCGGCGCTGGCATGAGCAGACACCTGCACGGCTCTGGGATGATCGTCCAGGAAGCCAGCATCCTCGTACGTTTCGACGAAAGCCTCCGTGTTCATTGCTGCATCCGAAGTTGGATTCTGGAAAGCGGTGTCGGGATCTGCTGCGGGTGCAGCGGCGGTTTGCCCAACCGGGGCTGCAGCGTTTTCCGCCGTCTGCTCCCCGGCCTTTTCGGCCGGCTCCTTTTCGTGTTCGGATTCGGGCTCTATGCGGCGGATGCGATTGGACATCGGGCGAGTGGCCTGTGAAGCGTCCGCCTCACCCTGCTTCTCCTTCTCCTGAACATTCGAGCCCGTGTTCCCGGAAGGAGCGGTAGCGGCTGCGTCGGCAGGATTTGTCGCGGTCGACTGCGTGCTTCCGGATTCCTCTTTTTCCTCCCGGTCTGCAGCTTCGGGCGCGGGGTGAGCATTGCCCTTCCCCTCACCCGACGTGTCGGACGTTTCGGAAGATTCGGAAGAATCGGACGAACTGGACGAATCGTTGCCTTCGGCGGCCTGCGTTTCAGGATTCGAAGTTGTTTTTTCGGAAGACGGTTGTGCGGCTGCGTCGCCTGGATTCGTCTGAGTCATCTGAGGATCCTCTTTCTGCGATTCGTCGAAGTCAAGCAGCGTGCCAAAGACGGTGATGTCGTCGACGGTCATGTCCACGAGACGACAGTTCGTTGCATTGGGCACGGAACGCTCGCCAAGAAGACGCGGGGCCTGCGGGATGCGCAGGGCAAGAAAATCCCCGTCTCCTTCGACGTGGATCTTCCAGAGCGGGACCATCTGGAACCCCTGCGCCTGAGTCTCACCCAGCGGCACCTCGTTGGGCGCCGCCACGGTGCTTTCAACAATGAGTCTGGCGACCTCCATGCTGTGGGTGTAGGCGGGGAAGCCCAGTGCCTTGAGCTTCGAAGAGAGAGCCGCAAACGACAGCTTGTTCCAAAGGACGAAGGCACCGGATTCGAAGACGTAGATCTGTCCCTTGGGCTTGTTGATCGACCAGACGCGCTCATCGAGCAGTTGGTTGACCGCCTCAATGAACTTGATGCCAGTCGGGAAGGCGAACTCCTTGGCAAGCTCTGCGGTGCGCTCGTTCTTGTGAGTCACGAGATCGTACTGAGAGCTTGTCGTGTCCGCTGTCTTGATGATGTTCCAGAGGCGCCCGTAGACATCCGTCGCATTGGACGAGAGCGCCCCCACCAGAATGCGGGCGACGTTCGGATCGCCCTCGGAAAGGAACTGAAGGACGTTCGTCGGGATGATCGAGCGGATGTAGTACGGCGTGTAGAGCTCATGGCTTTCCAGATACCTGCCCTTGCGCCAAATGATCTGGTACTCGGTGCTTTGAGTGCGCAGAGCCCACGTGTAGAGAGGCTCGATCTGAGGAACCCACATCTCGCCCTTGCGGTTCGTGACGGAGATGTCCTCGAAGATCTTGCCGACATCGTGTAGAAGACCGCCCAGAAAGCATGCCAGGCGAAAGCGCGGGAGGCTCCCCTCGAGGCTAAGGCCCGTGCCCTCGACGTACAGGTTGCGGTTCTCGAAGATCTTCAGGGCTCTAAGACCTACGTCCAGCGAGTGCGCAAACAGGCCGCCCAGCGTGGAATGATGCCAGTCTTCGGAAGCTGGCAACAGCTGGACCCATGCGGCGAAGTTCTCCACGGGCACCATGAAGTACGGGATGAACATGTCTTCCTGAAATCCGCTTTGCTGGCTTACCTTGGACATGATGTAGGCCTGTGCCTTCACCATGTCTCTGGGGTGCTTGATCTGGATGTACTGTTGCGGCTTTGGATACGACACGTCCATGTCGTAGTCGACGGGCATGCGCGTCGACTGGATGATGCGATAGAGGTCGTTCTGAGAAAGCTGGGAGGCCGGTTTGCGAGCCGCCGCCTCGTCTCGCCTGCGCATCTCTTCTACCGTCGACGTGCCGTGAGGGGGCGTCTCCTTCTTCTTCGTTGGCCAAAACTTTTTGATGGGGTTGAACATGGCTCAGATGAAGTGGAATCCTGAACCCATGATCGTTGCAAAAAAACGGCCCCTTGTGAGAGAAAAAATTTCCGATTTGGCTAATGGACCATGTTTCCCCATCGGGAACTCTTCGATGTTCGGTCCTGCAAGTACGCCAAATGTTTCGTCAGGCAGCGATGCAAAGATTTGCTTACCTTTTTTGGGAGCTGTGTTTGCCCGAAGGTTTTCGAGCTTTTAGGTTGCTGAGGAACTTTCTGACAATTTGTTCACCCCGATTTACCTGTGAGCGGGGCATGATGACTGGACCAAACAAAAATTCCACGACCGACCATGACACTTCCCAACTCCAGCGAACAGACGCTCGCGCTTCATCTCAACTCAACTTTGCGTTCCCTGCCTTTGGCCGTTGACTGGCTTTCCGCCTGCGAAGTAAAGACCACGGGCGGCATTTACAACCCAGCTGATGTCTGCAGGTGCCTTGTGGCAACCATTGAGGAGCTCACCTTTTTCAGATCCGTTGAATTCGAGAAGGGGTACAGACCGGCCCTTCAGGATCTTTCCGTCGACTTCAGATGCCGTATCGACAATTTCTCGAAGTCGGTCAATGCGGAGCATGAAGTGAATCGAGCCGTTTGCTACGCCAAGCTCTTTGCGGACATGGAGGACGGTGTCGACACCGCTCCTCTGAGGGCGACCCTCATGAACGCCAGAACGGTTGCCGGCAGCAGTCAGGAAACGTTCCTCTCCCGGCTTTTCCTTGCCCTGACCTGCGTCACCCTGATTTTATTCGAGATCATGGATGCCAAGGTCGGCATGGACTGGATGGATCGAATCATCTTTTGAGAGATTCGAACGGAAAAGCGGTGGAAGCGGCCTCTGGAGGAAGAGAAAAGGTAGGAGCCGTCCCACCGCTTTTTTGGTTTACGGCCATGGACGAGTCTCGAAAGAAGGAGACCGTCCGGCCGTGTTGTTGAGAGGTCGTGCATCAGGGAATCACGTTCTTGACGATGTCCATGATTTCCACGTCCTTGGAGTTCACTCTGCGAACTTCGCTTTCCCCCTCGACGTAGATCGGAAGGAAGGCTCGTCCGTTGAGCTTCTGAATGTCGTCATCGAAGCTCAGGGTTCCGTTGACATAGGTTCCGGATGCCCTGTCGACCCAGCGCACCATCACGCGGATGGCTGTTTCAGGACCGGCGAAGTTGCCCGAAGGACCGATGGGCACGTACTGGTGAAAGTCTGAGGAATCGTCGTTCGATTCATCAGGATCCGCACCGGCAGCGTCGTCAACGTCCAGATCATGGCTTTCGTCGGCATCCTGTTTTTCATCACTGTCAGCCGAACTGGACAAAGGCAGATTGTCTTCTTCGAGGAGCCCCAGATCGTCGTCTGTGACGACCAGTGGGCGCCTGTCCAGATCATCGTTCCCGGGATCTCCATTGGGGAAGTCCTGCGTTTGTCCGTCGATGATTTTTTGATTGTAATCGCCGCCTTCCGGCGTTTCGCCGCCTTTCGAAGAACCTGCATCCGGCGGCGGCACCAGCGTGGGATGTTTCTGAATGGGCTTCTTGTCTTCAGAGTTTTTGTTCAGGGCCTTCTGAATGTCTCCACGCGTGATGGTCGGGATCTGGCGATGTCCCTCTTCGTCAAGTGTCACGCCCTTGATGGCGCGTTCGTAGAGCTCTGTGGCCAGTCCGACGTTTTCCTTCACCAGGTTGATGTAGAGGATTGCTGCGGACGGGTCGTTGATGAAGCCTTCGTTGCAGACTTTCTTGACGAAAGGATCCGCAGTGGCGATGGTCAGGAGTCTGCTGATCTGGCTATAGGGAATGCCGACGGTGGCGCCGAGCTGGCGAACCGTGTACTTCCTTCCGGTCTCCGGGTTCGTGTGATTCTGCAGCACCAGAAGCTTGTCGGCCACGTCCATGAGCCTGACCTGCTTTCGTGCCGTGTTTTCGGAGACCTGAACGAAGTCCGCCTGTTCCGGGGTCAGGTTGAGGATGATGCCCCGGATTGTGTCCCTGCCGAGCTTTGTAACCGCGTTGTAGCGGCGTTCACCAGCCACGAGGATCAAACCCTTGCCACCTGCGGGAAGATCGCCGTAGCGAAGCGTGATCGGGTTTGTGAGGCCGTTTTGCTCGATGGAGTGCATGAGCTGCTCCAAAGCCTCGGACTCCTTGTCCTCGTCCACGTCCTGACGAACCTGAGGGAGAATCGTGACGTCCTTCAAGGGGATGTCCTGCACACGACCATAGGCGGTGTAGTCAATTCCGCCCTCGGGGACGGTCTGTACGGTCTTGTTGATTCCGTTAAGCGACATGTTGAGAAGGGTCTTGGTCATGTCGAGACATTCCCTGGAGACCTTCTTGCTTGAGGGGGACTTTCTCCCTTTCAGTATTTCCTTCACAGCCAACTCCTTCTCCTTCACTGCTTTACTGAAGCGCCTTCTCGTTGGTTTCCGCTCGCTCCAGAACTTCAAGGTTGAATTGAATGATTTCGTTCTTTGCTATCACTTGGTAACGCTCCGTCCAGATTGCATCGCCGTGGTACGAGGCGTTTTTCAGGCCCTTACGGTAGCCGATAACGTTCTTGAAAATAATTTCCGGGAACTGCTTGTAGATTTCGGAGACATAGTTTTTCGCCTCGGAAACCTCCACGGCAGAGTTAACCACGGCGCCAAGGAACTTCGGATAATCCTGATGTTCTTCCGTAATCTTTTCAATAACGAGTCTCGTCATGTCGGCAAGATTCCTCATATCGGAGATACCTTCGATGCCGAAACCGCCGAAACCAATCGGTGAAATCACGTAGTGAGCCATGAAGAGAGCTGCCATGACAAGGTTGCCGGCAGCCGGCGGGCAATCCACCACAACCACATCGTAACGCTCAAAGACTTCGCTGATGCGGGTCTGGGCGTAATAAATGTCATTGAGGCTCATCTTGGAGACTTCTGCCAGACGAAGATCGCGTCGCGGCGTGCCGATGAGGTCGACTCCCTTCGAGGTCTTCACAGGCTCCACTTGCTCGCAGTCGGGATTGAAGAGCTCGAGCGTCATGGCCTGACCAAGAATGGGAGCGCCGTTTTCGTCGCTGTCGGCAAGAGCCTTCGTAAAGTCACCTTGCTGGTCGAAGTCCATGCACAGAACTTTCTTCCCAAGAACGGACGAGCAGTACAGGGCGAACTGAATGGCCAGAGTGGTTTTTCCGACGCCGCCCTTCTGATTCGCAAAGGCGAAGACGAGAGGCCAGTCACGGTCTGCAAAAAGCTGAGTAGTGGACATATCCATATCCTTAAAAGGGTGAATGACAAAGCCATTCTAGGCAGGGGGGCTCGATCGCGTGACGAACGCACGAGTGTCCTGTGGAAAAACGGAGTCGGGCTTGTTCGTTGAGAACAAGCTAGGGCCCTGTTTCACAGGGCCTAGATAATAATAGATAACGCAGGTTCGAAAATCCCCGAAACGCCTGTCGCACAGTCAAAGACAGCGACGGGGGCGCGGCAGTTGGACACCTTTTTGGCGTGGCCGGACACCGAAGCTGGCGTGGCCGGACACCAAAACGGCCAAAAATAGCCTTTTTCAGTTTGGAGCGGACACCGAAACGCGGTTTTTTTGCAAATTATGCCAGTTTTTGTTTCTGTCGGACACCGAGGAAGGGGTGTCTGTACTGGAGCGGACACCTCATTTATTAGGTTTCGGGGTGCAAATGACTAGGTTTTGTCCCGCCGAAAGGTGGTTGCGTGTTCGCATGCGAACAAGACCTCGGGGAGCCGGAAGCCCCAGAAAGGTGCTCGCGTGTTCGCATGCGAACAAGACCTCGGGGAGCTGGAAGCTCGAGAAAGGCGCCCGCGTGTTCGCATGCGAACAAGAACCTTGGCTGGCTTTTTTGTCTAAATGGAATTTTTTTCTCACAGCCTCCACCATTTTTATGGTAGACGCGGTTGGCGCGGACACCTCATCGTTTTTGGCGCCTTCGGTGTCCGATTCCCGTTTTGGGTTTCATCCAGCGTGGTCCCATCAATCTTCTTTGCAGGCTTCCAGTCTGTCATGCAGCGGGTGTCCGGTTCCCGCAGTAGCGCGGTGTCCATTCTCCGCAGTTCTGTGGTGTCCGGTTGTCGCTTTTTCCTGGTGTCCGTTTGCCGCACTCTTGATTGAATTGGAGGAACAAAAAAACGCCCCGGTCTGATGACTGGAGCGTTCGTTTGGGGCCCTTGTTTCTTCTCTATTTTTTGTTGGAAAGAAGTCCCGGCTTGAGCGTGCCGAAGTTGATGTAAAAGCGGATCTTGGGTCTGTTCGTCGCGGACGGAAGAATCTGGTAGGTCTCGATGACTCCCTTTTCAATGAGTTCTTCAGAGGCGGCGGTGACGGCCAGCCAGAAGTCGCGCAGACGAGTGCCTTCCCATCCGAGATACTGAATGAGTTTTTCCTCAGTTATCTCGTAGATGGGGTTCGTGCTGCAGGTGGAGAGCAGACGATGGATCACGCGGGCATGACCGGACTTAAGCTGCAGACGAACGGGCGTGTAGACGAGCGTGACGGGAAACTGACTGAAGATGAGTTGCCAGGTCTTGTCCAGAACGATGCTTATCATGCCGTTGTCGAAACTGACCGATTCGAAGATGTGGAAGAGCGTGTACTGGCCGTGATCCGCACTGATGTTGAGGTCTGTGCTCCTCAGGGAAAAGAGGCTTTGAGACAGGACCTCGAGGCGCTGGTGCAGCCAAACCGAATTCGTGCCCCCCTTCTTCCTGTTGAGATACTGCAGGAGATAGGAGGTCGTAACTTGCAGGACGTTTCTCGATGCCGGCGCCTGGTGCCTTGAGAAGATGTTGAAGATCGCCATGATGATCTCCTCGTCTCGATAGTCGAGACGCTCACCATTGACGTAGTACACGTCGTAAAACGCGTACTTGCCGATCTTCCTTTCCCGGATGAAGGATGATTGCCGATTGCGAGGCTTGAATGACGTGAAAAGACTCGACACTGCGAGAGGACTCGTCATCGGCTGAAAGTGCTTCGGGGTGGCGGGAACCAACACCGCCCTCTCGTCAGGAAGATTCGTGACAATGTCTGTCGACGTTTTCTTCGTCTTGAGATTGACAGATACCTTTCTGGGAGTGGAATCCGTCTTTTGGGCGGATTGCCTGTTTTTCAGAATGTTCTGAAGCAGAAGCTCGTCTTCTGTTTGCTGAAGGTCGGGCATGGCCGTTGCTGGCAAAAATTTTGCTTGTGGAATGGGCATTCTAACAGAAAAACAAGGAGGTGTCCGATTGTCGCGCCAGATCGCCTACTCTTGCAGGGAATTCGGCGGAAGGTGTCTGCTCGCGCCACATTCACGGTGTGTTTTCGCGTCTCTTGGTGATGACGGGAACCGGGAGAGCGGGGAGATCAAGTTCCTTCTTTTTGACATTGCGCGTTCGGGTGACGGCGTCCTTGTAAAGACGTAGCGCAGCCCTGACATCCGCCAGCATTGCAGCGCGCTCCCTGATGAGCGTGAGTTCCGCCTCAACGCTCTTGACGCGGGGCACGACCCACGCAGGAAGCTTGCTCCACTGTCTGACGCTGTAGCCGAACTTGTTGTGCGGTTCAATGCGCTCAGAGCGGATGACGGGCTTGGGACTGTTGGCGAACTTCACGAACTTCTGGACGTTCCAGTCAATCGTGAGCGAGTTGTCGCGAAAGCGCCAGCGCAGGAGCAGGTATACGCGGTCCTTTTCACGCTGGGTCGCATTCTTTTGTTTTTGCCACAGGTAGTAGTCGTCGCAGATCTTCTTGGCTTCCACGGCGAGCACCAGAAGCTCATGGCGCAGCCCGCTGTCGATTTCCGACAGGGCCTCGTTGGTGAGCGACTGCATGCTTGACCATCCGATGCCGCTGATGACGGAGCGGGTGGTCTCTGTGTTGTTGGCGACAAGCGATTCCAGATCGGAGAGTTCAATTGCCATAAATGTTGAGCGGCGCACAAGCCTCCGGCTTCAGTCGGAGAAAAGGCGCCGTCCTCCTTTTGGAAAAAAGATTGTTCAGGCGTGACCGCTCTCGCCCGTGAGCATGCAGACGGGACAGTGCGGGCTGTTGAGACCGAAGAAAGAGAACTTCTGGCCGCACTTGACGCAGTGCTCCTCGCGCACGAGGGTCTTGCCGGTTGCAATGTCGTCCATGAGACGCGCAGCGCAGGTAATGCTGAATTCGCGGTCTGCATAGCGGCAGATCTCTTTCGGGAGGTCGGGACAGACCTGGAATCGGAAGAATTGATAGACCGTGACGAGGAACATGGGGCGGCGCGCCTGCGACCGGGTGCCGTTGCGGTAAATGGTCAGATAGAGCGTCGCGAGCGTATTGCCCATCTTGGAGTTGATCCTGCCCGTGTCCGGGCCCTGCTTCGTGTTGATGCCGGACGCCATCAGGTGTTTGTTGACCGTCGTGCACTTGCCGCCCGCATCCTTGGTCAGGTCTTCAAAGAAGGGCTTGGCTCTGGCGTGCGGGACGTGGTTGTAGATCATGAAAAGATAGTGGACCAGGAAAGGCTCCTGATAGCGCTCCAGTTTGTTGGCCGTCTCGTAGGTCTCCTCGAGCTGAGGCGCGTCGTAAATGGTTCCCAGTGCGGACATGCAGAAGAAGGTCTTGCGGTTCTTGCCTCCGGGCCTGCCCTCGCCTTCGGACTCGCCGCTCGGGCGCCTGACCAATTCGTGACCGTCCATGTCGTCCACCGACTTGTTGAAGCTGGGCGCGGAGGCGGTCTCCAGCTGGATGCGGGCAGACATCGACTGCGGCTCCTCGGGAATGTCGGAGATGAGCGCCATGATGCAGCGCATGCGTGCGGCCGTGACCACATCGAGGTCGTCCGACGTGAGAAGCGTCGTGAGGTCTTCTACCGAAACGCGGGGCTTGAAGAAAAGCCCCTTGTTCATGACGCGCATGATGGCAAAGTCGTTGTACGCATTGATCGACGAGATCAGAGTCGGCGTGAGCCCCGTCAGAATGCGGGCAAAGTAATGAATGTAGTAGAGACTTTGCTTGACGAGTTGACGAAGAAAGCAAAGATATCCCGCCAGGGCGTCTCGGTCGTTGTCGGAGAGCCTCCGACCTTCGCTGGCAGGCTTTGTTTCCAGAGGCCTGTACGCCCTGTTGAGGGTCTGGCGTACGCTCTTTTCATCTTCGGGCTTGAAAAGAATGCCCGTGCGGAAGTTGAGTCGATTGAGGGCGCGTTCTAGCGGCACCCATGTCACGCCCAGCCTTGACGGCCGACTGGAAGGCGAGATCGTCCGCGTAAATGCTCGAGAGGAGTTCCGCGAACTTCGGAGTGAGGCCGTAGTTGTAGCTGGCTTCCTTCGTATCTGCATAGCACGCCGCCATGACGTGGTACAGAAATTCAGTATTGAAGGCGCCGATGCCTACGACATCGAAGTTGTGGACGACGTTAGTCCATAGAAAGTAAGGTTGCCCCCCCCCCCCC
>OKRU01001328.1_pt1 | contig 24406 bp, 22 predicted proteins | sample 1601131 | NCBI WGS metagenome assembly OKRU01 (sample SAMEA3541558, study PRJEB24748) | human gut metagenome | biome: human gut; feature: human-associated habitat; material: faeces | place: China | collected 2012
CAAATACTACGTCCTGCGTTGACTCGCCGAATCCGCATGAAGAGAATACATATCCGGCTATGCAGCGTGCTGACTGCTGAGCTATGAGCGAGCATACATATTTGTGCTTGCAGATGCCTTCATTGTCGGCAGAGAGGTTGAATATTATTTCCGCACCGCGCAGGGCAAGTTCTGAACTTGGCGGGATAGGAGCCCACATGTCTTCGCAAAGTTCAACGGCAAATTTACCCTGGGTTGTGTTGAATATGATGTTTCGGCTTACCGGCACATTCTGTCCGCAGATATGTACGTTTGTACTTTCGTGGTCAAGTGCAGATGTAAACCATCTTTTTTCATAGAATTCCTTATAGTTAGGAAGGTATGTCTTAGGCACGATTCCAAGAATCTTTCCGCCTTGTATCACCACGGCACTGTTGATGAGTGTTGAATTCATCTGCACTGGCATACCGATGATGGTAATGATGTTCAGTGAACGAGTAAAGTCGAGCAGCCTGAAAAGAGCATTTTCGGCGCTGTCAAGAAGAAGCTGCTGTGCAAAGAGATCACCGCAGGTATAGCCGGTCATGGACAATTCAGGGAAACAGATTATTTCCACGCCCTTGCCTTCGGCCTGAGCCACAAGATTCTCAATGTGCATTTCATTGAAACTGCAATCAGCCACCTTTACATTCGGTACAGCGGCTGCGACTTTAATAAATCCGTAATTCATACTGCTATTTATCGTTTGTTTTCGTTTCTGTTTTTTGTTCAGATATCTTTTTCGACATTCTACGTTTGAAGGTGAAAAGTTCCATGAACGACTCGAAGTCTTTCTGATAAGAGAATCCTATTCCCTGTGTGGTCAATGTCGCTTTTGTGAAATATCTGTCGTTTGTCTGATTGTATGCTCTCAGATATGTATTGCCGTTTTCCTTCAATCTCCATCTGATATCGAAGTCGCCCACAAAGTTCGTGCTTTTTTGATTAAAGGTGTTGTCTCTGTATCCGAAATTTCCATTAATGAGCAGGCGGTCGTTAAGAAGACGTCCGCTGAGCACTCCTTCAATATCCATATCTTCCCATCCTTTTTCGCCTGTCGTAAGACTGGTTCCGAAATTCCAGTTGCTCTCACTGCCGATTATAGAGGAAAGCATCTGATTGATCTGTCCGCTCAAAGTCGACGAGAGGAGAGAACTCATGGCCTGGCTTGAGCTGTTGCCGCTGTTGTCGGCACGTGCGTAATCGTATGTATAGAAGCGTCCGAGACCGAGCAGGTAGAGAAGCTGCATGTTCTTCTCTTCTTCGGTACTGATCATACTTCTGACGAGCTGCTTTTCTTCTTCGCTTACCGTAGGCAGATCTATGTCGAAATTGATATTGGTATTTCCCAGTTTACCTGATACATCCATTATGCAGATTACCTTGGTCTTGTTGTTCTGCGAATATGAAGTACTACCTATGAGGTCGCTCAGAGGTACAGAATTGATGGTGTGCCAGCAAATAAGATGGATATTTGCATCGAATGGAGCACCGTTGAATTCCACGCTGCTGCCATTTTGGATGGAAAGGTCGCGGTATACGATGTCATGGAGGTAGAGTCGGTATTTACCGCTGGTAATGTTGTACTTGCCGTACATGTTAAACGCACCTTTGTTGTGGTACTGAGCGTTTATGACTCCGTTTCCATAAGTGCTTATGAAACCATCCTGCGTATTGTCCATTCGCATCTTTATCTCCGTTTCAGGAGTAAGGTCTACATTGAAATTGATGTATATGTCGCCAGTATATTCAGTGTCATATTCTTCGTTTGGAATGGTGTTTACACTGTCTGTTTTCTCATTTGCTTTCTCATCATCACTTATCAGATTCGGGACTGACGGTGCGGAGGAGCGGTCTCTGAATGTAATGAAACTGCTGTTTGTCATAACATCAGGAGTTGCAGCATCATAAGCAAACACGCTTCCTTTTTGAGGTTTTATGTAGGCATTGATGTGCAGAGGTTTTCCGTCTTCACCATTTATGTTGACTTGACCGTCGGCATATACTGTTGCATAAAATTTGTCTTCATTGAAGACTCTTTCGTCATAACATGTAAGATTGTCCGCATCGATCCTGAATCTGTAGGAGAAATCAGTGAGATTTCTGTGCTTGACTTCACCGTTGACGATACCGGTATTGTTCTTTTTGTCTGCCAGTCTTATATCGTCAAACCGGAAAGAGTAGGGGCGCAACTTTATTGTATCGCCGAGTGTGTGATAAGTTACATTTGTAGCATTAAGTGTCATGTTGATTCGCGGTACAATGTCGCCTACCAGATTTATCTCGTTCAAAGGACCGCATACTCTCAAATATCCGTCAATATCTCCGTCGATATTGCTGAATATGCCACCGATAAAGCCGTTGAGGAACTTTGCACTTGTTTTGTTCGTGCCGATAAGAAGGTCAATGTCGTTATTGCCTGGAGATACGTATCCGTCAACTTTAGTTGTACGTCCCTCAATGATATCATCAATCTGTCCTGTGATTGATATACCCTTAATTTCTTCATTCCAACTTCCGTGAAGTTTTGCATTGCCAAGTACACCGCCTTGCAAGGAAAAACCATCGACAAGAAGGTAAGCGTCTGCTTTAGGTTTGTTATAAAAATCGGACACAATGGCGCGTCCTGATGCTTTGCCTTTGAATTCTACAGCGTGGAAATTAACCAAATCGAGAATATACTCAAGCTGCATCTTACTTATGTCGGCTATAAGTGAGTCGCCAGGTGTGTCGGAAATCTTTCCGTCGATCTTGATGTGCTGATCGGCATGATTTATCATTATGCCGTTGCAAGTTATTTCTTTTCCATAAATACTTACGGCTGATGGATGAACCTGCCAAAGCGTATCATTGATATTTATCTGTGTCTTCTTAAGATTAATGGAAGTCTTTCTTTTTCCGAGACTATCTGTGAATTGTGCAATTGCACCGATTTTTCCTTCCATATCGATGCCGTCAAGATTCCTCCATCCGAAACCTGCATCAAGCTTGTCGTCTTTTGCATATGCAGATATTGCGAAGGCAGTCTTCTGTCCCTTATCGTTGATGCGTTCAAGATTTATACCAATATCCAGTGAATCACTGCAATCCTGGCAAATTATTGAAATCGAGTCATATAAAGTGTTGTTGTAATATACCTTAGGTGCAAGCAATGCTATTGAAGCGTTGCCAGATGCGTCGTCAACGACTCCTTTCAACACAACATTTTCAGCCATACTTGCTGGCAACTCTGTCAAATGTCTGAACATCTCAGAGTCTGAAATCGTCATGTCGAAAGCAAAATTGTTATGTGTGCGACTCTTTCTTTTGGCCAACGACGGCAAGTGATGGCTTAATCTATTTTGTATGCTGTTGACGATATCAGTATAACCAAAATCGCCGTTAATATCAGCATTGATAAATTCGCTCACAATAGTGACGTGCTTATTGCGTCTGTCCACTGCGCGTGATGTGATTCTGATATTATCCGTTACGATACGTCTTTCAGGTGTTATGACTTCAATTGAGTCTACACTGATGCTTCCGAGAACATTGTCAATGTTTTTTCCTACGAGATCGGCAGTCAAATTGAATGCATATTTTTCACCTGCAAATTTCTGCGTAAGATTGAGACTGTTGGGATTGAAATCCTTTACGTTTACCGCAATCTTTGCCTTAGGCATATTGCCTGTTGGACGCACAAGACCGTCAATATTCAACTTCAGATTTTCGTCATCGATATTCAGCTTTCCTCCAATGTTCTCACCGTCAGAGTTTGCGTCCAAAGAAATATTTTGATATTGATAGCCGGCATATTCAAAAAGCATGAGATCGCCGTCAATTGTTCCTATCGGGTATGTCTTGTCTGCAATGCGTCCATCAACATCTATATCGAATGAAACATTACCCAATTTATCATTGTCAAGTATTTCTCCTATCTCAAGGTTGTCAGAAGAAATATGTCCCATCAGATTCTTTTCCTTGCCGATACCGCAGTCCATCGAAAGATCACCTGCATCGCAAACCATTTTACCTTTGGCATAAAGAGTATTCATGCCTGCTGATACATTTCCGGAAAAATTAATATCGCCAAGCCTTTCGAGGATTTTGGCTGTATTTTCATCTACGGAAAGACTTTTTACAAGCATTTCAGTTCCGTCAGAACTTATGTCAACATTGTTGATGTCAGCCGAAATAAATGGATGTTTGCTTCTGTAATAATCTATAGATGCATCAAGTATGATGGCAATTTCGTCATTGTCTGTCTTAACAGAGACATTCTTAAGTCTGATATGTTCGTTGTTGCCTTCAATGTTGCATCCAACATTGATTCTAGCATCCACTTTGTTAAGTTCGGGTACAAGACATCTGAAATCCCTTGTACTTAGAACTGTTTCTGAAATTCCTGTTGAAAATGACTTGATAACAAACTTATTGTTCTTGTCAAATCCATATCCGGCCACAAGTGTATCAATGTTCAGCCGGCTCTCATCCATTGTCAGACACAATTTAGACATGAGAGCTGTCCTTTTGTTGGCTTCAATTTTTGTTTGGAAATTTGCAATGTGAAGCCCGGAGTTTTTCTCCGTAATATTTAGTCTTTTTACAGAAAGATTCAGCGAGTCGGGGGTAAATGCCTTGAGTGAGATTGTGGCGGCAAGATTCCTTAAATCAAGATGATTCATATTGAGTCTTTCCGGAGTTTTTTCCGCATCAAGCACGTCATACTTCAGATTTGCGTGCCTCATTATGAAAGAATTTATTCTGAGGTTTATGCTCGATTTGCTTTCTTTCTTGTCCGACTTGAAAGCATCAAGCACGAACTGATAGTTGGGTAAAGATTTTTCGTCTTTTTTGTACAAAACGCACTTTACTCCGAATAGCTGTGAACTTGAAATATTAATTTGTCCGTGGAAAAGCGAAGCAACACTTATGCTTGCCGATGTTCTGGCAATCTTAAGCATGTCTTTGCCTTTCTGGTCCTTGATGTCTATATCATCGATGATGAGTCTGTTCAGTAGTCCAGGACTGACACTACCGACATGAACTTCTGTATCCAGCAAGTCAGATAAATACTCTGAAGCACAGCTTGCCAACATGTTTTGCATGAATGGGAAACTGAACAGCAGAATCAGGCCGAAATACAACACAAGTATTCCTCCTACGATTCCTCTAACTATGTGCTTTATCTTTTTGATGGCTTTATCCTCTAACTTAACTATTTTACTGCAAAAATACGCATTTTTTTACACGTGGGAAATAGATGCATCCATTAATATCAGTGCCGAAGATACGATATAACTGCCGTATTCAATCCAACAGAAATAAAACAAGGGAGGATAAGCTGATTTATGCTTCATCCTCCCTTGTGTTTATCGAAAAGTTCTGTTGTTATTAGAACTTATCCACGTGTCATATCATTTGTTAAGACCGTGTTTGATTTTTCTTGCATAGTCTGCCATCTTGATAGCTGTGACGGCGCACTCATCTCCCTTGTTGCCAAGTTTACCTCCACTGCGGTCTTCAGCCTGCTGCATGTCATTTGTAGTTATCAGACCGTAGATTACTGGTACATCCTGCGTAGCGTTCAAGTGCGCAAGTCCGTAAGTTGTACCTTCGCAGATGTAGTCGAAATGTGGTGTGTCGCCTCTGACCACGCATCCGATGGCAATCACAGCATCTACTCCTTGCTTCACCATCTGTGCACTAGCGTATGTCAGCTCAAAACTTCCAGGCACGGTGAACACCTTTATGTTCTCTTCTCTTGCTCCATGCTTTTTCAGCGTGCTGCAAGCACCCTCAAGCAGTGCACCTGTGATGTTGTTGTTCCATTCGCTAACAACGATTCCGAACTTCATTTCTGAAGCGTCAGGCACTGAATTCAAATCATAGTCTGACAGGTTATGATACTTTGTTGCCATATTCTATACTCTTGTTTGAGATTTCTTATTCACTCTTGTCCTTCATGCAATGGCAATCAGGGCTGAGGTTGTGTTGAAATCTTATTTTGTAGCTCTGTTGATGTATTTGTCGATGTTCTGGCTCAGAGGAGATCTGAAGTAATCCTTCTTGATTCTGTTGTAGAGTTCAAGAGCCTTATCATTCTGATTGAGAGACTCATAAACCTCACCTGCCTGAAGAAGGAATATAGGACTCAGAGTATTGTTGTCAGCCTTGTCTGCTGCTTCAACAAGAAGCTTTACACCTTTCTCAGTATTGCCTTTCTGAATGTAGCAATTTCCGAGAGCTGCGATTGAAGCAGGAGAAATCATCTGATCATCTTCCTGATCGAAATCCTCGAAATACTTGATAGCTTCATCATACTTGTTTGTGTTGGCGTAGCAGATAGCAGCGTAAAGCTTTGCAAGGTTGGCAGTTTTTGTTCCGCTGTACTGGTCAATAATCTTGAGGAAACCAGTTCTGCTGATGCTGTCGCCGTTAAGGGCTGTCTCATACTGTTCCTGAGCGAAATAAGTCTGACTCTTGTAGAGTGCGACTTCTGCCTTCTTTTCAACTTCGTCCATGTGGTTCTTGTAGATGTAATAACCGCATACACATACGATTATTGCTACAATAACGATGATGATGCCCTTGAGATTCTTCTCGATGAATGCTTCAGATTTTCCCAACTCTAGTTCCAAACCAGTTGGTTCTTTTTTTGTTGTCTTTGCCATTTTTTTATTTTGTTGTTTTTATTATTTCGAATTGACTTGCAGTTTATGCGTGTTTCGTACATAAACCGCGCAAATTTAGCTGTTTTTTCTATAATAATTGAAAAAAATGCATGAAATATTTGTCTTTTAATTATCCTAATGCGTTGAGCATACTGTTTCAATGGAAAATAATTTCAGTTATTACGTTTGCTTTGACGTATTCATTGAGCCTTTTTATGATGTTGCTTCTCGACATCATCAAGTCCTGTTTGAGCACCGATGACTTTATCTGCACATGCAGTGTCTGATTTTTAATGAACATTTCGCCTGTATATTTTCCAATGCCTTGCCCTAGTAAATCTTTCCATGCCTCAATCAGTCTATATTGGTTGAGAGGTGTCTCCAGTCCCTCGCTTCTGAGAAACTGCATTATTACGTCTCCAATCTGTTCTGTATTCTTGCGCCTCATTCTTCATTCGTTGTTTCCGTGGAAGAAGTATCTGTGATACGTCCTCCGCAAACTGTAAATATCTTGTATTGTCCTTGAGAACGTTCAAGAATCTTGTCGAGGTTCTCCCTGTTGGTGTCCGTAATGAAGATCTGTCCGAAATCACCGCCGCCGACAATCCTTATTATTTGTTCGACTCTTTTGGAGTCAAGTTTATCGAAAATATCGTCAAGCAATAGGAGAGGGCATTTTCTTCCGTCTTTCTCTTTAAGAAAATCAAACTGTGCCAATTTCAAAGAAATCAAATACGTCTTGTTCTGGCCCTGCGATCCCTCTCGCTTTATTGGATATCCTCCTAGAGTCATTTCAAGTTCATCTTTGTGCACGCCGTGCAAGGAATAACCGATGGCGCGATCCTTGAATCTGTCTCTTTGGATGACGTCCAGCAACGGCCCTCGCTGACAGTGGCTTATATATTCTAGTCCGACCTGTTCCTGATCACCGGATATGGCCGTATAGAAATTCTGAAATACCGGCACTAATTTTTCTATGAACTGGCATCGTTTCTCATAAATGCGTTCACCGGCATCAGCCATTACCTCTTCAAAGGCTTTCATCAGCTCCAAGTCTGGCTCTTCTTCCATTTTCAGCAACGCATTTCTCTGCTGTAGAGCCTTGTTGTACCTGACCAGAAGATGCAGATAGTCATTGTCATATTGCGAGATGACAACATCCATGAATTTACGCCTTTCGTCACTGCCTCCAGCTATTAGAGCACTGTCGTTTGGCGATACAATGATGAGGGGAATGAATCCTATATGTTCAGATAACTTTTTATATTCTTTCTTGTTGCGTCTGAATCGCTTTTTCTGATGTGCTTTAAGACCGCAGTAAATTTCTTCATCGTTGCCGTCAATCTCATACAATCCCTGCAGCATCATAAACTCCTCGCCATGTCTGATAGTCGTTGAATCGACGGAGTTTGTAGCGCTTTTTGTGAAAGAGAGAAAATATATTGCATCAAGCACATTCGTCTTTCCCTCACCGTTGCTTCCGACGAAACAATTGATTCTGTCAGAAAAGCTCAGTTCTGCTTCTGCAATATTTTTATAATTGAGTATATTAATCTTTTTCAGCATGTTGTCAACGTTCAGTTATAGCTTATGTCTAAGATGAAATTTTACCAGTCCGTCCATTGGCGTCTGACAGATCTTGCCAACACTGTATCCCTCCGTCTCGGCCGCTTCTCGCAATTCGTGTCTATAGAACCAAGCTATCGAACCGATAAAGTGCACCTTGTTTCCGCCATTTTTATATGCGGCAACATTGCGTTTGAAGAATTCCTTGAAACAATCTACGATGAAATTATGAATTTCTTTGTCATCGCGGTGTCGGGCACAAAACGGCGACAAGCTTGCCAGGAATCTGTTAGGCATAGGTTGTCTGTACACCTTTTCAATGATAGACGGTACCGTCAGCTTGGTCTCTTCGAGAAAACTTCGGCATATTGTGTCCGAAAATTGCTTCTTCAGGCATCCGCCAACGAGCCTTCTGCCAATGTAGGCACCGCTTCCTTCATCACCGAGTATGAATCCCAGCGGAGGCACATTGTCTGTTATGCTGTTGCCGTCGAAATAGCAAGAATTAGATCCTGTTCCTAATATGCATACAATGCCACTGTCTGTGCCACACAACGAACGTGCCGCACCGAGCAAATCGCTTCCGACACTGATTTTCGGAAGTCCCGACGAAGCCAACCTCAAAGCCTTGCTGACCTGTCCGCTTTTTTCTGGCGTACATCCGGCTCCATAAAAATAAATTTCATCGGTTTCGCCCAGATTTATGTCGCAGAACAGCTCGTTATGCAAAATCGCACTAATTTCCTGCTCGCTTTGCAGAAAAGGGTTGATGCCCTGCGTCATTATCGATTTTTTAGATTTTCCGTCTGTGAGGCACCACGCTGTCTTCGTGGAGCCGCTGTCGGCTATTAGGATCATTTCTTCTTATTTTGCGTTACAACATACAAAAATAATCACAATTTGCGTAAAGCGCAAATAATTCAAACAGTCAACACTGTTGTGACGCCATACGTTTTGCATAATGTTTCAAGGCAAGAGAGGATACATACAAAAAATATGCGGATCATACTGAATGCATACAGTCGATCCGCATATCCATTTATGAAAAAACTCTTTTTAAACTTTTCAATTCTGATAGAATTTCTTTCCGCTCTTTATATATATATGACCTTTTTCGGTCTTGTTCACTTTAATTCCATTGATAGAGAAAACATCACCGTCTTTTTCTTCCGGTGAAGCCGTAGCATCTGTTATGGCATCGGTGTCATCTGTCTTCTTGTGTCCAAAGAATTGAACCTCAGCCACATTGCAGTTGCCTCCGTCGGGGGATATGTATCGAAGGTATCTATAATATCTTCTTGAAGGTGCAGTAAGCTTAGTGAGTACGCCTTCTGCAGGCTCCTCGTCTACTTTGGCAATAGTCCACGCATCACTGAAGTCAGCAGTTGTTGCCGCTTGAAATTCACCACCTGTCATACGTTCGGGATATCCATTTCGTGGCGCAAATTTCACGAAGGCCACCATTGCACTTCCTTTCTCGCCCATATCATAGCCGACCCAGGCACCGTCTGCCTCAAGTGCATCGAAAAAAGTTCCGATATTGTTGTCCAGAGCGGCACTTCTTGTTGTCGAAGGATTATTGTTCCATGACCCCTCGGTTCCTATAACTGTTCCGCTCAGCTGTTCTGCATCATACAGCTCGATTTCCACTGCATCACAAAGTTCACCCATACCGAGTGTATTGAATGCGGCTACGCTATAGAAATACTTGCCAGGCAAAGTCACCTTGTCTTCAAGCTTGAATGCACTCACTGTAGCAATCGAATCAAAATTCACGTTGTCAGTTGAGCGGTACACAATGAACGAGTCTGCGTCTTCAACGCTCTGCCACGAGAGTGAGGCTGTGCACGAATCCGTCCATACAGCAGTTAATCCTCTGGGCGCTGTTGGAACATTTTCAGGTGCTGCATCTTCTGCCTCCAGACTTACGTGGTCAAAAATTGCTTCGTATGTCTCGCCAGATGTCTGTCCGTTGCATGATGCCATGCCGACATAGTATGTCTTTGGCATATACATTGTAGTAGAACCTATAAGGTACCATGTATCACCGTCACGGCTGATATAAGTAGAGAACTTATTTCCTTCGCGTTTCACGCGCATCCACATTGGAGCATATCCGTAGTTTGTTCCATTAATCCAGCTGGTTGAATTTCCAACTGAAGTACGATAGAACATGCGGACCATGCGGTAACCTGTTTCTCCGAGAGTAAGACCCGCAGACTGACCACGGCTGTCAAGCGTTCCTCGCATCATTACACCAACCTTGTAGAATGCCTCTTTGGTTGATGTCAGGCGTACAGTCAGTGTTGCATCGCCGGTAACCTTCTTATATACATATCCCAGCATATCCGATGTTCCACCAATATCTTTGCCAAGACCTGAAACTGCAAATGTAGAGTCTTGCGCTGCTGTGAACATTCCTCCTCCGTATGAACCAGAGCTGATTCCTGCAAAGTTCCATTTGCCTGGAAGCTCATCTGTTCCTGGTTGTGCGGTAGCAGATGATATTTCGCTCATCAGGCTGCCTCCGGCTCTATTTATAAGTCTGAGCTTGTAGTAGTAGGTCTTTCCCGGCTCTACATCCTCATCCTTGTATATATTGTTTGTATAGTAATCCCACGTTTTTAGCAACGAGAACGATTTGCCGTCCGTAGAACGGTACAGGTTGAATCCGCGTGCATCCTCATTCTCCGGGTGTTTCCATGACACATAAATGCATTTGTATCCGTCCTCTGCACGGAAGTCCTGTGGCTTTGCAGGTTCTTCAGTCATGTATGGCGATGTCTTTGCATCTATCGTAAAGAATAACGTGCCGAATCCAAGAAGTTCGTTGGCGGTGTCAGGGCGGGCAAGACGTGCGGCTATAGTCAGATATGGGAATTCCTTTTCGTCATCCATGCCCTTTACTTCCTTATAGTGGTGATATACGGCTTCAAAGCAGCATGCGTCAGGACGTAGGCGGAATCCGTTGTTGTGCATAGAGATGTAATAGAAAGAAAATCCTGTAGAATTGTCCAGACCGCTGCAATCGAGAGGCTCAAATGGAGTGTCCGGATGTCCGGTGTTGTATCTGCACCAGTACTCAACACCTTTTAGCAGACGATTGTCTCCTGCTGCAAACAAATCGTCACCTTGATTCCATGCAAGCAGACAAGCTTGTGTGATGTCGCCAAGTGTCAGTCCTCCATGAACGTTGTCACGCCCCATCTCTCTCATCTGTCCGCTAGGTTCGATTGAACCTCCGTACATCTGTCCCCAGTGGTCAGTGTTCAGCATCAGGTCATAACCTTCCTGATAGATAGCGGCATCATCAAGAAGCACACCGGATGCCATTACAACCAACGCCGCTGGAGTATACCAGGATGGGTGTGAATTCATGTAAGTGCAAAATTTCTTTGCTGCAGGATACATCACAGTGCGCACCTTTGTCAGGAACGTATTGCGGTCGTTTTCAGCCCATCCTTCATAGAACGAACCATCGCTGTTTCTCAGCATTTCAGCCGCGATAATCATATTTCGGCACGGATACTGATAGAGTTCGGCAGAGGCCGTTTCCAGTGTCTTGCCCCATGCTGTCAGGATCCTTGCTGCACAATCTGCGTAGGCTGTATTTCCTGTAATGTGCCACTCGATTGCGTTCAGCATAGCTGCATATCCATCGCTGGCAGCTCTTTGACGTGTACCTCCGCCACCTATTTCCGCAGAAGGTTTTGCTGTATAGGTATTCTGCGCAAGAGAGTAACTTTGCAGATCTTTCCAGCACGAAGCCCAAGGCTCATCACCTGCATCCACATGCTGTTTGATACGCTTCAGGTCGGTACTGCTCAAAATACCTCCAGGATGATTGAAAACTCGCTGTGCCGAGATGCCGATGCTTACGACCAACAGCAGAAATAGAAAACTAATCAGACGGGTTGCTGTTTGTTTCATTCTCATACAGATTTATTTTAGTATTTAATGTTTACATAGAAGACATAAGGTTATTCGGTAGATGGTAATACTCTGGTAAAATTAAATGGTTGAGTTGTCTGTTACCAGTATACAGATATACACATCACCTGATAATCGATGTCCTAAGTTAAACAAAAAACACCCAATAAATCTTGCTTCTATGCAATTTATTTCTGAAATACAGTTCCAAAATTATTACGGACAACAACTTCTAAGTTTTGTAAGAATCTGCTCTTTAATATTATTTTCCATTAAGGGCTTATTAATTCTGCCCCAAATACTAAATCTGTTCCATTTCTTTCTTTATTTCATCATTCTGCCATAACTTCATTGACCCAGTCTTGAATAGCACTACTGTTTGCGCTGTTAAGAAGCCTGCCATTATCCCATTCTAAGTCCGTATACGTGTTCTTCAATTCTCTTACACTGTTGTTGATTCCGCTTCCCCCTGATGTTGCAAACGGAATGAGTTTTTTGCCTTTCAGATTATAGCTTTCTATGAATGTATTGATAATTCTTGGAGCCTGATTCCACCAAATGGGATAGCCGATGAAGATACAGTTGTAGGCACTCATATCAATATCTGTTTTTTGCAATTCAGGACGAGCTTTTGAATCGTTCATTTCAACAGAACTACGTGATTGTCTGTTGTTCCAATCCAAATCAGTCGAAGAATATGGTTTTGACGGAGCAATCTCGCATAAATCACCTTTTGTAACTTCTGCAATCATTTTTGCCTTTTGTGCTGTAGTGCCGGTTGCAGAAAAATATACAACTAAAGCTTTCTTTTTGTTTTGCATATGATTCTTTCCATTGTTTTGTGCGCAAGTGACAAATCCTAGTGTCATAATTGCAATCAAAGTTAAAATTAATTTGTTCATATTTTAAATTTAAATGTTATTTGATTTTCAATCCTGGAATCAGAGGTTTTACGTCTATCAGCTCCAAGTTTTTTACCATTGGCAAAGTGCCTTGCTTATACTTTTTGAAGTGTGGAGTCTTCAGATGTTTTTCGTAGGCATCTTTGTCTGCATATATTTCAAGTATAGTCACCTTGTTTGGATTATTCTTTTCAGCCACTGCGTACAACGTCAACACGCCAGATTCACAACTCATCGAAGCTTCTATCTCTTCTTTCAGATAAGCATTATAGGCTTCAAGTTGTTCAGTGTCAACAGTTATTTTGGATAAGCGCACAAGATTATTAACATTAGAAGCATGTTTGCCATATTCTTGTTTAATAATGCGCAGAGCCTTTATAGCTGCTGGAAAACCGATGTACGGCAGGCACTGAATTACGGCAGCTGTCAATGTCTCAGGAGAGTTCCCTGCATTAATATTGCCATAGTAATGTGATTGAAGCTGGTTTTCTGCTTCAATTGTGGTCAAGACGCAGTATCCCAACAATTCGCGCGTCTTCAAATCAAGTGCTCCTCTACTGTATATTTCGCCGAAAAAATAATCTGTAAGAAATTGTTCAACGTCTTTGCCCATATTGCCAGGCATACCATTCATTACTGAAGCAATACCTTCAGGGTATAATCTATTTTGTATAGTCATGCCTATCTCGTGGCGATTACTGTCAGCCGCAGTACACTGCTTTTCTAATGGTAGAGATATTCCTCTTTCCGTAAACACTTCATTCAAGGTTCCAACGGCATTCAAAGTCTTCGGAAAACCGATGAATGGGGCCGTGAGATACATCACCTCACGCAATTCTTCTGGTGTGACGCCGATATTCAGTGCTGCGTCGGCGTGTGCTTTAAGTTGTGGAAGCGTCTGCATTGTAGCAAGAGTTATGCATGTAATCATTTCGCGTTGCTTGATAGTCAAGTTGCCGGTTTGGAAAACTTCACCGAAAATGAACTTTTGCAGTATATCCATTAACTCTGGATCTGTGTCTTGACCTGTCAAAGCTTCACCACCAAACAATGTGCGATAATTTTCTTTACATACATCCGCTCTGTCCTTTTCTCTATGCGTCGTCTGTGCCGTTACATACAGATTGCTCATCAGCACAATTGCAATTATTCCTAATATCTTTTTCATATATCATAAGTTTTTGGGCTTCAACCGTTTTTTCTATATGCGATTACAAGTATATCATCTGTTTGCAAGTCTGTGACCTTCATCATAGGCCGGTCATCTTCTCTTGGTCTTCCGGATATCGTCCGCCTATGATTTCGATATTATCCAGATGAGTACGTATATCTGCGAGTTCTTCCTGTGTGAAGTAGGTGTCAGCACCTCCTATGTTTTCTTGAATGCGTTCTATGTGCTTGCTACCTGGAATAGGCACTATCCACGGTTTCTGTGCCAGCAACCATCCTATGGCGATACGTGCAGGAGTTGTCTTCTTTTTTCGTGTAATAGATTCAACATATTCAACCATTTTCATGTTGTGTCTCAAGTTGTCACATTGGAATCGCGGAATTGCAGAACGGAAATCCGTTGTGTCAAATTTTGTATCTTTGTTGAATTGCCCAGTCAGTACTGCTTTTCCTAAAGGACTGAACGGCACAAAGCCAATTTCAAGTTCCTCAAGAGTCGGTAACAGCTCAAGTTCCGGTTTCCTGTACCACATAGAGTATTCGCTCTGAACGGCTGCCAATGGGCAAACGGCATGAGCTCGGCGAACTGTTGCAGGCGCCGCTTCCGATAATCCCCAATACAATACTTTGCCTTCTTTTATTAATTTTCCGACTGTTTCTGCTACTGTTTCTATAGGCACATTTTTGTCCACACGATGCTGGTAATAAAGGTCTATATGGTCTGTGCGGAGTCTGTGCAATGAACCTTCCACTGCTTTACGGATAGTTTCAGGACGGCTAGATAGTGCCACAGGACGGACAGATGTACATAAATCCGGCTTCTCTGAAAGGTCATAGCCGAATTTTGTAGCTATTATTACTTTATCGCGTACCGGCTGAAGAGCTTCACCTACTAAATCTTCATTCATACCATAGCTGTACACTTCGGCAGTATCGAAGAATGTTACACCCAAATCAACAGCTTCGCGTATTGTACATATTGCATCCTCGCGATTAGGGTAAGGTGGATAGCTTTGCGTAAATCCCATGCAGCCAAGCCCTACAGCAGATACCGTAGGACCGTTTTTACCAAGCTTTCTTGTTTTCATAGTCAATCCTTCTTTATATTTTTACCTAAACTACAGCATTTCCCGATAGTTTCACCCGTGCGCATGTATGTATAGTTGGGCATCTCGAAAAGCACAGGCTTCAGTCTGTCGTAGTCCGGCTTATCTTTTTCATTAAGGCAATCTTCATCAACATATGTATTAGTTATCTTGCAGATGAAGTTGTCAAAAGTATCTGTTTCGTAATTGTCTACCACCTCGCACTCCATCACCAAAGGACTGTCTTCTATAATTGGCGTTCCTGCTTCACCTAAGTGATAGGCAAACACTTCAGATTTGTCCTCCTTTGCACCACTTACACAACCTACAAAGTCAGCTCGTTTCAGCATAGTTTCGTTCACCATATTTACTGAAACTTTTCCTATCTGTTTGACACCTTCATTTGTGTAATGTTTTTTAAACATGCTGAGCATTATTCGGTCATGTCCGATGATTCCTACATGAGCGATAAGCAACCAATTTACTTTACCATTTACTTCTGTTCCCACCACAACAGCAGGTGTAGGATACAGTGCCAATACGTTACCGATGTTCTTTTTCATTTTTATCAGCTTTTTGTTGAATTCAATGCAAGCATACATTTATTCATGTATGGCGTCTTGCTTCTCATAATATTTTGTACGGTGCAAAAATACTCAGTAGCGGATATAATATATGTAACTAAAAACGGCGAAAACCAACCAATTTTACAGAAATGGGTATTATGCATAAATCTTGTATGCGAAATACTTTATCTTTGTACTGATTGTATATCATAAAAAGCCGAAACACATGAGCAATATTTTAAAAATAAGGAATGTCAATGACTACAGTCGTTATCTTGGATGTAAAGAGCAGCATCCTTTGGTCTGCGTTATTGACTATTCAGAAGTGTCTCCTATACGCCACAGTCTCAATGACTACAGTGTGTATGGACTTTTTCTCAGAGATGATGCCGAAGTGGACTTGGAATACGGTTGTGGCAGATATGATTACAACAAAGGAACATTGCTGTGCGTGGCGCCAGGTCAGGTTGGAGGCAAGGAAGATAATGGAGAACAAGTCGTAATCTCAGGTTGGGCACTTCTTTTTCACCCTGATCTGCTTCATCACTTCTCACTCGAAAAACGCATCAAGGACTATACGTTCTTCGACTATAGCGTCAATGAAGCGCTACATATGACCAACGAAGAACACGATGTAATCGTATCACTTATGAGGCAGATACGCGACGAGCTGGGAAAGAACCCCGACAAACTTCAGAATGCCATAATAGTTGGATATATCGGGCTGGCCCTCAATTTCTGTCAGCGCTTCTACAATCGTCAGTTCAACACTCGCTGCATAGAGAATTCTGATATTCTTGTTCGTTTCGACCGTCTGCTCCATAATTATTATGAAAACGGTTTGCAGCACACTTTTGGTTTGCCGTCTGTACAGTATTGTGCCGACAAACTATGTATGTCGCCCAACTACTTCGGGGATGTCATAAAGAAAACCACCGGAGATACGGCAAGCAACCGCATACGCAGGTTTATTGTTCAACTGGCGAAAAATGAACTTGCGTCAGGCGAGACCATATCTCAGGTGTCCGATAGTCTGGGATTTGAATACTCTCAGCACTTCAGTCGTATGTTTAAGAAGCAAGAAGGCATCACTCCGTTAGAGTATTGTCAGAAACTGCAACCTTGATGAATAATTTCTCGGCATTCTTCCAGAGAAACATATCTGCGAATCCTGCAAGTGCCTTGTCTGAAGCAAGTGTCTCCTTCAGCTTCTTCATATTGGATTTAAGTACAGCATCTGGGAGATACGGATAGTCTGAACCATATAGAATATGTTCGGGCGACGTAATGGTGAGCAATGATTTCAGCACGTCAATGCTTGGATTGCCGGCAAGGTCGAAGTAGAGACGTGACAGATTGCTTTCCCAGTCAATCTGCTGCATGTAATTTTGTTTTATCATTGCCGGAATAATAGACTTCATGCGAGGCAATGCCAGTGGCAGAAATGAGCGAGTGTACATCTACTGTCTGTGCTGACAAAGGTGATATAGCCAGTTCCATTCCTAACAATCCTATAAATATTTTTCAATTCATAGACTTGCAATATTTATACTATTATTTACCAAACGTATCTTTTACTTTAGCCAAAAGATTTGGAATGTCCAGATGTTGCGGACATTTTTCAAGGCATTTGCCACAACCTATGCACGACGAAGCTGGGTCGCCCCGTTGTACAGGCGACATTGAAACTGTATAGTCTGATATTGCACGTTTCATATTTTTATGCATGATATAGTTGTTGTATACGTATGCGAAAATATATCCGATGGCCACATTTTGCGGACATGGTATGCATTGGTAGCAACCAGTACAATCTATATGCCCTGGTGCATGGCGGTATGCTCGGATGGCTGCGCCAAGTGCTTCGCGTTCTTTTGGTGTAAACATGTTTTGATGCGCTTTGGCCGCATATTACAAATTTTCTTCCACGTCCGTCATACTACTCATACCGCTGACGGCAACACTCACCTCTGGAATGTCCCAAAGATAATCTAATGCCCATTCTGTATCAGGCTTCTTTATACCTGACGAAGCAAGAGCTTCGCGCATTGTCTGTGGCAGATTGGCAAGAAATCCTGTACGTACAGGTTTCATCACAGCTAATCCCATGCCGTTTGCTGCGGCATATTTAGGTCCTAACACCCCAGCTTCATATTCATAATCAAGGTAGTTGTGCTGTATGAGGCAGAAATCCCATGCAGGAGTGTATTCCACAACTTTTTTGAACAATTGCAAACTGTCGTGGAATGAGAATCCCATAAAGCGTATTTTGCCCTGGGCTTTCAGATTCTCCATCTTTTCTATGAGCTTGTAAGGCAACACATAGTCTTTCCATGCTCTGTGCATAATCATGTGTATATGATAAAAATCAATCACATCAGTCCCGATGGTACGCCGTGACATGTCAAAGAATTTCTCAAAATCACCAGCACTCCGCATCTCCCACCATGGCATTTTGGATGTGACATACACACGATCGCGCCATCCTCCGGCAAGTGCTTTGCCAACAGCCTGTTCACTCTCACCACCAAGGTACACCCGTCCAGTGTCAATATAATTCACACCGCCGTCTATGGCATGTCGTACCATGGGTGTAGTCTGCTCAAAGTCTACATGTCCGTTTTTCATTGGCAGACGCAGCATGCCGAATCCAAGCGCAGAAACTTTAACGCCTGTATTTCCCATCTGCCTATACTGCATCTTTGGATTATAGTTTAGGATATCTTTTGTTAACTGTTCTCTTATCGCCCGTTTCTCAGCTTCGTGCGCAATAGCTTTCGGGCCGGAAATAGCACCCAACGTGGCTGCAAGCAAACTGCTCTTGATGAAATCTCTTCTGTCCATATCTTTACTTATATTTATCCATATACTGTCGTTCTTGCAGAATTTACGTGTGCAAAACAGATGCATATTGTTTGCTGTTTTCTCTGCTTTGAATGCACAAAAATAACAGTTGGAACAGTTAGCATAAGTAACGATTTTACGGATGTTTGTAATCGTTTTACTAATTGATATTCAATATTTAAAGATTTTGGGAAGAGATAAAAAATTATGGCATGTGGAAAATGCATGAATATCGTTCCACATGCCATAACAATTAATCAAACTTCAATTATAAAGCGTAATATATACAGGAAAATACTGCTGATGATTTTTTCTGTATTTTTCAGTATCTCAATCCAATGGACAAAAAGGCATGTCCGCAATTGTCAATGCTTTTGGTACGTGAATCAATAAATCTGTAGCCAAGTTCAACGACAGGAGAGAATCTATGTGATTTTAAATACCATGCCAAGGATATGTCGTAAGACGAACGCTTCCATGCAGGATTGCCAACGCTGCCTAATGCTTTCGCACGTACATCAAGGGCGTGTATTGTTTTTGAACTGTTTAGTAGTCTGACTCCAATGCCACCGCCAATGCTTACCCCATTATAATATGTTTTGATTCCGTCATCATTGTACAGGGAAACATTGTCCTCTGCTGTAACGAAAAGGTATGAAATGGAAACAAAGTCCACATTTGCCTTGAATGAAAAATCTATCGGCGTTATTCCTTTATTCTTGAGTCCTGTTCCGGCTGAAAACTCAAAATGAGTTCGGTCCATGAATGATTGTGCATTCATTTTGGCTACAGAGGCAACAAACAAAATCGCTGTTGCAAATATTAACTTCTTCATAATATTCGTGTATTTGGTTAACTATTTATGTTATTAATTATTTTTCTATTTCGTTCGCAAATATATGTAATTTATTATTTATAACATGCCGTGATACTTTATAATTGAGTAGGGTATCTTTTGGACATATCAATTTCCTATCGTCTTGCACTTCTTTATGATTGTGGCATAAATAGCGCAGTATATTGGACAAATGAGAAGTGAAAGCAAATTGATGCCCAGCAATGAAATTATGGAAAGCAAATCGTATTTTCCTTGCATCAGCAGCAAAACCAACAGCAAGGAGAAAGCAGAAGAAAATACAATCTGCCATATCGCGAGATTTGCCCAATAATCAATTTTGCAGACAATCCACGTAGCCGTTCCTGCAATAAGATGAGTAAATGAAAAAACGCCATATATAGATGCGCCAATGAGTTCACTAAAGCCGCATGAAAAATAAATTATGCCAAAAATAAGAACAGTAGACATAATCGTTCCTTCGAATATCCAGAAGCGTTTATTTCTCAGTTTCATATTCTGTTCCCTTGTTAAGCAATGTGACTATCTGTTACGCTATGCATTTGTTCCGTATCTACAGCATCATTATGACTACGGAGTCCCCAGCAATAGGCCTGTTAGGATTGTCAGCAGGAAAAATTTCATAAAATATTTCGAATGCTGACATCTGCAAATGTAAGAAATCGGTTTGAATTAAATACATGATTCTGAATAAATTCCAAGCATTATATAGATAGCTGTACTTGAATATAATCTTCTTATATTTATTTTAATGATTGTCGATGCATGTCGTGGAAAATAACCTTAAAGAAAATACAAATAATCATTGCAATAAGAAAAACTGCATAATAAAATTATAACAATAAAGTTATATTTATAGTATAGATACTATTTGACTTCTTGTCAAGGCAAAGCCCCTTTGGAGAATACATACATATTACAATTAACCTCACCATTATATAATATTTTGACTTATGAAACATTTATATATATTATTAGTTATTTTCGCATCGTGCGTATCATGTGTATCATACGAAAGAGAAGATTATTATGTTGACTGTCTCAATTTGTGTGTATCTATAAAAAATATAGAATCAGATTCCACATTTTTCTCTCCTATATATAGAATTTATCTGAATAAACCAGACAGTTTAACAGACCATGATTATATTGAAATTTCATATGTCAAGTCAGAGATGCCAAGTATCACACTGCATTTTCCACTTACCGATCCCCATTCAATATATTCTTGATTATGGCAACGAGGTTAGAAAATGGCAGTCGGATATATATATAAATTTCAAACTATCTCGAATTCTGATAGCATAGATTCCTTGGTACATAGGATACCATGCATTGCACTTATGTTAAATCCTAATCTTAAAGGATTGTCATTGTTTGATGAAAACTCAGAATACAAAGGAACAATCAAAAAAATAAATAACTTCAATAAGATAAACTAATATTCTGGAAGAATCAATAAATTAATATTAATTTGATAGTATTAATTAGTCTATTAACTTTGCATTATCACTCCTAAGGCTGACTGTATCAGATAAACTCTATGAAAAACTATAGTGCTCTTGGTGCATTTTATGGTGATTACGATGGAGAAAATCGCAAAAAGTATATCAAAATGAAGCAAATAATATATTTTTGGAATAGATTGTATTATGGCATGTACGAATGTAACAGACGAACAGATGTATTCTTGTATAAATATATACATTCACTAATTCGTTCATTATATAATTTGACACATAAGCAAAAGATAAGCAAACAGCGTGATAAGACTAATTTCAACAAGGCTATTAGTGCGTTATCTGATCCAATAATAAGTACAAACGCAATGCTTGCTGATATAGAGATTGTATGGTTCACGGGACTACTGACATATACATTGATAAATTTAATGTCAATCTTAATACCTGAAGTGTCTTTAGTCGGTGTGGACAAGAAGACTTTCTTCATAATCACCGCAATACCGTGTATTACTATAAATTACTTTTTTTTATGGAGAAAGAAAAAGTATCTTGTATATTTTGAGGTTTTTCAAAAGGGCTCACAAAAACTAAATACAATATGGTGCTTTATTAGCATGATATGTTTTGTACTTGCCTGGGGATTTTTTATATTTAGCCTATGCATAATGTAATGACAAGTATCATGCCTATCAATGACAATGGATTAGAAATGGTTGTCAATGGTTAGTCCCATCTAAAATGGCCTTCGGGTTGGTCTTGTCAAACACAAATGAAGCAAATTCCAGACATTTGTAAATGAGCAACTATGGGGCGTGTTTTAATCCACTGTGAAGACCAGTGGCGAGAGCGAACCCTACAATCAATCATAGTCCTTCAATTTTTTTAAAAGCATTTGAAATGAGAATTATCATCGCATTTGTTTTGAATGTAATAATCAGTATTATCTATTTATTTGGCATAAGTCTAATAAATAGTTTGGTTCCTATAGCCCATCCTGATATTGCTTATGGGTTGACTATGATAACTTGGACAAGCATATTATTTGTTATTCAGTTCCTATTATTATTGCTGTTATTATTTTTAGGCAAAAACAAATTTAGTTTTTTTATTCCACTCATTATTCCATGTGTTTATGAACTAAGTATAATAGATGTATACCCGAAGCGTTCCTTTGTTTGGCTGTTCATTTTACTTGTATTGTATATTTGTTACTATTTATTTTTGATAAAATACAATTTATACAAAAGGCGCTCTTGATTATAAAAATCATTTATATATGCCAGATGCATTATTATACTTATTGAGATTGTGTCATAAAAGAATTTTATCTCATAATTCTTATTTTGATGTAAAAGATAATCCTTAAATTTAAGTTGTTAAAAACGAGTGTTCCTGACAAAAGAAATCTCAATAATCAAGAACTTTAATCAGAAACAAAAAATAGAAGAAAACATGCGTTCCACATTTAAAACTTTCACAGTGCTTGTTTTGATGTTCTTTTTAGGAATATCATGTACCAATCCTATATCAGAAATGGAAAAATTGGCAGAAATGCCTATGAAAGGAACATTGATACCAGTTGCTGAAGAAAACCAATGGAATGAGTTCAACGGAGATGGTTATAAGATCAAAGTTTACCAAGTAAAACGAGATTGTTTGGAACGATATAACGCAGCCTTTAAATCAAAAGGTTTCATTGAATATAATCCCGCATCATGGGAGCAGTCAGAGATACATCGATATATTAAAGACTCTCAGGGTTTGTATAAAAGATTTACTAAGAATAATGAGTATACATGGGTGTTTCTAAACATGGATGCCGGCACTATTATTTATTATTTAGTGATTTTGTAATTAGGTCAATTACAACAAAAAAGGTTGACATCATAAAAGGACATCTATAATTAACCCCTTAAAAAATTAGGTATTGATTTACAGTATCTTTGGAGATAAACTCAGAAAGAATAGTATTAACCGTCACGTCTGATAAAAGAATGATTATGGATAAGAAAGTTATTATGCACATAAAAGGTACTTTTGGCATAGCATTATTTTTAGGGCTGGTTTTATGCGCTTGTTCTTGCAAAACGATTAGCCTTGAAGCATTTACACATCCATATAACTTAAATCAAGTGCCTACATATAGGAGTCCCAATAAATTTTATTCCTATTTACTAGCTGATACTGAGGGCGGATGGATTGTCGAAATACAAAAGCAAAGAGAAGGTTTCTTCTATGTTAAGCTACCATCTGAATGCGAACTACCCAAAAAGGACATCTGGCTTAAGGCTGGAGATATTGGAGTCGTGATTCAAAATTACGATTCAATTGAAATACCCATGTATTTATCTGCTGACACATTATCTGTACCAGTTACCAATATATCAAATTCGGTCATAGGAATAATCTGCAGTATAAAAAAAGATTTTGTTTTATTGCGTTGCAGGTACAATGGTGAGGAAGCCAAAGGTTGGGTACAAAAGACGTATTTGTGTGGCAACCCATGTACACCTTGTAATTAGATGTAGTGGTACACGTAAAAAAAATATATAAGCAATCATGAAAGCAATAATTATACACTTAGTTTTCGCCTGTCTGTTATTTTCTTGCTCAAATATGTGCAGGGAAAAAATCGTAGATAAATCAGAACTGACTGGCAGAGATTATCGTCTTTTTCAGAATACGCCAGCCTGGGAGCTGGCCAAAGCTGTGGAGGACGAAAACACGGAACAGATTGACAAAATTGTTTCTGAAAATCCAGAGTTGATCAATTATCAAGAATCCAAATACGGCGAGACGCTTTTAATGCTGACAGTTATGAATCAGCAACTGAAATCATTTAAGGCATTACTGAAAAACGGGGCAGATGTGAATATACATGATACATTTGATGGCACATCTCCTCTTATTATGGCTTGCTATTCCGAATTCTACAACATTACTTTTGCCAAAATGCTGATTGAATATGGCGCTGATGTAAATGATGTTGAAACAGGAGAAAGGCGCAAAGAAAACGGCACACGGTTTACTCCATTAATAGCGGCTTCCAGAACAGGGAGATTAGATTTGGTCAGATTTTTAGTGTCTAAAGGAGCTGATGTAAATTACCAGAACGAATTCGGTCAATCAGCGTTGAGTGAATCTGTAATGGTGGATGAATATAAAGTAGCTTATTACCTGTTGCAAAATGGAGCTGATTACAATCGTCCCATTTACTACCGATTAGATTATTCTGTGCCAATCGAAAAGAGAGATCCTAAAGATAAGGGGAAGCCAATGTATTTGTGGAATGTACTGAAAGAGGATTTATCAGAATTTGGCACAAGTGAGTATAAATATAAAATGCGAATCAT
>OKRU01001360.1_pt1 | contig 24119 bp, 23 predicted proteins | sample 1601131 | NCBI WGS metagenome assembly OKRU01 (sample SAMEA3541558, study PRJEB24748) | human gut metagenome | biome: human gut; feature: human-associated habitat; material: faeces | place: China | collected 2012
ACATCGGAGGTGTCGACAATGATGTCGCCCGTGCCGCCGCTGAGCGAGGAAATGGCGGAAAACAGCGTTCCTGTCAGCTCGTTGAACTTGTTGTTGATCGAACGAATATCATTTGCCAATGTGCCGACCGTGCCGCTGGCGGCGTTGTTGAGCATCGTGACCTGACTGCTCAGGCCGTTGATCGACGAGGTCAGCCCGCCAAGATCCGGTGCAGCGACAATCTGAGTCGAGCCGGTGACGGTGCCCGAGGCATTGCCCTCGTGGCTCGCGCCCGCGCCTGCGGCACTGCCGCCCCAGATGGTGGTGCTGTGACCGCTGTCGAAATGCTCGTGGTCGATGCCGCCGGCTGCGCCCTTGCCGCCGCCGATCAGAGTGTCGGAGGAATGGGAGCCGTCGCCGGTGATGACGCTGTCAATACTGGCGTTCAGCCGGACGTTGTTCAGCTCGTTGGCGGCGTTATCCACATAGCCGGACATGCTGTTCAGGCGCGAGGCAATCTCATTCGAGCCGCCTTCGGCATGGTTGGTTGCTGTGTTGACAAGACCGCTGAGCTCGTTGAGTTGTGTTTTGAGCTGCTGCAGCAGACCGTCGGAGATCTCCATGCGGATATAGGGCTCCATTTGGCCGGCGATGCCGCCGACGTCCTTTCGCCCGCAGATCGCGCCTTCATTGCTGCACGCGAGCACTTGTCCGCTGTTGCGGCCGACCACGCCGCCAATATTGTAGCCGATGTGCTGATAACCGACGGCGGCGTAGTTTGTGCTCGACGCGATCGCGCCGGAGGAATAGCCTGCAATACCGCCGGTGTCGGTGGCGGTGTTGAGCGTGTCGGCGCGGGAGAGCTTGGCGAGGTCGAGCGAGAATTCGAGGTTCAAATTGCTCAGGTCGATGGAGGGGTCGGTGCTCTCAATGTTTACATAGGCGCGGCCGCGGCAGGAGACGATGGAACCGAGGTTCTCGCCCACGATGCCGCCGGTCATGCTCTGGCCGAAGATCGCGCCCGAGGCGTCGCACGCGCGCACGATGCCCGTGGCGAGGTTGCGGCCCGCGATGCCGCCGACGCTGCGTTTGCCGGAAACACTTCCGTTGAATGTGCAGCTTTCGATCGTGCCGTGGTTTTCACCCACGATGCCGCCGATATTTTCGCTGTCGCCGGACGGGGTGACCGTGCCCTCAACATTCAGGTTTTTGATGACGGCGTCCTTTTGCAGCACGCCGAAAAGACCGGCGGGGGAGACGCTCTGCGTGATGGAAAGGCCGCTGATGGTGTGGCCGTTGCCGTTGAACGTGCCGCCGAACGTCGGGATGGGGAGCTCGTCATTGTCGGTCAGCTCGATATCGTTGTCAAGCACAACGGTTTTACCGCGCGACCAGGAGTCGAGCGTGCAGGAATGCGCGAGGGATCGTAAGTCTTCTGCGCTCTTGATATGGATGGCGCCGTCCCCCTCTGCCAAGACCTGCGTGACAGGGAGAAGCGAGATGAGCAGCAGGCACGAGAGTGCAAGCGCGCAGAAGCGATAGAAATGATTAGTCTTCTTCATCGTCTTGCTCCTCATTTGCAGATCCGGAGATCAGATTCAGGTCGATGTCGCCCTCGACCGTGGCGTGCATGATGCCATGCACCGTACCATTGATGCTGCCGCGCACCATGCCGTTGACGGAGACCTTACCGTGACCCGATTTCTTTTCCGTGATGGACGGGACGGAGAACGAGGTCTTGTCGACGATGCCGCTGCCGATGAGCAAGATCTGCGGCAGGGCGAACATGACCATGATGATAGAGATGACCGTGCCGCGGCCAAGGCTCTCACCGATGCCCGCGATGACGGGCTCAGATGTCATGCTGCCGATCAAAAAGCCGCAGATCGAGAGGATCGAGCCGGAGGTGATGATCGTCGGGAAGGCGAAGTTCAGCGTCTCGACGATGGCGTCGCGGTGGTGCATTTTGGATTTGAGCTCCTGATAGCGGCTGGCGATGACGATGGCGTAGTCAATGTTCGCGCCCATCTGGATGGAAGAAACAATTAGATATCCTAAGAAGAAGATGTACTTGCCCGTGATGGTCGGGAACGAGAAGTTGAGCCAGATGCAGCCCTGAATCACGAGGATCAGCAGCACCGGCATACCGGCGGAGTTGAACGTGAAGAGCAGCACCAGCATAACCACGAGCACCGACACGATGCTGACGACCTTGTTATCCACGGCGAAGGACTTTTCGAATTCGTATTCGTTCGTCGATTCGCCCGCGAGGTAGACGTTTTCATCGGGGTAATACTTTTCGGCAATTTCGAGAATTTTGTCGGTGAAGGCGTAGGTCTCGTCGCTGCTTTCGGGCAGCGTGAGGTAGATGAGCATGCGGTCGTAATCCGTACCTTGAAGCTGGGCCTTGGCGCTGTTCATCTGGACCTCGGCATCCTGGAGCATCTGCGTCTGGTCGTCACTGAGCGTCACGATGCCGGAATCCACCTGATCGCAGACAAAGAGAAACATGTCGATGAGCGGGACTTTGTAGGTGGCGAGATTGCCCGCAAGCTTGCCATATACTGAATGCTGCGCGGCGTAGGCGGCGTAGACGACCTGCGCGGCCTCGTAATCGAGACCCGCGAGCTCGGCGAACTGGCGCGGCGTCAGCTTGTCGGCCAGCATGTAGCCGTCGAGTGCTTCGATGTTGGTAAGACCCATCGTGGAGTCGACCTCGTCGTACTGGCCGAGCTCGTCCAAAATGGCGGACTCCTTGTCGTAGTCGCCCGTGGGGACGATGAGCGCCAGCATGTTCTTCGAGGTGAAGTTATCCTCGATCATCTGCTGGGCAAACTGCGTCTCATTCTGCTTGGGGGCGGAGATGAGGCCATAGCCGTAGGCGTAGGGGCAGTCGGACGACAGGCGGTAGCCGATGACGGCCAGCACCACGAAGACGATGGGGATGATGTAGCGCGTGGCATAGTCGAGCTTGCCGACGAACGGGATCTTCGGCACGAAGCTGCGGTGCTGCGTGCGGTCGATCAGCGGGCCGAAAAGCATCAGAAGGCCTGGCATCACGATGAACGCCGCGAGCAGCGCGAACAAAATCGACTTGATGAGGCAAAGCGCCATATCGGGACCGAGCTTGAACCGCATGAAGAGCATCGCGACAAGGCCGCCGATGGTCGTGAGGCTGCTCGCACCGATCTCGGGGATGGACTTGCTCAGCGCCACAATGACCGCCTCACGCAGCGGCAGCAGCCGGTGCTCCTCTTTAAATCGGTTGCAGAAGATGATGGCGTAGTCGATGGACAGCGCCAACTGCAAGATGCTTGTGACCGAGTTTGAAATGAACGAGATTTTGCCCATCAGGAAGTTTGTGCCCTGATTCAGTACGAGCGCGACCACGAACGTCAGAATGAGCACCGGTACCTCGCCGTAGGTCTCGGACGTGAAGAGCAGCACGATGACAATGACGATGGCGACATACACCATGATGACGCTGATCTCGTGGTCGATGGTCTCCTGCTGCGTGTTGCCAAGGTCCGTGTCGACATACAGATCGTAGTCGGACAGGTATTCCTTCACGGCTTCGAGCGAGTCGAGACAGGCCTCGTCATCCTCACTGTAGGCAAAGGTGATGGAATAGAGGGCAGAGAGGTTATTATAATGTGCGGTGGTCTCGTCGTAGTCCACGCTCTGCACGCCCTTGATCTCCTTGATCTTGGGCTCGAGCGCGGCGGCCTGCTCTGGTGTGATGTTGGCCACCATGACCTCGGCCGTGCCATAGGTCGTGAACTGCTCGTCCATGATGTCGAGCGCCTGCTTCGTCTCGGAATCAGACGGCAGGTAGTACGTCAGGTCGCTCTCGACCTCGACCCAGTTGCGGGAAAAGGCGGAGAATACGAGCAGAATGATCGTGAGCAGAAAGATGAGATTTCGCTTGTCGACAATGACCGTCGACAGCTTTTCCATAAAGCTGGAACCGGTCTCCTTGGTTTCGTTACTCATGGCGGTTCGCATTGCCTCCTTTCTCGTGGGTGGGTCTTCGCTTCTTCATGCGCTCAAGGCCGCTTTTGATCGGCGGCTCGGGCGGGGCGAGCTGCACCACGTCGCCGAGCGAACAGTCGAGCTGGCGGCAGATGCGCACAAGCACCTCGAGCGAGACGAGCTCATTTTTCGAGAGCTTGGCGAGCGTGTTGGAGCTGATGCCGACCTCGCGCGCAAATTCCGTTTTATTTAAGCCCTTGTCGATGAGGAGCTTAAAAAGGTTGCTGTAGGTAACATACATGGTGGTACCTCCTGTTCAATCGTCAACATTATATGAAAATATCCGGAAGAAGCAAGATTTAATTTGCAAAAGCAGATTTTTTTTGAACAAATCTGGCGAAGTGACAAAAACAGGCCAGTACAGATGAACAATGCGCAGCCCCTTTTGAAGCGGGGATTTGTTGATCGAGTGAAGGAGAAGATGAAAAAGGGCAAGGAAGCACCGGAGAGCGGTAAAAAGACATCTTGACTTTTGCACTGTCAGTTACTATGCTTTAGTTAGAGATGACTAACTGACGTAAAACGAAAGAAAATCGGAACGAGAGCATAGCGAGACGAGGCAGAACGAAGCAAACAGGTATTTTTAGGATAAGAGGAGGCTCGGCTATGAAAATTTTAGTATTCGGCGCGGGCGTGCTCGGCTGCAATCTGGCGCGGAATTTCTTCCGCGCGGGAAAGGACGTCACGCTGCTGGCGCGGGGAGCATGGGGCGAGAGCATCCAAAAAAAACGGCCTTCGGATCAAGGATAAGTTTTCGCCCCGCATGTCGGTCAGCCGCATTCCGGTCACGGCGGAGCTGAAAGCGGAGGACAAGTACGACGTGATCTTCGTCGTCCTGCGCTATACACAGCTCGACGCGATCCTCGATACCCTGCGGACGAATCCGACAAAGAATATCGTCTTTGCGGGAAACGACATGCGCGCAAGTGCGCTGAGCGCTTCGCTGCCGGAGAAAAACGTGATGTTTGCCTTTGCGTCCTCGGCAGGCCATCGGGAGCGGAAGTATGTGGCGTCCGTTGACCTCAAAAAGCTCAAGGGCAACACGGCCTATTTAAGCCGACTGATCGACGCTAATATCGAGGGCTACCGCGCGATCAAAAACGCGGGACATGAAATTTTGCCGAAGGACAACGCGGAGTTTGAAGGCGCGGCGTACCACAAGACCTGTCTGCGCTTTTTTAAGCTCATGTCCGCCACGAGCCTCGGAAAGATCTGCGCGTCCGACCACGCGATGAACGCGGTCGACGAAATGAGCGCGCTGAACCGCGATTTGAAGGCTTTCTTCGACGAGTACGGCGCGAAATATCCCGTGTGGCAGGAGCTTGAGCAGGAAGTCGCAAAATACCTGAAGTGAACAAAGGGGAAGCACCCGTCATTTGGCGAGCGCTCTTTTTTGCCCGCTCACGGAAAAATCAGACTCCGGCGAGGCGTCGGTGAATTTTTCGACAGATATTGCCAAAGCGGATGATCCATGACTGATACTGAGAGCGCTCGGACGAAAAATGTTTGGGCGCTCTTACTGTATGAATAAATTGTAATTTTCCCATGAAAAAGAAGTAAACATTGTAAAGGAAACTTGACAAGATGGGCGTGTCATGCTATAGTAAGTTTGTAAAGGAAACTTGTCATGCAAGGAGGCGTTTTTTTGAAGAATAAAGTTGAGCAGTTACGAAAGGAGCGAGGATTAAATCAAGATGATTTTGCAAAAATGCTTCGTGTATCAAGACAAACCATTAGTTCAATCGAAACAGGAAAGTATAATCCATCATTGGAATTAGCTTTTGCAATTTCAGACTTTTTTGGTAAACGGATTGAAGAAATCTTTATCTATGAAAGAGGTGCAGAAAATGAAAAAGAGTAATTTGATAACCGGGATACTATATGTGCTTTTCGGTGTGGTTTGTTTGATTGTTGCGCTATTGATTGAAACAAAGTTAGAGGGCATTTTATGGGGCTTTGCTGGCGCAGGTATCTTCCCTGGAATTATGATGATATGCAAATATTTTTATTGGAGTTCCCCCAAGAATAAAGAGCAATACGAAGAACGTTTGGAGAACGACCGAATTGAGCAACATGACGAGTTGAAAACAAAAATTAGAGATAGAGCCGGAAGATATGCTTACGGCATAGGACTGGTGGTTATTTGTTTCTCTATTTTGGCTTTCAGTATTCTCGGAGCATTGGAAGTTATCGACAATGCTCGCATGATCATATTCTATCTCAGCGGATATTTAATGTTTCAAATTATCACAGGAATTATCATTTTTAATAAGTTGATGAAAAAGTATTAAGGGAAATCCCTTTAGGAACTAAAGGGCGCACTTCTATACTCTCCTATCGGGAGTATAGCACAAGGGATGATGACGGGAATGTGGAGAATAGCGGAACTCTGCTGCTGCGCATGGTGTGTTGCACAAGGCGCTGCAGCAGGCGGTGGCAATCGGTTATCTGCGCTTCAATCCTGCCGATGCCTGCAAGCTGCCTCGCGTGGAGCATAAGGGGATCAAGCCGCTGGAGGGGTGAAAACAGAAAAAAGGAGCGGAGCTGCGCCCCGCTCCTTTGCTATCTACAAATCGAAGTCCAAGCAATTTTTCCTTTAAACGCGGATATTATCTTCATCAATCGATAACACCGCTCATCACATCACGATACGTCTTGTCCAAAAGCTCGCGTAAATCCGATGTGTCCGCCTGATAGCGTTCATTATTGATCGAAATGGTATCTTCATCCAGTTCAACAGGGATATCTTTGTCCGATATTTGAATCCCAAAATAGTAAAAGCTATCCGACATCCTGTCTACTTGATCCGTTGTTTCCTGCACATCCAGTTCATTGATAGCACGCACGATCTCTTTCATTCGGTCATCGTTTGTCACCATATAATTCGGCTCATTTTGAGGGTAAATTTTAAAACTGATATAGTTTGCGTTTTCGGCGTCGAGCGGAAGTACGCTGTGATCGTGGCAAAAATAGGCGATAGCCGAGACGATCAGGATCAAACCGAAAATGCAAAAAAGTTTTTTCTTCATCGCTGGCAGCCCCCTTGAATACTGTTTTTAAATTCACTAATATTTTAAGTATATCATGCAAAAGCAGCCGCAGCAACATTTTTAGACGAGTTGTGCGCTTTTGGAGTTTTCACGCATTTTCACACTGCGCATTTCGCTCTTAAAAGTTGCAAAAAAGCCTTGAAATCATACGATTTCAAGGCTTTTGGCTGGTCCGAGTGTAATTATAGGATCTCAGAAAATACAGATATATCAATGGTTTGCTGGTGGTCAGCAAGAGGTATTCATCCTAAATTGAACGGTCAAGCACAGTGACCTGTGTGATCACATCACGCAGACGATCGGAACCGACCATGTACTCAAGTGCATCATCAGCGGTGTTAAAGCAGCATTCCGTCTCGGGACAATTCCAAACATAAATTGTGATTTTGTCATCTGTTCCATATCGAATAATGCCATAATGAATGCCGTTCCATTCAATTTCTACTTCTCCGCCACATTTCATACACCACTTAAAATCGCTGATCGATTTAAAACGGTTATCTTCCAATGAGTTTTTGGATTTTAAAATGCGATAGGGCATGCCACACCTCCAATATGACTTGAAATCAGGAATATCTCCGCCCCAATAGTTTTCTGCTTTGCCCCAGTTTGGTCGGTTATCTTCCCATACAATGTTATGATCGTGAGGAATAGAGTGCTGTTTGGGATTGCCGTGATTTGAGTAATGCCGTTCCTTGACTGCCCTACCGTCTGCGCCAATCTTAGTTTCTCTTAAATCCCCGTTACGATCAGCTGTGCGGTTGATGCTGCCGGGTTCACCTAAAAAACGTTCATCATCCGGCTTAGAGGGCTTCCACTTTCCGCCATAGGCGCTGCCGCCGCCCTTATAAGTGCCGCCGATCAAGTATGGCTCTATTGTATCACATTCAGGTCGATATGTCTCGCCAATTTTGAAAGCGTCGAGATCTTCTGCCTTATAATTTCTCTCATAGCTCATATATTTCCACGAGCTGCGCTCATAATCCACATACACGATATTGCCCTGCATCTCCGGAAAAGGCGTGTTGTAGCAAATAATTTTCTCCGGCTCAATACGCCGAAGCATTTCATTGTAGGGAACAGCGCACTGCCGGCCTGCATATATGCATTAGGAATGGGGATGCTCTCTTTCTCTATAAAATTAGAGAGGGAGAGCATAATAGTCTGCCACGGATAAAGGTATTCATCCTGCTTGGATTTGAAGCAGGATGTAGTAATAATCTCATAGCTTGATACATCACCATGCGAAAGAAAGTATGACAAAAGATGGGTTTTGCCGACTCCCGCTTCTCCAAGAATTACGAAAGACCGTGCATGCTTTGATGTATGCATACGTGGAAACAAATGGAGCAAATACTGTAGCTGATTCTGCCGTCCAACAAGAAAGTCATCGTTAATTTCGCCGTTTTCCGATTGCTCATTCCACTCTTTCATAATGGAATAGTACAATTCTGAAGTATCCTTGAGTGGCGCAATACCAAGCGTATCAGCCATAGCCTTGTGCAGGCCGCGGTAGATCAACGCCGCCCGGTTGTAATCCTTCTGTGCGCGATAGAACCGCATCAGAGAAATGGAAACCGTTTCGCACAGAGGTTCTTCCTGCAAATATTTTCGCCAGAGGGCCTCGGCCTCGCCGTCTTTTCCTTCAGAAAGGCAGAATTCGGCCCGCTTGTCAAGCTGCTGCAAATAGGCCTCACGCAAGGAAGTACGCGTCCGCTCCAACCATTCCTCATATTCATAGCAGTTCGGAACGCTAAACCCTTTCAGAAACTCTCCCTGATAAGCCTCGACATCCACAGCTTTGAGAAATTCATCGACATCAATGTAAAATCCAAGTTCTGGATTAAGTTGAATTGCGCTACGCCCTGCGGGAACCACAAGCTCAATCGGTACAACCTTTTTTAGATGATAGAGATTATCGCGCAAGTGTCGGCGGGCAAGCTCATTGTCTTCCCCTCCCCAGAGGAGGCCTGTCAGCTCATCTCTTGTTGCCTTTTTATGCACCAGCAGATAAAAAAGAAGTCCCTGCGCCTTTTTTAAGCAAATTCTTATGGGCGTGCCATTGCACTCAATATGCGCGTAACCGAGCAGAAGCGCTTTGATAATTGTGTCTTCCATCACACTATCCCCTCAAAAAAGTAGTCTGATTTAATATACAACATTATCGTCACGTTTCCGTCACTTGTCAAACATCCAAGTGACGGAAATCTATAGTTTATAAAAAGTCGCAGATGGCTCTCTGACAAAATGTGTTAGAAAAGTGTTAGAAAGCGTTATTTTGCGCCTTCCGATTACCGCCAGCAGGCTAGAAAAAAGTCCTGAAATCGTAAGATTTCAGGACTTTCTGGTTGCGGAGGCATGACTCGAACCTACGTCCTCCGGGTTATGAGGGCGATACAGCCATTTTTAGAGCGTATAAACGCTTGAAATACGTACATTTGTAATCTCGTTTTGTTTTGAATTTCTGAATGACTACGTGTGAGGTAATCAATTCAGAGAAGTTGTACATGATAAGCCTGGCATAAATCTCCTGCGTAATGTTCCCTCTTTTTCGGCTTCTTTTAGTTTTCGGCCTTGGTCTCGCAGTACAGGCAGCGGTAGGTGCGCGTGCTCTCTTCGGTCAGTGTGAAGACCTGCGGCAGCTCCTGCTCAACGGAGGTGATGCAGCGGGGATTCTTGCAGCGGATGACGTTGGTGATGCGCTCGGGCAGCTTGAGCTGGCGCTTTTCGATGCGCTTGCCGTCCTTGATGATGTTGACGGTGATGCCGGGGTCGACATAGCCGATGACGTCCCAGTCAAGGTCGAGCACCTGATCGATCTTGATGATGTCCTTGCGGCCGAGCTTGCCGCTCGAAACGTTCTTGAGCAGCGCGACAGAGCAGTCGAGCTTGTCAAGACCGAGGATGTTGTAGAGCTCCATCGCCTTGCCGGCGGAGATGTGGTCGATAACGATACCGTTGGAAATAGCGTCGATGATCATGTGTAAGTCCCTCCCTTATTCAATACCAAGCAGCTTGAGGATGAGCGCCATGCGGATGAAGCGGCCGTTGCGGACCTGCTTGAAGTAGCAGGCGCGGGGATCGTCGTCCACGGCGACGGAGATCTCGTTCACGCGCGGCAGCGGGTGCAGGATGCAGAGATCCTTCTTGGCGTTGCGCAGCTTCTCCGGGGTGAGGATGTAGCTGTCCTTCAGACGGAGGTAGTCTTCCTCGTTGAAGAAGCGCTCGCGCTGAACGCGGGTCATGTAGAGAATGTCGAGCTCGGGCATGACGGCTTCGAGGTCGGTCGTCTGCTCGTAGGGGATGTTGTTCTTCTTGAGCGCCTCGTTCTTCACGTAGCTGGGAAGCTTGAGCTCCTCGGGGGAGATGAGAACGATCTTGATGCCGGTGTAGCGGCTCAGGGCGCTGATGAGGGAGTGGACGGTGCGGCCGAACTTGAGGTCGCCGCAGAAGCCGACGGTCAGGTCATTGAAGCGGCCCTTTTCGCGGTTGATGGTGAGAAGGTCGGTCAGCGTCTGGGTGGGGTGGTTGTGACCGCCGTCGCCCGCGTTGATGACGGGGACCTCAGAGTGCATGGAGGCGACCAGCGGCGCGCCCTCCTTGGGGTGACGCATGGCGATGATGTCAGCATAGCAGCTGACAGTGCGCACCGTGTCGGAAACGCTCTCGCCCTTGGCGGCGGAAGAGCTGCTTGCGGACGAGAAGCCCAGCACCTTGCCGCCAAGACCGAGCATCGCGGACTCAAAGCTCAGGCGCGTGCGGGTAGAGGGCTCAAAGAAGAGCGTTGCGAGGATCTTGCCGTCGCACTTGTGTGCGTAGGCGTCGGGGTGGTCGATGATGTCGTTGGCCGTGGCGACCATATCGTCGATCTCCTGGGTGGTCAGCTGCAAAATGTCGATCAAATGCTCCATGTTAGTTCTTTCCTCCGATCCAAGATTCATCCGACGGGTTGTTGCGAAACTGAATGAGCCGCGCAACGTCCTCGGGGTGGATGTAATTTTGCTTCGCCGCTACGTCGGCGATGACGTCAAAGTTGGTCAGGCTGTGGTTCTTCACGTTGGCGGCGGCAAGGCGATCAAGTCCCTTCTGCATCCCATAGGTGAAGATGCTCGCAATGCCCAGCACCTCCGCGCCCGCTTCACGCAGGACGTTCACAACGTCCAGAACGCTTCCGCCGGTGGAGATGAGGTCCTCGATGACGACGACCTTCTGACCCGGCTCAAGGCGGCCCTCGATCTGGTTCTGGCGGCCGTGGTCCTTGCCGGACGAGCGCACATAGCCCATGGGCAGACCCATCATGTGGCCGACGATGGCGGCGTGGGCGATGCCCGCCGTGCTCGTGCCCATCAGTACCTCCACATCGGGATAGTCGGCGCGAATGATCTCACACAGCGCACTTTCCACCTGCGTGCGCACCTCAGGTGCGGTCAGGATCAGGCGGTTGTCGCAGTAAACGGGACTCTTGATGCCGCTGGCCCAGGTGAAGGGCTCGTTCGGGCGAAAGAATACCGCACGGATGGAGAGCAATCCCTCCGCAATGCTGCGTTCCAAATGCTCCATTTCTATCTCTTCTCCTTTCAAAATGTCAGTTTGTTGACAGAATTAGCGTTTCCAATGCCTCCGGGGTTTCGGCGATCTGGTCGGCGCCGACGGCGGTGAGTTCTTCGCGGCTGCCGTAGCCATAAAGCACGCCGATCACGTCGAGCCCCGCAAGATGCGCGCCGATGACGTCATGCTCGCGGTCGCCGACCATGACGGCGCGGGAAAGATCGTCGCAGCCGGCTGCCTTGAGCGCGGCTTTTACGACGTTCACCTTTTTCCCCGCTTCCCTGTCGCCTTCGGGTGCGCCGCAGATGGCGTCGAAGTAGGGCGCAAGACCGAAGTGCTCCAGAATGCGCTCGGCCATGGTGTCGAGCTTCGACGTGGCAACGAAAAGGCGCTTGCCCTTGCTTTTGAGATGCGCGAGCAGCGCGGGGATGCCGGGGTAGGGGGCGTTGTCGAGCCAGCCGTCCTGCTGATAGTATTCGCGGAATTTCGCGACCGCGGCGTCGACATTCTCTGCGCTCACGAAGCGCGCGAAGGTCTCGCTGAGCGGCGGGCCGACGAAGAACGACAGCTCGCGCCAGTCGCGCTCGATGCCGAACGCGCGCAGGGCATACTGTCCGGCCTTCATGATGCCGGGGCCGGAGTCGGTCAGCGTGCCGTCCAAATCAAATAAGATGATGTCGTGGCGCATTGTTTAGCCCACGAACTCGCTGACGCAGCTGCGATAGGCGGCGACAGGATCCTCCGCCTGCGTGATGGGGCGACCGACGACGATGTAGTCCGAGCCGATCTCGCGCGCCTTTGCGGGCGTGGTGATGCGCACCTGATCGTCCGCCTTCGCGTCGGCAAAGCGGATGCCGGGGGTGACGGTGAGGAAGTCCTTCGTGCAGGTCTCGTGGATGCGGCCGGCTTCAAGCGGAGAGCAGACCACGCCGTCGAGCCCGGCGAGTCTTGCGTTTTTGGCATAGTCGATGACCACTTCCTCAAGGGGGCGGTGGATGCCGATCTCATCCTCCATGCTCTGCTGGCTCGTGGAGGTGAGCTGCGTGACGGCGATGAGCATCGGACGCGTGCCGTCCGCGCGGGTGAGACCCTCGAGCGCGGCGGACATCATCGCGCGCGTGCCGGGGGCGTGGAGGTTGACCATGTCCACATCGAGGGAGGAGAGCACGGCCATGGCCTTTTTCACGGTGTTGGGGATGTCGTGCAGCTTGAGATCGAGGAAGATCTTGTGACCGCGCGCCTTGATCTCACGCACGATCGCGGGGCCTTCGGCGTAGAAAAGCTCCATGCCGATCTTCACAAAGGGCTTTTCGCCGGTGAAGCGGTCGAGAAACGCGAGCGTTTTTTCCTTGCTGTCAAAATCCAGCGCAATGATAACGTCCTTACCCATGGTGGGCACCTCCTATGATGTCGTTCAAATCGTTGATGTTGTATTTCTGCATGACGCGGGGCAGGTCCTCGACGATGCGGCGGCAGGCGAAGGGGTCGACAAGGTTGGCGGCGCCTACCTCGACCGCCGTTGCGCCCGCGAGCATCAGCTCGATGACGTCCTCGGCGCTCATCACGCCGCCGAGACCGACGACGGGGATGCGCACCGCTTCGTAGACCTGCCAGACCATGCGCACGGCGAGCGGAAAGATCGCGGGGCCGGACATGCCGCCCGTGCTGTTGGCAAGAAGCGGCTTTCTCGCCTTGAGATCAAGGCGCATGCCCATCACGGTGTTGATAAGGCTGATGCCGTCCGCGCCCGCGTCCTCGCAGGCGCGCGCAATGTCCGCGATGCTCGTGACGTTGGGGGAGAGCTTGACGATGACGGGCTTGGCGGTGACGGCCTTGACGGCTTTTGTCACCTCTGCGGCGGCCTTGGGGTCTGTGCCGAAGCTCATGCCGCCGCCGTGGACATTGGGGCAGCTGACATTGACCTCCAGCCAGCCCACCTGCGCCTGAGCGTCCAGCTTTTCGCAGGTATAGGCATAGTCTGCCACGGAGAAGCCGGACACATTGGCCATGACCGGCTTGTGGAAAACCTGGGAAAGCTTCGGCAGCTCATTCCGGATCACAGCGTCTACCCCGGGATTTTGCAGGCCCACGGCGTTGATCAGGCCTGCGGGGCACTCGGCGATTCTGGGGGTGGGGTTTCCGAACCGGGCTTCCCTGGTGGTGCCCTTAAAGGAGAAGGTGCCCAGGATGTTAATATCGTAAAGTTCCGCAAATTCGTAGCCGAAGCCGAAGGTGCCGGAGGCGGGAATCACCGGGTTATCCAGTTGGGTTCCGCAGAGATTTACGTTTGATCCCATAGAATTTCCTCCTTTTTCATGACGGGGCCGTCCTTGCAGATGCGTTTGCTGCCGGTGAGGGTCTTGCAGGAGCAGCCCATGCAGGCCCCGAAGCCGCAGCCCATGCGCTCTTCAAAGCTCATCTGGCCGGAGGTGGTGGAGGCAGTGTACAGGGCTTTCAGCATGGGCTCCGGGCCGCAGGCGCAGAAGTGGCTGTAGCTGAGATTTTTCAAAGCATCGGTCACAAAGCCGGGGGTGCCGCAGGAGCCGTCCACCGTGGTCACGTACACGGTGCAGCCCAGGGCCTGAAATGCTTCCTCATAGAAGATTTCTTCCCGGGTGTTAAAGCCCAGAATGACCTGCACTTCTTTTCCCATGGCCCGCAGCCGCTTGGCAAGACCAAACATGGGGGGCACGCCCACACCGCCGCCCACCAGCACCGGGTGTTCCCCGGTGAGGGTCAGGTCGTAGCCGTTGCCCAGGCCCGTGAGAATGTCCAAAGACTCCCCCGGGGTCATGGCGGCCATCTGGGCCGTGCCGTGGCCCACCACCTTATACACCAGGGTCAGCTTCCCATCTTCCCAGTCGCAGACGGAGATGGGGCGGCGGAGGAACTTGCCCTCCAGCCGGATGTTTACAAACTGCCCCGGGGCGGTGATGGCAGAGGTATCCCCCTCCAACGTCATGCGGTAGACGTTGGAGGTGAGAGCCTCGTTGGTTAAGATTTTAAAAATACTCTGCTTCATATCAGGCATCAATGGTGGAGATGGTCAGGGTGGTCTCTTCCAGCACGTCCAGCAGCACCTTCACGGTGTCCAGGGCGGTGAAGAGGGTCACGTTGTACTCGGTGCAGATCTGGCGGATCTGAATGCCGTCGGAGGCGTTGGAGCCGGGGTCGCGGGTGTTGATGACGTAGGCAATGTGGCCCTGGCGCAGGGCGTTGGGAATCTCCTCGCTGCCGTCGCTGATCTTCTGCAGGGCGTGGGTGCGGATGCCGTGCTCCTTCAGGAACTTGGCAGTACCGGTGGTGGCCTCGATGTTGAAGCCCAGCTGGTAGAACCGGCGGATCAGGGGCAGGGCCTCCTCCTTATCCCGGTCAGCAATGGTGGCCAGGACGGTGCCGTAGTTTTGCAGGTGCATGCCGGAAGCCTGCAGAGCCTTGTACAGGGCTCTTGTCAGGGTCTTGTCGTAGCCGATGGCCTCGCCGGTGGACTTCATCTCGGGGGACAGGTAGGCATCCAGGCCCCGAATCTTATTGAAGGAGAACACGGGGGCCTTGACGTACCAGCGGCTCTTCTCCGTGGGGTAGATGTCGAAAATGCCCAGCTCCTTCAGGCTCTTGCCCAGGATGACCTCGGTGGCGATGTCTGCCAGGGAGTAGCCCGTGGCCTTGCTCAGGAAGGGCACCGTCCGGGAGGACCGGGGGTTGACCTCGATGATATACACACGGTCTTCCTTGTCCACAATGAACTGGATGTTAAACAGGCCCTTGATGCCGATGCCCAGGCCCAGCTTCTTGGCGTATTGCAGGATGATGCCCTTGACCTTGTCGGAGATGGAGAAGGGAGGATAGACGGAGATGGAGTCGCCGGAGTGGACGCCGGTGCGCTCTACCAGCTCCATAATGCCGGGGACGAACACGTCCCGGCCGTCGCAGATGGCGTCGATCTCCACCTCCCGGCCTTGGATGTACTTGTCCACCAGCACGGGCTTGTCCTCGTCGATTTCCACGGCGGTGCGCAGGTATTGCCGCAGCTGCTCTCCGTTTGCCACGATCTGCATGGCCCGGCCGCCCAGGACAAAGCTGGGGCGCACCAGCACGGGGTAGCCGATCTCCTTGGCGGCGGCAATGCCGTCTTCAATGTTGGTCACGGCCTTGCCCTTGGCCCGGGGGATGTTCAGCTCGTTCAGGAGGTTTTCAAACTGGTTCCGGTCCTCGGCCCGGTCGATGGCGGCGCAGTCCGTGCCGATGATGGTCACGCCCCGCTCCATCAGGGGGTCTGCCAGGTTGATGGCGGTCTGGCCGCCCAGGGAGGCGATCACGCCCTCGGGGTTCTCGAAGTGCAGGATGTTCATCACATCCTCGGGGGTCAGGGGCTCAAAGTACAGCTTGTCGGCGGTGGTGTAGTCCGTGGAGACGGTTTCGGGGTTGTTGTTGATGATGATGGCTTCAAAGCCCTCGCTGCGGATGGTGTTCACCGCATGGACGGTGGAGTAGTCGAATTCCACGCCCTGGCCGATGCGGATGGGGCCTGCACCCAGGACCACCACCTTCTTCTTCTCCGTCAGCCGGGAGTCGTTCTGGCCCTCGTAGGAGGAGTAGAAGTAGGGGATATAAGCGCCGGTGTGGCAGGTATCCACCATGCGGTACACGGGGAAGATGTCCTTCTCGCAGCGCAGATGATAAACCTCCAACTCCTTCATGCCCCAAAGCTGAGCAATGAACTTGTCGCCGAAGCCCATGGCCTTGGCGGCTTTCAGAGTTTCCACATCGCCCACATTGGCTTTCAGTTCCTTCTCCATGTTCACGATCTTCTCAATGGAGCGGATGAAGAAGGGGGTGATCTGGGTCACCTCGTAGATGGCGTCCACGCTGACATTCCGGCGCAGCAGCTCGGCCACGGCGAAGATGGTGTCGTCCCGGAACTGCTTCAGGTACTCCAGAATCTCGGCGGTATCCATGCGGTCGAATTTCGGCATATAGAAGTGGCACACGCCGATCTCCAGGGACCGGACGGATTTCAGCAGGCACTCCTCCAGATTGGAGCCAATGCCCATAACCTCGCCGGTGGCCTTCATCTGGGTGCCCAGAGTGTTGGCGGCGGAGGCGAACTTATCAAAGGGGAACCGGGGCAGCTTGGCCACCACGTAGTCTAGGGAGGGCTCAAAGGCTGCGGTGGTGTTGGCAATCTTGATATCCTCCAGAGCCATGCCCACGGCGATCTTGGCAGTGACCCGGGCAATGGGGTAGCCGGAGGCCTTGGAGGCCAGGGCGGAGGACCGGGAGACTCTGGGGTTGACCTCGATGAGGTAGTATTCGGAAGAGCTGGGGTTCAGAGCAAACTGGACGTTGCAGCCGCCCTCGATTTTCAGCTCCCGGATGATCTTGATGGCGGAGTCGTTGAGCATCTTGAGATCGTGATCGCTCAGGGTCATGATGGGGGCTACCACCAGGCTGTCGCCGGTGTGGACGCCCACGGGGTCGATGTTCTCCATGCCGCAGATGGTGATGGCGTGGTCGTTGGAGTCCCGCATGACCTCAAACTCGATTTCCTTGTAGCCCTTGACGGACTTCTCAACGAGCACCTGGTGGACGGGGGAGAGCTTGAAGGCGTTCAGGCCGATCTCCTCCAGCTCGGCTTCATTGTAGGCAAAGCCGCCGCCGGTGCCGCCCAGGGTGAAGGCGGGGCGCAGGACCACGGGGTAGCCGATGTGCGCTGCGGCCTGCTTGGCCTCTTCCAGGGAGTAGGTGATCTCGGAGGGAATGACGGGCTCGCCGATGGACTGGCACAGCTCCTTGAAGAGCTCCCGGTCCTCGGCCCGCTCAATGGAGGTGGAGGAGGTGCCCAGCAGCTGCACATTGCACTCCCGCAGCACGCCCTTTTTCTCCAGCTGCATGGCCAGGTTCAGGCCGGTCTGGCCGCCGATGCCGGGGACGATGGCGTCGGGCCGCTCATAGCGGATGATCTTGGCAATGTATTCCAGGGTCAGGGGCTCCATATAGACCTTGTCCGCAATGGCGGTATCGGTCATGATGGTGGCGGGGTTAGAGTTGCACAGAACCACCTCGTAGCCCTCTTCCTTCAGTGCCAGGCAGGCCTGGGTGCCGGCGTAGTCGAATTCCGCCGCCTGCCCGATGACGATGGGGCCGGAGCCGATGATCAGAATCTTCTTAATGTCTGTTCTCTTTGCCATAATTCATTTCCTCCATAATGCTGTATCTAAATTTTTCTTACTTTGCCAGATAAACGGCCTGGCCGTCGTGGAAGGTTGCCATGCACTTTCCGTGGACGTTCCAGCCTGCAAAGGGCGTGGCCTTGCCCTGGGACAGGAAGTCCGCCGGGTCTATTGCGTACTGGGCATCCAGGTCCCATACGGAAAAGTCATTGCCCATAGGGATCGCAAAGCGCTTTCTGGGATTCCATACCAGCTTGTTTACCAGCGCTTCCGGGGTGAGAAGGCCTGTGTGGACCAGGTAGGTGTAGAGAATGGGAAAGGCCGTCTCCAGGCCTACCACGCCGAAGGCGCTCTTTTCCAGCCCCCTTGCCTTTTCCTCGGCGCTGTGGGGGGCGTGGTCCGTGGCGATCATATCAATGGTGCCGTCGAGCAGCCCTTCCAGCAGGGCCTCCCGGTCCTCCGGGGAGCGCAGAGGGGGATTCATCTTGAAGCGCCCGTCCTCCTGCAAAAGGCTGTCGTCCATTACAAGGTAGTGGGGGCCGGTCTCACAGGTCACGTCCACGCCACTTTTCTTGGCCTGCCGGATGAGGTCCACGCTCTGCCTGGTGGAGATGTGGCACACATGGTAGCCGCAGCCGGTTTTTGCCGCCAGCTCCAGGTCCCGGGCGATGGGGCCCCACTCGCTTTCGGAGCAGATGCCCCTGTGGCCGTGGGCCTTGGCGTAAGCGCCGTCGTGGATGTAGCCGCCGCGCAGGAGTGCGTTGTCCTCGCAGTGGGCCACGATGAGCTTGCCGAGGTCCTTGGCACGTTTCATGGCCTCCTCCATCATCCCGGGGCTCTGCACCCCCCGGCCGTCGTCGGAAAAGGCGATGACCTGCGGGGCCAGGGCCTCCATGTCGGAGAGCACCAAACCCTGCTCGCCCTTTGTAATGGCGGCGTAGGGGTAGACCGCGATGACGGCGGATTTCCGGATGGCCTCCAGCTGGGGTTCCAGGTTTTCCGGGCTGTCCGGCACCGGGTTCAGGTTCGGCATGGTGCACACGGCGGTGTAGCCTCCCCGGGCCGCTGCCCGGGAGCCGGAGAGGATCGTCTCCTTATAAGAAAATCCCGGCTCTCTGAAATGCACATGCACATCACAAAAGCCGGGAAAAACGGAATATTGGGACGAATTGAGAAAAGAAAAATCCTCCTTTTTGAAAACAGCGGAAACGCCGTCCAGAAAAGAGGAAGGGAAAGAGCCGTATGCGGTTGCCTTCAGCCGAGTTTTCATGGTCAGTCTCCTTTCACCCAAAAAAATATCCTGCCATACGGCAAGACAGCATTCACGGTTCGTCGCCGTATTTCAGTTCATTCTAGCATAGGGAGCGGCTTTTGTCAACCGGAAAATTGATTTTGTGAAAAAAAGGATTTTTTTAAACAACGGGGCTTGCAAGCGGCTCCGTTTTGCGGTAACATATACCCGTAGATTTTTATCAATAGAAAGGACGTGTCCTACAAATATGATCAAAGTTGACATTTCCAACGTCTGGGGCCAGATCGCTCTGCCCGATCTTCTGGCCATGGAGAAAGAGGTCGCCCAGGCCCACGCCACCCTGGTGGACGGCACCGGCGCCGGCAACGATTTCCTGGGCTGGCAGAATCTGCCCACCCGGGAGCCCACCGAGGAGATCCTGCGCATCCAGAGCGCTGCCCGGAAGATTCGCAATGACTCCGATGTGTTCGTGGTCATCGGCATCGGCGGCAGCTACCTTGGCCCCCGGGCAGCCATTGAGCTGCTGCAAGGCCCCAACCACAATATGGGCAAGGGCAAGGGCGATCCCCAGATCTATTTCGCCGGCAATGGCCTGAGCACCCGGCACTGGAATGAGCTGAGCCGCCTGCTGGAGGGCAAGGATTTCTCCATTGCCATTATCTCCAAGTCCGGCACCACCACCGAGCCCGCCATTGCCACCCGTGCTCTGCGGGCCAAGCTGGAGGAGAAGTACGGTGTGGAGGGGGCCAAGAGCCGCATCTATGCCATCACTGACCCCTGCAAGGGCGCACTGCGCCAGATGGCCAACGAAGAGGGCTGGGAGACCTTCGTGATCCCCGCCAACGTTGGCGGCCGGTTCTCCGTGCTGACCCCCGTGGGCCTGCTTCCCCTGGCCGTGGCCGGTGTGGACATCATGGAGCTGCTGAACGGCGCTATGGACGCCAAGGAAAGCTACGACCTGCGCTCCTTCGATAACCCCGTGTGGCTCTATGCCGCCGTGCGGAACCTGCTGTACCGCAACGGCAAGTCCATGGAGATCTTCGAGAGCTTTGAGCCGGGCTTCAAGATGTTCGGCGGCTGGTGGCAGCAGCTCTTCGGCGAATCCGAGGGCAAGGACGGCAAGGGCATCTTCCCCGTGACCGCCGAGTTCACCGCCGACCTGCACTCCCTGGGCCAGATGATCCAGCAGGGCCAGCGGAACATCTTCGAGACCATGGTCCGCTTCGACGCCCCTGCGGAGAAGATGGTCATCGGCGGCGACGAGAAGAACCTGGACGGCCTGAACTACCTGGAGGGCCGCACCCTGGACTTCGTGGACGAGAAGGCCTTCCTGGGCACCCTGGCTGCCCATGTGGACGGCGGCGTGCCCGTCATCACCATGGACTGCGGCGAGCTGAACGACCGGAAGGTGGGCGAGATGTTCTACTTCCTGGAGCTGTGCTGCGGCGTTTCCGCCTACATTCTGGATGTGAACCCCTTCAACCAGCCCGGCGTGGAATTCTACAAGCGCAATATGTTCAAGCTCCTGGGCAAGCCCGGCTACGAGAGCAAGTAAAAAGCATTTGGCATTTTGTAAAATTCCCTATTGCAAAAAAGCGAGTTTGCTGGTAGAATGATACCAAGCCAGATTTATTTTGGTATAGCAAAGGAGGAAATTCCGATGATTCATGTAATTATGGGCCTGAAGGGCTCCGGTAAGACCAAGAAGCTGATCGATGCCATCAACGCCGCAGTGGCAGATGCCCACGGCGATGTGGTCTGCATCGAATACGGCAAGAAGCTGACCTATGATGTTACTTATAAGGTGCGTCTGGTGGACTCCCAGGAGTACGGCATCAGCTCTCCCGATATGCTCAAGGGCTTCCTGAGCGGTCTGCACGCAGGCAACTTTGATATTACCAACGTGTTCATCGACAACCTGTATAAGACCATCGGTCAGGATCAGGCTGCCAACGAAGCCTTTGTGGATTGGGTGGCAGACTTTGCCAAGGAGAACAACATGGAGATCACCATGACCATCTCCGCCGACCCCGCAACCGCTTCCGAGGGTATGAAGAAGTACCTGTAAGGAGACAGATCCTCCTGCACCGCCGCGCATTCAGCACGGCGGTGCTTTTTTGAGAAAGGAAAGCGTATGAAGGAGATAAAAAGAAATCCGGGCATTGATTTCCTGCGGCTGCTTGCCATGTATCTGGTGGTGGTATACCATCTGCTGTTCCATGGCGGAATCCTGGATGCCGGGCAGAATTCCGGGGCTGCCCAGCTGCTGCGGGTGCTGACCCTCTGCGCAGTGGACGGCTTTGCCCTGATCAGCGGCTATGTGGGCTTGCGGGAGGAAAAGCCCCGGTTTCCTGTAAACCGGATGGCCAGACTCTAGCTGCAAACCCTTTTTTACAGCCTGCTGATGCTTTTGGCAGCTGCCTGCGTTTACCGGCCGATCCTTTCGAAAAGCAGTCTTCTGCGTGCGCTGCTGCCGGTTGCCTCAGATCAATATTGGTACGTCACGGCCTATATGCCCCTGTGCCTTATGATGCCCTGGCTGAATGCGCTTCTGTACCGCCTGGACCGGCGGGAGCTGGGGCAGCTTGCAGCTGGGCTTACCGGGCTGTTCTGCCTGTACGGAACGCTGGCCAATCCGTTATCGGAGAATTTTCGACTGTGGGGCGGCTGCCATTTTTCCTGGCTTGTCATCCTCTATGTGGTGGGTGCTGCCCTGGGCCGGGATAGGTGGCTTGAAAAACTGAAAACCATCTGGGTGGCGGCTGCTTTCCTTGGCTGCTGGGCCTGCCTGTGGCTGACAAACCGGTTCGGTGTGCTGTCCGGATTCCAGCTGGAGCGAAACAGCAGCCCTCTGGTACTGGCGATGGCGGTGTGCCTGATGGCGCTGTGTACCAGAATCCGTTTTTCCACCGGACTTCAGAGGGTGCTGGCCCGGATGGCACCGGCTGCCTTTGGCGTGTATCTGATGCATGACAACCCGGCCTTCCGACAGGTTTTCATCAGCGGCAGGTTTGCATTTCTGGCCCGGCTTCCGGCATGGGCGATGATCGGTGCGGTTCTGTTTGCGGCGCTTGTCATTTTCTTGCTGGGCATTCTGGTGGATTCCGGCAGAATGCGGCTATTCTCCCTGCTCCGGAAGAAAGATTTATGAAACAACAAGCAGGTGCCTGGGACATTTCCCCGGGCACCTGCTTGCTGCTCCTGATCATGAAACGGACCTTGCTATGCAAATGGCACACAATATTTTTCCTGCGGCGGGGCCGCTTCTGTGAGTATGCACCGAAATGAGGAATAAGGATTGGAAAAAGTGTGAAAAATGCAGAAAAACAGCGGAAATGAAAAAAATTCTTGCTTTCTATATATGCCTATTATATGATATACAGGTTTATGAAGAATCGGATAGAATAGAGAGGAGTACGTTATGCAGAAAGAGACGTTGCAAGAGAACAAAATGGGCGTTATGCCGGTGGGGAAGCTGCTGGTGAATATGGCCCTGCCTATGATCATTTCCATGCTGGTCCAGGCCCTTTATAATATTGTGGACAGTGTGTATGTGTCCCAGGTGTCCGAGAGTGCGGTCACGGCGCTTTCTCTGGCATTCCCGGTGCAGAATATGCAGATCGGCTTTGCCGTGGGCGTTGGCGTGGGCGTCAATGCGCTGCTGAGCCAGAGCCTGGGCCGGAAGGATCAGGAGAGCGTCAACTGGGCTGCGGGCCAGGGCGTATTTCTGGCGCTGGTAGTCACGGCGCTGTTTATGCTCTTCGGCTTCTTCGGTGTCCGGCCCTACTACACCATGCAGTCCACCGTGGCGGAGACCGTTGAGGGCGGCATTGCCTATACCAGCATCTGCTGCATCTTCACCGTTGGCATTTTTATCCAGGTCCTCTGCGAGCGGCTGCTCCAGGCCACCGGCCGGGCCATGCAGACCATGATCCTCCAGGGCACCGGCGCCATCATCAACATCATCCTCGACCCCGTGTTCATCCACGGCTGGTGGGGCATGCCCAGGATGGGCGTGGCCGGTGCGGCCGTGGCGACGGTCATCGGCCAGTGCACCGGCGCGGTGCTGGGCATCTACCTGAATCTGCGCCACAATCCCGAGGTGCAGCTCCATGTGAAGTTTATGAAGCCCAACTGGAAGGTCATTTCCCCCATTCTGGAGGTGGGCATTCCCTCTGTGGTCATGAACGGCATTGGCTCCGTTATGAACTTCGGCATGAACCAGATTCTCCAGGGCTTCAACGAGGTGGCCACCGGCGTGTTCGGCATTTACTACAAGCTGCAAAGCCTGTTCTTCATGCCCCTGTTCGGCATCAACAATGCCACCATTTCCATCCTCGCCTATAACTATGGCGCCCGGAAGCCCAAGCGCATCGTCCACACATTGAAGCTGGCCACTGCCGTGGCCGTGTGCATTATGCTGGTGGGCCTGGCGGTGTTCCAGCTGTTCCCCCAGGCGCTGCTTGGCATTTTCAACCCCACGGAGGAATTCCTGGCCATCGGCGTGAAAGCCCTGCGCATTCTGTGCCTGCCCTTCCCGGTGGCGGCCATCTGCATCTCCCTGGGCGCTTCCTTCCAGGCTCTGGGCAAGGGCTCCTATTCCACCGTTGTCTCCCTGTGCCGCCAGCTGATCGTGCTGCTGCCGGTGGCCTACCTGCTGAGCCTGACCGGCAGCGTGGACAACGTCTGGTGGTCCTTCCCCATTGCGGAGGTCATGTCCGCCCTGGTGACGGGCCTGCTCTTTGCCAAGCTGTACCGCCAGAAGGTGAAGCCCCTCTTCGCAGACGAGGCGGAATAATCCCCGCCCCTTCGGCATATCCTGACAGGGGGAAGCCCCCGGAAGGAGAGAAATGCCGTGAAGGAAGAGAAAAAGGAAGAACCCAGGCCAAACACCTGGGAGGCCGTAGACCCCAAGCCCCCGGTGATCCGCTCCGGTCACCTGGAAAACCGGATACGCAACTAAATATTTGAGGGCTGTTAGAAAACGCTCTGTCATTGCGAACCAGCGCGCACGCTGGTGTGGCACCCCAAGGGTATTTCCTTCGGGCACAATCCCCCGGATTTTCAAACATCTTGGTAGTAAAA
>OKRU01001383.1_pt1 | contig 23947 bp, 24 predicted proteins | sample 1601131 | NCBI WGS metagenome assembly OKRU01 (sample SAMEA3541558, study PRJEB24748) | human gut metagenome | biome: human gut; feature: human-associated habitat; material: faeces | place: China | collected 2012
GATAATCTGGAGCAGCTCAGTTATCCGGTTTTATATTCCGGGGATGATGAGAAGTATCTTCGCACGGATATTTACGGAAATCAGACGATTGCCGGATGTATTTTTATGGAGGGGATGAACACACCGGATTTCCAGGATTACCATACAATCCTATATGGGCACAACATGAAAAACTTAAGCATGTTTGGCAGCCTGAAAAAATATAAAACAGAGGATTTTTATAAAGATCATCAGTTTTTTACAATCTATACATCAGAGTGTGCGTACCGTTATCAGATTTTTGCCTACTATGATGTGCCGGAAACCGACGAAGTTTACACGGTTGGCTTTGCACCGGATGAGACTTTTCAAAAATTTATTGATAAGATGAAACAAAAGTCCTATGATGATACAGGAGTGAACGTGACGAAAGACGATCATATTATGACACTGTCGACCTGTTCCACCACGGGAAAACGTTTTGTAGTGCATGCAGTGCGCATCGGGGAACATGCGTTGGAGAAATAGAAAAGAACAACATAAGGAGAAAAACAATGAAAAGACCAGAAGAATTGAGTCATATGCTGACAGAGATGTACAATGATACGAAGGATGGAAAAATCCGCTGGAACCTCAGTGTGCAGACAACGGAAAATAATGAAGTATCCGAGAAACCGGTCGAAGTGGAGGATGGTGTATCCTGGACGATCGATGAATGTTATGTTTCCTATTATTGCAAATATAAGGGACAGGATTTTCTGATGATCACCTATGAGATGATCAAAACTGCCGGAGATAAGGTGCATACGACCAACATGATCTTCCTCCCACCGCTTGGAATCCGTGTGTTCCAGCTGCCAATGCTGCTGCCGTATGCGGTTCAGGCGTCCGGTGTGCTGGCAAATCAGATCCACAATCTGTGGGAATTACTGCTTGCGATGAAAAAGGCAGACCCGGAGAGTGTATTTATGGAAGTGTCAGCAGGAAAACTTGTGATCGAGGATGAAAAATAACCCTTGAGAGATTGATATCTATAAGCTTGTACAAATGGATAATATAAGGAAAAAGATGTTCGTGGAACTGGTCGTACCACAGAACATCTTTTTTTATGCAAAAACAGGTAAAATAAGAATATCCTTGAGAACATTTTTGAAGAGTTTTTCCGGAAATCCCATAAAAAAGGGAAATAATCAATTGGAAATGATATACAATTTTGTCAAAAAGTATATGAAAATGTAAATAATGTTGAAACTTTATAAAATAAGTGTTAAAATAATAACAATCACTGGTATGACCAGGAAAGAAAAAAATTATAAGGGAGGAAACAATATGTTAAATCATGGACTGTTGTTTCAGGTTTACGGCGAGGGAGCTGCATGGCAGTTTCTTGGTTGGATTTTAGTTTTTGCTTGTCTCGTACTTGCAAATGAAATTGCCAGACGTACAAAAGTCGGCGGAATGTTATGTTTCGTTGTTCTTCCAATCATTCTGACAGTTTACTTTATTGCAATTTACGTTTCAGCAGCAGCGGGAGCTGAATGGGCACTTAATAACAATACATATGTACATATGACAAGCTGGTTCCACTATGCGAAGTTATATGCAGCTACAGCTGGATGTATTGGTTTTATGATGCTCAAATACAAATGGGGTATTGGTAAAACACAGTGGTTTAAGGCTTTCCCATTTGTCATCGTAGCAATCAACATTTTGATCGCAGTATGCAGCGATTTCGAATCTGCAATCAGAGGTGCACATGCACTTGCAGAGACAGGAACAAGCTGGTGGTTATCATCTGAAGGCGTATGGTTATATGGTGGATGGTGGAACGTTCTCAACGGTCTTGCAGGTATTATCAATATCTTATGTATGACAGGCTGGTGGGGAATCTACTCATCTAAGAAAAAAGATGATATGTTATGGCCGGATATGACATGGATGTTCATCTTAGCTTATGATGTATGGAACTTCCAGTATACTTACTTAAACCTTCCGACTCATTCCTGGTATTGTGGTGTTGCATTATTACTTGCACCTACATTTGCTGCAGCATTCTGGAACAAAGGTGGCTGGATTCAGAACCGTGCTAACACATTAGCATTATGGTGTATGTTTGCCCAGGTATTCCCATTATTCCAGGATCAGGGTAAATTCGCAGTTATCCCAAGGCTCTACGCAGATGGATTCATGGATGCAGCTACACATCCAACAGCAGCAGATCCTACAGCACAGGGTGTGATCTCTGTTCTTTCAATTGTGGTCAACGTTGTTGTATTCGCTGCGATCATCAAACGTTCTATGAAGTTAAAGAAGAATCCTTACAAAGAAGAGATCTGGAAAGGCACAAAAGATTACGAAGAGGCTATGTCCCGTGCGGAATAATTTTCATCAGATCTGTAATGAAAAATGAGCACTCTATGGTGCATGAAAAAAGTCTGCTGACAGGTGTTGCCTGTCAGCAGACTTTTTTACTATAGAACAAAATAAAAAGCGATGTTTTATTTACACATCTCTGCAATATCATAAATCAGTTTTCTGGAATCTTCCCATCCAAGGCAGGGATCTGTGATAGATTTTCCATAAATATGGTCGTGGATCTTCTGAGAACCCTCTTCAATATAACTCTCGATCATCACACCTTTTACCATGTTATGGATGTCTTGCGATAACTGACGGTTATGCATGACTTCCTTGACAATACGGATCTGTTCTTTGAACTGTTTGCCGGAATTGGAGTGGTTTGCATCAATAATGGCAGCCGGGTTCACAAGATCCATTTTGGCATACATATCGCAGAGACGGATCAGATCCTCATAGTGATAGTTCTGCGTGCTGTTACCGTGTTTGCTGACGGCACCGCGGAGGACAACGTGGGTTAATGGATTTCCGGTTGTCTCCACTTCATAGCCACGGTAAACAAAATGGTGTGGATGCTGGGCAGCATAAACGGAGTTGAGCATAACGGCAAAGTCACCGCTGGTTGGATTTTTCATCCCGGATGCAACATCAAAACCGCTGACGGTAAGACGGTGCTGCTGGTCTTCCACGGAACGTGCACCGATCGCAACGTAGGAGAGCAGGTCTTCTACATATCCCCAGTTTTCCGGGTAAAGCATTTCGTCTGCACAGGTGAGACCGCTTTCTTCAATTGCACGGATGTGCATTTTGCGCATGGCGATCAGACCTTCCACCATATCCGGTGCTTTTTCAGGGTCAGGCTGGGAAGCGATTCCTTTGTAGCCTTCGCCGGTGGTACGTGGTTTATTTGTATACACACGCGGGATGATGATCAGCTTGTCTTTGACATCTTCCTGGATGGAAGTGAGACGGCTGACATAATCGCATACAGAATCTTCGTTGTCTGCAGAACACGGTCCGATGATGACAAGAAAACGGTTGTCAAGACCTTTGATCACATTGCTGATCTCTGCATCACGCTGTTTTTTTAACTCCTGCAATTTCTCTGACAGAGGATATCTTTCTTGGATCTGGGCAGGAGAAGGTAATTCGTTTAAAAATGTGAAACTCATTTAAAACTCTCCTTTAGTAGATTATACTAACAGTCATTCTAATAGATTGTGAATAAATTGTCAAATTCACAGATGTTCCAATTTTTTATAGTCTCCATGAATACTATTTATATTGCATGCATTGAATATTAGAGTTCAGTGTTTTAAAATAGAAGTGATTATGAAGTATAAATCAGGGAGAATTTTGCAGACACTTGTTTAGGATGGATAGAAAAGGAGCGGGAGAGACATATGGAGATTAAGGGTAAAACAATTGGAACAGGAAAACCACTTTTATGCGTTCCGGTTATGGAAAGCAATAAAGAAGAGATCATAGACGAATTACGGACACTTGCAAAAAGTGAAGCAGATATAGTGGAATGGCGTATAGATACTTTCGTGGATTATAAGAATTACAACGCAGTGCGCGAAGTGTTTGCGGCTGCGGCAGAGTGCATGAAAGAGAAGATCTTCTTATATACATTCCGAACCAAAAAACAGGGCGGCATGGGAGAACTCGCACCGGATGAACTGAACGACCTTCATGATCTTGCGGCAGAGTCAGGATGCGTGGATGTGCTTGATCTGGAATTTTTTGAGGAGGAGCATCCGGCAAGAAAAATCAGAAAGCTTCATAAGCAGGGCTTGAAAGTCATTGCCTCCCACCATGATTTTTATGAGACGCCGGACAGAGAAGTTATGAAGATGCTGTTAGAACAGATGTGTGCAGGAGGTGCAGATATTGTAAAACTTGCAGTTATGCCACAGAATATGGAGGATGTTTTAAAACTGTTATCTGTGACGTATGAGTTCAAGGATGAGAATCCGGACACGCCGGTCATCACAATGTCCATGGGAAAGATGGGGATGATCAGCAGGCTGTGCGGCGAGAGTTTTGGCGCAGCGGTCACTTTTGCGGCACACAAAAAGGCGAGTGCACCCGGTCAGATGGAGATGCATGAGGTGGCTGATATTTTGGAGAGAATCCATAAAATCATGTAGAATGCGCTCATTCGCGCCAATAGGTTTTACAAATTTATGGAATTGCCTTGGCGCTTCATAATTACCAAATTATAAAATTATTATAAACACCGACAGATATCTTGACACAGATATTTGCCGGTGTTATCATTTGACACGTTTAATATATAACAATGTTAACTAATAACGGGCGGTGAGTGAATTATGGATAAATTATATGAAGAACTTTTTCGGTCGATGAATCAATTCCGAAAGCTGAAGTTTTCCGAGATGTTTCCGGAAGTGTGTAAGACAGACTATTTTGTGCTGTGTACGATCATGGATAAAGGAGAGAACGGTCAGATTACGATTTCGGAACTGGCTGCGCGGGCGAAGATGCTGCCTCCGGCAATTTCCAGAACGTTAAAAGGGTTAGAGGAGCGTGGATACGTGGAGCGGAATGTCAACAAAAATGACAGGCGCAACACCTATGTGGAACTGACGGAAGCAGGAAGACAACTGACAGAGGAAGCCAGGCAGACAATGTCGGATTTTGGAAAGTCAGTGATGTCACAGGTGGATGAGGCAGATATGAAACGCCTGATTTCTTATTTGGATAACATTTATCATATTGCGGAAAAAGAGATTGAAGCTAGAAAAGGGCAAGGCAGAAGAAAGGAAAAGGAAGATGAGTAAGATTTTTAAGAATATGATTCCGTATTGGAAGTCGATCATTATCATCTTTGCACTGCTTTTTGTGCAGGCATGGTGTGATCTGGCATTACCGTCTTACACCTCGGACATCATCGATGTCGGTATCCAGAACAATGGGGTGGAGCACATAGTGCCTGAGGCATTGACAGCGGAAGCATTTGAGATGGCAGAGTTGTTCATGACGGATGAGGAGGCAGATCTCTGGGAGAGTATCTATGAGCAAGACGATGATATTTATCGGCTGCAGGTGACATCTGAGTCAGAATTAAATGAGATCGATGATACACTGGCAGTTCCGCTCATTATGAATTATCAGATGAGTGTGATGGAAGACTCTGAAGTAAAAGAGCATGTTGCAAAACCGACCGGAGCAGATGCCGGTACTCTGGAAAAAGACACCTTACTTTCCATGAGAGACAGCATGGAAGAGACCATTGATACAATGGGAAGTTCCCTTGTGAAATCCATGGGCGCAGCCTATGCGGTATCCTGCGATAAAGCGGCAGGAATTGACGTGGAAAAGATTCAGAAAAGTTATCTTGTCACAGCCGGACTGAAAATGGTCGGCATGGCGCTGATGATCGGAATCGTGACGGTTTTAGTAGGCTTCTTTGCTTCGCGTGTCGGTGCAGGTATCGGAAGAACGTTAAGAGAGAAAGTATTTAAACAGGTTGTTGGATTTTCCAATGCAGAGATGGATAAATTTTCTACCGCTTCCTTAATTACAAGAAGCACGAATGATATTCAGCAGATCCAGATGGTTTCAGTTATGCTGCTCCGTATGGTAGCGTATGCACCGATCCTTGGCGTGGGTGGTGTTTTAAAAGTCATGCAGACCGGAGCTGGAATGGGATGGATCATTGTCCTTGCAATCCTTGTGATCCTTGGTTATGTGATGGTATTGATGGCAGTCACTATGCCAAAGTTCCAGTTAATGCAGAAGTTAGTGGATAATATCAACCTGGTATCCAGAGAAATTCTGACCGGTCTTTCGGTTATCCGTGCATTCGGCAGGGAGAAAAAAGAGGAAGACCGTTTTGATGTGGCAAACAAGAATCTGACAAAAACAATGTTATTTACCAACCGTGTCATGACCTTTATGATGCCGGGAATGATGATGATCATGAACGTCCTTTCCGTCGGTATCGTGTGGGTGGGTGCCCATAAAATTGATGCAGGAACGATGCAGGTCGGTGCGATGACAGCGTTTATCACTTATGCGATGATGATCGTAATGTCATTCTTAATGCTCACGATGATGTCGATCATGCTTCCTCGTGCAGCCGTTGCAGCAGACCGTATCGATGAGGTTATTCAGACAGAATCCTCAATTCACGATGCAAAAGAGCCGGAAAAAGTGACAACACACAATGGAGTTGTGAAATTCTTCCATGTGAATTTCAAATATCCGGGTGCGGAGGAAGACGTGCTTCATGATATTGATTTTACAGCGGAACCGGGACAGACCACCGCAATCATTGGAAGTACCGGTTGTGGTAAATCCACACTGGTCAATCTGATTCCACGTTTATATGATGTGACAGACGGAAGTATTACACTCGATGGAAAAGATATCCGTAACATTACGATGTCTGATCTTCGTGATGAGATTGGTTTCGTTCCACAGAAAGGTGTTTTATTCTCTGGAACGATCGCTTCGAATCTTCGTTTTGGAAAAGATGATGCGACAGACGAGGAGATTAAGAAAGCGGCAGAGATTGCACAGGCAACAGAGTTTATCGAGGCGAAGGATGACAAGTATGAGAGTGCGATCGCGCAGGGCGGAAGCAATGTTTCTGGTGGACAGAAACAGCGTCTTGCGATTGCAAGGGCGATTGCAAAAGATCCGAAAATCTTTATTTTCGATGACAGTTTCTCGGCGCTCGATTTAAAGACAGACGCGGCACTGCGAAAAGCGCTTGCTGAGAATGTAAAAGACAGTACTGTGATCATCGTGGCACAGCGTATCAGTACCATTTTACATGCAGAGCAGATTTTAGTGCTCGATGACGGAAAAATTGTCGGCAAGGGTACACATGAAGAACTGTTAAAATCATGCGAGGTTTACCAGCAGATTGCAAAATCACAGTTATCCGCGAAAGAACTTGGACTTGAGGAAAGTGAGGTGGCTTTGAATGAGTAGAGAACAGGAAGTTAAAACACATCAGCCACGGAGAAGAGGTCCGATGGGACATGGCATGCAGCCGGGTGAGAAACCGAAGGACTTCAAAAAATCCATCAAAAAGCTGATGAGTTATATCGGAAAATATAAAGTCGCAATTTTTGTTGTCATGTTTTTTGCAGCATGTTCTACCATATTTAATGTTGCAGGACCGAAAATTTTAGGAAAAGCGACCACTGCATTATCGGAAGGTCTGATGGCGAAAATTCAGGGAACCGGAAGCATTGATTTTGGAAAGATTGGAAGCATTCTTTTGTTTGTGCTTGGTCTGTATCTGTGCAGTGCGGTTTTCAACTTTATCCAGGGATGGATCATGACCGGGATCACACAGAAAGTGTGCTACCAGCTCAGAAAAGAAATCTCAGAAAAAATCAACCGCATGCCGATGAAATACTTCGAGAGCCGTACTTACGGCGAGGTATTGTCCCGTATCACCAACGATGTAGATACGTTGGGACAGGGACTGAACCAGAGTATTACCACGATCATTACATCCGTTGCAACACTGATCGGCGTGCTTGTGATGATGCTCAGTATTTCACCGCTTATGACACTTATTGCACTTGTGATCTTACCAATCTCCATGGGACTGATTGGATTTGTGACAAAAAAATCGCAGAAATATTTCCGTGCGCAGCAGGAGTATTTAGGACACATCAATGGACAGGTGGAAGAGGTATACAGTGGTCACCTTGTCATCAAGGCATTTAACCGCGAGAAAGATACGATTGAAGAGTTTGAGAAAACGAATGATATTCTCTATGATTCCGCATGGAAATCACAGTTTTTGTCCGGTATGATGCAGCCAATCATGATGTTTGTCGGAAACTTAGGTTATGCCTGTGTTGCCCTGACAGGTGGACTGCTTGCAATCCGTGGCACGATCACAATCGGTGATATCCAGGCGTTCATCCAGTATGTGAAAAACTTCACACAGCCGATCCAGCAGATCGCGCAGGTGATCAATCAGGTACAGTCTATGTCTGCAGCATCCGAGCGTGTATTTGAGTTTTTGGAGGAAGAGGAAGAAGAGCAGATTGTAGAACATCCGGCGGATGTTTCGAAAATTACAGGTGCAGTGACATTTGATCATGTCCATTTTGGATACAATCCAGAGCAGATCATCATCAATGATTTCAGTGCCAGTGTAAAACCGGGACAGAAAATCGCAATCGTAGGACCAACCGGAGCCGGAAAAACGACGATGGTAAAACTGCTTATGCGTTTCTATGATGTAAACAGCGGAGCAATCTGTCTTGATGGACATAATATCAAGGATTTCAACCGCAGGGAACTGCGTGATGCATTCGGAATGGTATTGCAGGATACCTGGCTGTTCAAGGGAACAATCATGGAAAATATCCGGTACGGCCGGCTTGACGCAACGGATGAGGAAGTGATCGAGGCAGCGAAGGCAGCGAGAGCAGATCATTTCATCAAGACGCTGCCGGGTGGTTACCAGATGGAATTAAACGAGGATGCAAGCAATGTATCGCAGGGACAGAAACAGCTTCTGACCATTGCGCGAGCAATCCTTGCAGACAATAAGATCCTGATTTTAGATGAGGCAACTTCTTCGGTAGATACAAGAACCGAGATTGAGATCCAGAAGGCAATGGATAACCTGATGAAGGGAAGAACCAGCTTTGTCATTGCACACAGACTTTCCACGATCCGTGACGCAGATTTGATTCTTGTCATGAAGGATGGAGATATCATTGAGCAGGGAAGACATGAGGAACTTCTCACAGCAGGAGGTTTCTATGCGAACCTTTATAATTCCCAGTTTGAGGATGTTGTAGCTTAATTTTTATGCGTTTCCGCAAAACAGGCACGCACGATTGCATCATCTCCATACTTATCACGGATTTTATCGATAGCAGAATTTAATTTGGATAACCGCTCAAACTTATCCTGATCGAAAAGATTATACTGCTCATAGCTCTCATCGGTTGCTTTGCTCGTAGAGACACCGAGCAGCCGGATGGGAGCGTGATCCCAGCCCTGATCAAATGCCTTGCAGGCTGCCTCATAAATCTTTTCGGTCACGTTAGTGGCAGAAGGCAGGGATAACTGCTTACAGCGGTGATGAAATTCATTGTCCACAATCTGAACCTGCACCACGCTGATGTAGGCTTTATCATAACGGATGCGCGCACCCACAGTCTCACAGAGAGATAACAGAATGTGGTGCGCGTTTTCTGTATCTGTGACATCGTAAGGCAGAGTGACCGAGTTGCCATAACCCTTGTTGGCAGGAGATTCTGCAGTCACGGCAGAGGAGGAGATCCCATTGGCGGATTCCCACAGATAATCGCCCTGGGATTTAAAATTGGAGAGTAACATCTGGCGGTCTGCTTTTGCAAGTGCGCCGATGGTTGTGATCCCAAGAGAGCGCAGTCTTTTTGCAGTGTTTTTTCCACAGCCGTATAACGATTCCACCGGGAGCGGCCAGAACTTTGCCGCCATCTCTTCCGGGAAAAGAGTATGCACGCGGTCCGGCTTCTCAAAATCAGATGCCATCTTTGCTAAAAGTTTATTTGTCGAGATACCGATATTGACGGTAAAGCCAAGCTCCTTATAAATCCGGTCTTTTAATTTTGTTGCGAAAACAACGGGATCACCGTAGAGTTTTTCCGTTCCGGTCATGTCGCAGAATGCCTCATCAATGCTGCATTGCTCGATCACCGGGGCAACCTCTTCCAGAATGCCGATAAATTTTCGGGAGGAAGCAGCATATAGTTCATGATCCGGCGGAACAATGACAAGATCCGGACATTTTTGTCTGGCATGGGATAACGGTTCGCCAGTCATAATGCCGTATTTCTTCGCAGAAGGAGATTTTGCGAGAACCACTCCGTGGCGCATCTTTTCATCGCCGCCGATCACGGCGTTGATGGTTCTTAAATCCAGTGCATTCGAGTTTTCACGCAGGCGTTTCGCCGATTCCCAGCTCAAAAAGGCAGAGTTCACATCGACATGAAAAATGAGAGAGCGCATACAGATTCCTCCTGGTATCATAATGGTTTGTGCGAAACGCGTATGTACGTTATCTAGATTGAGAAAAATAAATAAAATCAACAAAGACACGCTCTCGCTATGTGTCGCTCGTAGCGGTACTAAGAATTCGAGTGCGCCTGTCAGACTGAAACAAGTTCAGTCTACCAGGCACACTTGAATTCTAAGAACCGACGGCTCCCCAATGTCTTTGTTGCGTTTTATTTGTTTTTCTCAATTTTTCTACATTATGTACGAGTTTCGAGCTTTACATTACATCAATTATAGCAAACTCGGGGAAATCTGTAAACTAAAAACGAATATATGTTCGTGTGTCATAACCCATACCAAACCTGTGTGTTGTGACACATAAAATTCACCGAATCGGGCATGATAGTGTGAGATAATGGTGATAGTTCGGAACGTAGATTTAGTGTGAAAAATTGACAAAAGCATAAGAAATCATTGGGGAGCCGCCGGTTCTTAGAAGTCAGATTCTGCGTTTTATTCTGATTTATCAGAAATAAAATGCAGAATCTGACTTCTTAGTACCGCTGCGAGCGACACATAGCGAGAGCGTGTTTTCGATGATTTTGTTAATTTTTCACACGTTAGAATATGTAAATGATATTATCACCATTATCGTAAACATTATAAACAACGATGAGGTGATTTTATTATGGTAAATATTCGAAAAGCCGCCATGATCGGCTGTGGATTTGTAGGTTCGTCCTCTGCGTTTGCATTAATGCAGAGCGGCATTTTTTCTGAGATGGTAATGATCGACGTAAACAGGGAAAAAGCGGAAGGTGAGGCGATGGATATCGCACATGGACTTCCGTTTGCAAGGCCGATCCGGCTGTATGCCGGAACTTACGATGACATTGTCGATGCGGCAATCATTATCATTACGGCGGGGGCAAATCAGAAGCCGGACGAGACGAGGCTTGATCTCATCCACAAAAATGTGGAAATTTATAAAACAATCATCCCGGAAATTGCAAAGCGAAACTGTGAGGGCATGCTTCTTATCGTTTCAAATCCGGTGGATATTCTCACTTACACAGCGTTAAAACTGTCCGGTTTCCCGGAGAACAGAGTGCTTGGTTCTGGAACGGTGCTTGACACGGCAAGATTAAAATATCTGATCGGGGAACATTTGAAGGTCGACAACCGCAGTGTGCATGCGTTTATCATCGGTGAACACGGGGACAGCGAGCTGGCAGCTTGGTCAAATGCAAACGTTTCCGGTGTGCGGCTCGATGCGTTCTGTGAGATGCGCGGACATTATTTTCACGAGGAATCCGAGAATAAAATTTATGAGGAAGTGAAAAACAGTGCCTATGAGATCATTCAGAGAAAACAGGCAACTTACTACGGAATTGCGATGGCGGTAAAAAGAATCTGCGAGTGTATCATAAGAAACGAGCAGTCCATTCTCCCAGTGTCTTCCATGATGCACGGAATTTATGGTATGGAAGATGTGGTCATCAGTATGCCTGCAATCGTCGGAAAAGATGGTGTGGAGGCAGTTGTGCCGATCGAACTCGATGAGGAGGAACAGGAGCAGTTAAAAAAATCAGCCACGCTTTTAAAAGAATTAAACACTATGATAAAAACCGAACATGGTGTAAAATGAGTGACGGAAGTTTTTGATAACATGCTTTAAAGACAGGTGTTTCACATGAAGATAAAAATTTTTGCACTGACACATAAAAAATTTGAAGTACCACAAGATAAAATGTACCAGCCGCTTCAGGTGGGCAGGGAGGAAAAAGAGGATCTTGGTTACCTCTGTGACAACACGGGAGACAACATTTCTGCGGAAAACTGTTATTACAGTGAACTGACCGGATTGTATTGGATATGGAAAAATGTACACACATATAAATATGTAGGAACCTGTCACTACAGAAGGTATCTTTTGAATGAGCAGGAGAAAATTTTTACAGAGGCAGAGTATCTGGAGCTTTTAAAGGACTATGATCTGATCACGACCAAAAGGGTGGTGCTGAACAACTCCTATCATTATGATGGATGTTTTTGGTGCAAAAACGTATTTTGCGGAAATGTTAAAAAAGCGACCGGATGTTCTGATGGAGGCATCCGACATCACAGGCGAGCTGAAACTTTCCATGCAGATCATTGCAACCATGGATCAGGAATTACAACGGACGGGGCATTGCTATCTGAGAAAAGAAAACCGTTTTCGGGAACTTATCACTTTATTTACGAAAAAGATTTGAATGCATAAAAATCTCTTGAAATTTACACTTTTATCTGCTATGATAAATAGGATGTTTGTGAAACAGATAAGAGAGAATATGCGGCTGTAGTTTAATGGATAAAACATCGGACTCCGACTCCGACGCTGCGGGTTCGATTCCCGCCAGGCGCAGTAAAAAGATGTCAGTAGTGGCATCTTTTTTTTCGCTCTAAAATAAATATTAAGAATTGGAAAAGCCTGCCATTCGTTGACAATAAACAGAGATAATGCTATTATGTAAAATGTTTGTTAGAGTAACTTTTTGTAATCAGAATATATGAAATAATATTTTTTTATAATAGATAGCACAGACAAATTCGGGTCTGTGACAGAAAGGTTTGGTAAAAATGGCTTCAACGAATCAGGATAATAAAGATAATAAATCAAATAACATAGATATTCAGAAAATGGTAGAATTTGTAAAAAAGAATGCAAGATATTTTGTGGCAGGTGCACTGTTTGTTGTGATTTTACTTATTTTAGTGAAATTCACGGGAAATGGAACCGGAAATGCAAACAACAATAACGTGGCAGTTACTGAGACGGTTGTGACAGAAGAAGCATATGAGGAAAATGCAATCCCGGCAGTCAACGAGTTGATCAACAACTACTTTACAGCTTATGCATCAGGAGATCTTGTTACATTACAGACATTGGCAACACCAATCACACAGAATGAACAGAGTTATATTACGCTGATCAGTCAGTACATTGAGCAGTATCAGGACATTAACTGCTATACAAAGTCCGGACTTGACAGCAATTCTTATATGGTAAATGTCAGCCTGAATGTGAAGTTTATGGGAGTGGACACACCTGCACCGGGGCTTTATTTCTTCTATGTCAGAACAAATGACGATGGAAGTCTTTACATTGATAATCTTTACAGTGAGTACAACCTGTCCAGACAGGAGAGTGCGTTGGATACAAGCGTCCGCAACCTCATCACGAACTTCTACAATAGCGATGATGTCATTGAATTACAGAATGATATCCAGCAGAAATACGAAGCTGCATTGTCAACAGACGAGAATCTGTTGAATCTCTGTGCAACGACTATTCCAAATGCGATCACCGAGTGGCGTAATACCATTGTGGCAGACGCAACCGAGAGTACAGAAGAAGTACCTGCAACGGAGGAAGTTCCTGTAACAGAGACTCCTGCTGAGGAAACACCGGCGGAAGAAACACCTGCAGAGGAAACACCTGCAGAACCTGCATCAGAAACTGTATACACAACAGACAAAGTAAATGTCCGGTCAGGTGCAGATACCTCAGCAGACAAGCTTGGCTCTGTTGAAAAAGGAACGGCACTTACCAGAACCGGTACAGAAGGAGACTGGAGTATTGTCGATTACAACGGTACAACAGGTTACATTAAGAGTGAATTTTTATCAGCATCAGCACCGGAGAATGTTTCTGAGACAGCGGCATCAGACGGATTGACAGAGGGCACAACGATCATGCTCTCCAACACAACGAACATCCGGTCTTCCATGAGCGAGACAGCAGACAAAGTCGGAGTTGCCTATGCCGGAGAGAAGGTAACGGTTGTGATGAGTTATGCAGAGGGCTGGACAAAAGTAACCTGGAAGAATAAGACAGGTTATGTCAAGACCGATTTATTAAAATAAAAAAGTAACAGAATGCTACGGAGGCTTCCAGCAAATTGAAGTCTCCGTTTTTGTAGTTATTTGAAGTTGTACAAAATAGAATCATATGGAATAATGACAGGAAAAGGAAAAGTATGGAAGAAAACGGAATCCGTATCAATAAATTTTTGAGCGAAGCAGGGGTATGTTCCAGACGCGAGGCAGACCGTCAGGTAGAACTTGGAAATATTACCATTGATGGAAAAGTTGCGGAAACAGGCGCAAGAGTGCTGCCAGGACAGACAGTTTTGTTTCAGGGAAAGAAAGTTTCAAAAGAAGAGGAAATGATCTTAATTGCGTTCCACAAACCGGTTGGCATTGTCTGTACCGCAGAAAAGCGCGAAAAAAACAATGTGATCGATTATATTAATTACCCGAAGCGCATCTATCCGGTCGGACGTCTGGATAAAGATTCAGAAGGGCTGCTGTTACTGACGAACAACGGTGATATTGTCAATAAAATGATGCGCTCCGGGAATATGCATGAAAAAGAGTACATTGTTACAGTCAACAGACCAGTCACCGAGAGTTTTATCCATGGTCTGGCAAACGGAGTGCCGCTTGCTGAACTGAATACAATGACCAGAAAATGTCATGTAAAACAGATTGGAAAGAAACAGTTTAAGATTATTTTGACACAGGGACTAAACCGCCAGATCAGACGGATGTGTGAATATTTCAGTTATCGTGTGGAGAAACTTGTTCGTACAAGAATCATGAATATTGAACTTGGAGACCTGCCGGTTGGAACATACCGGGATGTTACACCGGAGGAGTACAGACAGCTTTTATCATTAATTAAAGATTCCTCCAATGAGACGGTCATCCCGAAGAAATATTCCAAAAGTGAGCGTATGAAAGAAAAATCAAAAAAGTAGAAATGGATGAAAAAAATGTCAGCAGAAGAGAGAATTGCCGAGTTAAAGAAAACACTCGAATATCATATTGACCGCTATTATAATCAGGACAGTCCTGAGATTTCAGATTATGAATACGACATGATGATGCAGGAGTTGAAGGGTCTGGAAAAAGAGCACCCGGAGCTTGTCACACCGGATTCTCCGACACAGCGTGTTGGTGGAACAGCAAAAAGAGAAGCGGGGGTGCTTGTGCGCCACAATGTTCCGATGTTGAGCCTTCAGGATGTTTTTTCCAAAGAGGAAGTATTTAACTTCGTGGAGGAAATGCAGAAACAGTTAGATCATCCGGAATTTGTTGTGGAGTATAAAATTGACGGACTTTCCATGTCACTGCGTTATGAGAACGGAGAATTAATACTGGCGGAAACCAGAGGGGATGGCATTAATTTCGGTGAGGATGTCACTGCGAATGCGAAAGTGATCAAAGACGTAAAACAAAAGTTAAAGGACAAACCGGAGTATCTGGAGATCCGTGGCGAAGTATACATGAAAAACGCTGCATTTGAAAAGGTAAATGAGACACAGGAGCTGCTTGGAAAAAAAGTATTTGCCAATCCAAGAAACTGTGCAGCGGGAACACTCCGCCAGTTAGACAGCAAAGTGACGAAAGAGCGGGATCTTTCCATGTTTATTTTTAATATCCAGCAGGTGCGCGGCATGGAGTTTGCAACTCATACCGAAGGATATGAATTTTTGAAAAAACAGGGGATCCATGTCATCGACGATTATAAAGTCTGCACGACCGCGGAGGAAGTGTGGGATGCGATCACGGCAATCGGTGAAAACCGCGGAAATCTGGCATATGATATTGACGGCGCCGTGGTGAAGATCAATCGTTTTTCTGACCGTGAGCAGTTGGGAGAAACATCCAAAGTACCGCGTTGGGCAATCGCATACAAATATCCGCCGGAGGAGAAAGAGTCCAGACTGTTAAATATTGAACTTTCGGTAGGAAGAACCGGAAGAATCACACCGACGGCTGTGTTCGAGCCGGTGCGCCTCTGCGGAACTTCTGTTTCCAGGGCAACTTTGCACAATCAGGATTTTATTGATGATCTGGATATTGGAATTGGAGATACCATTGTAGTATATAAGTCGGGAGAAATCATTCCGAAGATCAAGGAAGTGAAGAAAGAGAAAAGACCTTCTGACTGGAAACGGTTTGTAATACCGGACGTCTGCCCTGTTTGCGGTGCAAAGACAGAGAGGGAGAAAGACACTGCGGATATTAAATGTACATCACCAAACTGTCCGGCACAGTTAGAACGCCATATTATCAACTTTGTAGGGCGTGACGCAATGGACATCAAAGGTTTTGGTACGGTTTATATTGAAGAACTTGTCCGTTTAGGGTATATTAATAATGTCGCTGATGTTTTTGTACTAAAGACACATCGCGATGAATTGATCGATCAGGGAATTATTGGAAAAGAAAAAAATACGGATAAGCTTTTGGATGCGATCGAGAAATCAAAAGAGAACAATGCCTATAAACTTCTCACCGGACTTGGGATTCCAAACGTGGGAAAGGCAGCTGCAAAAGCGATCATGAAGTATTTTAAAGATATGGATCATTTAAAGGAAGCTTCCGTTGAACAACTCACAGAGGTCAATGATATCGGAGAAGTGAGTGCGCTTTGTATCCGGAATTTCTTTACAGATGAAAAAAATATCGAAATTTTAGACCGCTTGAAAGAGTATGGCGTGAATATGCGGGCGGAAGAGACAGAGACGGTGGAATCTGTTCTGACAGGAAAGACGGTTGTAGTAACAGGAACACTGCCGACATTAGGACGAAAAGAAGCGTCTGAGCTGATCGAAAAATATGGTGGAAAGGCTTCCGGTTCCGTCTCAAAAAAAACAGATTACGTGCTTGCGGGAGAAAATGCAGGAAGCAAGCTGACCAAAGCACAGGAACTTGGAATTCCTGTTATTTCAGAAGAACAGTTGAAAGAAATGCTTGGAATTTAGTTTTCACTGTACTGGAAGATGTAGCAGGACATACTGTCGAAAATAGGAGAGCGATTCTGATCGCGAGGAAGGGTTTGTAAGAAGATATGCCAATTAAGACACAGAGTGATTTGCCGGCAAAGGAAATATTGGAAAAGGAAAATATATTTGTTATGGACGAAAATCGTGCGACACATCAGGATATCAGAGCAATCAACATTGCAATCTTAAACCTGATGCCGTTAAAGGAAGATACGGAGCTTCAGCTTTTACGCTCGCTTTCAAACACACCGTTACAGGTAGATGTGACGTTTGTAGCAGTGTCTTCCCATGAGTCAAAAAACACATCAATGAGTCATCTGAATAAGTTTTATGAGACATTTGCAGACATTAAAAATCGTTATTTTGATGGTCTGATCATTACCGGAGCGCCGGTGGAACAGATGGAATATGAAGAGGTGGATTACTGGAAGGAAATGTGTGAGATCTTTGAGTGGAGCAAGACACATGCCACCTCTACCTTACATCTCTGCTGGGGTGCGCAGGCAGGGCTCTATTATCATTACGGTTTGAAGAAATATCTGCTTCCGGAGAAAAAATTCGGTGTGTATGAGCATCATGTGATGAACCGTAAAGTACCGCTTGTCCGAGGCTTTGATGACTATTTTATGGCACCGCATTCGAGACATACTGAAGTGCGTGCAGAGGATATCCGTGCCGTGAAGGAACTGACGATTTTAGCAGAATCAGAGGAAGCCGGCGTGTTCCTTGCCATTGCAGATGAGGGACGTAAAATTTTTGTGATGGGACATCCAGAATATGACCGGGTTACCCTCGATAAGGAGTACAAACGTGATAAGGATAAAGGTCTGGACATCAAAATGCCTGTCAATTATTATCCGAATGATGATGACACACAGAAACCGAGACTGCAGTGGAGATCACATGGAAACATTCTCTATTCAAACTGGCTGAACTATTACGTGTATCAGACGACACCGTTCCAGTTCATTAATACAGATGAGATTGTGGGAAAATAATTCAACCACAAAGAACTTTTGCAAAATCGTAAAAAAATAGGGTATACACAGTTCAATTAAGATTGGTGTATACCCTATAACTTTTATAACATTTGTGCGTTCCATTTTAATTTATCCTTGCTTGGGACAATTTTATTTTCAAATTGCTTACTGATAGCTTTTAAAGCACTGTCCTTAGATCCATATATGCGGGTTTTAGGAAAACCTAACTAAAACTAAATTACCACTTATTTTGGTTATTGTGACCTCACGGACAGATATGTTATTTTTCTATGATATATGCTCAATCTCTAACTTTCATGATTACCTCCAAAACAGAACATCTGTTCTACATAATAGCAACATATTTTTATATCAAAATCAATAAAAAGTAAGATTGAATCACTATTTTTAGTTATGCCAGAGTTTAATTAAGTTAGGCATATATGTGAATAATGATGCTGAACAGATATATGTTGCAAATGGAGGAACTTTAAATGTAAAGATACATTTTCAAGTACCAGGGACGTATCTCATGGTATATGGTATTGCTCATTGCGGAGCGAATAGTTTTACAAACAAGATATTCTAGCACCAACACAGGAGCTGCGACTAGTGCACAATATGGTTGTACAGCAACAGTGTGAGGTGTTTTAATAAAATGAGAACTAAGCTGTCCTACATACAATCATTGTATAAGACGATACAAAAACCGTTGTAAAATCTAACGGTACAAAAGTCCTCAAGTACGATGTAACTAATGCCTTAAAGAACCTTTATGGTGTAGACTTGAGTGGATGGTTGAAGCAGGAACTATCAAACCTGCTGATATTCCAAGTGTATTAACCGACAAATATACAAAGAAATCTAAGAAAATAACAAATAGCATGAAGCTGTAAAATGCGCAGTTAGAGACAGCAAGGGAAACTTTGCCGTTTTTATAGTGCGTATTTTTTGACATTTGAGGAGGAGTGAATTATGAACAAATATGAAGAAGTTTATGAAATTCAGAAGCAATATAGAAGAGGTGTGATCCGTTCATACTTTGACTCAATCAATGGAATAAAAGAAATATTCTCAATGATGATATTTTTGAATATCATTTTTGCTAAAGGAGGATAAAATCATGTGCAAAGAAAGAAGTATGGCAATTAAACATGCAAAAGCGAAAAAGGAAGCCATGAAAGAGGTTATGAATAACCAAAATGACTTTACTCAAACTTCATGGGGACTTACTGATAATATGCATAAATGGTTCAATGCAAAACCATATGCATTGACATACGGGAAATAAAATATTGTTGCTAATCACAAAAAGTTGTGATATAATGGAGGTGACAAACTATAAACAGTCAAGTGTTTTTTTGGAATTTTATGGTTTATAAAAAAGGGTAACCTTAATAAACCATCTGAAAATAGCGTATTTCAGATGGAGGGTGTTAACTTATGAACATGAGCTCATCGAAGTTTCTTTGGGTCAAAGTCGATATCTTGACTCTCCAATGCATAGATGACTCTGACAAGCTTCTTAGCTACATGAGTGATAGCAACCCGGTGAGGCTTGTTCTCTGAACGTTTTCTGGCATAGTATGTAGCAAATGTCACATCAAACCGTATCAACGGCAGACAGCAGTTGATAAGCACATATCGTAGCTGTGAGGAACCGTGTTTTACCATCTTGCCATTATATGCTTCAGTTCCTGACTCATGTACGCTGGGTTCTATTCCGGCAAAAGCAAGCATCTGGTTAGGACTGGAGAAGTTTGAAATATCACCATATTCAGCGTAAATGATAGCAGCGGATATAGGACCGATACCTGGAATGGACATATAGTGTGGATGCACTTCATCTACCAGTCTGTTGATTTCGCTTTCTAATGTTTTGATTTCATCTACAAGGGACTTGTATAAGGTCAGCAGACTATTAAGTTCTACATCGAAGATAGAGTTGTTTACACCGACTGTATTAGCGGCAAGTTCTTTCAAGCGAATAAACTGCTGGGGAGAAAATTTTCCTCTGGAAATGGATCGAAGTTTCTCATAGGATGCGGAATTCATTCTTGCTATCTTTTCAGCGGAGCCGTAGTTTTCAAGGAGGTATAAGGCAGTTTTAGATAAACGCTCATGGAAGAACGGTTTGAACTCTGGAAAGGTGTGGTCAAGAACGTTTGTAATTTTAACAAGATAAAAAGAACGCTGGCGAACCAGCCTGTCCCGTAAACGAGTTAATGACTTTAAGGAATAAGCGTGGTAAAATCCTTTTGAATGGGGTTTGTATTCAACAGTCATTAACCAACGGGCTATTAACTCGCAGTCGATAGAATCGGTTTTGGTGCGTCGGAGAGTCTGAGACTTCTTGAAATCCTTGATTAAAACTGGATTAATTTCCATGAAGCTGTGGTTGGCATTTTCAAGGAAGAGTTCAAGATTGAGGGCATAATGGGCAGTTGATTCAAACCCTATTTTTATATCCTCAGGAGTGGAGAGTGAATTTAAGATAAGATTTAGTTGTTCAAAACCGGACTTATCATTTTTGAAAGTAAACTTTGAAACAACTTTCTGGTTGGCTGCTGATATGATGCAACAGTCGTGCTTGTACTTGGAAATATCGATTCCAACAAAGTACATGGTCATAGAAATAAGCCTCCTTATAAGATATTTAGCACTGCTGTCTTCCACAGAGAATTCGGCTGCGTAATCACGTAAATACAAACGTCATGCGTTAACAAACTAATTACCAGTAGTAGACGAAAAGCTGTGGTCTGAGTCACCTCGGAACAGTCAAAGCCGTAATGAAATAGGTACAGATCCACAGTGCTGTAATTATTATAATGGAGTATTCAATAAAGCCCAAGAGATTGGGAGAAAGGGGAATAATCCATTACCCTCAAAAGAGGATAATTGGATTATACGTGTATAAAATGGAGGTGAAATAATGATAGTTTATTATAAATTAGCAAATGTTTTAAAAGAAAGAAATATGCAATGGAAAGATTTATGCGAATCTGGTATTTCTACTAATATGCCTACTAGATTTTCACAAAATAAAAACATCAACTCTGATACTATAGATAAAGTTTGCGCATTTCTTAAAGTCCAGCCAGGAGATATTATGGAATGGATAGATGAATCTGAACAAAAAGAAAAAGAAATACAATCACAAATTGATGCATTGCAAAAGCAATTAGCAGAGGTAAAAGCAAATAAGAAATACATGCGTCAAATATAACTACACACCAGCCAAGCACCCAACAAGGGTGCTATTTTATTGCAACCAAAGAGGGGGAGAACAAAACTATGATTAAAGCAATCACACCAACCGAAACAAATTATGTAGATCCATACACAAACACGCTCTACAATTCTGCCGGAAGGGAAATGACACACGGCTTCTTACGGATTATAGGATTTATGTTTTTCAAAAATATTATCGCAGTAGAAAACGGATAGCTTGTATACTGTTCACGGAAATTAAAATGCGCTTGACTAATACAATCTATATGTTGTATTCTATAATTGACAAAAGAGAAAGAGAGGATTATAGATGACACTACACGATTATTACTCTAATTCTGGTAAAGACTTGATACTTGATTATGTGAATAATTTGCCAGAAGATGAAAAGACAGATGGACTTTCTGTTATGGAATGCATGGAAAAGGGAGAGTTTGATAAGATCAAATTCAAACGTTGGGAAAAGAAAGTATATGAAGTATATTTTCAAAAGCACAACCGCATATTTTATATTACAGTAGATAAAGAGAATATATATTTGCTCCATGCTTGCCGTAAACAGAAAAATAAAACGGAAAAGACGGATAAGAAACTTGTCCGAAAGCGGGCATCTGAACTAGGAAAACAACTAGGCAAAACATTTATATAAGGAGGTAGCAAAATGCCGTTTGTAGAAGTAAATATTCAAAATGAAATTGAAAAACAAAGACAAAATAATCCAGAATTTAGAAAGGCATGGGATGAATCCCGTGCTGAGTATAAACTCATAGGCGAAATGATTTCTTTACGGAAACAAGAAAATATAACGCAAAAGGAATTAGCCTCATTAACCGGAAATAAACAACAGGTAATCTCGCGGATTGAACGAAAAGAAAGCATCCCAACTATAAGAGCATTTAGTCATATACTCGATGCATTGGGATATGAGCTGCAAATTGTAAAAAAGAAATCAGTGTAATTAAATAAAAGTGTAGTGTTTATATAGCATCTGACGGAAATAAAAATCTGTCAGGTGCTATTTTTATTCAGCAGTGGTCACGTGGAATGTATCAAGCAGTGGAAAATGATAAAATTATATTGGAAAAAGAACAAAAAAACGATATGATAGAACTTGAGTATTAAACAAATGTAAGGAGCACCGCATGTACATTATTATATGCTTAGACGACAATAACGGACTTGCCTTCAACCACAGAAGACAGTCGCAGGACCGCATCGTAGCGGAAGATATCAGCAAAACAGTTGGAGAAAAGAAACTTTGGATAACTGATTACAGCCGGAAGCTGTTTCAAGCTGTTTCGAATTTAGAAATCAGTGAAAATCCAAAAGAGGAAGCGAAAGAAGGAGAATATGTTTTTCAGGAATTGGAAACATTGGATACAGGTGACAAACGGATTGAGCAGTTCATAATCTATCGCTGGAACAGAGTATATCCAGTAGATGTTTCTGTTGAGATAGGAGCTGAATGGAAACTGACAGAAACGGAAGAGTTTCCCGGTTTTTCACATGAAAAAATTACAAAAGAAATTTATTGCAGAGAGTAGGAGGAGAAAAAGCAGAACGAAACGTGTTTTGTAAGAGTAAGGCCATGGAGAAGAAAAGCGGAATCTTAAACTGGAAAATTAAAATGAGAGCACTGGCGATGGTGATTTGTCTCGCATTGACGATGCAGTTTGCTTCTGGATGTGGAACGACAGAATCAGCACAGAGTACACAGGAAAATGCAACGACAATCGCAGAAACATTTGATTTTGCAGCCGTTCCGGCATATGATGGAAAGGCATATGTTGCAGTCAATGATAACGTTCCTTTTTTTACAGAGGAAGAGTTGAGCAGTGCTTCCTATGAGATTCGATTTCTGTTTGGAGACACCTTTGGAACGTATTACCTGGTCATCGGACTTGGCATTTTCTTTCTGTCTCTGTTTCTGGCAGGCTCCAAATACGGAAATATTGTGCTTGGAAAGCCGGATGAGAAGCCAAAATATTCCTTTTTTGCATGGGGATGCATGATGTTTACCTGTGGTCTGGCAGCAGATATTCTGTTTTATTCGTTCTCTGAGTGGATTTTGTACGCAACAGATCCTCACATCGCAGAACTTGGCAGCATTCAGGACTGGGCAGGCGTATTTCCACTGTTTCACTGGAGCTTTATCCCGTGGGGATTCTATCTGGTACTGGCTGTTGCGTTTGGCTTTATGCTTCATGTAAGAAAACGAAACCGTCAGAAATACAGCGAGGCGTGCCGTCCGATTCTGGGAAAACAGACAGATGGAATTGGCGGCCGTCTGATTGACCTTCTGGCTGTCTTTGCATTGCTGGCCGGAACTGCTACCACTTTTAGTGTGGCAACTCCTCTGATGGCGGAAATCATCGGCGAGCTGTTCCATATGGAAGTCAGCAGAACTGTGATTAATATTATCATTCTTCTGATCACCTGCTGTGTTTATACCTATTCTCTTCTGCATGGATTCAAAGGAATCAGCATTCTGGCCAAGGTGTGCATTTATCTGTTTTTCGGACTCCTTGCCTTCGTCCTGCTGTTTGGGGGAGAGACGCGGTATAT